>JAEEGL014661965.1_pt1 | contig 51645 bp, 9 predicted proteins | sample 9134231 | NCBI WGS metagenome assembly JAEEGL01 (sample SAMN16246548, study PRJNA631951) | gut metagenome | biome: gut microbiome; feature: rumen; material: fiber-attached | host: Bos | place: Iran: Karaj | collected 2018-10
CATGTTTGCGGGATAATCGTTTTTTTTCGAGTTGAGACCGCCTGCTGACTGCGGCGAATCAAATTTCCCGTTAACAGCCTTTGCATAATAAATGTCTTGCTGACTGCCGTAAAAAAGCGAGGAGTCAAGATTGCAAAATACAGGCGCAATTTCATCGGTGGCGGTGTTAATATCGCCGGCAACTAACTGACTTACTGCCTTATAAGGGATTTTTTTTAGGCCTGCACCCAAATCACACTGCGTTATCCTGAGTAGAATTTTGTTTTGAAGTTTTTTCTTCCCTTTTTCATCCAAGGTTGCGGCGCAGTCGTCAAAATCGCGTTTTGCGTCCTCAAACCTGTTTAAATGCTGTTTTGCAACGCCAACCCAATATTGACAGTCAAAGGCAACGTTTGACGAAAAATCGTAAGCATCGTTCAAGTGTTTTAATGCCAAGTCATCAGAGCCGTAAAAACTTTCGCTGATACCTGCTTTATAAAGTAGCGGTGCATACATCTCGTTGTAATCTAAGGCTTTGGAATAATTTTCCGTTGCTTTTTCGTAATCGCCTTTTTTATAAAATTTGTTACCTTGTTTAACGCCTTTCCATGCTTCTTTTTTGCCTGCGTCCGTGGTCAAAAATTCTTTTTTCTTGATTTTCGGATTTTCTTGTGCAGAAACCAAAAATGGCATACATGTTAAAGCAAATATGTAAAAAACTTTTTTCATTTCAATTGTTTTAATAGGTTTTCGGCAATTTGACGGTCTGAGGCTGCGCCTTTGAGGTCAAACTGCAATTCTTTTGCGTTAGCGCGGTTGTTGTAAGCGGCAATGTTGAAGGAGTCTTTTTCCAACGCCAGGGTGTAATATTTTTCAGCCTCGGAGTATTTTTTTTGTTCCATAAACATATTGCCCATATTTATATAAGTGTTGGCAAAGTCGGGATTTTTTGCAATACAGTTTTTAAAATCCTCTGTTGCAAGTTTGTATTTTTTGAACTTGGCGTAGATACTTGCCCTTTCGTTCAAGTATTCAAGTTCTTTTTCCTTGTCCATTAAGATTGCGGTGTTAACGTCCGAAATTGCGCCGCTGTAATTGTTTAAATGGGTTTTAGCCCAAGCCCTGAGAACGTAAATGTAACTCTCTGAGGGCATAATGTGCAGAGCCGTTTCGTAATCATCGAGAGCCGCTTTGAAATTTCCCGTCCTGATATGTAACGCCGCTCTGTCGCAATAGGCGTAAGCATATTTCGGATTTGAGTTAACGGCCTCAGAGTAAGACTGCTCAGCTTTTTTGAAGTCGCCTTGCAAAAAATACACGTAGCCGTAAAAATATTTTATCTTATCGGGCGAATATTTCAAACTTTCAGCCTTCTGAACCGCCCGTAAAGCCTCTTTATAATTTCCGAGCCGTGAATAAGCGATTGCGCGGGCGAGATAATACTCGGCTTTTTTGCCCGAAAGTGCGATTGCGTCGGTAAAATCTTTTAAAGCCTCTTTGTCGAGATTTTTTTTGAGTTCTGTAATCCCCTTGTTGTAATAGGACTGATAAAATTTTCCGTTTATGGAAATTGCATTGGAAAAACTTTTCATAGCGGCATTATAATCTCCGCCGTTAAATTCCGTAATTCCTTGATTGTAAGCGAGTGCAGCCTCCTGACCGCCGACAATTACAACCGTAGAATCGTTTGTAGTCTGCGCGGAAACCGTCCCCGACAACACGGAAAACGCTACAAATAATGCTGAATATAGTTTCATAAAAATTTTTTTTTCTTTTTATAAAAACCGTGTCAACGACGGCACGGATTTAATTATAAAGTCGTAATATTCTTTCATTTCGTTGAGGATAATTTTTGCTTCTTCGGCGTGTCCGGTCATAAAAAACGTTAGTCCGACGTATGCTTTTGCAATGATTTTCATGTCCGTAAAATTGTGCTGAACAGCAACCTCATAAGCCTCCTCAAAACTATCCAAAGCGTAGTCTATGCGGTGAAATTTTTCCAAACAATTTTCACCCTTTGTCATTAGAGCCGTTACGTAGCGTGAGGGATAATTTTCTTTTGCGAGAGAGGCTGCGTTGTCAAAATCCGACAATGCGTCTTTGTACCTATTGAGTGCGGTATTCAGCAAAGCCCTTGAAAGGTAAGCGTCAGAGGCGGTTTTTGATTTTTTACCGCTGCTCTGAGCAATTTTGATTGCGTTGCCGTAATAGTCCAAAGCAAATTCTGCCAAAGTTTTCTTTTGCGACTGAAATTCTGTTATCGAATTGTATTCGTCAGTATCTGACGATAGCATGTTTGCCCAGTCGTAATAAACACCCGCCATTATTTCCCAATCGTCCAAATCGGCACTCAGAGTAAATGCCGTAAAATATTCGTTCATACAGCCTTTAAAATCTGATTTTCTGAAACAGACGTTTCCCGCTGCTTTGTGAATTTGGATTTTGAAAAGCGGGTCTTTTATGTAATTTTCCTCGCGGCGTATTCTTTCTAAATAATTGTCTGCATTTTCTGTATCGCCGCTAACGATGCTTATCATTGCGGCCGATTCGAGACAACTTATCTGTCGTGAAAAATTTTCTGCGTTTTTAAAATGTTTGTAGGCTTTCATCACGTATTCGCGGCTTTTGTCGTAGTCGGAATACGCTTTTACATAGTTTTCGGCGATTTCAAGACAAAGTTCACCTTTTTCTTCATCGGCTTCAAGTTTTTCGAGTGCGGAGAGTGCGCTTTGACAATATTTCAATGCGTTGCCGTATTCTTGAAGTTTTTCGTACATCAGGGCTACATTTTTTATGTTGTTGATAACCCCGTCAATATCGTTAACGGCTCTGTAATACTGCGAAGATTTTTGATAAAACATCAGTGCCTCGCGAAATTTTGACATAGTGTCGTAGCAATAGCCTATGTTATTGAAAATGTAAGCGGATTTGTATTTGTCGCCGATTTCCATATAGATTTCGCCCGCTTTTTGATAACATTCGAGTGCGTCTTCGTAATTTCCGGCATCGTATTGATAGTCGCCTGTAATATTATAATAATTTGCAGCGCGATAGTCGTTGTGTTCGTTTTCGCCGAAAAGTTTCGGAGCCTTAAACATCATCGAAATACCTCTTTCAAACCTATCTGTTTCAACAAAAAACAATCCCGCCTCAAAATAAGCATCGGATTGTATGTATCTGTCATAACCCTTTTGGGCAAGTCTTAAAGCCGTGTTGTAACACTCCTCAGCCTTTTCGTTTAATTCTTGTTCTTTGTAATCTTCGGCGAGGTCTAAATATTTTTCGGCAGTTTTTTCTTTTGACGGACGTTTTTTTAAGATTTCCAACTGATTGAGGTGTATCAAGACCGCCTCTTCCGGCATTTTGAGATCTTTGTAAATATCAGCCATTTTGTCAGTGCAGTCAAAATAGGCATCACCCAAAAAGGGAAGATTTTTAAGTTCTCCGTGAGCCTTTTCCAAATAATCCAACGCCTTTTTGTAATGCGAATTGTTTGCCTCTGTATCGGCAAAAGATATTAAAGTGAGAGCCTTAGACAAGTTGTCGCCGGTATCCGTACAGAGTGTTAAGGCTTGTTCAAGTTTTTTTTGCGCTTGGTTGTAACGGCTTTCTTCTGAAAGCGTTTCCGCCGTTTTGCGAATTGTCTCTATTAATAAGGTGGTCTTGCCGAGTGCGGAGAAAATTTCTTCTGCTTTTTCGTAATTTTCAAGAGCGGTTTTTATCTCGTTTTTCTCTACGTAGACATCGCCTAACCCGCTGAGATTTGCGGCAAGCGATTCTCCGTTTTTGAGTTCCTTGTCCAAAGATATTGCGTAATTGTAATTCAAGATTGCGGCTTCATATTCTGTCCGCTTGAAATAGAGTTTACCCAAAAACGAGTACCCTTTGCTCATTTCTTCTTTGTTTTCGTTTCTTTTGGCGATGTACAATCCCGCGTTATAACGGTCAAGAGCCTCTTTGTGATTGTTTAAAATAAGAAAAGCGTTTCCGATATTGTAAAGCGAAGTTATAATGCCGGAGTCTAATTTTTCGTTTTGTGCAATTTCCAAAGCCTTATTATAATTATCGAGTGCTTTTTGTATATCGCTTACTATTATAAAAACATCGCCGGAGAAGTTGTAAGCGTAAATCAAATCTTCTTTAAAAGAATTTTTTTCGCAGATTTTTATTGCCTTTTCAAAAAATGAAACGGCGTTTTCGTAGTCTTGAACATTGGTATACGCCTCTGCAAGTGATATATATACGGCTGCGCAGCCCGAAAAATTCTTATTTTTTGAGAACAATTCTGCTGCTCTTAAATAATACTCAGCGGCTTTTTCTATGTCGTTTTTAGCGGTACAAATATCGCCTATGTTGCTACAAGTAACGGCTGTTTTGTTTTCGTCAAAGAGTAACTCATTGATTTGAAGCGATTTCATAAAAAAGTCAAGAGCCTCTTCATTTTTGCCGCACTCGTATTTAAATAGTCCTAAATTGTTGTAATGACTTGATAAGGATACGTTGTCCCGGATTTCCAAGTCGGTTTTGATGGCTTGTTGCGCGTAACTTTCTGCGAGTTCATAATCCTCAGTCCTTTGGTACATAATCGCAAGGCAGCCCAAGGTTTTTGAATATGAACGTTTGTCGCCGTTTTTCTCGAAAAATTTTACCAAATGTTTCAGACTATACTCTGCCATTTCGTAATTGTCTGCGTATGTGTAAAATATGCCGAGATTTATCTTATTTTTTGCTATTATTTCCTTATCGGTAATTTTTTGACAAAGTCTTTGTGATTCCGAGAAAAATTTTTCAGCCTCTTTTGTGTTTTGACGGTAAACGTAAATCATTCCTAACTGACTGTTATACGTTGAGAGGGCTGCGTAATCACATTCTTGTGAAGCGTATTCAATGGCTTTCATAATGTTTTCTTCTGCCGCCTCGTAGTCTGCCAGATTAAGAAAATCCGTTCCGAGTGTGTAATATGAAAAATGAATTTTGCTTGTTAAGTTATATTTTAATGCAGTTTTTAACATCAGCGAAGATATTTCTTTTGCTTTTCTAAAATGCCCCGCCCAACTTAGAGCGGCGTTTTGATAGCGCAAAAGTTCAAAACCGGCATTATGTTTTACAGTCTGGTCAGAAAAAGAAAATTCTGAAAAATTATTCAAAACCTCTTCCGTAAGTTTTGTTGCAAAAGTGGCATCGTAATTTTTCTGAGCCTCTTCAAGTCTTGAAAATACTTCGTTAATGTTTTTTGTTTCAACGATTTCTTCGATTTCCGAATCCGTTTTTTCTTTTGTTGAAACCTCAGAATTGTTTTCAAAAGAAAGTTTTTTGGAATAAAAGTTTTCTATTTTTTCTTTCAAAACCGCAATCTTTTCTTTGTTTTCTTTTGACATTTTTTCTATAAAGCCGAAAAGCATTTTTTCGGTTTCGACATTCATCAAAGTATGCCGTGTGTAATTGTCTGTCAAAGATTGCAAAAAGGGGTATTTTTCAGAAAAACTTAGATTGGAATTTATAAGTGCCTGAATTTTAAGTTGTTCTATTTCGTTGAAAGTAATTTTCGGTTTTAAGTTTAAGGTTTCTTCCTTTTGTTTTAAAACGCCGTCTTCCGAAAGAAAGAAAAATCCGCTTAACACCAAGTAGTCCAAAATTTCGTCCGTGATTAACAAATCCGACATCGAAATTTCCCTTATTTCGTTGGAGAGTCCTAACGAAAAATCCCGCTTTGGAAAGCGTTTTGAAATGTACATGGCAATATCGGCAAGTTTGAAAGGCGGCAAAGTTATCTGCCGAAAAAAATCTCCGCTGTTTTGTAAAAAGGAAAGTATTTTGTCGGTTTTTTTATTAAAAAGTTCAGCACTGATAGAAAGTATCAGCGTCATTTTAAACGGTTTTTCTTTCAGTTGCTGTAAGATAAAATACAGTAAATCAAGACTTTTGTCGTCGGCGTAATTTAGATTGTCAATAAAAAATATGACCGGTGAAATTTTGGCTTTTTGCCTTAAAATTTTTTCAACTTCGTCTTTGTCTTCTATATTTACTTCGTTTTTTAGAAAATCAAAAGCGCAAAAATCTGTTTTTGAATTGAAGTAAAAAATCTCCGCGCCGAAAAACTGAAAATCATAGCCGCCAGATTTCAGTCTTTCAACGAATTTTTCCACCAAAGATGTTTTGCCCGAAGAGACTGCGCCGCTCAAAAAGACCGCGTATCCTATTGAGTTGCAGCAACTTTCAAACGTGTCTAACAAAATTCCTAATTCGGTTTCCCTACCGGTAAAATTTTTCAAATTCATTCGCCGAAATTTTTTGTAAAATTAGGGATAATGTGCAATATAAACAAATTTTTTTGTTTTTTTACGACAAAATATTTAAAATTGCACTCTGAAAAATAATTTTTGAGATGAAAAAATCAGTTAAAATACTTCTTGCGGCGTTTTTAGTTGCGGGAATTGTGGTTGGAATCGTATGTTTTAACATATATAACAAAGTGTATTCCGCTAACGTGTTTATAAAAGACACCGAATATCTTTATATTAGAAACGGTGCTGATTTTCAGACAGTTTTGGATTCTTTGTATAAAAATTTTGATATTAAGGACAAGGACGGTTTGGAGTTTGTTGCTCAGCGGAAAAATTATCCTTCAAAAATAAAAGGCGGACGCTACAAACTTTCTGACAAGATGAGTAGCAATTCTCTTATAAATCTTCTTCGCTCCGGCTCTCAGTCGGAGGTGAGTCTTGCTTTCAACAACTTGCGCACTATTAAGCAACTTTGTTCTAAGGTGGCACAAAAAATCGACGTTGACAGCAATGTGCTTTATGATTTACTTCAAAACAAGGAATATCTCAAAAAGTTTGGTTTCAATCCCGAAACTTGCAACGCGATGTTTATTCCCGATACTTACAACTTTTATTGGAACACGAGCGAAGAAAATTTCGTAGAAAAGATGTATTCTTATTATCAAAAGTTTTGGACGACAGAGCGGAGGCAAAAAGCCGCTGCAATTAATCTTACACCGCTCGAAGTCAGCATTTTAGCCTCTATTGTCCAAATGGAGCAGGCGCGTTTTAAGGACGAGCAGCCTATTATTGCCGGACTTTACATCAATCGTATGAAAATTGGTATGCCGCTTCAAAGTTGTCCTACGCTCATCTACGCAATCGGTGATTTTTCTATAAGGCGTGTTACGGGCAAAATGCTTGAATTTGACTCGCCATACAACACTTATAAATATCCGGGACTTCCGCCTTCTCCGATTTGTTTTCCTGAAAAAAGCACGTTAGAGGCTGTCTTGGACTATGACAAAAATGATTATATATATATGTGTGCTAAAAGCGATTTTAGCGGACGGCATTTTTTTTCAAAGAGTTACGAAGACCAAAAACGTCATGCAAGGGATTTTCAGAGAGAACTTGACAAGCAGGGAATTAAACGTTGATGGTTAAAAAAATATAAATAAAAAAAAAATAATAAAAAAAAGATTAACGTTTAATTTTCTATTTTTGATAAAAAAAATGTATCTTTGCAGCGGAAAAAAATTGCATTAAAAACACTAAGAAAAAAATGGAAAATTTAATTATACCGGGAGCCTTTTTGACGGCGATGATAATTACTTGGGTTTCAATACCTTCTGTGGTTACGGTTGCTAAACTTAAAGGTCTTTGCGAAAAACCTAACGAAAGAAGATTACATGTTGGAGTAATTCCGACGTTAGGCGGTTGTGCTGTTTTTGCAGGTTTTTTAATTACTGCAATGTTATTTTGTGGTGGCGAAACTAAAAGTTTTTTGCAGGCTTTTGCTGCCTCGGCCATTCTTTTGTTTTTTGTTGGCATTAAGGACGATATTTTGGAAATTGCGCCTCTTACAAAACTTTTAGGACAGATAACTGCCGCTGCTTTGACCGTAATTTTCGGCGATGTAAGAATAGAAAGTCTTGACGGAATTTTTGGTTTGCATGATTTGCCGTATTGGATAAGTGTTTTATTATCAATAGGTTTTGTAATTTCTATTATTAATGCTTACAATCTTATAGACGGTGTTGACGGACTTGCAGGACTGCTCAGCATTACAGCGGTAGCGTTTTTTTCTATTTGGTTTTATTTGGAAGGTGTTGTAGATTTTACTGTTTTCGGAATATGTTTTATCGGAGCAATGACAGGTTTTTTAAGACACAATATGTTCGGGAAAGAGACTAAAATTTTTATGGGCGATACAGGAAGTATGCTTGTCGGTTTTATGTGTTCTGTTATGGCAATGAAATTTATGCAGTGCAATCACGGTGCACATGTAGAAGTACTTTCTAAGCCTTTGCAATGTGCTCCTATTGTAGCGGTAACTTTTATGATTGTTCCCGTTTATGATGTTCTAAGAGTAATGTTTATTAGGTTTGTACTTCGTAAACCGATTATGCAGCCTGATAATCACCATATACATTACAGATTGAAATCTTTGGGTTTGAAGGCTTGGGAAATAGACTTAGTGCTTGTTCCGATTAATATTATTTTTGCGTATTTCTCGTGGCAGATTTCGCAGTCGCTTCCTTTGATGAGAATGTTGCTCATTGATTTTCTGGTACTTATGGCGATTTTTCATATACCGCAGGCGATTATCACAATAAAAAAACGAAAAAAAGGAGATAAGGAGCAACTATGAAATTTTTTTTTACGACTTTTTTAACTTTTTTGTGTCTTAATAGTTTTTCGCAAACGCGCAATGTTGTTATAGACAGTTACGAACAAGATTCTATTGAACAAGCGGAATTTTACAATAAAAATTTTCATAGTGAGATAAAAAATTACACCTCGGCAGAGTCTGTCGGGGCTTTTTTGGATAAAAACGGATTTCAACTTTCGCCGTTAACAAAAATTGCTTGCGGCTATCAGTCGGAGGGCGAAGACAATTTTTTATATGATGCGTTTTTGGGTTTTAACGGCGGTTATAACTATAAAAAAATGCTCAGCGTTTCTGCTAACGTTATCGGCGGATATTCTAACCCTCTTAATCATCGCGCATTATTGGCTGACTCACTCGGTTATTTTTCGCAACTCGGTGATTTTAAGAAAAATGGCAACAACTATTTTATAAAATATTTTGAATTTTACATTAATTACCGTCCGTGGGATTACTTGCTTTTTTCGTTTGGAAAAGGCAAAAAACAGATAGGCGAGGGGTTAAGACCGGTGATTCTATCGGCTTTGAATAGTGGTATGTATTATTTTGATTTGCGGGTTGACGTGAGAAATTTTTGTTACGTTTTTTCTATCAACGGTGGCAAAAATCTTGATTCAAAACTCCGACAAAATAAGACGAAATGGTCTGTTTATCACTTTTTTAGTTGGAATGTCGCAAAATGGCTGTCTTTTGGCGGCTTTGAGGTGGTAAACCTTGTGCGCAGAGATAGTTTAAATAATAGCCGTTTTGTGGACTTACATTATATTAATCCGATTATTTTTACGCGTCCCGTAGAATATTCGTTAGGCTCGCCCGACAACGAACTGATGGGAGTTTTTGGAAAACTGAAATTCTTTAAGCAGACATTATTTGCTCAGGCTATGATTGACGAGTTCAAAATCAAAGAAGTTCAGTCCGGGACAGGTTGGTGGGGCAACAAATACGCGGTTCAGGCGGGCGTTAAAGGCTTTTTTACGGAAGGTTTTTTGAAAAATTTTTCGTATCTTTTGGAGGCTGATTACATTCGTCCGTATATGTATTCTCATGACGATGCCAACAATTCTTACTCAATTTTCAACCAGCCTTTTGCCAATCCTTACGGTGCTAATTTGAAAGAGTTTTTGGCGCGGATAAAATATTCTGTGAAAGAGTTTTCTGCGTCTTTTACAGTTGATTATGTGGAGCAGGGCAGGGACTTTGACAAATTCTCCTACGGCGGCAACGTTTTGCGCTCATACAATACCCGTCATCATGAATACGATAATTTTATCGGTCAGGGCAACAATGTGAAATTCACTAACTTGGTTCTTGATTTAAAGTATCAGCCGCAGTTTTTAAGAGGGCTGTGTATTTTTTCTCAGGCGGGAATGTATGATGAAAACGCATTTTTTATGTTGGGTTTCAAAACTTCAAATATATTTTTTGATAGTACGTTATAAAGAAAATTTTACTCTTTCAAAAAAAAATCCCAAAAAAATTTTTCTTTTTAAAAAAATCTTTTTTACATTTGGAGCGTAGAAAAATTTATTAAAACCATCGATAATGAGTGATTTCAACTTGATAGCAAATTCCGGCATTCAGTTCCATTCGCTGAAAGTTAATCTCGGTATGAAATCCGAGGCGATGAAAGCAAATGCCGATTTTTACGAGAAAATTGAAGAAGATATTGAGGGAAACAAGGAGATTCAGTTTGTTTTCCCTTATTACCACGAAAAACTTCAAAAATATATAGAACTGACGGACGAAATCCGAAAAGTAGCAACCGATTCTGCAACAGGTCAGATTGAGGAAAGTCGTATCCCTCAGTCTCTTATAAAGCCTATTCCAGAGCATAAAATCATTACGGTAAGGGCAAGAGAGGCTGTTGAAAGTTACGAAGGCGTGTGGATTCCGATTCCGTATTTAAGGAAAAGTTACGACGGCAAAAAGTTTCAGCAGGGGCCGGAGACTTGGGCTATGATGTGGCTCAGCAGAATTTCAGGCACGGACGATGAAAGCGAATATACTCACAACGTAGTTTTGGCTTTTGATACGCGGTGCGAAGACAATGCGGAGGCGTATCTGACACCGACCGTAAAAGATGCTGAAAATTCAATTTTTGAATGTGCCGTTTCGTCAGATGATAATTTCTTTTTCTGTGCGCGGCCTTGGGTTCAGGAGTGGCTAAAAACCGAGTTTGAAAAAAAACGTGCTGCCCTCGGCAAGCATGACGAAGATTACACTTTTCTTCATACTTCTTTTTACTTGACGATGTTAAAGGTTTTGGGCAAAGCCGATACTTTCCCGAAACTTACTCTTCATACAAATAAAGTCAGCATCGACGTTGATTTGATTCTTGATGTTGGTAACTCACGTACTACTGGTATTTTGGTAGAGTCTATTAAGACAGGTCAGCCGTTTGAGTTTACAGATGCTATCCCGCTTGAAATCAGGGATATGACTTATCCTGACAGAATTTATTCTGATCCGTTTGATATGAGGGTTGCTTTTGTGAAAACTTCTCTTGGCAACGAGTCGCAGTTTATTCTTTCAGGCAATCCTAAGGCTTTTGCGTGGCCGTCTTTGGTGCGTATAGGTCGTGAGGCTCAGCGTCTTACGGTGCTTAACGCTTCTGACAATTCTAATTCGGTGATGTCAAGTCCGAAACGTTATCTTTGGGACACCGAAAAAAGGCTGTTCCCGTGGACGTACATTTCAAAGGTTGACGAAAGGTTTGCTAAACCCGCGCTTTACGGTATTGCAGAACTTTTCACCGAGGACGGTAAATTGCTTGAATTTGAGCGCGAAAAAGCCGCACAAGACCCCGAAATGAAAACGCCTATTCCGGCAATGAATCCTTATTTTTCGAGGTCGTCGCTTATGACTTTTGCTTTCGGAGAGATTTTTATGCAGGCAATCACGTATGTTAATAGTTACGGATTCCGCAAACGTCAGGGTCAAGAAAACTTGCCGAGAAAGTTGAAACGCATTGTTATAACTTGTCCGACGGCTATGTTGCAGACCGAGCAGATTATTCTCCGTGAACACGCAAAAGAGGCTATTACGGCTTTGAAAACGTATTTCGGCAAGAGTTTTATTGACGAGAATTTAACGATTATCCCCGATGCCGATGATATTCGCCGTGATGAAGATAAACGCGAGGATTGGAATTACGATGAGGCAACTTGCAATCAGTTGGCATTTGTTTACGGTGAAATAAAAGACCGTTTTATGAACAATGCCGCACTTTATATAAATACTGTCGGAAAATTGCGTCAGGATACAGTTAATCAGTCGCAACCGGCCGTTACGATAGCGAGCGTGGACATAGGCGGTGGTACAACCGACCTTATGATTGCCTCTTATCAGGCTAATCCCGATGCTAACATCTCCGTTTTGACACCTTCGCCTATGTTTTGGGAAGGTTTCAACCTTGCTGGCGATGACATTTTGAAGCGCGTGATTGAGCGTATTGTTTTGCCGACGATAAAAATTTACGCAGACAAATGCGGCGCAAGAAATTCGGTTAACGTTATGAATTTCTTGTTCGGACCGTACCTTGGCAAGACAACAGCACGCGACAAACTGATGAAAAAACAGTTTGCAATGCAAATTGCTGTTCCTATCGGTACTGACGTTTTGCAGCACACTTCGGAGGAGCGTCCGACAGAAAAACGTACTTTTGAAAGTTTCTTTGTTAACTATCCGCATCCAAATGCGCAGTTAATTGAGTATATTAATAATGTGTTCCGTGAAGACGGTGCTGAAAATTTCGACATCGAGAAAGTTGTTTGGTCTTTGGATGTTGAGGGAACCGACAAAGTTGTAAAAGACGTTGTTGAAAAGATGATCGGCGACCTTTGCGGCATTGTTTCGCAGTATGAGTGCGATTACGTTTTGTTGTCGGGACGTCCGAGTCAGTTGCCTGTTGTTCGAGATTTGTTCTTGAAATATCTGCCTGTAACGCCGGATAGGGTTGTTCAGTTAGGGCATTATAGAATTGGTACGTGGTATCCGTTTGCGGAAGGTACGGGCGTTATCAAAGACCCGAAGACCTGCGTTGCCGTTGGTGCTACGGTGGCTCTTATGGCTGGAAAACTCAGGCGTTTGGACGATTTTACTATCGACACCTCGCTCTTGAAAAAGAATTTCTGCTCAACGGCTGATTATATCGGAGAGTATGACGCTAACAAGGCGCGGTTGAAAGAGGTCTTCCTCGATCCCGACACGGACTCGAAGAACATAAAATTCTTCGGGCACATGATGCTCGGTATGAGACAGATGCCGACTGACGATTGGATTTCTGCCCCGATGTTCAAACTCGTTTACGCTTCACAGCAGGCGGCGCAGAGTTTAAAAGACAGAGAGCCGTTGACGTTTGATTTGGAAAGAAATCCGAGAAACAAAGAGGCGATGAAACCGCTGAGAAACGTTATGGACAAAGAAGGCAAAAAAGTGGCGGCAGAAAACCTCAAACTTACAATGCAGTCTTTGGCAGACGAACACGGTTATTGGATGGATTCAGGTATCTTCTTAATTCAACTTTTTGATAATTAAAGTATAAGAATATGGCAAAACTTAGTTTATCCGTATCGGGCGGCAACGACAGCAATCATAGCGGGCAGCAGAGCGTTTCAACGCTTTCGCTAACTAAAAAGGTTGTGCATGACGAGAATCAGAATAGCGGTTCTGTTTCGTCTGCATCGTTGTCGCAAAAGGTTGAAACAGAAAAAGTTGCAGCCGATCCCGTTGCACAATCTGAGGCAGTTTCTTCTTGGCTGGTAGAAAAATTCGGTTCCGAGGTTTTTGAAGAGTTAATCAATAACCCGAATTTGCAAATGCCTTACACGGAAGAAAATTTGAGCACTGAAAAATGGTTGGAACGGGTTGTCAAAACTTTGTTTTCGCAGGAAACAATTTTAAAAATTTCGTCAAAACTTTCCGCTCAAAGCATTGACAATAACGAGATTGACAAAATTGTTGCCGAAAAGTTGTCTGAAAAAACATCAAAATACAACGATAGGTTTCAACAGATGCGTGCCGAGATGGAACAAATCGAAGGTGAAAAAGCCGCTGTTGAAGCACAATTGAATAAAGCAATTCCGTTACAACAGTTTGTTGATGTCAACTTCAAGGGCATTGACGGCGAAACGCAAGCGCAAAAGCGTATCCGTCAGACAATTAACGAAGCGGTGGAACAATCCCGCGACGAAAATATGTCCGCTTTTGTTATGAAGTTTGCAAAAGGTTTTTCGGCTCTAAATTACGTTTTGAAACGAATTACGGAGAGCGCAGATGAAACTCAAAAAGACAAATTGGAAGAGGTTTATCCTGCGCTGACGGAGTTATTGACTTGTATTTCAGGAAGTTACATTTCTGAGAGGAGAACTCTTTTGGATCTTGTAGCAAAACATTGCAACGAATTTTTTACGGAATATGATTTCATATCGCCGGAGCAGACGTTAAACGTTGACCCTGAGATACATAACGCTTCGGGAGCGGGTAACGGTAGCATTAAGGAAGGCAGTTCTTTTGCGGTTGTTAGACGCGACACAAAAAAAACTGTCAAATACGCAGATATAAAACTTTAATTAATAAAACTTTACAATATGGCACAAAGCCCTGAAACAACATCGCTCATACAGCAATGTACAAAAGTAAAACAGGTAATTGAGGATAGTATGAAATGGGTAACGGCAAATGTGGAAAAGGACAAACGAGCCGTTACGATATATAATTTGAAGAAATTGAGGCGGGAGGCTAACCGTTATGAGAATGCTTTGCCGCGCCGGCCTTCGGTTGCTATTTTCGGACAGAGTCAGGTTGGAAAGTCGTATTTGGTTTCCAATTTGGCAAAAACTCCCGAGGCGCAGTCGCTTTTCGTGAAAGTTCCCGATACGGGCGAGGACGTTGATTTTATCGCGTCGATAAATCCTCCCGGAGGCGGAAAAGAGGCTACGGGTTTGGTTTCGAGATTTACGACTGAAAACAACTGGCAGCCCGGTCAAAAACCGTATCTGTTGAGATTGTTTTCGCAAAGCGACGTTGTAAAAATCATCGCTAACGGCTATCTCTCTGATATAACGCAATATACGTATACGGTCAACAGGGCTGAAATTCAGAAAATGATTCAGACTTTGCAGGCTGGTAAACAGGGGTCGCCGTGTCCGGGTTTTTCGGAAGATGACGTTTACGATTTGAAGGATTATTGTAATAATAATTTCCGCGATAGTTTCATTATCAAGGACTTAAACAATATAAATTTTTGGGACGACATTGCTGGCGTTGTGCCGTTTATCGATTCTACACAGCGTTGGCAGGTCTTTGAAATACTTTGGGGCAAACAGCCTTTCTTCACGGAACTTTTCAAACAACTTTCTGACGGTCTTAAACAGTTGAATTTTTTGTCGGAAGTCAGAACCGAACTTTCGGCTTTGACACCGCAACAAGATACTATTTTGGACGTTGAAAGATTGAGAGAACTATATAAAGAAAAGAAAAAACCGCCCGTAAATTGTTATGACGGCGGCACTTTGATTGCTACGTTGGATAGGAGCGTCCTTTCGGCACTCACGGCTGAGGTTGTCTTGCCGCTCAGCGACTCAACGGCGCAGAATCCAAAACGTGCCTTTTTGAAAGATGCTGACGTTCTGGACTTTCCGGGTGCGCGTTCAAGACAGCAGATTCCGGAAATCACTTTTGAATCCAAGGACGACAACGACAAGTTGCTGGTTTTTCTGCGCGGAAAGATTGCGTTTTTGTTCAACCGTTATAATTTCAACTATGAGATTTCGACGCTGCTTTTCTGTATGGACGACAAGCAGCCGGAGGTTACGGACTTGGGCAAATTCCTTTACGAGTGGATTCGCAACACGCACGGCGGCAGTCCGGAAAAGCGTGCCGAAAGAGAGCGTCAGTTGGCGTTGCTCGTTCAGCAAAACAGTATAGCAAAATTGATACCGCTGCTTGTGGTCTTTACAAAATTCAATATAGAGTTGGCGGGCAACCCTGCTACGGACATTCCGGGCAAACTCGAAACCCACAACGCAAAATGGACTGCGAGAATCGGTGCAAACTTCCGCGACCAGATGGGATTTTCGGTCGGCGACCTTTGGATTCAGAACTGGGACAACAACGGACCTTTCAAAAATCTGTTCCCGCTTAGAGACCCGAAATGGTCGAAGTCATTTTTTGAGGGCATGGATTCTGACGGCAAGGAAACGCAACTCCGTCCTGAATATGTACAAAAATTTGAGGATATGAAAAATTCGTGGGTCAACCATCCTGACGTTGTGGCTCATGTTCATAATCCTTTGGAGTGCTGGAACGAGTTTACCTCGCCCAACAAGTCCGGTATAGATTACATTATAAAATATATGACCCCGACTTGCGACCCTGTTATCAAGCGTCAGCAAATAAAATCGGGTATTGATGCTCTAAAATCTCAGTTGTATGACACATTGTCGGCTTTCTATCAGGGCGGCAATATCGACGACAAGTTGAAAAAAGCGAAAGTGTCTGCGGCACAAGTATTTATGTCGCTGATGAAAATGCAAAAAGACAAAAACACTTTCGGAAATTTTGTTGACTATTTGACGATAACTGACGATTTGTCATGGAAGATATATTTTGACCTGATGATGAATAAGCAGGTTGAGACTTCTGACACGCCGGCACCTCAGGCTAAGACAGCGGGCAATACTGTTGACTTGGATTTGATTGAGATGTTGGGACAGTTTATTTCTATAGACAAGGACGAGAGTGCGCAGTCGATTTTGCAAAAACTGCGCGACTTTTTCGATTTGCAGTCAGACGACGAGTTGAAAGCGGTTTTAGCGGAGTCGGGCATTGACATTCAGAAACTTCTTGATTTGAAAGATCAAAAGGAGAAAGTCGGTGGCGACTTAAACGACCGTGCGTTTCTGTTTGCTGAAAACTTGTTGAGCCGTTGGCTTGAATACATTGAAGCGATAAAACAAGATGATGTTTTGTATTCGCTTGGTATGACTAAGAAGACTGCGGACTTGATAATCAACGAGTTGAACCGCAGCAAGAATCGTGTTAACTTGAAAAAAATAATCGCGGATGCAGTGCGTGAACATGTTAACACATTCCAGTTGACGAGTAATATTGATATTGTTGCGAGAATTTCTGCGATATTGATAAATAAGTTTGTAAATTCTTTGGGTTGGGATTTTGTACCTGTTTCCGAGCGGCCGAAAGTAAAACCGACAGATGCGAATACGGTTTTTGCGCCGAGGGTAGTAAAAGCCCCCGCAAAGAAAGACTTGAAACTTTCGATAGATTTTCCGGGCGAAAGATTTTTCAACGAGTGGGCAGCGGGCTTGCGTTCGTCGTTTGAGGCAAACGTATATTACGAGGAAGGTGTCAAAGATGCTGAGAAGGCAGAGGCCGATGCAAAACTTGGTGTCATTCTCGACCAGTTGAAATAAGAGAGAGTACGTTTAGAGATGTTTGACAGAAAAGATAAAACAGAAGACAGCATATTGTATATCAGTCCTACTACGGATTTTGGTTTCAAAAAAATTTTTGGCACTCCTGAAATAATGATGAGTTTTTTGAATGCCTTGTTTGAAGACCAAAAGGTGGGATTGAAAGTTACAAGTTTGGTATATTTGGACAAAGAATCGGACGGCGATGAACCAAAATCACGCCGTACGATTTTTGATATGAGATGTACTGCGCAAAATGGCGAAGAGTTTTTGGTGGAAATGCAAAATCAAAGTCAACCGTTTTTTGATAACCGCATTATCTACTATATGTCGCGTGGTATTACTATACAGGGGAAAAATGATGGTAAGTCTGACTTAACTGAGGAGGATGATGAATCCAAACTTTCTTGGTATAGCCGGCTGAAACCGGTTTATGGTGTTTTTTTGATGAACTTTTATGATTCTAAGATTAAGAAGAAGATAACACATGCTTGTTGGATTGATAAAGATTCAGATGGTGTTGTGGTTAATGAACTTCAACAGTATTTTAAGATTCAAATGCCTTTTTATAGGGAGAGTCGTTTAAAACCTGAGGATTGTAAAAGTCATTTAGATTATTGGATGTTCAATTTAACAAATATGGGTACTATGAAAACAGCGATGCCTTTTATAGAACAAGATTCGGGACTTGCCTTGATGAATCAAGTTGCAAGTTTTCATACTTTGTCAGAGTCTGAGCAATTTCGTTATTTGACCGATAGGGATGATGAAATGGTCTGGCGTTCTGTTGTTTCAGAGGAGCAGGAGAGGGAAATAAGACATTCACTTGCTGTTAGTCGAGCCGAGGGTCGAGCCATGGGACTTGCCGAGGGTCGTGCCGAAGGTCGTGCCGAGGGTATTACCCAAGGTGTTGCCGAAGAAAAGCAACGCAATTATATCGAACTCTTGAACATGGCGAAAGAAATGAAACGTAAAAATTATCCCCTTGATGATATTATTGCGTTTACTAAACTTTCACGCGAAGAAATTGAGGCTTTATAGCCTATTTGATAACTAAAAATAATTTTTATATTCCGCATAAATGATCGAAGCGTTCCGAAATATTCGATTCTCGCTGGGATATAAAACAAAATAGGAGACTGACTTTTTTACGGTTTTTGTTCCGAAAAACTGTATATAGAAAGTAAAGTTTTATTTACCGCTTATGGACTTTTTCCATAGGCTTTTAGTGTTTGTGTCTGTGTGTAATGTTTTTTTTACTTCAAATGCTAATTTTCTTTAAAAAAGTGAATAAAAATTCCTTTCCTAACTTATTGATTTATAAAATATAAAAAAATATCTTAATTTTTTAACAAAATAATTACTTTTTTTTCTTTGCATAATGCAACAAAATTAGTAATTTTATGGTCTAAAATAGTGGGTGGACTATACTAAAACACCCTCAAATTACGTTTATAATTTGAGAAAGAGACTGTAAAAGTCAAACTTTATTTACTTAAAGTAATATAAAAATGAACTATCATTCTAAAATCGACCATACTATGTTTAAGTTAGTATCCAAGAAAGTTGCGGTACGTTTATTTACTGTACTTTCTATTTTGTTTATTATTCAAACCTCAGCGTGGGCTTGGGGACAGGAGGCTTATTGGGTTAATTCAGGTAATGCCAATACCGCCGATTATTCTTATGTTTATGGAACAAATGGCGGTGTCTTAGTGAAACCGTCTAAAAAGACTAATGGTTCTACTTATGTTTATGATAGAAATAGCATAAGCATAGATAATGGTGTTACACCTACAATTGGTAATGGTACTATTCTAATGTATCATTTTGTTGGTAATACTAATGCTACTACGGTGACGTATAATGGTAAAACTGTATATTTGTATGATGTTGAACCTTATGATGTTACTTTGACTTCAACTGCTCTGAATGGTACGTATACTGACGATCCATCGAACACGGTTGATTTTATGGTATCATGGAGGGGCGTGAAGAATGATAAAGTTTCTTATGTAGTTGATTTTTATGATGGAGATACAAAAATAGGTACTAAAACTATAACGAATGCAACAACAGCAACACTGACGGGTGTAAATTTGAGTTCTAAAAGCAGTGCAAATATTTCTGCAAAGATTTCTCCCAAAGTAACTTTGGATGGTTCAAAAAATGTTGAATATTATCCTAATAAAGTAAATAAAGGAAATGCAACTTCTCTTACATTTCCTTCTTCTGCATCGTCAAATACGCTTTCCCTTACAAAAGCGACAGTTTCTGAGCCTATTACTACGGACGCAGGAGAAAGTGATGTTTGTGGTAGTAAAGCACTTAATAATCAAAGAATTACATTGAATCTCCCTCAGGGTGCTACTTATAATTCAGGTAGTTGGATTGAAACTCCTACGGGAATAAATGTAACAGGTAGTTATGATAATTTTAGTGTTAAGTTTACGGATCCTAATTTGCGTACTGCTACTATTAAATGGAAGTATACTTATACAGATGCTAATAGTGCTACACAAACAGGTTATGCTACTGCTACATTTCGTAATGTAGCACCTGTCGTTAATTTGGAAAGTTCATCTCCTAATGTATCTTGTGGTGGTTCCGCAAACTTGACGGTAACCGGTGCGGTAACTGGTGCCGGTCAGTATACAATCAAATGGTATCAAGATGGTACGGCGCAAGGTACAAGTGATGTTTGGTGGACTAATGGTACGCCATCTTCTATATCAAAGCAGTTTACGATGAACGGTAGCGGTACAAATACGATTAGTTTGGAAGTTGTTTCTAAATCTATGAGTTCATGTTCGACAACTGCCTATACTACAATTACTAATAATAATTTATCTGATTATATAGCAGGTGCCGGTAATGCAGATTTAACAACTTGCGATCAAGTTGTTACTTTGGTTGCGCCGACTGCTCCTTCTGGATTTACGGGAAAATGGACAAAAGGCTCTGTTGCTGATAACAATGCTCCTATTACAAATGCAACTTTGAAGTCAGGAGAAAATAATTTTACATGGACTATTTCACAAAATAATAATAGTAATTGTAAGGTAGATATTAAATACAAGGTTACTAATAACGGACATCCTATTACAGTAGGTTCACTTAATGATGCTGTTTTTTGTGATAATAATCAGGCTTCGGTAACTATTAATAATGTTACTAAGGGTAATGATTATTGGGAAAGAAAAATATCACCGACAACCGGTGTAACTGATGAATCTAATAATGGTACTACTCTTACTATTAGCAAGAACGATGTGTCTGAAGGTATTAATACTTATATTGTAACTTATACACCTACTGAGGCTAACACTTGTGCAACAGAAAGTATTGAAGAGACTTTTACTGTTACTAAGTATAAAGAAATCACGATTAGTGCTACTCAGAGTGGAACTTTTTGTTCTGATAATGGTCAGGTTTCTTTAAGTTCAGATGCTGATGTTACCAAATATCCTGTTGATGCGGTATATGGTTGGAAAGGCGGAACCGGAGTTTCGTTTGTTAATTCTGCAAATCCTAATACTGTTGCTACTATTGAGCCGGGTGCAAAGAGAACAATTTATTGGGAAACAAAAATCAGTGGCTGTCCTAATGCTATTAAAAGTAATGAACTGAAATTTACAAATCAAAAACCGACCATTACATTGCCGGGTGAAAAGACTATTTGCGGAACAGAATCAATTGATATTCAAGCGGCTGTTACAGGTACTTCTGAAAATGTAACATGGACGGGAACCCCGTCTAATGCTACGACATCAATGTCAGGAACACAAAATTCTAAATTAACTATTTCATCTTTGCCGAAAGGTTCTTATATCATTACGGCAACTGTCGGCACTGATGCTTGTAAAGCAACTGCTACTACTATTGTCAACAACAACGGTTTTACATTGACCCCGGAGACTACAACGATTACTGAGTGTCATTCTTCTTTTGACTTGACGGCTACTCTTCCTGATGGCGCAACGGGACATTGGAGAACTGCGCAAGGTACTGGTGTACCGACTCCTGCTGACAAACCCGGAACTACAATTGTTGGTGCTGATAATGGTACTTCGCAATATGTCTGGGAAGTAACAAAAGGTAGCGGGGAGAATATTTGTCAGTCTTCTCAAACTTTTGTTGTTACCAATTCTATTGTCGGTGTTGAGTTGGGTAAGGATTTGGTTATATGTGATAACAAGCAACCTTCAGTTACATTAGAGCCTATCTTGCAAAACAGCAGTGCAGTGAAATGGATTATAGGTAGTGAAGTTCTGGATGGTACAGGTACGTCTATGACTCTTGGGGTAGGGACTGACTTGGCTCAAGGTCAGAATGTTGTTACTGCTATGGTAGAAAATGCCGGTTGTACAGCAAAAGATGATATCACAATCTACGTTGTATATTCGAAGGCTACTGCTGATAAAAATTTTGTATGCGAAGGAGCAGAGGATGTTACATTGTCTGCAAAAGATTATCTTGTTCCTGCTGGGGCTGGAACTTCCGTAGGACACTGGGAGGCTATAGGTACTGCTACAATCGCAGATATAAACGACCATACAACTACTGCAAGAATCGGAGGTACTGATAATAATGTTCAATTTAAGTGGGTTGTAGAAACAACATTGAATGGCGGACAGACAAATACATGTGAATCTGAGGCAACCCAGCCTATTAAAAAACTTGAAGTCAACTTGTCTGCTAATGAGCAGTGTACTACTGTTGAACAGAATGGAGAAGCGACTATTCAAGCAACAGCATCTGGTTTCAAGGAGGGAGAGTTTGAAGGTGTTTGGGAAAAAATTGGAGGTGGTGCTGTAACTATCGATTCTCCTTCTTCTGCAAGTACAAAAGTTACAGTTGAACCCGGTACTACCTCTTTTAGATATACACTTAGACCTACGACAGTTGACAATGCAGAGAGATGTGCTAATCATGTGGATGTAAATGTTGTGTACATTGTTGCTGACGCTACTGGACCAGAGCGCATTGCAGTATGTTCCAAAAAGGAATATGTAGCACTTACAGCAAAAGACCCTGCTCCCGGTCATGGTACATGGTCTATTGAAACAGGTGAAGGTAAAATTATTAACGAATCAAGTTATAATACACAAGTTACACAACTCGGTCACAGTACAACAGCGGAGAATAGAATACGTTGGCGTGTTGAATATACAACTGTCGGAGGGAAGACGTGTAAAATAGACGACTTTATTTATATAGAAAATGATTCAGTTTCGTCTATTTTGCCTGCTGACTTTGAAATTTGTCAAGATGCTAACGATGAAGCCAAGCTTGAAGCACCTGAGTTGCCGACTACAACTCCTGAGACAACAGGTTATTGGTCTACTGATGGAAACACAAGTGTTGTTATTCCTGATAAGTCTTCGTCAACTACCATGGTTACCAATTTGCAACCCGGTGCAAACAAATTCACATGGAATGTGATGAGACCGAAAGGCAACACCGGTGATTATTGTTACGCGTATGACGACATCATCGTTTACAACTCGAAAGTTGATCAGGCAGATGCGGGTATTGATCTTTATGTTTGTGAAGAAACGTTTACAAACGGAAAACCCGATGTTCATCTTGCTGCAAAAGAACCTAACAACGGTGTCGGACACTGGAAACTTGTCACGGGTAAGGGTCAATTTGTTTCCGAAAGTAATCATAACGCTAGTGTTAAGGTTTATGAGAAACAGGACGTATCGTATAACAGAAACAAATATGTAGTACGTTATACTGTTGAAGATGACGGACACGGTAATGTAAAAACAGGTACATCTGTATATTGGATGAAACCTATTCAGTCGTTGATTCCGTCTCAGTCTGTTATGATGGTGAAGAGTTATCAAGGTCCTGATTCATGGCCTTTGAAATCTAACACTGAAGAATATGCTAAAATTAAGCAGGATGTAGACAATCCTACTGTTGAAGGTTATGATGCTACTGCAATAGTGAGTCTTGATGAAGAGATACTTGCAGAAGGTCCCGGTAACACGTTGGAAGGTAGACATAGTACTGCAACTGGTATTTTCGTTGCACGGTATCAGCGTAGTTCTTCTCCGACTGAGGCTAACGGTTATTGGTATGATGTTGTAACTGAAATTACAGAGTACTACAATCAAGACCCAAGCGGTAACCTTATTCCAATGAACAATCTGCGGACTGAAGTACGTACATATACTTCTCATTATTCTATCTTGCAGACTACTTATGAAGAGCAGTTTATAGATTCTCCCGCTGAGAGGGAGGGTGCTATTGCTGCGGCAGGTACTGACTATGAAAATTGGAACTTGGTTCAAGATTATGTAGCACCTGTTGAAAACGGTGCTGTTGATGCAAGAACCGGTGTTGTAGGTTTGCAAAAAGGTCTTAACACTTTTAAATGGAAAGTTACTAAGGGTGTTTTGTCAAAAGATAGATGCTTTACGGAAGACCTTGTGCGTGTATATTATACACCCGTAGAAGTTGATGCCGGCGACGAGCAGATGCTTTGTACAAATGGTACTACGCTTGCGCCTAACTTCAACGAGTCTGCGTATATGAATTTGGAAGGCGTTACTGGCAAATGGGATTTGTTGTGGAAGTCAACAGGTCAGGTTACGATTACCGATCCTTCTATGAGGGCACCGGTTGTTTCTAATTTGGCTGCTGACCATAACGAGTTCACTTTGACGGCTACTATTACATTGACTGATGAAGAAGGAAAAGAACATAAGTGTAGTAACTCTGATGTTGTAACAATTTGGAACGATGAAGTTGGAACTGTGGAGGCAGGTGAAGGCAAAGTAACGTGCGGTGAACTTGTAACTGATAAAGAGACAGGTAAGTACGGTTATTATATTGGTCGTTCCGGTGCTGAGTCTAAACCTTCGGGCGGTTTGAACGCAAGTGATGCTACTGGCATACGAGAAGCAAAAGATCTTACAGGTGAATGGACTACTATTAAAGGTACCGGTAAAACCGGCAACTCTACTGCTGCCGTTACATACGTTTATGATTTGCAGCATCATGTAACTGATTGTAATCCTGATTATTGGGAAGATAAGACATTCGGTTCTTCCAATACATTCAGGTGGACTTTGACGTATCAGAATCCCGTAACACACCATGTTTGTAGAAACTTTGATGATGTGGAGATTTATTGGATTGCTCCTCTTGAAGCAAATGCCGGTGAGGACGTTATGGCTTGTAGTCAGAACGTGGACTTGAATGCATTGGATCAGGGTTGCGGTGCGCAGTATAGTTGGTGGACTTCTTCTGCTGCAAGTTCGGCTAATGACAAAAATACTTATACCAATCCTTATTGGGGTAATGATAATAGTGCTTCGGCGAGTGTTGTAAAAGCGGAGTCTTTCTTTGCTGCAACACTTTCTAACGAGACTATTAATACAAACTCTACGTATAGTTATTCTTATTCTGGAACTACCGTTGATAATAAGAGCGTTACCGGTACTGCTACTGTACCTGTATTGGCTGAAAAACCGTTGGAGTCAATGGATCAGATAGTTTATCTTGAAAAGAAAACGTTTAGTAATGCTACAAACGTAGATGAACTTCAAACTTCTACCGGATCTGTTACATATTGGATTAAGACTACGCGTAAGATTTATTACGTTAAACTAAACGGCGGTGCTTCAACAGTAGCATACGTTGATTATGCTCGCGAGTTTTATGACGGAAGTTGTACACTTGATGCTGACGGTAAATTATCAACTGATTGTGCAAACAAGACTGCGGAGGCACGAGGTTATTATCAGCCGCCTTTGTATCAGCCTGCTGATGAGGTTTTCAATGCACAGGTCGACAAGTTGCAAACATCTGCGGATTGGAACAATCCTACTATGACCAAGTTCAGATGGAATAAGTATAACCAAATGTATGACACTTGGCATCATATAATGGTAGGTTGTCTTGCTTGGGACGAGGTTGAAATCGGTACTATCGGTACTACTGACAACGGTCAGAGTGCAGGTTCTGAACAAGTTGTATGTGATGTTCCCGTTAATTTGCAGCCCGCTCAACTTATGGATAAAAACGGAATTACTTTTACTCCTGATCCTGATGTTGAAAATGCTCAGTATTGGCAGACAATTCACGGTGGTGCTAATTATGTATTACATTCAAATGATGCATCTCCGATGAATACACCGGAGATTATGTCAACTGAAAATGTTTGGGTTAAGAATTTAAATTATGATACTAATATTTTCCGTTGGACTCGTAAAGTAATTGCTACTAAGAGTGCTGATGGCAAAACTTATACTGCAAAGTGTGAATTTCACGATGACGTATATATCACTAATGCTGCTCCTTCCGGTGCTGACTTAGGTCCTGACCGTGAGGAGTGTGAGTCGTATACTACACTTGCTGCTAACGTTGCAGACCGTTTCACCGAAGTTATTTGGCAGGTTATGGACGGAAATGCATCTTTTGAAAACGGTGCAAGTATTCTTACTTATACTGCTTTGGACAAACAGACTGACGCATACGTTGATCAGTTGAGTCCGGGTGTTAATACTATCAGATTTACTGTACGTTACACATATCAGTCGCCGAAGAATCCGAAAGCGCATAAGACTTGTGAATCTTACGATGATATTTCATTGTTCTATCACGGATTAGATGCAAATGCCGGTCCTGACCAGTATATTTGTTCAGAATATGCTCATCTTGTGGCTTCTAAACCTACTATGAGCGATGCTATGGCTGTATCTGACGGTTGGTGGGAAACCGCTAATAGCGATCCTATGCAGAAATTTAGCGGTTGCGACCAGACTATGCATAATAATATTCACTGCGGAGATGTAACGGTAGGTCCTATTTCAAGAGATCGTCATAAATTTATTTGGCATGTTCAGTGGGGTGGTTGCAGCGACAAAGACGAAGTTTGGGTTTGGAACAACAATCCCGTTTACCGTGGCGGTAATGATTATGAATTACCTAACGTATACGCAAAAGACCCGTATGTATGTACTACAAGCGGTGAATTAGGTACTTCTGACGTGCTTACAAAAGGTGAGCGCGGCGTGTGGTCGTATATAGGCGGTAGTGCTATTGCAGATGGCGGTATATTGTGGGGCGACCATTTAGGCAATGCTCCCGTTCAGGAGCCGATAGAGTCTACTATCGAAAAAACCGTTCCACAGAAATATTCTTTCAGAGATGTTAACGGTCAGACTGTTACTACTAACAATGATGCATATAAACAGTCTAACGGAAACGGCGGCGAGATTATCGGTTATTTGGAAGACGGCAAGTTTAAATATTATGCTATTTCCGGCGGTACACTTCAAGAAAATACTGATGCAAATGTAGTTGCTCAAACTTCGGGTCAGAAATATTCTTATACTAAGACGGTAGTAACTGATTATGACTTGTATTTGTATGATGACGGTGCTAAAACATGTTATTTTGACCTTGGTTCTCAATCATATTGGGAATATGATGCAACGTCAGGTCAGTTTGCTAAGTTAAATCCGCAGCCTGTATCTACTCCGACTATTACAACCGGAAAATATTCTTATACGGCTAATGTAACTACTGCTTTTGATGAAGTAACCGTTCAAGGTAAGACGGGTTACATCGAAAACGGTATGTTGTACGCTTGGTCGCCTGTTAACGCTCAGATGGAAAGTCAGAATGTTAGCGTTCCGCTGGCTACCGGCAAAAAGTATTCTTATGTTAAGGCTGACGGTACGTTGGAAACAACGACGAATGATGAATATTCTTACAAAGGCAAAACAGGTTATTTAAGCGGTAACGATTTCAAATATCATTCATTGGAGGGTAACAATACTTCGTTGACTCTTAATTCTATTGCTCAAAATAATCCTGTTGCTGTGATGACTACTGAGCAATTTACCACTATTACCGGTTGGCGTGAGAAGAGAGATGCCAACGGTGAGGTTGTTTATACTGCAAGCGGTTATGCAGACCCCGTTTATGATGTAGCAAAGAGGGACGCTCCTAACCAGAGGTCTTCTGTTAAAGTTCATAATTTGGGTGCTGATGCTAATACATTCAAACTTACTTTCTACCGCAAGAATGTTGATTGGTCGGGTGATACCACTGTATTCCCGAATCCTAATCAGAAATATTGCGAGATTTCTAATTATGTGATTATTACTAATCGTTCTATCAAGGCAAATGCGGGTAGAGACGAAGTATATTGTGTTAACAACCGTTGGGAATATGCTCAAAGTGATAACTGCCCTGGTATGCAGGAAACTTGGTATACGAATTTCTATTTGAATGGAAATTCAAATAAGGCATTGGAAAACTTTCAAAATGATCAAGCTTGTTATGTTCCTGGATTTTTAAGGAAAGCGCTTAGCGATATGTCGCAGTGGGTTGGTGCATGGAGACAAATTGACGGTTTTGGTCCTAAGACAAAACAAAAACTCGGTTGTTCTCAATGTTATGTAGGTGATGGTAACTCTACTAAGGAAGAGTTTATGGGAGTTGATAATGCGATTTCTATCGAAAATACTTCTAACGTAACCAAAGTTGCGAGATTCAATGTCGTATATCAGAATACAAAAGAAGGTAATAAAGAAGCTACTCCCGGCGGAAACGGTGCCGGCATATACGGATTTGAATATGCCGTAAAACAATTGAAAGATCCTAATAAGAGTAAAACTGATTATGGTTCTGCTTTTTATAACAATTTGGACAAAGTAGTTGACGATGGTAATTATTGTTGGGATTGGGATACTGTCTTCTATACTATAAATGTAGCCGATACTGCACAGTTTTTGGCTGAAAACAGAGGTACATACGGATTACAATCAGATGCTATATGCTCTGACGAGACGACTTTGTCTTGGACTGAAATTAGTAATAATTATGGAAAAATTACATCTGACCACGATGATGTAATAGAATATACTGGCGGTTTGCAAGAGTGGAACAAAGGTCAGACCAATGGTTCTATTCATGTTTCAAATCTTCCGACAGGTAAAACAACGTTTACCTTGTATAGTCAGATGGGTACGGGACACAAGGGTGAAAATTGTACTTCTGTTGCCTCTGTTGAGATTTGGAACAATAGTGTTAAAGCGGTAGCGGAAACGCGTGCGGTAGCCGATGAACCGAAACTTTCTGAGATTGATGTTGACGGACGTAAGATAAAGGTTTGGAATTTGTGTGAGGATAATATGGTATTAAAGGCTGCACCGATTTCAGATCAAGATGATGGTCCGTTTACGATTATAGGTTTTTGGTCTGTTGATATTGACGGTAGTGCCGACATTAAAAACAAATTGAAAGTAAGCGGTAATAATATATATACTAATACAGGTGCTGCTAACGGTGATTATGGTACTGATTTTAATGCAGTGCTTGGTTTAACGCAGGCTTCTACAGATAAGGTTGACGGATTGATACCCCATTACAAACAGTTTACTGATGATAACGCAACAGTTTCTGATATTCCGATTTCTGATGGTAACAAGCATCCTGTAAAACTTGTTTGGACGGTAATGAGAGTGGCTAATTCCGAATTATTGGGATTAAAAGCCAGCGACCGCTACAAGGCATTAGACGGTGGCGGTGAGATATGTGCACCCGGTTGGCACGTAACAGATGTATTTTCTGTTCACAAATCTGAGGATACTAAAAAGAAATTTGCTGCTGTCGGAAGAAAGGTCAATGGTTATTGTGCTGCTAATGACGTTGTTTGGATTTATAATAATAGTTTTACTATTGCGGATAAACCTAACTTTATTGTATGTGATTCTACTGCTGAGTTGAAGGGCGAGGACATTGTGCCTGCTAATGCAACAAATACCGCTTTTATGAATGCCAAAGGTTCTTGGAGCATTCCTAAGGGTACAGAATTCGATCCGGAACATAACGGACAGTCTGATCAGGCACAGACATACGTAAGAAAACTTGGTCAGGGTGAAAACATATTTACTTGGACGGTATCTCGTTTTGATTGTACAGCAAGTGATGATATAATTGTTTATAATAATCATGTAGAGGCTCATGCTGGTCCTGATAAATATATTTGCGGTGATGAGAGTGATTTTACAATGTTAGAGGGAGTAAAACCTACATACGGTGTAGGTATGTGGTCTTTCTCTAAGAGCGGTAGTTTAAGTAATTCCGGACTTTTGAAAAATATTACTGCCTCTACTCCGGGAACAACTACGCTTCGTGGTACAAGTCTTGAACACTTAAATAATGCATATTTCTATAATGCGCCGCAAGGAGAGAGCGACCTTAAATGGACTGTTGATAGTAGGATTAGCGAATTAGCTTCAAGTGTGGACGCCGCAAAGAGACAGGCTACTATTAATTCTGTCGTATATGATTTGAGAACGAGTACTAACGGAGGTACTTGCACGGCAGACGATTATATGAAAGTAATCAACAACGAGCCTAACGATCCTGAAATTAATAAATATGACGATAAAATATTAATTAATCAGAATGTACGTCCTTATTTGAAGGACAAGGATGAAAACGGACAGGTTATTCAAAAATATAAATATAAAGTTTATACTTGTCAGAATCCTAATTATAATCCTACTGCTACCGACCCGCAGTCAGATATGTTGTCTTCTCGTCCCGGCGGTTTGACGGGTAACGGCAATATTTTGCTTTCGGCTAAGGCATTAGGACAAAATGAATTTGGACATTGGGAATTTGTTAAAAATAATAGTAGCGGAATATATCCTATTATTGCAAATTCTACTGCAACACAGACGGCAGTTTATAATTTGCCGTTAGGAGAAACCAATTATGATTGGGTTGTAGAGAAAAAGGATGCTGCGGGTGTGTTGACTTGTGTAAAACGTGTCCGTGTTATTATTGATAACCGTCATGTGGAAACAGAAAAACAACTTGAATATCAGGAAGTTTGCGACGGTGTAGGACGTCTTTTTGCTGATAATCCTTCAACGAAGTATGGTTCTGATGCAAAAGGTCGTTGGACTTTTGCCGGTGAGGGTGGTACGCCTGAGATCGCAAACGCAAATTCCAATGATACTAAGGTTACTAATATTCCTGTCGGTCATCAGAATTTCTTATGGACGGTAACCAATACATGGACATGGGAAAAAGTTGATGAAAACGGAAATAAGACGACAGGAACTAATTTCTGTTCGGATACCACATACGTAACTATCGACAACAATCACATGGAGGCTGAAATCCGTGCCGTAACAGACGGCGGCGGACAACAAATTGTTTTCCCTGACGGTCAAAAGAATCATGAAGTAACTAAAACTGCTGACATTTGTAATCCTAAAATTACGATTGAGTCATATCAGCCCCGTCATAATGGTCATAAATCAGCAATCGGTACATGGTCGGTTGTTCAAGGTAAGGATAAAGACGGCAATTCTATTAGTATTGCCTCTGTAAATAATTTTTCTACCGTAATGGAGTCTTTGTCTGCTTCCGAGCCTTATAAAGTTCGTTGGACGGTATCGTTGCCGCCTACGGTTAAGACTAACGGCAGTTGTACCAGATGGGATGAAGTGGTTATTACAAATCATTCGTTTACAGTTGATGCTGACGAAAGACACAATCCAAATACTGTATATAATTGCGGTGATACTTATACTCTTAAACCAACCAATCCTTTGGGCGCAGCCAACACAGAGGTAAAATGGCAGTGGATTTCTGGTCCTAATGCTGCGGCGTTTACTAATCCTTCTAACGGAAACAATCATCTTTCTGATGTTTCCACTACTACGATTACGGGTCTGTTGCACGATAAGGCAGTAAAGCTTCGTTGGATTGTAAAGGAAAAAGGTCAGTACGGTTGTTCTGCTTCTGATGAAGTTGACATTTACAATGATGAAATTGATGTTGAGGCATATCAGGTCAATCCTGACGCGTACTCTTGCGACGGTACTATTGATATCAAAGGTACTGATGTTCTCAGCAACGATGCATCCGCTGAGGTTAAGTGGACTACATTAACTACCAATACTTATCTTACAGCCGAGGGTATCGATGATGCTAATACTTATTTCTCGGTTACTGTTCACGACATACCTAAGGGCGGCAACGTTACATATACTTGGAACGTTAAGAGTAGTGTTAAGAGGAGTAATATTGACGGTACTAGTTTAGGCGGAGGTTGCGAAACTTCTGCTTCTGTAACCGTTCATAACTATCAGTTTGATATGCCTGATTTGAAAGAGACTGTAACGTTATGTTCTGACGAAATTGATCTTGTCGGTAAGTCATTTCCGAAAGGCTCTGTTAATATTGCCGGCAAAGATTATGACGTTATATATGAAGGTGTATGGTCTCAACCCGATGGTGATGGTACTCATACAATAAATAGTAACTCATTAAATGTCATTGGTTTAAGTAATAGTATTGACAATAAATTTGTATGGACGGTATCTGCATACGTTGCCGAGAAAGATAATAATGCTTCTAAAAAATTGGCATGTCAAAACGAACAGAAATTTACTGTTATTAATCCTAAACCTGATGAGCCAGAAATAATTTATCCTGAATTGTTACCTTCACAAACCGAGTATTATACATGTAACGGTGCAATTGATTTGACGGCAGCAAAGCCCGGACCCGTAAACAATAAGACTAATGACAATATTGTGGGTATTTGGACGGCAAGTAAAGGTAGTATTACTCCTGATGCTCAAAGTCCGTGGTTGGCAAATGTTTCCGACATGTCAAAAGGCAAAACCACGTATACTTGGACAGTAATACGTACAGTAACATTAAACGGTGTAAAACGCGAATGTAAGGATGTTCGTACTATTGATGTCGTAAATAATAAGATTGTCGCTGAAATATTTGCACGTTCTTCTAATGTTGCAGATTGTGACGGTAATATTACTTTGGAAGGTACGTCTCCGTCTACATACGTAGATGATTTTACAAACTTAGAAGATATTCACGGACAATGGACGTTCTCTAATCCTGTAACGGAATACACAATCGGTAATTCAACAACTGCTTTGATTTCTATTAAGGCTCCGATTGTAAACGAAGGAAAAACTACTCTTACTTGGAAATTGACTAAGGGTGATTGTGTTTCAGAATCTTCTACGCTTCAGATTTATAACAATCATATCGAAACTAGTACTACACAGCCCGAAGTTAATACGTGTTTGACAACTGCTACTATCCGTGCTAATTCATACGAATCGTATGGAAATGCTCCGGAGGTTAACGGATATTGGGTATTGAGGAGTGCTCCTTCTGCAATGGGGGCGGCTTCTGCTAATATCATTATATCTTCTCCGACTACTAATGTTACGGACGTAAAAGGTCTTACACATGCCGGTGCATATACATTCCGTTGGACAGTAACGAAAGGTACATGTTCTGATGAGGTAGATGTCGTAGTTAATAATCAAAGTATTGAGGCTAACAACAACTTTACTATTACACAGTGTAAAGAAAATAACATTGAAGTTATGGGTACTTCAATTACCGGTGCTAACATACGCGGTAATTGGAGTGTAAGTAATTATACAGGCGGTTCAAAAGATGCAGTAACTTTTGCAACTGGTTCTAATAGTACGTACAAGACCTTAGTATCCGGCATTGCTCCGGGTAAAGAGGCTCTTTTGATTTGGTCTGTTGAAAACGTTTTGCCTAACGGATCTTCTTGTAAGACTCACGATGAAATTCTTGTTAAGAACGAATCTATTGCAGCCGAGGTAACGAGCGATTTAGTTTCTTTCTGTGATGAAAACAAAGACGGTCTTGTTCCGATTTCTGCAAAAGGCGTTGATGCAACCTTGGCAAAATCTTGGTGGACAAAGGCTAATGATGTAAGTTCAGGTATTATTACTGACGCAACGAAAAATATAACGACAGTATCAGATGTAACTGACGGTGCTGTTGTAAAACTGACTTGGCATGTACAAACTCTTGCGGCAAAATGTTACGATACTGACGAATTGACTATTGTTAACAATGTTTATAAGAAGGTTAATCCGGGTGTCGGAACTGATCTTTGTCTTACAAGAGGTGGGGCTAATGAATATACGGTTAAAGCATCTTTGCCTCCTGACAATTATGACGGTTATTCATGGTCTGGCGAGTGGCAAAGTAATACAAGTGCAAGTCCTGAAAATGCAGCATCTTCCGTAACTAAGTTTACGAATTTCGAGAAAGGTCAGAATGTTTTGACTTGGACTGTTTCGCGTAACGGTTGTAAAAATTCTGCATCTATTAATGTGTTTAATAATACTCCGACTCCTGCGGAGATTACGACAACGATGGACGAAACCTGTGACGGTACTATTACGTTGAATGCACAACCGTATGATGAGGCGTATGAGACCGGCAAATGGGTTGGTCCGGGTAATTTGGTTTCGGGTTATCCCGAAACTTCAAATACCGTTGTTTATGAAAACCTCGTAAAGGATATTAACTCATTTATTTGGACAACATATTCTTCAAGAGATAAGGAATGTTTCAGCACATCTTCAATTGATGTTTATAATAATATTATTAGTATCAGCGATAACGAAAGGGATTACTATTACTACTATTGTATCGCAGGTAGCGAAACTACTACTTTGACGGGTAAAAATCCCGCTAATTATCAGTATTCATCTAAATTCCCCGTTACGGGCAGCTGGACTCCTTCTGTTGCTGGCTTAACGGAAGGTGTTACTGCAAGTTCGCTTCTTATTACTGTTGATAATATCAGCGAAGACGGTTCTACATACACGTGGACAATCTCGAAAGGTGTTAAGAAAACTTGTTCGGCAACACAAAACTTCCACCTTTGGAACAACGGTGTAACCGCAAAGATAGAAAATCCGACAGGCAGTCATTGCGAATCTACCGTTTCGCTTACCGCTAATACTCCTTTGTCAGGTGCGAAAGGTTTGTGGACTGTTGTAGAAGCACCTACAACTAACGGTTTCAACAAAGAAGATATTGTAATTGACGGTCATGCCACTACTGCTAAGGCTAATTTCTCTGGTCTTACCGAAAGCGGCTTGTATAAATTTAATTGGCATGTTTATAAGACATATACTCCTCAGGATAATACTGATAACAAATATACCGTAGTTGATTACGGCAACGGTGAATGTTATGCTGATGATGAAATATTCTTCAACAACGACTTCTTCACCGTTGATGCTGACGGTAACATTCCTGATGTTGCACAAGGTGTTCAATCTACCGTTGTTTGCGGCAGCGAATATTCTCCGAGTGCGGAATTACACGGTATTAATTCAGCTGATGTTAAGTCAGGCGTATGGGAAACAGTTCCCGTTGACGGTTATCCTGGCGTTACGATAGAAAATACAACGGCAAATGCGCCTAATATGTTTCCTACTATCAAAGGCGTACCTGCAAGTGGAGTAACTTTGATTTGGAAGGTTACTTCTAAATTTGATTGTGTGAATACATCTTCGGTAAGGGTATCGAGTGTTATGCCGGAGGCTCATATTACGCAAAAAACTCACAACCCGATATGCAACGGTGAGGTTGAGTTAGTTGCTTCTCCTACTCCGACTGGTGCTACCGGCGGTTATTGGGAAGAGATTGATCCGGATGTAACCCGCTCTGGTTATTTCTGCGATGCTCATGGCAATACTCTTACGACTCTTGCTGACCGCAGCAACATTACAACGATATTCTATAAGGGTATTAAACCTGGTAAATCGGTTAAAATCCGTTGGAATGTATCTACTCCGATTCAGGCTTCTGCAACTGGTGCTGTTTGTCCGAATTACGATGAAATCACTGTTACTAACTACGAGTTTAAAACCTACGCAGGCTCTGATTACACTACTGCTTGTATATCTACTCACAATATGAACGCCGAACTTGTTAGTGGTGATCCTCGTACTGACGGAACTTATACAGGTCGTTGGGAAACTCTCAGCGGTAGTGCTGATTTCGGTGATAACATTACATCTTCAAATGCTGCTATTTCGAGTCTTTCAAGAGAGATTAACAAGTTTAAGTGGACTGTAACTCAGGAAATTGATGCTTCTAAAAAGACCCAAGGTACTTGGGATAATAACAGAAAATGTACGGCTTCTGATGAAGTAATTGTTTATAATCCTTCTGTTTCAAAACCTGCAATTAACGGTGTTCAAACCGACAAAACGCCTGTTTTGAGAGCCGATAATAATTATTATTACTATACATGTAACGGCAATGTTTCTTTGACGGCCAAAGCTCTGACCTCTACTGAAGAACATGGTACATGGTCTGTTGCTTCCGGTGTTGGTAGCGGTATTTTCTCTTCAAGCGATGGAAATGAAACCGTGGTTACTTCAATGACCGCCGGAGCAAATAAATATGTTTGGACTATTAAACGTCAGTCTGCCGGTCATGTGGCGGGCAAAGTATATGAATGTACGGATACTGTTTCTGTATATGTAAATTACAACGGTACAAGTACGGAGATTTCTAAGGAGAAAGACAAAGCCTCTTGTGACGGAAACGGTTCTGTTGTGCTTCCGACTCCCGATATGCCTAACACTGTTCATTATGAAGGCCGTTGGAGTGCTTCTGTTCCCGTAATTTATAACGGACATACAGTTGAAGCAGGTCACAGCATAAATGAGAGTGAAGTAGCGGGTGCATTCCCTGTTTCGGGACTTCCGACCGGTACTACACGTTTTACTTGGACTGTTACTACAAATCATACAACAAAGGATAAAGATAACAAAGAAGTAAGTGTTGCTTGTTCGGCTTCAAGTTATATAGATGTTGTTAACAACTACTTGATGGCAACCGTTTATGAGCCAAGCATTAATATTTGTAACGATGCTTACGGCAACGCGGAGGTAACTCTCAAAGGTCAGTCTTTGAAGAATTATCCGTATGCTAAGGGTAAATGGTCTTGCGTTCAGGCTCACAATAGTAGAGAAGCTTCTGATCTTGTGGTATTCAATTCTTTCTTTGCAGAAGAGGCTACTTCTGAAAATGACAAAAACGAAATTTTAATTGATCAGAATGTTAACATACCCGGCACGTACATTTTTGAATGGACGGTAGAAAACGGTGAAGGTGCTGACAAATGTCCTGCAACTAAGAAACAAGTTACCGTAAACAACAATACGTTTACTGTTGACGCTTATACTAAAAATGCTGTTAATGAAGAAAACATCGTTGATATTTGCGGTTCGGTGATGGATATGAGCGCATCTAATCCGGGTATTCTCGGAGAAGGTGATTATGCTGTTTGGGTTCTTAACTCAGCCTCTAACGGTATTCAGTTTACAGGCAACAGTTCATTATACAATACCAGAGTATCAGGTATTGACAAGACACTCAGTCTTACTTGGACTGTACACAAAAACGGTTGTACGGCTACAAGTAATTTACTTATCAATGATAAGAGTGTTAAGGCAGAGGCTGAACAGGAAGTTGTAACTTGTATCGGTGCCGGTGAATTATCGGCTACTGCACCTACATCGCCTGCAAAAGGACATTGGGAGGCTCCTGTATCGGGTATTGTTATTGCTGATAGTGAAGATCCTGCTACGGCATTTTCTGGTATGGGCGATATGTCTCATTTGAAAGTTCAGTGGGTTGTCCTCAGCGGTGATAATGCCGATGCTTGTGAATCTTCTATTGACGTAGATGTTTATAACTACGGCTTTAATGCTATAAATGCAGGTTCTAACCAGACCGTCTGCGAAAATTCTGCACAGTTAGGTGCCGTTAAGCCGGCTAATTATACAGGTAAATGGTCAGGAACGGGTGCTAACCTTGTTTTCACTCCTGCTGCTACCGATTACAACGCGGTTGTTACGGGTCTTGAAGAACGTGAGAATACTTTGACATGGACTCTTACTCCGACTGCTGCTAAGGGTGCTAAATGCGCAATTTCTGCGAACATTGTTATTGATAACGTTTATCCGGGAACTCCCGTGCCGATTACTAAATCGCCGCAAGAAGTTTGTGATGAAGTATTTGAGTTGAAGGCTACTGCCGTAACGGGTTCTACCGGCGTTGTAGGTTTCTGGACTACTGATACTAAGGGTCTTAAATTCTACACAGATAAGGAATGTACTAACGAAAATGCTACTAACGCAGTAGTTTACGCCAAAGGTTTTGATCAGGGACAAAACAATATTTATTGGAATGTTGCAATAGATGCAAGATGTCCTCAAAAGTCTGCTCCGATTGTTTTGACATACAATTACGTTGGCGTTGATGAAGATAAAACCGAATATGTATGCGGTGAAACTCAGTTGACCGCAGCAGACCCAAGAGAAGCATGGGGCGATAATGTTACTTATTGGTGGACTAAAAATGACGCAATCCTTTCAGATGCTTCTGATTTGTCTAACACCTCTATCAGAGTTAAACCTTCTATGAACGGTACTTCGTTTATTTGGAATGTTTCTAAGGGTGAATGTACAAAAAAACAGACGAGAACACTTTATAACAATCAGGTTGATGCTAAAATACTTGTTGTAGACAATGTTGATGCTACCAATTTTGCTGCTAAATACCAGTATCCGCTTTGCGGCAATCAGGTTGTAATCAAGGCTAACGACATTACACAGAATAATGAAGCGGAAGGCTTTTGGCAGATTAAACATCATCCGGCAAGCATTGATATTGCAGCTATCCGCAGCACAAAGGTAAACGGCGCAACAAATGAGGTTCTTTTCTCTAATTTGACTGCTGCTGGTACTTATACCTTCCAGTGGGTTGTTACCAAGGGTACTGCTAATGATATGATTTGTAACAATTCTGCTGAGGTTACAGTTAATGTACTTAACACTAAGGTTGATGCAGACAACAATTTAGACGGCAATACGATTGCAGATTGTTATGATTTCTACAATCTTAATCCTTATACTTCTACTGAATATAAGAATTATTGGTGGACTATAGAAGATGGTTCGGCAGGCTATTTTGGTAATGCAGATAATTCGACTACTTCTACCGATGTTTTCAATGCAAGGGTTAGCGGTCTTACGCTTGCAGAAACACACCTTGTATGGCACGTTAAGAGCGGCACAAAATATGACGGTACGGCTTGCGAAATGACTGATGATTTGTATATCACCAATCATACGATTCCGGCTAAAATTACACGTAACGATACCGAAACTTTGTGTAGCGAAACTCAGAAAATCCGTCTTACCGGTACTGGTGATGATGGTACTTCAAGAGTTATTTGGAGTACGAATAAAGGTGCGCTTGAAGCAGGTACTACTACTAAATTTAATACCGTAATTTCAGGCATTAAAAAGAATGAAACCGCTACCGTTACTTACACTATTTACAACAAGATAAATTCTGTTGCTGACGCTAATACTCAGAGCGGTAAGAAAGAATGTGAATCTCATACCGACATTGAAATTACTAACGAGGATTTCGATGTGTATGCCGGTCCTGATAAAGATTACACTGATTGTTCGGATTCTTATACGATGAAGGCTCAGTTGCCGGCAGATTTAAGCGAAGGCAGAAAATATAAGGGCGTTTGGTCTTATCCTTCAAATGCTTCCGCTTATATCGAAGCATCAGATTTGACTAATGCAACAGCGGTTGTTAAGAATCTTGACAATACAAAATCTACCTCGTTTGTTTGGACTGTTACTTCTCCTGGCGGTTGTGTGAATACGGGCAGTACAACAATCTACAACAATCAGCCTAAGGGTGTGGCAATCGTTTATCCTGCCGCTACTATTGATGCTGACGGTAAGGAAATTGTTGAGCCTATTTGCGAAACCACTTATACTTTTGTAGCCGGCAATTATACACCTACTTCTGATGGTGTTACCGTTCAGTGGAAAATAGATCAAACTAAGGATATCAGTTATACTGATGACGGTACAAAACAGTCTACAACTATCAGCGGAATGGCACTTGGTCCTCATAAGATATATTGGACGGTTACGGTTCCTAATGGTACTCATGCTACTAAACCGAATTGTGCGGTAGAAGTTTATCGTGAGTTTGTAGTTGATAAATTTGAGGCTGAGATTGAAACCCCCAATAATATTGTCGTTTGTGATGATGAAATGGAACTTCTTGCAAAAGATCCTGCTAATTACAACGGCGCAACCGGTGTTTGGGCATGTGTTAGCAAACCTCAGAATGCCGAAGATGTATCCTTTACTAATTCAACCAACTATCGTACTTCGGTAAGTAATATGACTACGGGTCTTTATAAATTCAGATGGACAGTAACATCGTCTGTTGAAGACTCTAAGTGCGGTGATAAAGATGCACAAGGCAATGGTACTAACCATAAATCTGTTGAAATCACGGTTAAGAACCAAATGCTTTCTCAGCCGATTACCATAACGGTAAAAGACGATAAGGGTAATTTGGCTAAAACAAGCAATAATATAATTTGTTCTAACAACGCCGTTCTTACTGCAGCTGATATTCAGAGCGGTTGGGAAGGCCAGTGGGCATTACAAGCTCTTCCTATCGGAGCAGAGGCGTTAAAATCAAGTATAGGTAATATTACTGATGCTACTAATAAGGAACTTGTATTTAATAATCTTATTCCTATTGCAGATGATAAATATAAGTTTACTTGGACTGTTACGAACCGTGAAAATCCGGCTTGTATTGAAAGTGTAGATGTTACGCTTATCGACAATAGTTTCACTACTGATGCCGACTTGCAGAATGGCGATAATAAACGCAGCGTTTGCGGTACAAGCGGAAAATTAGATGCTCAGGGCAATACAGGTGTATGGAGTTATGATGAAAATGTGGTAAGCGTTGTTAATTCTAATGACGGTAAATCTGCATTCACATTCCTCGGCACTAACACGATGGCTACATTGAAATGGACAGAAACCAGAAATCAATGTATTGCTACATCGTCTGTTGATGTTAAGAACGTTAAACCCGTAGTTTCAGAGACGGAATATCCTGTTTGTGTTTCAGAGACGGAAAATGTAACAATTTCTTCTTCTGACCTTAACGGTTCTACCGGTCAGTGGATTTATACCGGCGGTAATAAGAAGTTGGAATTTGTAAGTTCGGCTGCTACAACCAATGTTGCAACGGTTAGAGGTCTTGAAGCAAATAAGAATACGGTTCTTACTTGGAGAATTACTTCTACTTCAATGCCGGGTTGTTATGGCGATGCTAAGGTTACGATTATCAACCGCAAAGCAAAAGCAACTGCAAGTGCTGCCAAATTGGAGACTTGTGATGATTACGTTTTAATTAATGGTAATGAGGTTGATGGTTTTGTTGGTACATGGACATGTGAGGCAACTTCGGTTTACTTCGGTGATGAAAAATTGACTTCTACTACGGCTTCAAATATTACCGCACAAAATCTCCAATTCGGTGATAATACTTTCCTTTGGACTTTGGTAAGCAAAGCCGATGAAAATTGTACGGACGTTGCAACTGTAACCGTTAAGAGCGAAAAATTAGCGGATGCACAGATTGACAAGTCTATTACTAAGACATGTGACGGTTCAATCGAACTTGTTGCCATAGAGGCAGACCATAACGTAACCGGAAAATGGACTATCAATAACGCTAACGTTAAATTCGATAATTCTCTAACCGGAGCAAGCACTTCATCTGCATTACGTGTAACGGCTTACGGTCTTGCTAATGATGACAACGTGTTTACTTGGACACTTGACAATAAGTGTGCAAAATCTGACGAAATAACTATTCAAAACGATTTTGTTGCTGCTGCAATCAATGCTAAGCAAAAGGATGTTACTTGTGACGGTACGCTTGATCTTTCGGCAGTTGACAATACAATCAATTATAATTCTTCTAAGGGTAAATGGTCTACTGCAACTTCGGGTGTTAAGTTTGTTGTTAACGGTCAGACGGTAACTACTATCGAAACGGATAACTTGTTTGACGTTAAGGCAATCAACATTCCTAAAACGGGAGCAAACTTTACTTGGAGTGTAACTAAGGGTGATTGTCCGGCGGTAACCAAAAATTTAGCGGTTAGAAACTGTTCAGTACCTCAGGAAGAAGATGTAACGGAAAATATCTGCGGACCTTCATACGAACTTAAAGCATCTTCGCTTGAAGGTTACAATGGCGGTGCTGCAAAAGGTCATTGGGAGGTTGCAGACTGGGTTAAAGAGCATATCAACTCTTCTGACGAGGTTGTTGGAGCAAACTTCGTTTCTAGTGATAATGTTACCACTGTAAGCGGTCTTACATACGAAGGCGACTATGTCTTCAAATGGGTAGCCGCATACGATGAAAGCGGTACTTGTCAGCATACAAAGACCGTAACCGTAACCGTTAAGAAGATTAATCAGGTTGCTAAAAATCAGACAATTAATGTCTGTGGAAATACATACGAGTCAATGTCTGCTACGTATGTAGGAGAAGATGTTCCCGGTCAATGGTCAGTTGCTGACGGTTCAGACGTTACTAAGTATGTCTCTAATTCAACGGCTTTCAACACCGTGATTAATAATATTCCGACCTCCGGCGTTAACCTTCGTTGGAAGATTACTAACGAAAATGGTTGCGAATTGACCGATAAATATACTTTGAAAAATATTCAGGTTAAGGCTAATGCAGTAGTTTCATCTCCGAAACCTTACTGCTCTGAAACCGTTACTCTTACAGCCGGAAACAATCTTGATTACACGGCTGAAAACGGTGGTTTGACCGGTGTTTGGTCAAAAACTGACGCAACATATACCGGTAATTTCAGTGGTGAGGTTACCGATGCAACAGTAACATATACTGGTCTTTCTGAAGGTCGTACCTCTGTCATTAGATGGACGGTTACAAATCATGTAAAACAAGTTGAGGGTGTAACGGGTGTTACGGAATGTTCTAATTATACTGATATTGAAATCGTTAACAACGGATTCTCTGTAAGCGCAGGCTCTGACGGTCAGACCGTTTGTAACGATGAGGCTCATGCCGACGAATATACTTTGAGGGCTCAGGCGTTAGTTGAAAATCAGGAAGGCTGGTGGACTTCTACCACAACAGTAACCTACGACGGTGCTGTTAAGAACAGTTCTGCAACGGTACTCGTTAAAGGTTTGTCTAATGAAGTTCCCAATAAGTTTGTATGGCACGTTAGAAACACTGTAACGGGCTGTACGGCTGAAAGTTCGTTGACTGTTATTAACAATACTCCTTCGGCTGCAATTATCGACAACAAACCGGCTGCTGATTACGAACTTTGTGAAAATACTTTTGACCTTACAGCAAGAGCAGTTGCTAACGATAACACCGGTTATTGGGAGAATGTTCAGGGCGTTGTTTGGTACAAAAACAACAGCAGTATCGAATATGCCGTTGCTTCTACAATGAACACTGTTGAGGTAAGAAATCTTACTCCTAACGCTAAGACCAAATTTACTTGGACTGTTGTTAAGAACGGTACTAAATGTCAGCGTACCGACTTTGTAGAAGTAATGAACGCAGCATACGACCCCGTAATTTATACGGTAGACAATCAGACTGTTTGTGCTGCTGAGTTTAAACTCGAAGCCGAAGATCCTTCAAAAACTTACGGTGATAAGGTTCACGGTTATTGGTCGGTTAACGACAATAACATTACGCTTCCTGCAACTTCTACTAATGCGGTTATGAATGTTAAATTACCTTACAGTTCTACGACATTCTATTGGAATCTTACTGACGGCAAGACACAAAATTCTTGCGGTATAAAATCAGCAAATATTACCGTAAATAACAAACAGGTAACTGCTAATGCAGGTGAAGATACATACGCTTGTTCTACACAAGGTACTCTTGATGCTGACGCATTACCGAAAGAAAGCGGTATTTCAGGTACTTGGAGTCTTGTAGGAGGTAGTAGTTCCGGCCTTAATACTACGGCGGTAACTATTGCAAATGTTAATAATAATCATACGCTTGTAAACGGTTTGACCGGCGGACAGTATAAGTTCAAATGGACGGTTACAAACCAATACGGTACTGGTGCTGACGAAAAATGCGTATCAGAAGATGAAGTAACAATCGACAGTAAGCAGTTTACCGTATTGGCTGACATCTTGGCTGTTGACAAGACAACGAAGAAATATACCGGTGTCCGTGATATTTGCGGTTCTGAAATAACGATTAATGCTTCGGGTAGCAATGCTGCTGACGCTCATGAGTGGGTTGTTGCTGACTCGTATAAAGAGAGTGCCGGTGATTTGAGTATTTCACTCAAAGGCATTACTTCTTCCGTAACGGTTAAGTATCGTGAAAAACGTGCTGAGTGCTGGGCTGAATCTGAGGTTACACTTACTAACAATAAGCCGCAAATCACACTTGGTACTACTGAATATTGGACATGTGACGGTTCTGTAACACTTTTGGGTCAGAGCATTGATGAAGAAACACAAAAATCTTATTGGGTAAAGACTTCTACTAACGGTAGTTTTGCAAACGGCGAGTTATCAACTGACGTTATGTCGCCGACATTTAATTTACCGTCTAATTCGGCAGCTAAATTGAAATGGGTTGTTGAACTCAAAGACAACAAGACTTGTTACGATGAAGAGGTAATCACCGTTCATAATAACAAGGTTGAAGGTTTGACCATTACAGAGACTAACAAAACTGCTGAGGAATGTTCTAACGAGCGTACTTTGAGTGCACCGTCAGTTCCGACCGGATTTACCGGCGAGTGGTCTTGTGAATATAACGATGTTGTGATTTCTTCTACTAACAACTTGGCGAAAGTAAGCAACCTTCACAGAGGTAAAAACGAAATTACTTGGACATTAAAGAGCAACGACGGACATGATTGTGCCGTTAACGTTGCAACGACACAAATAGAAAACAATGCTATTTCAGACAGAACTCCTGTTAATCACGAAGTATGTCTTTCTCCTGAGGAGAAGCTTCATATTGATGTTCCCGCTGCTGAAACTTCATACGGTGAAATAGCATACTGGATGCCTAATGCTCTGAATGTTGTAGGTACTTCACAGGCTACTTACACTGAGTTCACAGGATTCGGTAAAGACGTAACTAATTTAACTTGGAGAATTCAGGCTGGTAATTGTACCAAAGACGTTCCCGTTACGGTAACAAATAATTATGTTAAACCCGAACTCGGTGATAATGGTAAACTTGAATCATGCGACGGAACTTTCACGAGTCTTAAAGCAAAAGACGTTACGGTTACTTACGGCGGCAATGCAAAAGGTTGGTGGACAACCGACGGTGTTGCTAAATTAGGTAGTGCAACGGGTACAACTCGCGGTGAAGATAATGATATTGAAGTTTCTGTGTATAACATTCCTACTTCGGGTGCTAAACTTTATTGGAACGTTAGCAAAAACGGTAAATGTCAGAAACAACAGGTAGTCACGATTCTTAACTATGCATTCCCTGTTGCGGTTGAAGCCGCATATATGGCACAGTATTCTTGCAACGGTACTGCAACTTTGCATGCAAAAGACTTCTCGTCATATCCGGGTGCAAAAGGTGTATGGACTATTACATCTGCTCCGCATGACATTAACAAAGAAGACGTTTCTATTGCAAACGGCGGTACTGCTACCGTAACGGAAATCAGCAAACTTACCTCTGCCGGTACATATCAGTTTATTTGGACGGCTTGGAGAGAAACTACTGAAAATGGAACGGTTGTTAAACACTGCGAGCAGTCGGTTAAGAATGTAAATGTAACGCGCATTAACCTTGAAGTTAGTGCCGACATCGCACGTGACAAACAGTCTGTTGCTGTTTGCGGCAGCACGTATGACCTTAATGCTACCGTACCGGGTACGGGCGAAAGGGGATATTGGACTTCTTCTAACGGCAAGAACATATTCTCTAACTCTACGGCATACAATTCTAAGGTAACAGAAATTCCTTCCGACGGTGTAATTCTTACATGGAGAATTGATAAAGATAACTGTTGGAACGATAGTTGGGTTGAACTTTACGATACGAAAGAATATGCAAAAGCATCGGCTTCTTCGCCTGTATGTAACGGAGAGGTTACTTTGACAGTTAACAATGACCTTTCAAAGAAAAACCTTAGCGGTGTATGGTCGATGAAAGAAGGTTCAACAGGAAAATTCTATTCAGTTGATGATCCTGATACCGAAATTTCAGGTGCAGATTTGAGTGTAACTGATATTAACGGTAACAAGTCTGTTATTGTTAAGGGTATTCCTAAAAATTCTACATCAACAATTGTTTGGACATTGCATAACAGCGACCTTAAAAATTGTGATGATGCAATTGAAATTGACGTAACTAACGAGGATTTCACATTCACAGCCGGTCCTGATGACGTAACTGCTTGTTCTGACACTTACGAAGGACTTCAAGCAAGTGAACTTGAAACTGGTGCTAAGGGTTATTGGAGAGCACCGGGCTTAACGTTTACGTCTTCTGTTGTTGGTGTTGACGGTTCTAACGATCCGCACGCAAAAGTAAGCGGTCTTAAACGCGGCGACAACAAACTCTATTGGGTTGTAGAAAAGAACGGTTGTACGTTTGATGACGTTTTTGTAACGATAAGAAACAATCAGGTTGACAATGCTGTTATTATTTCTCCGAAATCAACCGATCCGCTTTGCGGCAGCAATGATGTTAAATTGCAGGCTACTGCTGCTGAGGGCGGTAAATGGTCAGGCAGTTTCGACCTCGGTTTGTCAGAAGAGGATAAAACATCCGCAGAAACATCAGTACGTGCATCGGCATTACCTGCAAATCAAGATGTTACTTTCTATTGGACTGTTAGCAAGGCTAACGGTAACGGTGAATGTATTTCTACTGCAAGTGTAACTGTTGCTAATAGTAAATATGATGCAATACTTATCCACCCCGTTCCGACTGATGCTGCTAAGAAACAAGGTCAGGATGCGGTTTGTGGTACTACATACAAACTTCAAGCAGAAGATTCAAAAGCGGTTTACGGAGTAGGCGGTTATTGGACAAAAGAAAACAGCGATGTTGTTTTGTCTTCAAGTTGCGTGTTTGAAGTAACCAACTTGAATCCGGGACAGAACAAATACGTATGGCACGTTAAGAATGACAAGTGTCCTGAAAGCAAGGCTGTCGTTACACTTAACAACAATGCCGTAGTATCTGATCCGGGTGTAACTAATGATGTTGCATGTTCTTCTACATACGATTTCAATGCAGTTGCCCCGACTAACGGTACAGGTCATTGGGAGTATGTTTCAGGTGCACCCGCAGGTGATGAAAACTCTATCGTATGGCTTAACAACGATAATACTAACGCATACGCTCAGGTTCAGAACTTGAAGAAAGGTATGTACACCTTCAAGTGGATTGTAGAGTCTACTGCTAAGATTAACGGACAGCCTGTTTGCCGCGATGGTTATCAGGAAGGCAGAGAGGTTACAATCAACGTTAAAGGTTTTGACGTTAAGGCAGACAACTCGGCTGTTCAAGAAAGCGGCGTATGGTATCATGACGTATGTTTGGGCGATAACGAGACAATTATAATAACTGGTACTGCATTACCTAAGGGGTCTACTGGTAAATGGTCGTTAAATGCAGGTTCATCTGCTTATATTATCGGAACTACCGACAATCAGGTAGAAATCGGAGGTATTGATCCTGATGAACCCGCTATACTTACATGGGCTATAACTAATGATTGTCCGGCTTCGGGCAAAGTAACGCTCCGCAACCGTATACCTTCAACAGGTAAGATTGCTACGCAGTACGTTTGTGATAAAGATGAAGAAATTACCCTTGCCGCAACAGAGGCTACGGGTTATGATACGAAGTGGGAAATTGTCAGCGGTAGTTGTGAATTCGTAGGCGAGTCTACGATTCCGAATGCCGTTATTAAGAACATTCCTAACACTTCTACCTTGAAACTTAACTGGGTTATAACTGACAAGACTATTACGACATGCTCTGCACGCGTAGAAGCCTTGGTAATCAACAACGGTTACAAACCCGCAATTCAGTCTCCGAACGTATTGAGCCGCGAGATTTGTGCAGACAACGTAGGCTTAATCGGTACTATACCTGAAAAAGGCTTTACCGGTATGTGGTCTTGTCAGACTGCTGACGGTTTTGACGATGCTACTTCGTCTGCAACTGACATCAGAGGCATGCAACGCGGTATTAACACTATCCGTTGGACTGTTCTCAACAATGAAGGTAAGAAATGCGAGGCCAACTTTGACGAAATTGACGTTGACAATCTCTTGCCCGGTACTCCGCACATTACTAATACAGAATTGGAGACTTGTTCGGCTGACGGCTTTATCCTTTACGCTTCGTCAATTGACAAGGGTGTAATAGGAGAGTGGGCTACTCTCGGCAATGCTGAGTTTAGAACTTCGTCTACTTTGTCTGCAAGCGACGCACTTCAAGTAACGGTTGACAAACTTGACGTTGACAATAACTACTTCACATGGACTATTTACCGTGAAGGTCATAAAGAAGATTGTCCGTCTGCTCCGGCTGAGATTACTATCGTTAACAACCACGTAGAAGCAGGTGAGCCGCTTAAAGCAAGCGATTATACTTGCGACGGTACATATCATTTGTCGGCTTCTAACAACGCAAATGTAAATACAGGTTCTACTTGGGGTAAATGGACATGGATTCCTTCATCTTCGGTAGAGTTCGTAAACGATGCTACTGATAGTTATGTTGCTGACGTTAAAGGTATTTCGTCTATTGAGCCGGTTAAATTTACATGGCAGGTATTCAAAGGTAATAAGAAGATTTGCGAGTCTGAGAAACTCAGCATAACGATTACTAACTACGAGGTTAAACCCGTAATTGACAGATCGTATACAGATTTGTTTGCATGTGATGTTAAAGACATTGCGCTTGTTGCCGAAAATGTTAAGACCAAAGCGGCAGAAAAAGAAGATGCTTACGGATATTGGCAGTTAGAAAAATGGCCTGATACAAGGGTTGACGCTTCTGATATTACTATCAAAAATGCTACTGATTATTCTACGACGGTATCTTTCAACGGCGGCAAGAATATAATCGGTGATTACAAGTTCTCTTGGAACGTTTACCGCAAGGTAAAAGGACATGAAACCGATTGGATTGAAGACGGTTATACTGAGGGTATCTGTCATAATAAAGACGAGATTATCATCACTAACGCAATGCTTACCGCAGATGCAGATACAAAACTTGATAAAGGCGTTTCACGTAGCGAGTGTTCAAGTGATATAGCATTGCGTGCTAACGCTCAGGACGGTGCTACGGGAACATGGACTATTGTTACGCAAAATTCATCTGCAATAATTGCTGAAAGTGCTATTCACAATGCAACTGCAATGATTTCAAATGTTCCTAACGAGGGAGTTACCTTGAAGTGGACGCTTGATAACCACATTAAAGATGCTAATGGAAATATTACAACTAAAAAATGTGAAAATTCCGATGAGATAACAATTTACAACGATATGATTACGCCCAAGGCTAATGCTAAGGCTGTAAAGGTTTGCAACGGTGTTGCAGAGCTTACTACAACCAACAGCTTGACCGAGAATTTGACGGGCGTATGGAGAACGACGGCTGTCGGCTCGTTTACATCTAATACGACTGAGGGTGTGAAGACTGTTGTTGCTAACGGTTCTACCAACCAGTCGGTAACCTTCTCCGGCATTACTGCTGGTGCAACGGCTACTTTCTATTGGAAAGTTATCAACAAGGTTCGCAACGGCGAGTGTGTATCTAAGGAACTTCCGATTGAGGTTCAGAACAACGACTTCGTATTTACCGCCGGTGCTGACAGAGTAACGAACTGTACAAATACGTTAACTCTCTCAGGTACATTGCCGTGTGAAAACATTAACGATCCCGAATTGACCGAACATTATTGGACTGCCGATCAGTCTGCTATTACTTATAATGACAAGACATTGCCGACTGCTACGGTTTATAATTTGAGCAATTCGGCTGAGAATACTCTTACATGGCATGTTACATATAAGGGCTGTTCTAAGACTGACGAAATGGTCATCACCAACAACAGCGTTGACGAGGCTAAGATTACAAGTATTCCTGCTTCAACCTGCGATCAGAACGTAGAGATTTCTGCAAATGCTCCTGTTCAGGGTGAAGGTCATTGGAAGATTTCTCCGGAAAATATGACATACGTTTCCGGTAATTCTACTACTAACAATATCACCGTTACAGGCTTGCCTGACAACGGCATTGCTAAGTTCCAGTGGATTATCGAAAGAAAAGACGCTAACGGCAAGGTACTTTGTAAGTCTGAGTCCAGCGTTTCTAATGTTGTTAACCACAATATAGCCGCTGTTATTAATCCTCCTTCAAAAACCGTTATTTGCGATGATTACATCACGCTTACTGCAAATGACGTAAAAGCAATTTACGGTGCAGACGGTTATTGGACATATCCTGACGGTGTAACTTATACCGCTGAGGTTGCAAGTTTGGGCATTTCTTCACGCAGTATTACGTTTAAGAACTTGAAATACGGTGAAAACTATTTTGAATGGCATGTTAAAGGTAATTGTCCTGATGAAGAAGTTGCCTCAATTACGATTAAGAGCGAGAAATTTGATGCGACGGTTACTTCCGAAGGTTGGACATGTTCTGATGATGCACAACTTAAAGCCGACTTGCCTTTCAACGATTTGACAGGTGAATGGAGATGTACCGGCGGAGTTTCAGTGGATAAACTTACATACGATAATTCTAATAATTACGAAACTACGGTTCGTAATTTGACAACCGGTGATTACACATTTATTTGGACGCTCAAATCTCCGACTTATGTTAAGACAGACGGTGTTCAGGGTTGTTTAAAAGAATCTCCCGTTGTAACTATTCACGTAAGCGGATTTGAGGTTGTTGCTGATATGAGCAAACCTGCTAACAAAACGCATATATTCTGCGAGGCTAAACCTACTGACGGTATCAGTGCACAAGTTCCGACGGGAAGTGGTAAATGGACTGTATCGCCCTCTACGGTTGAAATCTTGTCTGATGTTACGGATTATAACTTGAAGTTTGATCTTAAAGACAACAAGTCAGCAAGATTTACTTGGACTGAAACACGTTCTACAAATTGTTTCAATTCGGATTATGTAGACGTTGTTAACAATGCTCCCGATGTAAATCCCGGACCTAAGGTTCTCTATACATGTAACGACGGCGATAATACCATTACGATGCAAGCCGGCGACTTGAATGGTAACAATGGTGTTTGGTCGAAAGTAGATCCGAATGCAGCAGGTAATTTCGAAGGAGACGCTGATAAGTCTAACGCAGTATTTAAGTTTGCTGCAACTGACGAAGACCTTTCAGTTAAACTCCGTTGGACAGTAACGACTGCTGACGGTAAATGTTCTAACCACGCTGACATTACTTTGGTTAACCAGAAGTTTACTCCGAGTATCACCGTTGAGGCAGATGTTTGCGGAACTGACACTACTATTTGGGGTAGTGAACCGAACTTTGCACACACCGGCGAATGGACGTATATTTCTTCCGGCGACGTAACCTTTGAGGATAAGAATAGTGCCGATACTAAGGTTAAAGGTTTGATTCCTGGTGAAACTGCAAGTGTTGTATGGACTATCATTAACACTAACGGCAAAACTTGTACGGAGAACTACGCAACTACGACTTTGATGAACATTATGCCTTCATACGCTAAGATACTTTCTCACGAAGGTCAGGAGTATTGCGGCAAACAAGGCGAGACAATCGGTCTTAAAGCAAAGGCTCTCTCCGGCGATGAAAGAGGTAAATGGTCTGCTAACAAAGATTTCACGGTTGAAAACGATGCAACTAATGAGGCTGAAATTACCTTTACAAGTCTTGCAAAAGATGAAATCAGATTTACTTGGACTGTATACCGCGAGGGACATGAAAATTGTATTTCCGAGGCTACTACAAAACTCGTGAACAACACAATTGATATGGGTACCGGCATAACGAGCCGCAACTATACCTGCGACGGTACTGCCGAACTTATCGCTTCTAACTATAAAGCCGATAATTCTAATTCAGGCATTATGACCGGCGAATGGACTGCTGAAAATAAGACTCTTGTAATTGACAAGTCTACAAGTTACAATGAAGCAACAGTATCAGGTTTGTCGCCGAAGTCAGGTGAGAAGTTTACTTGGACTGTTCATAAAGGCAGATGTTCTGACAGCAGGGATATTATAATTACCAACTACGAGGTAACTCCCGTTGTTTATGAGGTTGCTCCGATTTGTAAACAGAATTTCAATAAGGCAACTCTTAAAGCCGGATCTCTTTCTTCTTACGGCACAGTAGGTACTGACGTATTCGGAAGATGGGAGGTTGCTGCTACTAATCCGGTGACAACTACTATTAATAACGCTAACTCTAATGAAACCGTTGTTGAAGGCTTGATAAAGAACGGTGAATATAAGTATACTTGGACTGTTTACAGAAAGGTTAACGGTATTGACGGCGAAGACGGTTATACTGACGGCGGTATCTGCCACGATTCGAGAACCGTAATTGTTAACAATAATACGGTTACGGCTGTTGCCGATACAAGATTCAGAGGCAAGGCTGACCCGAATGACAACAAGGCACAAATCAGTGTCTGCGGACCTGAGTTCCAGATGTTGGCTAACACCCAGTCCAACTCTACCGGCACATGGACATTGTCAGACGGTTCATCGGCTGAGACATATATCGCAGCATCTGACAGCCACAGCCC
>JAEEGL013945348.1_pt1 | contig 51635 bp, 44 predicted proteins | sample 9134231 | NCBI WGS metagenome assembly JAEEGL01 (sample SAMN16246548, study PRJNA631951) | gut metagenome | biome: gut microbiome; feature: rumen; material: fiber-attached | host: Bos | place: Iran: Karaj | collected 2018-10
GTACGACTACACCTGGAAGGAAGGCAAGAAAGGCGCCAAGCGTACCTCCGCCGAACAGGTCAAGTACCTTGAGGGACTCGTCGCGAAGTACCCGATCGATTCCATCGAAGACGGCATGGCCGAAGGCGATTGGGACGGCTGGGTGGCTCTCACCAAGGCGATCGGCGGCAAGTGCCAGCTCGTCGGCGACGACCTGTTCGTGACGAACGTCAAGTACCTCCAGAAGGGTATCGAGATGGGTGCCGGCAACTCGATCCTTATCAAGGTAAACCAGATCGGGTCCCTCACCGAGACCCTTGACGCCATCGAGATGGCTCACCGCAACGGCTACACCACTGTCACCTCGCACCGCTCCGGAGAGACCGAGGACACCACCATCGCCGACATCGCCGTCGCTACCAACAGCGGCCAGATCAAGACAGGTTCCCTCAGCCGCACCGACCGTATCGCGAAGTACAACCGCCTGATGAAGATCGAGATCGAACTCGGCGAAGACGCCCGCTACGGCTACAAGAAGATCCGCTAAACCCGCGGTTCCAGGATAAAAGAAAGAGGTCGACTAAAGGGTCGGCCTCTTTTTTTTGAACGCCAAAGCTTTCGCTGCGGCGGCCGGAAGCGGGATTACTTTATCCCGTACTTCTTCAGGATCTTGCAGATGGGCTTACAGAGCCGGCTCCCCGCTGGAATCCTGATTATTTCTCCCGGACCTTGTTACCAAGAGTAAATATACTCTTCTGATTTGGAAATGGGACCCTGGTAGTGAACCTTAAGGTGATAGCCTCCGGAAGTGATGCCATCAACCTCAAACTTGATTTTGTGTTTGCTCTCGTCCAGGTCCGCATAGATGTAACCGGATTTAAAGTCACTACCGTAATAGTAAGAATATCTGTTGTCGAATATATAGAATGGATCATCGAAATCGTTCAACTTCTCACTAAGCGGCGTCTTTTTGCCCATACATTCAATCGGGAACGAGACTTCAATCCAACCGCCATCCGGCTCCGATAAAACCGGGGAAGAGAGATCCAGCTTATCAGAGGTAAAAACGAATTCGTAATACTTGTCAAAATAATTGTAATAACCTGCCGAATTAAAATCAATATGGTGGCTATAACTGAAATCGAATTCATTCTTGTTGCAGGATACGGCCACTGTCATGAGCATAGCCGCAAAAAGCGGAAGGGAAAACAGTTTTTTCATACAGTTTGTAGTTGTCAGTCTGTGATACGTAAAGTTTCTGGTTGGCAAAAATAACCAAGTTGGTGGTTTCCTGCAAATCTTGGCTGATTCTTTGTCGTGGAGACTTAGTGATTGATCTCGTATTTGTAGTTGACTTTCAGGGGGGTGTCGGCGTCGCACTGGAAGTTGTTCACCAGGTAATTTATCTCGACCTGGTTCCCGGAGAATGTCTTAGCTTCTGCGGGCTTGACGGAAAGGGAGTAAACCTCGCCCGGATTGATGCGGAAGTGCCTTTTACAGATGTACGCTTCTCCTCCCGGAGCCTTTTCGAGCTCCACGGGGATGCAGGCGTTGTTCCTCACCCTGATGCTTACTCCGTCCGGTTTTGCAGAGACCGAAAGGACCTCGAGGGTGGCGTCGAACATCTGGCGCAGCAGCTCCTCGCGGCCGTAGAGGAAGTGGTCGGTGCAGACGAGGGTCCTGTGGGCTTCGAGGGCTTCACGCACACCCTTCTCGGTGCGCTCCTTGGCTATGACCAGGGTCATGGCCCTCCTGTCTCCGGATTCATAATCGACTACCATCTCCATGGGGGAATGCGCGTCGGTGCCGCTCATGACGGCGAGGTTCCTCTCGATTGCCCAGTGGAGGGCTTCCTTGCAGACGTACTCGGAGACGCTGTAGTTCACTATTTCGATGCCGTCCATCAGGCCTTCCTTGTAGAGGACGTCCTGGATATGGCCCCAGGGGCAGCGGTTCACGGACTGGCGTTCCCAATGCGGGTGGCACCAGACTATGAACGCTCCCTGCGCCTTCGCCATCCTGAGCGAATACAGCAGGGACAGTTCGGTGCTTTCGTCCGAGCCCATCTTCTTCTTTTTGCAGTCCCTCATCGTGGAGTCGATGCAGGCGGCCAGCACCTTGCCGTCGTTGAGGAAATGGGCGTTGAAATGCCCCGACACGTGGGAATTGCCGCAGCTGACCTCGCCTCCGTGGATCAGGATGATGCCTGAGTGCCTGGCCGTTTCCTTCGCCAGGTTGTAGGGGGAGTTCTGGTCGGTGGTTTCGGGCAGGTCGCCGGAGGCCACGTACTTCAGCGGGCGGTGGTGGATATGGTCCGTCATCGATATGATGTCCAGGTCGTCGTAGAGGGCCTCATGGACCCTGGTAGTAGGCCAGACATTGCCGTCCGAGAATGCAGTGTGGAGGTGGAAGTCGCCTTTGAGGGTGACGTAACCCGGGATGTCGGGGAAGTTCGCCTTGCGGGGAACATAGGCGCTTGCGCATACTGACAGGCATGCCAGCAGGGGCAGCAGCAGGTGTTTCGGAAGAGTCATTCTACAAGCGGATTGGGGGATTACTTTATCCCGTACTTCTTCAGGATCTTGCAGATGGGCTTGCAGACGGACTCGGCCCAGAGGTAGTAGCCCCAGTCGCCGGGGTGGGTGCCGTCGAGGGTCGTGTCGTGCAGGTCGGAAGTGGCGTTGGTCGCCGTGACATAATAGACGTCCTTATACTTCTTGACGGCTTCCTTCATGAGCTTTTCGGCCATCTCGTACTTCGCCTGCTCGGTGGCGTCCACGGTCTGGTTGAAGTTGCGGCGCTCGCGCCAGATAGTGCGCATGAAGATGAGGGGGACGCCGGGCTTGGCGGCCTGGATGGTCTCGATGAAGGGGAAGAGGGCTTTCTCGACGGACGCGGCGGAACCGTTGGAGAAGGCGTCGAAGACGAATGCGTCCACGTCGGCGTCCTTCAGGGCGTTCGCAAACTGGGGCTGCATGCGGCAGTCACCGCTGACGCCGAGGGAGCAGAACTGCATCCCGGTCATGCGGGTGAGGTAACCGGGAACGGTCTGGCCGGCACGTCCGGTGCTGGCTCCGTGCATGAAACTGGAGCCGTGGAGGCATATCCTGTGGCGGAAAGGAACGTCACCCTTCTCGATGACGGAGCCCTTGGCCACGCCGATCTTGACGGACTCTTCCTTGCTGTAGGTGGGAAGGTAGACGATGCATTCCTTCATGGTGTCATCCATGTTCTCGACCAGCATGCGGGTATGTCCGTTCTCCTTGTTGATATCGGGCCCGTAGGCGCAGCATCCTGCCCAGAGCCACATCCCGTCCTTCTTTATGTAAAGGTCATATCCGCGGGCGGCGAACCCGGATGCGTTCGTGCCGTTGATCTCCTTGAATACGGTCTTGACGTAGATGGTCGGGGAGTTGGTCTTGAACGAAACGATGATTCCGGAAGACATCTCGAGAAGGTTGATATCCTTGGGATCCCAGCCCCCGTATTTCGTGAAGTCCATCCTCTGGTAGGGATTCGGAGTGTCCGGGAAGACCTTTCCGACGATGGTCAGATCGGTCGCTTCGGTGTAGCTCATCGGAGTCTTCTGTCCGAAGAGCGAAAGGCTCATGAATATGAGCAGTGCAGTGGTTAATAGTTTACGCATATCTTGTTTTTTTTAAACGGTTCCGGAAAACAACAGGAACATTCCCGCCAGCATCAGAAGAAGGCTCACGGCCTTTCCGCGGAGGTTGCGCTCCTTGAAGAGGACGGCGCCAATCACGAAAGTCACGACGACCGAGCAGCGCCGCACCATCGAGATGACGGACAGCAGGGACCCTTCCTGCCCGAGGGCGAAGAAATAACAGGCGTCGGCCGCCGTGATCAGCACGGCAATCAGGACTATGGTCCAGTCCCAGCGGAAACTGACGTCTTCCTTCCCGGCGGCGAGGCGCACAAGGATGATTATCCCGAGTATCACCGCGATATAGAAATTGGCCCAGCTCTGGACGAAAAGGGGCTCCATCCCCAGGTTGCTCATTATGTGCTTGTCGTACAGGGCGCTGGCAACGCCGGAAAGGATCGACACTCCCATCGCCCAGATGCCCTTGTTCCTGAAGAAGCGTATCCCTTCCTTCTGGCCGGAGACGCTCAGGAGCCATATTGCGGCAAGCATGACGGCCGTCCCGGCCCATTGCCAGGGGTTCATCCGCTCCCCGAAAAGGACTATGGAAAACAGGATCACGAAAAGGGGGCGGGTAGCCTTCAGCGGGCTGACCACCGTTATCGGAAGGAGCTTCAGGGCAATCATGCCGGAGACCCACGAGGTCGTTACCAGGACGGCTTTCAGCGCAAGGCGCAGGTGCTGACCCGGCGTGCCCTTGCCGAGGAAGGGGCACAGGAACAGGACGGTAAGGACCGTCGCTCCGAAAAGCACGAACCAGATGTCGTTCTTGCGGAGGGCCTGCTTCTTGGCCACGTCATACAGGCCGAGAAGGACGGAGGAAGCGAAAGCCAGCCAGAACCACATATCAGAATTCGACTACTGGCCTCAAATTTACGATATAATTTTGTAAATTTGCCTTCCTATGCCCGGAAAAGGCAACATAGAGATCAGGGGAGCGAGGGCCCATAACCTCAGGAACGTCGACGTGGACATCCCGAGGAGGAAATTCGTCGTCATCACGGGCCTGAGCGGGAGCGGCAAATCGTCGCTCGCCTTCGACACGATCTATGCCGAAGGACAGCGGCGCTACATGAACACCCTGTCCCCGTATGCCAAGCGCTTCATGGGCATACTTGAAAAACCAGAGGTCGAGAGCATAGACGGCCTGAGCCCAATTATCGCGATAGAGCAGAAGACCACCGGCAACAATCCCCGCTCGACGGTCGGGACCATCACCGAGATATCCGATTTCCTGCGCCTGCTGTATGCCCGCGCATCGACGGCATACTCGCCCGTGACGGGGAAGGAGATGGTCCGCTACACGGACGCGATGATCGTGGACCTCATAATGGAGACGTACCACGGCCGCAAGTGCCTGCTGCTGGCCCCTCTGGTGCGGGGCCGCAAGGGTCACTACCGGGAGCTCTTCGACCAGCTGCGCCGGCGCGGGTACACCGAAGTGCGGGTGGACGGAGACCTGCAGCAGCTCGCCGAAATCGAGTCCGTGGACCGCTACAAGCCGCATTTCATAGAACTTGTCGTGGACAAGCTCAAGCCCTCCGACAACGACCAGCAGCGCATACGCAGTTCCGTGGCCACGGCCTTGTCCGCAGGCCGCGGCTCGGTGGCCGTCCTGGACATGGAGAGCGGCAGCCTGAACCATTACTCCAAGCATCTGGTGGACCCGGAAAGCGGGATCTCGCTCAAGGAACCCGCCCCGCATTCCTTCTCCTTCAACTCTCCTGAAGGATATTGCCCGCACTGCAAGGGCCTGGGGACGATAGTGGACGTGAACATGGATACGATCATCCCGGACCGCAGCCTGTCGGTGGCCGCGGGCGGCATCGTTCCGCTCGGAAAGGTGCGTGAGAACCGCAAGTTCGAAGTCCTGCGCGCCATGGCCCGGAAGTTCGACTTCTCGCTCTATGACCCGATTGCGGCCATCCCGGACGAGGCCGTGAGCCTTCTTGTCTTCGGATCGGAAGACCTCTTCCGAGTCGGGGAGGGGAACCTTTCGGAACTCGTCAGCTGGCCGGGAGTCGTGGAAGACATAGAAGACAAGGTGGTGTGCCCGGTGTGCCACGGGACGCGCCTGAATGCGGAGACAGAGTGCTTCCGTATCGACGGCAAGACCATTTCGCAGGTCTGCGCGATGGAAATCTCGGACCTGAAGAAGTGGCTCGAAACCCTTCCCGGAAAGTTTTCGTCGAGGCAGGCCGCCATCGCGAGGGACATCCTGAAAGAACTTGACGACAGGGTCCAGTTCCTACTGGATGTGGGACTCGAGTACCTCACCCTCGACAGGGCGACCGGGTCGCTTTCCGGAGGGGAGAGCCAGCGCATCCGGCTAGCCACCCAGATAGGATCCAAGCTCGTCAACGTCATCTATGTCCTTGACGAGCCCTCCATAGGCCTTCACCAAAAGGACAACCGCAAGCTGATCGCATCCTTGAAGAAACTCCGGGACGAGGGCAATACCGTCATAGTGGTCGAGCACGACTGGGAGACCATGGTCTCCGCCGACTGGATCGTGGACGTGGGCCCCGGAGCGGGGGAAGAGGGGGGCCGTATCTGCTGGTCGGGCCCTGCCGGGGAGCTTCCGGCGGCGGGAGTGTCCGTGACCGCTGACTACCTTCGTGGGAAGTCGGAAATCCCCGTCCCGGCGCAGCGCCGCAAGGGAAACGGCCTGAGCCTGGGGTTGCGCGGCGCCTGCGGGAACAACCTCAAGGACCTGGACGTGGACATCCCGCTCGGCTGCTTTGTCGGCGTCAGCGGCGTCAGCGGCTCCGGCAAGTCGAGCCTCATCAACGAGACCCTGATGCCCATATTGAAAAGCCGCTTCTACCGCACCCGCGAGAAGCCGCTTCCCTACCGGGAGATAGTCGGGGCGGACAACATAGACAAGGTCATCGAGGTGGACCAGAGCCCTATAGGGCGCACCCCGCGTTCGAACCCGGCCACTTTCACCGGAGTGTTCAACGACATCCGGGCCCTGTTCGAGAGCACTCCCGACGCGAAGGTCCGCGGCTTCAAGGCCGGCCGTTTCTCGTTCAACGTGGCCGGAGGGCGCTGCGAGGACTGCAAGGGAGCCGGGATCAAGGTCATTGAGATGAATTTCCTGCCTTCGGTCAACGTGCCCTGCGAAACCTGCCGGGGACGACGCTACAAGGAGGATACGCTGGAAGTAAAATACAAGGGCAAGAACATAAACGACGTCCTCGAGATGCCTGTTTCGGAGGCCTGCGAGTTCTTCAAATCCAACCCCAAGATATTCCCCAAGCTCAAGGCCATGTGCGACGTGGGCCTCGGCTACGTGCATCTCGGCCAGTCGGCCGTGACCCTTTCCGGCGGGGAGAGCCAGAGGATGAAACTGGCGGCGGAGCTTTTCCGCAAGGCCACGGGCAACACCCTGTACCTTCTCGACGAGCCCACGACGGGCCTCCATTTCGAAGATATCAAGGTCCTGCTCTCCGTGCTGCAGAAGCTCGTCGACCAGGGCAATACCGTGGTCATCATCGAGCACAACCTGGATATCCTGAAGAGTGTCGACTGGATACTGGACATGGGCCCTTCCGGGGGACGCGAAGGGGGAAGGATAGTCGCGCAGGGAACCCCGGAGCAGCTGGCTTCCGATCCCGCTTCAGTGACGGGACCATACCTGAAAGATGTTTTATAAGATATGTCAGAACAGATTACAAAAATAGAAGCTGCCAGGCGGGAATATGCCGACTGGTGCTCTGCCATCGGGATCACGAATCTCTCCATCCTGAACGACACCCTGGCCGCCGGCAAGGGCGTGGAACTTATCAACCTGTGTGAAGCCCGTCAGGAACGCAAGTATGCTGAAGCCGCGAACCAGATTTACTGGAACCGGAACAAGGCGCGCATCGTGATGATGTCCGGACCGTCCTCCAGCGGCAAGACTTCGAGCTCCCTGCGTATCGCGCAGCAATGCCGTGTGCTCGGCCTCAATCCGAAGGTCATCGAACTGGACAACTACTTCGTGGACAGGGATCATACGCCGAAGGACGAGAACGGGGAGTATGACTTCGAATGCCTCGGGGCCATGGACGTCAAGCGCCTGAACGAGAACCTCAGCGACCTGCTGGCCGGGAGGGAGATAATCGTGCCCCGCTTCAACTTCAAGGAGGGCCGTCCCGAGTTCGATCCTTCGAGGACCCTCAGGCTCGAGGACAAGGACATCCTGTTCATGGAGGGTATCCACGCACTTAACCCGGCCCTGACCCCGTCCATCGACCAGTCCAAGATATTCCGGATCTACATTTCCGCCCTTTCTGCCCTTCCCGGAGGAGAGAAGGACCACGGTTCCACGACAGACAAGAGGCTTTTGCGCCGCATAGTCCGCGACAACCGCGTCAGGGGCATTTCGCCCGAAGACAACATCCTGCGCTGGCCAAGCGTGCGCCGCGGGGAGAAGGTCAACATTTTCCCCTTCGAAGAGAATGCGCACGTAGTGTTCAATTCTTCGACCCTGTACGACGTTCCTTTGCTGAAATACTATGCGGAGCCGCTCCTGTGCGGGATTTCAGAGTCGTCCCCGGCCTATCCCAAGGCGAAGGTCCTGCTGGATTTCTTGCAGAAGGTCACCGTGCTCAAGCCGGCGGAGATCGCTGCGATTCCGCCCACTTCCATCATGAGGGAGTTTATCGGGGGGCAGACCCTTTAGTCCACGTCTTCCGCTTCGCCCCAGGGCTCCAGGAAAGGGTTCCCGGTGCGTTCCTGCGCTATCGTGGAGTCTCCTCCGTGTCCGGGCAGGATGCGGACGTCGCCGTCCAGTCCCATCAGTTTGTCCATGATCGAGACTATGAGCTTGTCGTAGCTGGCGAGCGGCAGGTCCGTGCGCCCTATCGTGCCGCGGAACAAGGTGTCCCCGCTGAAAAGTTCCTTCTCGTTCTCTTCGAGGTAACAGACGCCTCCCGGGGAATGCCCCGGGGTCTCGATCACGCGGAAACGCATGTCGCCGAATTCAAGGATGCCGCCGTCCCGGACGGGCGTCACGCTGAATCCCGTGTCGGGAGCCTCGAATCCGTAGACGGCGCCCATCTCTCCTCCGTACTGCAGTATCGGCAGATCGTTCTCTCCCATGTAGATTGCCGCCCCGAAGCGGTCCTGCAAGGACCTGGCTCCGCATATGTGGTCGAAGTGGCCGTGGGTCACGAGTATGCCCCTGACCGTCAGTTTTTCTTCGTTTATCGCCGCCAGGAGCCGGTCTTCCTCCTGCGGGCTGTTGCAGCCGGGATCGACGATGACGGCATTTCCTTTTGCGTCGGAGGCGAGATAGGTGTTCTCGCCCATATGGTTGAAGACAAAGCGCCGGATTTGCATCTTACCTTTCTTTTTTTCGACGCAAAAATACGAATTCTTGGAATAATTGGCTAAATTCGCAAGATAAGGTATAACGGATAAATGATAAACTTCAAGAAGATTTTTGCATATGCGCTCATGGTTGCGGCCATGGCCGTATCTTGCGAGAAAGGTCCTGCAGAGGAAGAGAAGAAAGAGGAAACCAAGCCTGCGGGCAGGGCCTCCCAGACTTTCACCGCCTCCCTGCCGGGTGATGCCGCCTGGGCTGAAGGCGCGACCATCAGCGTATTCGACGACAGGTATAACAACACATACACCCTCCAGGCCCCTGCCTCGGAAGGGAAGTTCACCGGAAAGAGTTTTGCGGCGGAGTCATACAAGGCCCTGTATCCTTCGAGCCCGAAGGCCAACATCAGTTCCGACGGGCGTGTCCACGCCGAACTTCCGGCGCTCTTGTCCCCCGCGGAGGCTGATTCGTTCGAAGGGCTTTACGCCGCCGTGTCGGAGAACGGATCCTTCGCGTTCCAGTCTTTCGGCTCGGTCGTCAAGTTTACCATTCTCAACAAGACGGTGACGTCCGTTTCCCTCAAGGCACTTTCCGGGAACGGTCTCGCCGGTCCCGTGCATTTCAGTTTCACGGATGGCATCAGTGCCGTCGCCGATTCGGCGGAGGTGGTGCTGAAGCCCGCTTCCGGATCCGTTTTCGAGCCCGGCGCGTACCAGATTCCGGTTGTCGCCGGGGTCCGGGACCAAGGTATCGAAATGAGGATACACAATACCCGCCAGGGGGATGTGGTATCTGTCCCTGACGGGCTGAAGACCCTTTCAGGCGGGCAGGTCGTGGACCTGGGCGAGGTGGACGGAGCGCTGACTCCCGAAATCGGCAAGTTCGTGCTTCCCGTCCATTTCAAGATTCCGGAGAAGCTCCTGGATGCGTCGTCAGACACCGGAGTAGGGTCGGCATGGCCCTTCACCGAGGCGCAAGGCACTTCCGGCACCCACGCGATGAACAAGTTCCTCCACATGAAGGAAGGCGGATTTCCCGTCTACTGGTCCGGCGGCGAGTATTACCTCAATAGCAAGGGCGGAATCCAGTTCTATGGCACCAGCACCCAGGATTATTTCGAATTCCCGACCTTGGCGAAGGGACGCGTGGTTTCCATAAGCGCCGCTTTCGGAAACCTGCCAGCACCATACGTGACTGATGCCAGGGGGCGCATCCTGAAGGGCGGAGAGGTGAAATCCGGCCTTGTTTCGTCCACCCTATACGAGTGGAAACTGGAAGATTCCGTCGTAGGGGAGCCCGTCCGCTTCGTGATGGGCCATACCGGAGGCCAGGTGCTCCAGTTCAACGTCACGTACGAGATCACGGACGAGGAGATAATCAACGGGATCGAGTCCGTCTCGGCAAGCGATGCCGGCAACGCCAATTTCGGCACCGGCAAGATAGATTTCAGTGCCCAGGTCAGGTTCAAGGGCGGCGTTTCTTCCGCCGGCACCAGCTGCGCTATCGAGTATTACGACATCTTCGACAAGTCCGACCTCCATGTCGTCGAGTGCACGCCCGAGTCGTTCAAGGCTAACCTCCAGGGACTCACCGGAGACCGCTACGTCTTCAAGGCATGGGCCTGCTCCGAGAATGGCTGGAGGGTGTATTCCGAGGATGTTCCGGTCTATACGAGCTGCCTGAAGGTCGATTTCTGGAAGGACGGGGCCGGCTACAATCCCTTCTCTTCCGGCATGAAGTCCGGGGCGACGGCCGCTTCCGCGCTTTCGGGAACTGAGCAGAAGGCGGTCCTGAAGGACTGTGACATGGCGATCTTCTATTATGCTCCCAAGGACGGCGCTTCATACTACATCGACCTCAACACCGGGGCCGGCTGCCGCGTATACTCGGGCGGTACCGATTTCTCTCCGATGACATATTTCAAGTTCCCCGCCATACCCGGCAAGGCCTTGCGCGAGGTCGTTGTGACCAGGGGCGTTGCCAACGGTTCGAAATTCTTTATCTGTCAGGATCCTTCCACTCCGGAGAAAGCCGAGCAGACAAGGCTGTCCTCGACCGTCACGATCCCCTCGGGCGCCACGGCCTCCATTTCCTGCCCGTTCTCCTCGGCGAATACGGCTTACTGCCTCGTGTTCCCCGACAAGACAGGGTATGCCCTCCGCAATGTCCATGCAGTCTATGAGGCGGCCGGCGGAGGCGGAGGAGAAGAGGTCCCCGACGACCAGACGCTCAACCCCGACGACACTTCGGCCGATCCTTCCGGCGTGTTCGACTACTCGAAGCTCGTCGCGATGGGCCATCCCAGGGTCCTCATCAGCAAGGAAGGCTTCGACGACATCAGGAAGAGGGTGACGGAGCAGAGCGCTTCCAACCGCTTCCTTACTGAGATCACGAGCTATATCATCACGAGGGCGGACAGGTATGTCCTTACCCCGACCAACATCACATACACGCTCGATGCTTCCGGGACGCGCCTGCTGACCCAGTCCACGAACGCGTTCAGGCAGCTGGCCCTCCTTGCATACGCCTATCAGGTCACCGGCCAGACCAAGTACGTGACCGCCTGCCGGAAGATCCTGCGCGATGTCTGCGCGTTCAGCGACTGGCATCCCAGCCATTTCCTCGACACGGCGGAAATGAGCCTCGGCGTGGCCCTGGCCTATGACTGGCTGTACTATGTCCTTCCGACCGAGGAGAAGGTGGCGATCAAGAATGCCCTGATCAATTACGGGCTCAAGGCCGGCTTCCAGTACGGAGCTTCGAAGTTCTACAATTCCGACGGCAACTGGAACCAAGTCTGCAACGGAGGCATGCTCGCCGCCGCCCTCGCCGTTTACGAGAAGGACAAGGCCGATGCCGCGCAGACCATAGAAAAGGCTTACTCCACCAACAAGGTGGCCATGGGCAAGATATACAGCCCCGACGGCAACTACGCCGAAGGGTACGGATACTGGGGCTACGGCACCGGCTTCCAGGCCCTGATACTCCAGATGCTGGAGACCGCGTTCGGCACCGATGCGGGCCTGTCCGAGGTTGAGGGCTTCCTCAAGACCGCCGGCTACATGCAGTTCATGGCCGGCCCCGGCGGACCGTTCGGATATGCCGACGGCGGAGCCAATGCGGAGAGCGCTTCGGTGGGCATGTGGTGGTTTGCCGGCAAGCTGAAAGACAAATCCCTCCTCTGCAACGAGATGCGTCTCTACGCGAAGGGCAATTACGCCGATGGCAGCGACGAGCGTTACCTGCCTCTGGTCCCTGCGGTCGTAAGGACGCTCAATGTGGATGATTACAGCTCCGTGTACCCGAGCCGGACTGTCTGGAGCGGCAACGGCAAGGTCCCCGTGGCCATGGTGCATACCGGATGGAAGTTCGACGCGACCGACCGCTATCTCGGCATAAAGGCCGGCAACGCCAACCAGCCCCACGGCCACATGGATGCCGGAACCTTCGTTTATGACGCTCACGGCAAGAGATGGTCCACGGACCTGACGAGGCCCAGCTATGCGACGATGGAGAACGCTCTCGGAGCGGTGGGAGGCAACTTCTGGTCGATGGCGCAGAAGTCGCTGCGCTGGGATATCACCAGCATGAACAACTGGTTCCATTCGACCATTTCGGTCAACGCCAACGACGGCTCCGTCTCCAAGACTTATCCCACGGACCATTATGTGAACGGAGTCTGCACGATAACGGAGGTGCTCGACAACGCCACCGAGAAGGGGGCCGTGCTTGACATGAGCGCGCCTCTCAAGGGCCAGGTCGCGAAGGCGACGAGGACCATCAAGCTCGTAGGCGGAAGGGACCTGGTCGTCGTGGACGAGATCACAGCGCTGCCCGGCCTCGCCGCCCCGCTTGTCTGGCACATGGTCACTCCGGCTTCCCCGACCGCGTCCGCTGACGGCATCAGCCTCACTTCCGGAGGCGTGACGCTGACCCTCAAGACCGTTTCGAGCGACGCTTCCGTGAAGCCGTCCTATCTGGTCGAGAGCTGCGTGAGGCCTTCTTCATGGACGGCAAGGACCTGGGATCCCAGCCTCGCCTCATATAAGATTGTCGGCTATGAATGCACGGTCCCGGCCGGCAAGACAGTGACATTGACCACAACACTCAGTTCCCGGTAATGCATATAGGAATAGCAGGAAACATAGGCAGCGGCAAGACAACGCTGACCCGCAAGCTGGCGGAGCACTACGGCTGGAAGCCGCAGTACGAATCCGTGACATACAACCCGTATCTGGAGGATTATTACAAGGACATCGCGAGGTGGTCGTATAACCTCGAGACCTACTTCCTTGCCCAAAGGTTCCGCGACCTGCTGGAAATCTCCCGTTCGGACGAGGTCATAATCCAGGACAGGACCCTCTACGAGGGCGTCCATATCTTCGTCGCGAACAACCACGCGATGGGAAACCTGTCGGACCGGGATTACGATACATACATGCAGCTGTACGAGCTGATGGCTTCTCTGGTGAGCCCTCCGGACCTTCTGATCTACCTGAAGTCTTCGATCCCGCACCTGGTGGCCCAGATCCAGAAGCGGGGCCGGGACTACGAACAGTCGATCAGCCTCGAATATCTCGGCGGGCTGAACGAGCGTTACGACAGGTGGATCGAGTCCTACAAGGGAAACGTCCTCGTCCTGGATGCGGATAATCTGGACTTTCAGAACAATCCGGAGGATTTCGCCTTCATCACCGACAAGATAGACGCCCGCCTTTTTGGCTTATTCTCCAAATAATTGTAAATTTGCAAAATTCAACAACCAGGCACTATGCATATAGCGATCGCAGGTAACATCGGCAGCGGCAAGACGACGCTCACGAAGATGCTGGCAGCCCATTACGGCTGGATCCCCAAGTTCGAGTCCGTGGACTACAATCCGTATCTCGCGGATTTCTATGAGGACATGGAGAGGTGGTCTTTCAACCTCCAGATTTATTTCCTCAACAAACGCTTCAAGGATGTCGTCGATATCGCGAGGACGGACGACATAATCATCCAGGACCGCACCATCTACGAGGATGCCTGCATCTTCGCCCCCAACCTGCATGACATGGGCCTGATGAGTTCCCGCGACTTCGAGAACTATTCGGACCTCTTCAACCTGATGATGTCCCTGGTCGGGAACCCGGACCTGATGATTTATCTTCGCTCCTCGATACCCAACCTGGTCGCCCAGATCCAGAAGCGGGGTCGCGACTACGAGAAGGGCATCAGGATCGACTACCTGACAGGACTCAACGAAAAGTACGAGGCCTGGATAAAGGACTACAAGGGCAACCTGCTCGTGATCGATGCCGACAACATCAAGTTCGGCAACAAGCCTGAAGATTTCGAAAAAGTAACTGACATGATCGACGCCAAGCTGTTCGGTCTTTTCAAATAAAGTTTCAAACATGGATCAGAAGAGAACAACCATCATCGACTTCGTAGAGAAGTACACCCACCAGTTTGCAGACCACGTCTATCTCCGTGAGAAAGTCGACGGCGAGTGGAAAGAAATAACCCAGGAACAGACACGCGATATGGCCTACAAGGTAGGCGCGGGACTGATGTCCCTCGGCCTTGAGAAGGGCGACAAGATATCCCTCCTTTCCGAAAGCCGTTCGATGTGGATAATCGCCGAACTCGGCGCAATGTATGCCGGAGCGACCGACGTCCCCCTTTCCGTCAATCTCGGCGCGGGAGCAGACCTCGTGTTCCGTATCAACCACTCCGAATCGAAGTGGATACTGGTTTCCGCCAACCACCTTCCCAAGATACGCGAGATCCTTCCCCAGTGCCCTTCCGTCAAGAAAGTCATCGTATTCGACGATACGGCCTTTTTCGTGGACGGCCTGCAGGAGCCTGAAATCCGCATGAGCGAAGTCATGGACCTCGGCGGGAAGTTCCTCGCCGAAAGGAAGGACGAGTTCGTGGCCCGCTATTCTTCCATCGGCCCCGATGACTACGCCAACATTTCCTACACCTCCGGCACCACCGCCGATCCGAAGGGTATCCTGCTGACGCACCGCAACTACACGGCCAATGTCGCCCAAGGCAACTCCGTGATCACCATAGGCGAAGGGGAGGTGATGCTCATCATTCTCCCTCTGGACCATTGCTTCGCGCACGTCGCCGGAATGTACACCATGATGTTCTACGGCGGTTCGATCGCCTTCGTCCCCATCGGGAAGACGGCCCTCGCCACCCTTAAGAACGTCCCCCAGGCCATCAGGGAAGTGCGCCCGCACGTCATGCTTTCCGTGCCTGCCCTCGCCCGCAACTTCAAGAAGAACATCGAGAGCGGCATCAAGGCCAAGGGCCCCACGGTCGAGAAACTGTTCAACTTCGCCGTCAGCAACGCTATCAAGTACAATAAGGAATACTACAACCGCGGCACCGGCGGAACCTTCTGGCGCAAGCCCCTCGTATGGCTCTTCGACAAGATACTCTTCAAGACCGTGCGCGAAAGCTTCGGCGGCCGCATGAAGTTCTTCGTCGGAGGCGGAGCCCTTCTCGACATCGAGCTGCAGCGCTTCTTCTGCGCAGTCGGCATGCCGATGTTCCAGGGTTACGGCCTGACCGAGGCCACCCCGATTATCTGCGCCAACTCGACCGGCCACGCCATCTTCGGATCCTCCGGCCGTATCGTCAGGCCCATGGACTGCATCATCTGCGACGAGAACGGCAAGGAGGTCCCCATCGGCCAGAAGGGCGAGATCGTCATCCGCGGCGAAAACGTGATGGCCGGATACTGGAAGAATCCCGAGGCCACCGCGAAGACGGTAGTGGACGGCTGGCTCCACACCGGCGACATGGGCTATATCTGCCCCTTCGACACCGACTTCCTCTATGTGGTCGGACGGTTCAAGAGCCTCCTGATCTCCGCTGACGGCGAGAAGTATTCTCCCGAAGCCTTCGAGGACAGCCTGCCCGAGGTGTCCAAGTTCGTGGAAGCGGCCGTTCTTCACAACAACCAGAGCCCTTACACCATCGCCCTGATCGTCCCCAACGTCGAGGCGCTTGACGAGTACGCGAAACAGCAGGGTCTCGATCCCGCAAGCCGCGAAGGCAAGGAGGCCAAGCTGCGGAAGATCCAGGCCGAAATCGACAGCTACAAGACCGGCGGCCCCCATGCCGACCTCTATCCCGACCGCTGGCTCCCTGCAGCCGTCGTCATCTGCGACGAGAAATTCACCATCGCCAACCAGATGCTGAACTCCACGATGAAGATGGTCCGCCGCAAGGTCGAGGAGCACTATGCCGACCGTATCGAGTTCGCCTACACTCCCGAAGGGAAGCAGCTCGTCAACGAGAAGAACCTCGCGTCTATTTAGAACAACCAAATAATTGATATCAAATGGAACAAAAAGCAGCCAACAAGAACTTCACCCCCGCCATAGTGGTGATGTTCGCCCTGTTCTTCATGATTGCCTTCGTGACGAACCTCGCAGGTTCGATGGGCGTCATCGTGACCAACCAGTTCGGAGCCAGCAAGGCCCTCAGCCAGCTGGGATCCCTCGCGAACTTCATAGCCTATGCCTGCATGGGCATCCCCGCCGGCATAATCCTTAAAAGGAAAGGCTACAAGTTCACCTCGAAGGCCGCCGTCATCGTCGGCCTTGTGGGTGTCGCCATCCAGTTCCTCAGCGGCTATCTCGAGTCTTTCGCCGTCTATGTGGCCGGAGCATTCGTGGCCGGTTTCTCGATGTGCATGCTCAATATCGTCGTCAACCCGATGCTGAACACACTCGGCGGCGGCGGAAACAAGGGTAACCAGCTCATCCAGTGGGGCGGCAGCTGCAACTCCATCGGTGCCACCCTCGCTCCCGTGTTCGTCGGCTGGCTCGTCGGCGGAAGCATCGCCGATGCCACCGTGGCGAAGGCTGCTCCCGTGATGATCATCGCCATGGCCATCTTCGCCATCGCCTATGTGGTCATCGCCCTGACGAACATCCCCGAGCCGCACATGGAGACCGCCGAAGAGAAGGCGGCCCGTCTTGCGGGCAACAAGGTGAAGGATCCGCACAGCGCCCTTTCCTTCAGGCACTTCGTCCTTGGCGCCATAGCCATTTTCTTCTATGTCGGCATCGAGGTCGGCATCCCCAACACCGCCAATGTCTATTACTCCGGGCTCGACTGGGTAGGACCCGCCCTGACCGGCACCTTCATCGGCGCCTACTGGTTCTGCATGTTGATCGGCCGTCTCGTCGGAGCCTCCGTCGGCAGCAAGTTCTCCAGCAAGAGCATGCTGGCCTGCACCTCCGCTGCGGCCATCGTGTTCATCCTCTGCGCGATGTTCATCCCCGAAAGCGCGAAGATATCCCTTCTCGGCGGCACCGTTCCCCTGAGCCTCGGATTCCTCGTGCTCTGCGGCCTTTGCACCTCCATCATGTGGGGAGCCATCTTCAACCTCTCCGTCGAGGGCCTTGGCAAGTACACTGCGGCAGCTTCCGGCATCTTCATGACCCTGGTCTGCGGCGGCGGCATCATCCCCTTCGTCCAGAACGTCATCGCCGACAAGGTAGGTTCCATCCAGAGCTACTGGCTCATCGTGGCCTGCCTGGCGTTCCTCCTCTACTATGCCCTCTCCGGCAGTAAGAACGTGAACAAGGATATCCCCGTAGAGTAGAAGTATCATGGCAAAGGAATTCGTAGTCGGTATCGACGTAGGAGGACAGACCTCCAAGATAGGCGTCGTCGACGCCAAGGGCGACGTCCTCGCCCAGACCGTTATCCGCTCCGACACTTACGGAGATGATGCCGGGAAGTTCATCGCCGCCCTCGGAGCTGCCGTCAAGGAATGCATCAAGGCTTCCGGCAAGGAAGGCCAGATCCGCGGCGTCGGCGTGGGAGCCCCGAACGGCAACTACTACACCGGGGAGGTGGCTTTCGCACCGAACCTCGCATGGGCGGCCAAAAAGGCTGTGCCTTTCGCGAAGATGCTCTCGTCCGAACTAGACGGTATCCCTGTCAGCCTTACCAACGACGCGAATGCGGCTGCGGTCGGCGAGATGACCTACGGAGCCGCGAAGGGCATGAAGAACTTCATCATGATCACCCTCGGCACCGGAGTCGGCAGCGGCATCGTGATCGACGGGAAGGTGGTTTACGGCCATGACGGCTTCGCCGGCGAACTCGGCCACACGACCATCGTGCGCAACAACGGACGGCACTGCAACTGCGGCCGCAGCGGCTGCCTCGAGGCTTATTGCTCCGCCATCGGCGTGGCCCGTACGGCTCGCGAATGGCTTGAGATGAGCGACGAGCCTTCGGCCCTGCGCGATGTCCTTGACATCACTTCGAAGGATGTTTATGACGCCGCGAAGCAGGGTGACAAACTGGCACTCCGCGTATTCGAATATACCGGGAAGCTTCTCGGGACCGCTTTCGCGGATTTCATAGCGTTCAGCGCTCCCGAGGCCATAGTGCTCTTCGGCGGCCTGGCCCGCTCGAAGGAGTTCCTCTATGAGCCCATGAAGCAGACCATGAACGAAAAGGTCCTCAGCATTTGGAAAGACAAGGTGAAGATCGTGTTCTCCAGCCTCAAGGAATCCGACGCCGCCATACTCGGCGCGTCGGCTCTGGCCTGGGAATTGTAGTCTTCCCGCACGGAAATTTTTTATCAATTTTTATACAAAATGAAATTCAACAAGTTTTTTGTCGCCCTCATGATGGGCGGAATGATGGTGGCTTGCGCTCCCAAGGCTGAGCCTGCAGCCACCGCTGAAGGGGAAGAGGCCGCAACCGAGGTCGCTCCCAAGGAGAAGACTGCGAAAGATTACATCGCGAAGAAATCCGAGAAGGACAGCGTCGCATACCTTATCGGCGTGAACTTCGGTTCTTTCATCAAGGGCTACAACTTCGGTGACGATCTTTCCTATGCCCAGATCAAGAAGGGTATCGAAGATTTCATCAAGGCGAAGGGCGACTTCCGCGATCCCGAATTCAACAAGCAGTTCAAGATCAGCCCCGAGGCCATGAACGACGTGTTCAACAAGTATCTCGAGAAGAGGCACAACTATACCGCCCTCAAGAACAAGGAAGCGGGCGAGAAGTTCCTCAAGGCCAACAAGGGCCGCGGCGGCGTGCAGGAGACTCCTTCCGGACTCCAGTACAAGATCATCGCTGACGGCAGCGACGTCAGGGCCACGGCCGATGCCGACACCGTGTGGGTGAACTACAAGGGCACCCTTCTCGACGGCACCGTGTTCGACCAGACTCCCGAAGGAGCCGAGCCTGTCCGCATGAACCTCAACCGCGTGATCAAGGGTTGGACCGAGGGTCTGAAGCTCGTCGGCGAAGGCGGTGAGATCGAGCTCTACATCCCGTCCGAACTCGCTTACGGCGAAGGCGGCAACCAGGGCATCGAACCCAACTCCACCCTCATCTTCAACGTGAAGGTCAGCAAGGTCGGCAAGTTCGTCCCTGCCGCGGCGGAGTAAACACATTAATCCGATAATGAAAAGAGGGGCCGGCGATCACAGCCGGTCCCTCTTTTTTATCCATAACAGCTTTTATAGCTCTTCGTTCTCGTCGTAGATGGTTTCTTCCTCTTCCCTGTCTTCATCCTCCTCGTCCTCCTCGTCTTCGTCGTCGAAATCCTCGTCTTCATCATCATCTTCTTCTTCGTCATCCTTTTCCGCAGCGCCCTTGCCGGAAGGCATGCCGGGAAGCCGGCGCTTGTCTTCCGGAAGGTCCTCGAAGGCGACATAGCCGTTTTCGAACTCTATGGGGTTGGGCCCCTTGCTTTCGATGATGACGGGAGAGGCTATGCTGCCGGGGGCCTCGGCCTCGAGCGTTATGTTGACGCTCTTGCGGGACTGGATGTCGTAGAAATAGACGAAGGACACGGCTCCCGCCTTCAGGGCATCGGCGACCGTGATATGGTCGACCGTCCCGAATCCGAGGTCTATGAGGGCGTAACGCGCTATGGCGTCGCCTTTTTCGTCAAGCGCCTTGAAGAGGATGGGCTGGTCGATGGGGAACTCCATGTCGGCGCGCATCTGCTTGTGGAAGGTGTATAGCGAGTGGCTCCCGCTGACCTGATACACGCGGTAGAAACCCTTGATACCGCTCAAGGTGACTCTGAAATTGTAGATCATTTTAAAAACAGTGTTCGAAAACCGGGACTAAGTTAAGTAAAAAACACTATATTTGATACAACATGAATGCGGTTTCGGATACTTATTTCAGCATTTCGGCCCCTTCTGAGGGCTTGTACAAGGACAGGGGCAGCCGTTTCCTGGCCTTCGCCCGTCCCGTCGAGAGGGAAGAGGAAGTGCGGGAATTCCTCGAATCGGTCCGCCGCGAGTACCACGACGCACGGCACCACTGCTATGCTTTCCGGCTCGGACTCGATGGGGGAACATGGCGCGCATCCGACGACGGGGAGCCCTCCGGATCGGCCGGAAGGCAGATTCTGGGACAAATAGACAGCGCCGGCCTTAGCGACGTGCTGGTCGTGGTAGTCCGCTATTTCGGCGGGATAAAGCTCGGTGTCCCGGGGCTCATCAAGGCATACAAGGAATCGACTGCGGACGCGCTGTCGAAGGCGCAGAAAGTCGAAAAGGCTGCCGGCCGGACCTGGAGCCTTTCCTTCCCTTACGGGACTATGCCCCAGGTCATGAAGGCCTTGAAGGAACTCGGTCTCCAATATTCCGGGGCGGATTTCGGAGAGTCCTGCTCGCTCCGGACCAGGGTCCGCCTGAGCCTCGAGGAGGCCTTCCTCGGCCGGATGGAATCGCTGGGCGTGGAGATGGAGGCCGGGGGGCTTTGATAATTCTGAAAAAAGAGGTAACTTTAAAGACTGAAATAAAAATTCAATAAAGAAAATGGCAAAACACGTTTTCAATGCAGGCCCCTGCCTGCTGCCTCAAGTAGTGTATGACAAGGCCGTAGAGGCCATCAGGGATTTTGCCGGTACCGGCGTTTCCGTTCTCTCCATCTCTCACCGGACGAAGGAATGGGATGCCGTCATGGACGGGACCCGCGCCCTCTGGAAGGAACTTCTGAATATTCCCGACGGATACGAAGTGGTGCTTCTTGCGGGCGGCGCGAGCATGGAGTTCCTGCGCGTTCCGATGAACTTCCTCGAAAAGAAGGCGGCCTACCTCGATACCGGAGTCTGGGCATCCAAGGCCCTCAAGGAAGCCAAGGGCATAGGCGAAGCCTTCGCTGTCGCCTCTTCCAAGGACAAGAACTACAACTATATCCCTAAGGGATACGAGATACCTTCCGACGTGGATTACTTCCACATCACGACTAACAACACCATTTACGGTACCGAGATCCGCACCGACCTCGACAGCCCCGTCCCGCTGATCGCGGACATGAGCTCCGACATCCTTTCGAGGCCCGTGGACGTCAGCAAGTACGGCATGATCTACGGCGGCGCGCAGAAGAACGCCGGCACCTCCGGCTGTGCCTTCTGCATCATCCGCAAGGACCTCCTCGGCAAGGTCAGCCGCTACATCCCGACCATGCTCGACTACCGCGTGCATATCGACAAGCTTTCGATGTTCAACACCCCTCCCGTGTTCTCGATCTACATCATGTACGAAACCCTGAAGTGGGTCAAGTCCGTTGGCGGAGTGGCAGCCATCGAGAAGATCAACGCCCGCAAGGCCGAGACCCTATATGCCGAAATCGACCGCAACCCCCTGTTCGTCGGTACCGCCGAGAAGGAAGACAGGTCCGTCATGAACATCTGCTTCGTGATGGCTCCGGGCTACGAAGCCCTGCAGGACGAGTTCCTCGCCCTGACGAAGGAAAGGGACATCGTCGGAGTGAAGGGCCACCGCTCCGTCGGCGGATTCCGCGCATCGACCTACAACGCCTGCACGCAGGAGGATGTCGATGCCCTCATCGCCTGCATGAAAGAATTCGAAAAGAAGCACGCCTGAAGCCATGAAAGTCCTGCTTGCAACCCAGAAGCCCTTTGCCGCCGCGGCAGTCGCCGGCATACGTTCGATACTTGAAGAAGCCGGACACGAATGCGTCCTGCTTGAAAAATATGCGGACCAGAAGGATCTCGTCGCGGCCGTCGCCGACGCCGAGGCCATGATCATCCGTTCCGACAAAGTCACGGCGGAAGTCCTTGACGCGGCCCCGAAGATGAAGATAGTCGTCCGCGCCGGCGCCGGCTACGACAACGTCGACCTTGCGGCCGCCACGGCGCACGGCGTGGTCGTGATGAACACTCCCGGCCAGAATTCCAATGCCGTCGCCGAACTCGCCGTCGCCATGATGATCTTCATGAGCCGCACCCAGTTCACTCCCGCGACCGGCAGCGAGATCCAGGGCAAGACCCTCGGCATCCAGGCCTTCGGCAACGTCGGCAGGCTGGTCGGCGCGAAGGCGAAGGCCCTCGGGATGAAGGTCAAGGCCATCGACCCCTTCCTCCCCGCTGAGAAGATCATCGAAGGCGGGGCCGAGCCCGCGAAGGACCTGGCCGATCTCTACGCGACCAGCGACTTCGTCTCGGTCCACATTCCTGCGACGCCGCAGACGGTTGGTTCGATAGGCTACGACCTCATCACCTCCATGCCCAAGGGCGCTACCCTGGTCAACACGGCCCGCAAGGAAGTCATCGACGAAGCCGGGCTCGAAAAGGCCCTGGAAGAGAGGCCCGACCTCAAGTACGTCACCGACGTCGCTCCGGACAACTATGCTGCCCTTCAGGAGAAGTTCGGCCTGCGCGTGTTCGCCACGCCCAAGAAGATGGGAGCCCAGACGGCCGAAGCCAATATCAACGCCGGACTCGCCGCTGCCCGCCAGATTGCGGATTATTTCGCGACGGGAAACACCCGTTTCCAGGTCAATAAATAGGGGAGGAGATGGTAAGAGTCAAACCTTTCGCAGCCCTGCGTCCCCCCGTCGGCCTCGTCACCGAGGTCGCTGCGCCGCCCTACGACGTGCTGAATTCCGAAGAGGCGAAGGCTATGGCGGGAGAGAAGTCCCTGCTGCACATCACCAAGCCCGAGATCGATTTCGATCCCATGCCCGATGAACATGCGCCGCAGGTCTATGACCGCGCCGTGGAGAATTTCAGGGCCTGGCAGGAAAAGGGCTGGCTGGTGCGCGACCCCAAGCCCTGCTACTACGTCTATGCCCAGACGATGGACGGGAGGACCCAGTACGGTTTCGTCCTGTGCGCCCACTGCGGCGATTATGCGTCCGGGAAGATCAAGAAGCACGAGCTGACCCGCAAGGACAAGGAAGACGACCGCATGGTCCATGTCAAGATACAGAACGCCAACATCGAGCCCGTTTTCTTCGCCTTCAAGCATGAGGAGGGGCTGGAAAGGATCCTTTCCGAAGTGGCTGCCCGCCCTTCAGAGTACAGCTTTACGGACGAGAACGGCTTCCGCCACGAGTTCTGGACAGTCAGCGACGACGCCCTCATCTCAGAGATAGGGGACCTCTTCACCACCAGGGTGGATTCCTTCTACATCGCGGACGGACATCACCGCAGCGCGGCTGCAGCCCGCGTCGGAGCCGAGAAGGCAGCTTCCGATCCCGCCCATACGGGACAAGAGGAGTACAACTGGTTCATGGCCGTCGCATTCCCTGAAAGCCAGCTCAAGATCATCGACTACAACCGTGTCGTGAAGGACCTGAACGGCCTCTCCGGGGAAGGCCTGCTCGAAGCCCTCTCGGAGGATTTCATCGTTGAGGAAAAGGGGAAGGAGCCGTACCGTCCCTGCTGCCTGCACAATTTCTCGATGTATCTCGGGGGCCGCTGGTATTCGCTTACGGCGAAGAGCGGCCGCTATGACGATTCCGACCCCATCGGGGTCCTGGACGTGACTGTCCTCAGCCGTCTCGTACTTGACAAGATACTCGGGATCAAGGACCTGCGCACTGACAAGAGGATAGATTTCGTCGGTGGCATAAGGGGGCTCGGCGCCTTGTCCGCCCGCGTCGACAGCGGGGAGATGAAGGTGGCATTCGCCCTGTATCCCGTGTCCATGAAGCAGCTTACGGACATCGCCGACAGCGGCATGATCATGCCGCCGAAGACGACGTGGTTCGAGCCCAAGCTCCGGAGCGGACTGGCAATACACACCCTGGATTGATATGAGTACAGTGGATTCCGCCCTCGTGAACAAGACCCTGAAGGAGTTCTTCGGGTACGATGCCTTCAAAGGCAATCAGGAAAGCATCATACGCCATCTGATCGACGGCGGTGACGCTTTCGTGCTGATGCCCACCGGGGGCGGTAAATCCCTGTGCTTCCAGCTGCCCGCCCTCGTGATGGAGGGCACGGCCATAGTCATTTCGCCCCTCATCGCCCTGATGAAGAACCAGGTGGATGCGATCCGCGGCTTCGTCTCGGGTTCCGGGGAATGCATAGCCCATTTCCTGAACTCCTCCCTCGGGAAAGCCCAGATCGACGAGGTGCGGGAAGACCTTCTCAAGGGGCGCACGAAGATACTCTACGTCGCGCCGGAGTCCCTTACCAAGGAAGAGAACATAGCCCTGCTGAAGGAGATAAAGATATCCTTCTTCGCCATAGACGAGGCGCACTGCATTTCCGAATGGGGCCATGACTTCCGTCCGGAATACCGCCGCATCCGCGCGATCGTGGATAACATCGGCAGGACCCCCATCATAGCCCTTACGGCCACGGCGACCCCGAAGGTCCAAAGTGATATCCTGAAGAACCTCGGGATCCCCGGCGCCACCGTGTTCAAGTCTTCCTTCAACCGCCCGAACCTCTATTATGAACTGAGGGACAAGGTGGATGCGGAAAAGGACATCATCAAGTTCATCTACCAGAATCCGGGCAAGTCCGGAATCATCTATTGCCTCAGCCGGAAGAAGGTCGAGGAAGTGGCCCAGTTGCTGTGCATCAACGGCATATCGGCCCTCCCGTACCATGCCGGACTGGACGCGAAGACGCGCGCGGAGAACCAGGACAAGTTCCTGATGGAGGAAGTGCGCGTTATAGTCGCGACCATAGCCTTCGGAATGGGCATCGACAAGCCGGACGTGCGCTTCGTCATCCACCTGGACATCCCGAAGAGCATAGAAAGTTACTATCAGGAGACGGGGCGGGCCGGCCGTGACGGGCGCGAAGGCCTCTGCATAGCCTACTACAGCTACAAGGACGTGCAGAAGCTTGAGAAGTTCATGCAGGGCAAGCCCATCTCCGAGCAGGAGATAAGCCGCCAGCTGCTTTCCGAGGTCGTGGCGTACGCGGAGTCCAGCCAGTGCCGCCGCAAGCTGCTCCTGAATTATTTCGGGGAGGATTACCCGCAGGACAACTGCGGCTCCTGCGACAACTGCCTGAATCCGAAGAAGGTCTTCGACGGACGCAAGGAGATGTGTCTCGTGATAGAATTGATCGAGGCCCTTCCGGAGCACTTCAAGATCGAGCATCTTGCGAATATCCTCGCCGGGAAGGCCAACTCCATCATAAAGTCCTACCGCCACGACGAGCTGCCGTTCTTCGGGGCAGGGGAAGGCCGGAGCGAGAAGTTCTGGTGCACCGTGATCCATCAGGGGCTGATCAAGCACCTGCTGATGAAGGAGATAGAGACGTACGGGCTGATCCATGTGACGGACGCCGGACGGGAGTTCTTCCGCAACCCGTCCGAGTTGCCGCTGGTCGAGGACCGGCAGTTCTCCGGCTCCGGAGGCGCTGACGATGACGACGACATCGCCCCCGCGGCCGCTATCGGCGCTGCCGGCGCAGACGGGGATCCCGTGCTGCTTTCGATGCTGAAGGACCTTCGCAAGGACCTGTCCAGGTCCCTGAAGCTCCAACCCTGGATTATATTCCCGGACCCGGCGCTTGCGGACATGTCAATACTCTATCCAGTCACGCTCGAGGAGCTGCGCAACTGCCAGGGCGTGGGCGAAGGAAAGGCCCGCAAGTTCGGGGAGCCCTTCGTGGACCTCATCCGCAAATATGTCGAAGAAAACGAGATAGAAAGGCCGGAGGACTTCGTGGTGAAATCCGCCCCGAAGAAGTCCGAAGGCAAGATTTTCATCATCCAGAGCATAGACCGCAGGATGGCCCTGGAGGACATCGCCGCCTCCCGCGGCATGGACATGGGAGAGCTCATGGACGAGATCGAAGCCATAGTCTCGACCGGGACGAAACTGGATCTCGACTATTATATCAAGGCCAATCTGGACGAAGAGATAGTGGACGAGATTTTCGACTATTTCAAGGAGGAAGCCTCTTCCGATTCGCTGGAAGACGCCTTGAAGGAACTGGGGCCGGATTATGATGAGATGGAGGTGCGCCTCGTGCGCATCAAGTTCCTCTGCGAAGTTGCGCTATGATACCACAGGAGACAGTATCGCTCATCCTTGACACCGCGCGTATCGAGGACGTGGTCGGGGATTACGTGACGCTCAAGCGCCGCGGGGCCAACTACGTGGCGTGCTGTCCCTTCCATAACGAGAAGACCCCTTCTTTCTACGTCTCGCCCTCGAAGGGCATATACAAGTGCTTCGGCTGCGGCAAGTCCGGCTCGGCCGTCGGCTTCGTGATGGAGCAGGAACGCTGTTCCTATGCCGATGCCCTGCGCATGCTGGCCCGCCGGTATAATATAGAGGTGGTCGAAGAGGAAGAGACCGCCGAGACCATCGCCGCCCGCCAGAGAAGGGAGAGCGTGCTGCTCGTCAACGAGTTCGCGCAGAAGTTCTACAACTCCCAGCTGGAGTCCGGAGAGGGACGCGCGGTCGGCTACGCCTATTTCCACAGCCGCGGGATAGAGGATGAAACCATAGCCAAGTTCGGCCTCGGATGGGCCCCTTCGGGACGTACCGCGTTCATCGACGCGGCGACCGCCGCCGGCTACAAGATGGAATACATCCTTGCCGCCGGGCTGGCCGTGCAGAGGGAAGACGGAGGCTATGCCGACAAGTTCCGCGAAAGGGTCATGTTCCCAATCCATTCCGTCAGCGGCCGGACCATAGCCTTCAGCGGCCGTACCCTCCATGCGGACAATCCCGCGAAGTATGTCAACACGGCGGAGACGGAAGTCTATGTCAAGGGAAGCAACCTGCTTGGCATATATTTCGCCAAGCAGGAGATTTCCCGCCGGGACAAGTGCATAATAGTCGAGGGGAACGTCGATTTCGTGATGCTTCAGCAGGTCGGGATCACGAACGTGGTGGCCCCCTGCGGAACCGCCCTGACGACGGATCAGGTCCGCCTGATCCATAAGTTCACGAACAACATCACCCTGATGAACGACGGGGACAGCGCCGGAATCCACGCTTCGATGAAGGATATCGAGCTTATCCTGCGCGAAGGGCTCGACGTGCGCGTGGTGCTGCTCCCCGACGGAGAAGACCCGGACTCTTTCGCCCGCAAGAACGGGGCTGAGGCCGTGCGTGAGTACATTGAGACCCACGAGACGGATTTCGTAACCTTCAAGAGCGGACAGCTGCTGAAGAGTGCGGAAGGGGATCCCCTGAAGCGCAGCGCCGCATTCAATGCCGTGGCGGACACGATAGCCGATGTCGCCGACGCCATGACCCGCAGGACCCTGATAGAGAACGTTGCGGAAAAGTACAACCTGAAGTTCGACGACCTCGTAGCGAGGGTCAACCAGCGCCGTTTCCAGATGAAGGAAGAGGCTTTCAAGGCCGAGGAGAGGGCGCGTCGGCGCAAGGAGGCGGGCCTGGCCGCCGAGGAGCCCGCAGGGCCCTCGGGCGGGGCCCCGGGCGGGGCCGGGAAGCCAGAGGCTTCCGCCACGCCCGCCGTCATCTACGAGAACTCCGAGCTGAAAGAAATCGAGCAGGCGCTTCTGGAATTCATACTCCGCTTCGGAACGGAACGCCTCGAATTCGAGCGCGACTCCGAGTTCTATGCTGGAGACGGGGCCCCGGCCCCCGAAGTGGCCGGATTCATCCGGGACTCCCTCGAGGCCGACGGCGTCCAGTTTGCCAACAGCCCCTGCCGCCGCACCTATGACGCCTACATGGAAGCTTACGACGAAGGCTGCCAGGGAGACGTGATACTCCGGCGCCTCTTCGACTCCCCGGACAGGGTCGTCGCCGCCGTCGCCGCCGAGCTCGCGGTGGAAAAGTATCAGATCACGATAAAAAAATTCAGGGATTCGATGACCGCGACCTCCTCGTGGCTGGTCGCATCCGTCCCGAAAACGCTTCTGCTCTATTGCCTGAAGCGTCTGGAATGGCACAAGAAAGAGATCAGCGCCTCCATGGCCGGGCTCTCCTATGAGGAGCAGCAACCCTATATCAAGGACCTGAGCGCGACGAACAAGGCTATCCTGGAAGTAAGGAGGCATATTGAAAAATACGGAAAAATGAACTGACGATATATGGACAAGGAATTCAAGAGACATCTGGTCACCTGCGCGCTGCCCTATGCCAACGGGCCCGTGCACATCGGACACCTTGCGGGAGTATATGTCCCCGCCGACATCTATGTCCGCTACCTGCGCCTCCGCGGCCGCGACGTGCTGTATGTCTGCGGAAGCGACGAGCACGGGGTCCCCATCACGATCAAGGCGCGCGAGCAGCACTGCTCCCCGCAGGACATAGTGGACAAATACAACAAGATAATACGCGAGTCCTTCAACGGACTGGGCATCAACTTCGACATCTACGGCCGCACTTCGTCCGACGTGCACTGCAGCACTTCCTCGGACTTCTTCCGCAAGCTCCTCGATGACGGGAAGTTCATCACCCGTGAATCCGAGCAGTACTACGACCCCGAGGCGAAGACCTTCCTGGCGGACCGCTACATAGTCGGCACCTGCCCCCGCTGCGGCTTCGAAGGCGCCTACGGCGACCAGTGCGAGAAATGCGGCAGCACCCTCAGCCCCGAGGAACTCATCAACCCCAAGTCCAAACTCAGCGGCGCGGAGCCCGTCAAGAAGAAGACCACCCACTGGTACCTTCCCCTCGACCAGTATCAGGAGTGGCTCACGAAGTGGATACTCGACGGCCACAAGGAATGGAGAAGCAACGTCTATGGCCAGGTCAAGAGCTGGCTCGACGCCGGGCTCCAGCCCAGGGCCGTCAGCCGCGACCTCGACTGGGGCGTGCCCGTCCCTGTTGAAGGCGCCGAAGGCAAGGTGCTCTATGTCTGGTTCGCCGCCCCGATCGGCTACATCTCCAACACGCGCCAGCTCCTTCCGCAGAGCTGGGAGCAGTGGTGGAAGAGCGAAGACACGAAACTGGTCCACTTCATCGGCAAGGACAACATAGTCTTCCACTGCATCGTCTTCCCTTCTATGCTGAAGGCCCACGGAGGATACATCCTGCCCGAGAACGTCCCTGCCAACGAGTTCCTTAACCTCGAGGGGGACAAGATCTCGACATCCCGCAATTGGGCTGTCTGGGCCCACGAGTACCTCGGGCAGTTCCCGGGCAAGCAGGACGTCCTCCGCTACGTGCTGACCGCCAACGCCCCCGAGACCAAGGACAACGATTTCTCATGGAAGGAATTCCAGACAAGGAACAATTCCGAACTCGTGGCCATATTCGGCAATTTCGTCAACAGGGCGATAGTCCTTACGCACAAGTATTTCAATGGGACCGTCCCCGCGAAGGGCGAGCTTTCTGACATAGACCGCGAGACCCTCGACGCGATCCCGCAGCTGCGCGCATCGATGGAGAAGAACCTCGAGAGCTACCGGTTCCGCGAGGCCCTGAAAGACGCGATGGGAATAGCCCGTGCCGGCAACAAGTACATCTCCGACACCGAGCCCTGGAAGGTCGCCAAGACCGACATGGCCCGCACCGCCACCATCCTGAACGTATGCCTGCAGATCTGCGCCGACCTGGCTTTGGCTTTCGAGCCCTTCACCCCGTTCGCCGCCGAGCGCCTGCGCGGTATGCTTCGCGTCGGCATCCAGGCCGGCACGGACCACCGCAAGGGCGAGCAGCAGAGCGTCAACACCTACCGCGACGGCGAAGGGATGGCCCTGCACACGCATCCGGCAGGAGAGCCTGAGCCCGCGGCAGAAGGCCTCCAGCTGGACTGGGACTGCCTCGGAGGCGCCGACATCCTTCCCGAAGGCTACGCCATCGGGCAGGCCGAGCTCCTTTTCTCGAAGATCGAGGACGATGCGATCCAGGCCCAGATCGACAGGCTCGAGGCCATACGCGCCGAGCGCGAGGAGGCGGCCCGCAAGGCCGCTGCCGAGGAAGCCGCCCGCAAGATAGCTCCGCAGAAGGAGGAGATAACTTTCGAAGATTTCGGCCGCATGGACATACGCACTGCGACCGTCCTCGAGGCGGAGCGTGTCCCGAAGACGGACAAGCTCCTCAAACTCACCATCGACACTGGCATCGACCGCAGGACCATAGTCTCCGGCATCGCCGAGTACTATTCCCCCGAGGATATGATTGGAAAGCAGATATGCATCCTGGCGAACCTCGCCCCGCGCGTCATACGCGGAATCGAGTCGAAGGGTATGATCCTGATGGCCCGTCAGGGCGACGGGAAGATGCGCTTCATCACGCCGCAGGAGGCTCTCGTAAACGGGGCGGAGATAGGCTAGGCGCCTTCTCCGGCCTGCAGCGAAGCCTCGTGCTCCCGCAGCGCACGCTCCACGGAAACGCTTCTCTTCAAGACAAAACCGCTGCCCAGATACTTGGTGCGTACGTCGTCGTCGGAAGCAAGTTCCTGGGGCGTGCCTTGTTGTAGTATGGTGCCTTCGTAGAGGAGGTAGGCCCTGTCGGTGATTGCGAGTGTCTCGCCGACGTTGTGGTCGGTGATGATGACCCCGATGTTCTTGTATTTGAGCTTCGCGATGATGTATTGGATGTCCTCGACGGCGATGGGGTCGACCCCGGCGAAAGGCTCGTCCAGCAGGATGAACTTGGGGTCGATGGCCAGGGCGCGGGCTATCTCGCAACGGCGCCTTTCACCGCCGGAGAGCTGGATTCCGAGGCTCTTGCGCACTTTCGATAGGTTGAATTCCGAGATGAGGTCCTCCAGCCTCTCCTTCCTTTCCTTCAGCGGGACGCCCTTCATCTCCATGACGGAGAGGATGTTGTCCTCGACGCTCATTTTCCTGAACACGGAGGCATCCTGCGGCAGGTAGCCTATGCCCTTCTGCGCCCGCTTGTACATCGGGAGTTTGGTGATCTCCTCGTCGTCGAGGAAGACCTTTCCGGCGTTGGGGACTATCTGGCCGGTGATCATGTAGAAACTGGTCGTCTTGCCGGCCCCGTTCGGACCGAGGAATCCGACTATCTCTCCCTGGTTGACTTCCATCGACACGCCTTTGACGACGGTCCGGATGCCGTATTTCTTGACGAGGTTTTCGCAGCGCAGTTTCATCTCTTATTTGATATCGAGTGAGAGGTCTGAAATCAGGTTCTTTACTTCGGGATGCCGGGACTGGAGGTCGGCAGCCTTCTCTTCAGGAAGATAGATGCGGGGGCCTTCGCCTTCGGAATTGTCCGGCAGCACGCTGACCCTCAGGCGCAGCCCGGAGGAGGCGCAAAGATCGCGCATCCTGCCTTCCAGCTTGAAGAGCATCTTCTCCTCAATCCATTTCTTCTGCGCCTCGTTGGTCACGGAGAATTGCAGGACCTGGGCGCCGTCGTCGGTCTTGCCGAACTCCAGTTTCGCGTTGGCAAGGGCGTTGGCAAGCCTCGGCTGGGCCGTTTCCCCGGCCAGGGCGGACCACTTTTCACGGATGACTTCCTCGCTCACCTCGGCTCCGGGGCCGGTCTCATCCGCAGTCTCAGTGGCCTTGGCGGCGGAGTCCTTGAGTATGGAACTCATTGAGAGGGCGGCGCCTCCCTTAGCGGTGGGGCGGCGGCGCGGGGCGGGAGCAGGTTCTTCCGCGGGCTTCTCCGGCGCTGTGGTCGCGGCCGGTTCAGCGGGTTTTTCCGGTTCCGTGGTTGCCTCGGGTTCCGCCGGTTCGGGCTGCTTCACTGGTGTGGCTGTCTCGGCAGGTGCGGTCGGTTCAGGGGCGGGCGTCGCTGCCGGCTTCTGCGGCTCCGCCTCGGCCGGCTTTGCGGGTTCCGCCGGTTTCGGCGCGGGTTTCGGCTGCTCTGCCGGCTTCGGTGCAGGTGCAGGTTCGGCTGTCTTTGGCGCCGGTGACGGTTTCGGGCTTGCCGCGGGTGCGGCTGAAGCTGCCGTGTCCGGAGCGTTCTGCAGGAAGCTCAGGCGCATGAGGGAGTATTCGATGTGCAGCCGCTGGTTGGCGCTGGCCTTGTAGCCGGCTTCGCACTGCGTGGTCACGGTCAGGGCGTCGTAGATGAACTTCACGCTGCAGCGGGAAGCCTGCTCCGCAAAACGCTTGCGCAACTGGTCCGGATAGTCCAGCAGGGAGTCCAGCCCGGCGGTCCGGCTGACCAGCAGGTCGCGCAGGTGCGAACCCAGCGCCGAGACGAAGTAAAGGGCGTTGAAGCCCTTTGCGAGCACCTCGTCGAAAATCAGCAGCGCGGAGGCGTAGTCCCCGGAGAGGAACGCGTCCACGAGCCGGAAACTGTACTCGTAGTCGAGGACGTTGAGGTTGCGGATGACGTCCTCATAGTGTATGTCGTTGCCGCAGAAGGCGACGGTCTGGTCGAAGATCGTGAGGGCGTCCCTCATGGCCCCGTCGGCCTTGCGTGCAATCACGTGCAGGGACTCCTCGTCGGCGGTGATGCCTTCCTTCGAGGCTATGTCCTTGAGGTTGCGGACTATGTCGCCGACGCCGATGCGGTTGAAGTCGTAGGTCTGGCAGCGGCTCAGTATGGTCGGGAGGATCTTGTGCTTTTCCGTCGTCGCGAGGATGAAGATCGCGTGTGCGGGCGGCTCCTCGAGCACCTTCAGGAATGCGTTGAAGGCGGACTGCGAGAGCATGTGGACCTCGTCTATGATATAGACTCCGTACTTGCCGACCTGGGGTGGGATGCGGACCTGGTCGGTCAGGGTCCTGATGTCGTCGACGCTGTTGTTGGACGCCGCATCCAGCTCATGTATGCAGTAGGACCGCCCTTCCTTGAAGGAACGGCAGGATTCGCATTCGCCGCAGGGCTCGTAGTCGGGCCCCGGGTTCGAGCAGTTGATGGCCTTCGCGAAAATGCGCGCCGTGCTGGTCTTTCCGACGCCGCGGGGGCCGCAGAAAAGGTATGCGTGGGCGAGCTGGTTCCTGGCGATGGAGTTCTTCAGGGTCCGGGCTATGGTATCCTGTCCTATCAGCGACTCGAATGAATCGGGCCTGTACTTGCGGGCTGAAACGATGTAATCTGACATAGATTGCAAACTTAATCAAAAACTTGGGATTTCCCTCAAAAAAGAGGCGGATAATCCGTATCTTTGCGGTAATGGGGAGATGGTCGAAGCATATCTGCCTGGCGCTCGCGCTGATAGTGCTGTTTCCGTGCCTTTGCGGTGCGGAAGGGCGGGTTTTTACGCGCAAGGTGCGCCTGAGCGACTTCACGACCAGGACGACCAAGGTGGTCCTCAGCGGGACCGGCATCCTCGACGCCGCCCTCCGGGACGAGATCACAAGCCGCTGGTATCTTTCTCCGTATGAGTTCTGCAGCGTTGCGGAGTACGAGGCCCTGAAGGGACGCGCCGATTATTATTTCCTGCGGCTTTTGAGCGATGCGCCCAAGGGTGAGGCGGGAGGAGTGCTCTTCCTTTCCCTCATGAAGGGCGGGAAGGAGAAGAATCCGGATTCGCTGGACCAGACTTTCGAGGTGGTCAGGATGCCCATAACCGCGACGGAGTATTCTTCCGGGCGGGAGTTCCTCTATCTCGGGGCCTTCCTTGAGATTATCCAGGAATATGTCGAGGACGCCATGGAGGCCGACGCGAAGGGTTATGCCGGTCTCTCCGGGTATAGCGCCCGCACTGCCCGGGAGCAGCGCAAGAGGGTGTGGATCAGCGAGGAAGACATGGGATTCGAACTCACTGACGCCCAGCGCGACCGTTTCCTCGGCGACCGCATGGTCATAGCGGGCGAGGATATCGTGGACCGTGTTTTCCGGAACGGGACCAGGGATGCCCTGGTCAGCATGGTCGTGTGCCCGGTTTCCGCCCGCAAGGGGGACTGGTGCTACAAGATGCTTATCTCCGCGGACACCCACCAGTTATATTATTACCAGCGCCACCGTATTTCTTTCAAGGCCTGGAAGGGCTTTCAGCTTAAGGACATACGGGTAATCTCCGGCAGAAGGAAAAGATGAAGACGGGAACGGCCCCCTGCGGCCTCAAGTATGCAGTTCGTTCCAGCGGGGGGCAGGCGGCCTGCTGCTCGCTGACGGTCAAGGCCGGGACGGCCTTCGAAGGGGACCTGCCCGCCGGCACGGCCCATTTCCTCGAACATACCATATTCAAGGGTACGGCACGGCGCAGCGCCGTGCAGATAAACAGCCGCCTGGACCTTCTCGGCGGCGAGCTCAACGCCTACACGACAAAGGAGGAGATAGTCCTGCACGCGACCGTGCTGCGGGAGGACCTGCCCACGGCGGTGGACCTGCTTCTGGAGCTCGCGACTTCGGCCACCTTTCCGCAGAAAGAACTGGATGTCGAAAGGGGAGTCGTAATCGACGAGATCCATTCCTGCAAGGACGCCCCGGCCGATGACGTGTATGACAATTTCGAAGAGATGCTCTTCGCCGGACACCCCCTGGGAAGACGCATCCTGGGCACGCCCGCATCGGTTCGGAAGATACGCCGCAGCGTCCTTCTGGGGTATCTGCACGAGCGTTTCGTCCCTGAGCGGATGGCACTTGCCGTCGTGACCGGAGGGGATGAGGCGAAGGCCGAAGCCATGGTCCTGCGCCTTTGCAGGAAGTATTTTCCGGAGGATCTTCCTTCTGGCGTGACAGGCGGAGCGGATGCCGGGAGCCAAGTCCGGACCGTCATTGGCGCCAAGGAACTTCCGCCGTTTGCTCCCGGTGCCGTTGCCCCCGGGCCTGCCGCTCCCTCCTTCCCGTTTGCTCCCGCCGCTGCGCCCTCAGGGCCGTTTGCTCCCGGCACCGTCACCCCTTCCGTTCCGGACCTCCCACCGTTTGCTCCCGGTGCCCCGTTCTGCCGGACCGTGGACAAGCGCAACCATGAAGTCAACGTTGTCCTCGGCGCCACTGCGCCCTCGCTTTATTCCGGGAAGGACCGTATCGTCGCCGCCGTGCTGGCCGGTATCCTTGGCGGTCCCGGTGCCAACTCGCTGTTGAATGCGTATCTGCGGGAGAAGAAAGGCTGGGTATATGGCGTAGAGTGCTCCTACACACAATATTCCGTGTCCGGGATCATGGCCGTGAGCCTCGGCTGCGAAAGGGAGAACCTCGAGTCATGCCTTGCCGCCGTGCGCAGGATCATCTCCGGGCTTTGCGAAAAGCCCCTGTCGGAACGGAAGATGGCCCAGGCCCGCAAGCAGCTTCTCGGACAGTTCGGAATCGCTTCCGACAACGCCGAGTCCCAATGCCTTTCGATGGGAAAGAGCATGCTCGCCTTCGGCCGTGTCGCCTCCGACGGGGAGACCCGCGCCGCCGTGGAATCGGTCTCCGCGGCCGACATCCTCGACATGGCCGTCCGCGTCCTCACCCCGGACCGCCTCAGCAGCCTCGTATATCTGTAAGGGACCGCCAGTTCTTCAAGACGGGTGAAAAACAACTGGCACGGTGCGGCGGATCGGATCGGCCTTTGAGCGGCCTCAGTGGCGGTTTTTCCTGCAGCGGCCGTGCCAGATGTGGGTTCCGGATGGTGGGTGCGGCACGGCTTCCGGAGATAAGTCGCTGACACACTGTGTTTTTGTGTGGCACCCCGTGCCAGTTAATTGCAAGTCCGCCGCTAGTTGCCGGCCATCGCCGGCCATGGGTATACAACCGGCAGAATAACCGGTCCCGGTGAGTAAAACCGGCCATTCTGCTCACGGTAAGGTGTTTTCGCTGCCCCCGGTGAGTAAAACCGGGCATTCCACTCACGGACGGCAGTTCTGGATGGCTTCGGTGAGTAAAACCGGGCTTTCCACTCACGGGAGGGCGCTACTATGCGAATGAAAGACTACCGGCACGGCGCGTATGGATGAAACGACCGAACGCGGCGGACCGGGGCGGCTTATGAGCGGCCGATTGCGGCTGCGCGGCGTGTCAGGGCACGTCGTTGCGGTGTGTCAGAGCACGTAGTCCCGGATGTCTTGGAGGGAGATTTCGGCCCCTCCGAGGATGAGGAGCCTTTCGACGACGTTGCGCAGTTCCCTGATGTTGCCGGTCCAGCTCTTTTCCTGCAGGGCCTTGACGGCCTCGGCGGAGAAGGCCTTGCGGGGGAGGCCGCCTTCCGTGACAATCTGTTCGGTGAAGTAGTCTATCAGCAGGGGGATGTCGTCCTTGCGCTCGTCGAGCGTGGGAACCTGGATGACGATGACTGAAAGGCGGTGGAAAAGGTCCTCGCGGAAGCGGCCCTCGGCGATCTCCTTGCGGAGGTCCTTGTTCGTCGCGGCGATCACGCGCACATCGACCTCGATATCCTTGTCAGAGCCAACCCTGGACAGCTTTTTCTCCTGCAGGACGCGGAGGACCTTGGCCTGCGCGGCGAGGCTCATGTCCCCGATCTCGTCGAGGAAGAGGGTGCCTCCGTCGGCCACTTCGAACTTGCCCTTGTGCTGCTTCACGGCGGAAGTGAAGGCCCCCTTCTCGTGGCCGAAGAGCTCGCTCTCGATAAGCTCGGACGGGATGGCTGCGCAGTTGACTTCGACGTAAGGGCCGCCGCTGCGGTTGCTCTGCTCGTGGAGGCTGCGGGCGACGAGCTCCTTGCCGGTGCCGTTGGCTCCGGTGATGAGGACGCGGGCGTCGGTGGCGGCTACCTTCTCTATCATCTCGCGTATGTGCACGATGGGCGCGGACTGCCCGACCATCTTCGCCCCTCCGTAAACCTTCTTCTTCAGGAGGCGGGTCTCCTTGACGAGAGAGACCTTCTCACTCGCGTTCTTCAGCGTGATGAGGATGCGGTTGAGGTCCAGGGGCTTCTGGATGAAGTCGAAGGCGCCCTTCTTGATGCACTCCACGGCGGTGTCGATGTCCCCGTGCCCGGAGATCATCACCACGGCTGCGTCGCTGCCCTCCGCGCCGAGGCGGTCCAGCACCTCGAGGCCGTCCACGGACGGCATCTTGATGTCGCAGAATATCACGTTGTAGCGGCCCTTTCCGGCCAGTTCCAGTCCGATGGCCCCGTCCTCGGCGGTGTCCACCTCGTAGCCCTCATCCGTCAGGATCTCCTTCAGGGAGTTGCGGATGGCGCGCTCGTCATCTATTACCAGTATCTTCATACGGGTACAAATATCGTGAAAAAATTGGTTATATTTGCAATCCCAATACGCGTACGAAATGACCATTCCTGACATCATCATCGCCGTTGACGGTTATTCATCGACCGGAAAGAGCACTTTCGCGAAGCTCATTGCCGGCAAGTTCGGATTCCAGTACCTCGACTCCGGGGCCTATTACCGCGGAGTGACCCTCTATGCCCAGCGCAAAGGCCTCATCTCCGAAGACAACGTGGTCTCGGACGAGCTCGAGGCGCACCTTGCCGACGGCAGGGCGGAGATAGTCACCGACGGCCCCGAAATCCGGACCATGAAGGTCTCTTCGCAGGTCAGCCCGATCGCGGCCGTGCCATACGTGCGTTCCTTCGTGGACGCCAGGCTGCACGCCGACGCGGCGGCCGGAAGGGTAGTGATGGACGGAAGGGACATAGGGACCACGGTGTTCCCGAACGCGGAGCTGAAGCTCTTCATGACGGCTGATCCGAAGGTCAGGGCGCAGCGCCGCTTTGACGAACTCGCCGCCAAGGGCGAAAACCCCGATTTCGATGAAGTGCTGCAGAACCTCAAGGAAAGGGACTATATCGACTCGCACCGTGAGACATCCCCCCTTGCGCAGGCTCCTGACGCATTCGTGCTCGACAACTCCGAGATGAGCCTTGAAGAGGAACTCGTCTGGGTCGAAGGCCTCATCCGCGGAAAATTCGGAATCCTCGAGTAGCCATGCCGCGTTCCGTCGAGATAGACCAGCATTCCGGATTCTGCGGGGGAGTCATAAAGGCCATCGACTGCGCGGAAGACTTCCTGTCCCGCAGCGGCCGCCTGTATTCCCTCGGAGCCATAGTCCACAATGAAGAAGAACTCGACCGCCTCGGCTCGAAGGGCCTTGTCTGCATAGACTCGGAGGACCTCGAGCAGACTGAAAACGCGGAAGGGGAGACCCTGCTGATCCGCGCCCACGGCGAGCCGCCGCAGACCTACAAGCGGGCGGCCGAAGCCGGTTTTAAGATTATAGACTGCACCTGCCCGGTGGTCCTGCGGCTGCAGGAAAGCATTCGCAAGGCCTATGCGTCCCTGAGGACCCGTTCGGCCACGGGAAAGCTCCTGATATTCGGGAAGATCGGCCATGCCGAGGTCCTCGGACTCGTGGGCCAGGTGGAAGGGGACGCCCTCGTCGTGGAGAACGAGGCCCAGCTTGGCCAGCTTTTCGATCTGGGGCTCGTGCCCTCCGACCAGCCGGTCGAGATATTCTCCCAGACCACGATGAGCCCTGTCGCCTACGAGGCCCTCTGCAAGGTCCTTGAATCCAGGATGGCCGACCCGTCCCTTGTGAGCGTACACGATACGATATGCCGGCAGGTCGCGTACAGGCACCGCGAACTGAGCGAATTCGCTCTCTCGCACGACGTAATCATCTTCGTCTCCGGGCGTTCCAGTTCCAACGGCAAGGTCCTCTGCGAACTCTGCAAGAGCGTGAACATACGCACCTACCACATAGGGTCATCCTCCGAAATCCAGCCCGTCTGGTTCCGTCCGGACGACCGGGTGGGGATTTGCGGAGCCACCTCGACCCCCAAATGGCTGCTCGAAAAAGTGGCCGCCGCGGTCGAAAATTTGCAATAATGCGCTCCAATGCTTATATTTGTCCGATTGTGAAACGATTGTAAACTTAATATTTATGGCAACAACAGCTGATTTCAAGAACGGTCTCTACCTGAATTTCAACGGAAAGCCCTGCTCCATCGTGTGGTTCCAGCATGTCAAACCCGGCAAGGGCCCCGCTTTCGTGAAGACCAAGCTCCGCAACCTCGAGAACGGTCGTATCCTTGAGAACACCTTCACCGCTGGTGCGAAGATCGAGACCATCGAAGTTGAGCGCCGCCCCTACCAGTTCCTTTATGAGGAAGAGGACGGGTACAACTTCATGCACGAAGAGACATACGAGCAGATCCTCCTCCCGAAGGATGTCGTCGAGAATGCTGACCTCATGAAGGAAGGACAGCATGTCGAGATGATGTTCGTCGTCGGAGAAGAAAGGTGCCTCACCTGCGAGCTTCCGACCTACGTGACCCTCGAAGTCACCTACAGCGAGCCCGCCGTCAAGGGCAACACCGCCTCGACCAACGCCCTCAAGGAGGTCACCCTCGAGACCGGCGCGAAGATCATGGTCCCCCTGTTCATCAACACCGGGGAGAAGATTACCGTCAACACTACCGACCGTTCTTACGGCCAGAGGGTCTGATGACCGGCCTTCTTTGCGCAATGGAAAAGGAGCTCGCACTTGTGCGGGCTTCTTTCGGTGAAAAGCGGGTGCGGTGCGCCCTTTCCGGGATAGGGAAGGTCAACGCGGCGCTCGCGGCGGCGGCCCTTGCCGACGCCGGGGCGGACTGCATCGTCAACATAGGTGTCGCCGGCGGGCTTGATCCGTCCCTCCGTTGCGGGGATGTGGTTCTCTGCAGCGAAACAGGCTACCATGACGTCTGGTGCGGGGAGCCCAATCTTCCGGGGCAGGTTCAAGGCCTTCCGGCCCGTTTCGAAGCGGATGCGGAACTCCTGCGCAAGGCGGCTTCCGTCCTCCCCGGCGCCCACACCGGCCTCTGCATCAGCGGGGACCGCTTCATCACGGATCCGGCTGAAATCCGCAGGCTCCGCATGGCCTTTCCGGAGGCCCTTTGCCTCGACATGGAAGCCGCCGCGATAGCGCAGGCATGCTGCCTTCGCGGTGTTCCCTGCCTGTCCGTAAAGATTGTAAGCGACTCCGGAGAAGGAACTGACCGCAGCGGGGTCTATGAAGGCTTCTGGGAGACTCTCGCCGATCGTTCGTTCAAGACTATAGAACCACTGCTCAACCTGTTATGAAATTGAAGATCCTTCTTGCCGCGGCCCTTCTAGCCGCAGTGCTGCCCCTCGGAGCCAAATGCCCCAGGGCTGAATGGAAACGCCTGCTGGACCCTCCTAAAGGGTATGACTTTACCCGCAGCGCGGAGCTTGTCAAGACTTATTCCTTCGACGGATTCGATGCTGAACTGATCCTGCAGGCCAACGGCCCGGGGACGGTCCAACGGGTTTTGAAGGTGTTTCCGAAGCACTTCGAAGGGAAACTTCCGGCCGTCGTCGTGCCGTTCTATTTCCCGGAGGCGATGATAGGCTGCGAACTGGACTCCCGTGAAGTCCTGCCCCGATACGAAAAGATAAGGATGATGGCAGACCTGGCACGGCGCGGCTTCGCCTGCATCAGTGCGGATTCGTACCACCTGACCTATGAGAAGAACGACCTCGACAGGGGCAATTTCAAAAGGTGGCAGGTTGCAGGGACGGCCCTGATGCGCGACTGGCCCGCCTGGACAGGGGTCGGGAAACTTGTTGCTGACACCCGCCTGCTCATAGACCTCATCTCCGAAGACCCCCGCGTCGATGCTTCCAGGATAGGCATTGCAGGCCACTCCCTCGGCGGGAAGATGGCTTTCTGCACCGGCTGCTGGGACAAGCGCGTCAAGGCCATACTGGCCAGCGATTTCGGCTTCCGCTGGGAACAGTCGAACTGGGAGAAGATATGGTACTGGGGTGACAAGTTGGAGGCGATGAAAGCCGAAGGCCTGGACTGCACCTCGCTTCTATCCCTTTCCGGCGGCAAGCCGTTCTTCCTTATTGCAGGAAAGTACGACGACGACAGCAGTTTCGAGGCCATGAAGAAGGCCAGGGGGTACAGGAAGCATCCCGAACGCCTTGGTTTTCTCAACCACGCGACCGGCCACCGTCCTCCGCAGGAGGCGCTGGACGCCGGATATGATTTTCTGGAAAAATACCTGAAATAAGCCCGCCCCGGGGCCTCACCTCTCGATTTTCAGTTGCTGGATCTTCGTTCCCTCGTCCTTGCAACTTACGAAGATCGTGACCGCGAACACCTCGCCTCCCGCGTTGAGGCTGCCTGTCGCATACTTCAGTCCGGCCCTTCCGGCCGTGTGCGTGACGGAGAAGGAGCGTGGCGTGTGGGCCTCGAAGAAGGCCTTGACGATCTGCCGCGCCTGGTTGCGGCTGGAATTCGTCTCCTTGCTCAGGATCCCGATCTCGAGATTGTCGGCGAACCATGCGGAAAGCGCCTCCGAATCTCCCTGCTCGAGATATTTCCCTATCGGCACGAAGACGTCGTTGCCCTGTGCCCGCGCGCCGGAGGCGAAGGCAGACAGGAACAAGAGGCAGAAGAATATTTTACGCAGCTCCCGCATACGGACTTGTTCTTTTGCAAATACCGAGCCACATCACTATATTTGCACTATGCGGATTCATTTGCTTACAGTGGGGAAAACGGACGTCCCCTGGGTGAAGGAGGGCCTGGACCTGTATGTATCGAGGCTTTCGCACTACGTTCCTTTCGGCCTGGAAGAGATTCCGGGGCTGAAAAACGTATCCTCGCTCAGCCGGGACCAGATTAAGGAGAAGGAAGGCGAACTGATCCTGAAAGCCATCAAGCCGAAAGACTTCGTAGTGCTTCTGGACGAGAAGGGAAAGGAATACAGGTCCGTTGAATTCGCCCGGGAATTGTCGGCCAGGATGGCCTCAGGGCGCGATCTTACCTTCGTCGTCGGGGGCGCGTACGGTTTCAGCGAGGCCGTTTACGGACGCGCTGACGGAAAACTGTCCCTGTCGAAGATGACCTACTCCCACCAGATGGTGAGAACGATTTTTGCAGAGCAATTGTACCGGGCATTCACCATCCTTAGAGGCGAGCCCTACCACCACGAATGAAAAAACCGGTCCTGACCATACGCACGGCCGTCCCTTACGCGCTGCTCCTGCTCGGCATCCTGTTCCTGGTGTCGGCGTTCGGCATGTTCAGAAGGCCCGGCGATGCGGGCGAAGCGGCGCTGCGTCTCGAAAAGAGGATCGCCGCCAGGATAGCCGTCCTGGAAGAGCGCTCCGCGGTGGCCATGGACTCGGACTCGGGCGAATGGATCGAATCCGCCTCCCTGCCTGAAGACATGGTGATCTACCGCTATCTGGACGATACGCTCCAATCCTGGGTGCACCAGTTCACGGTCCTGAATGACGACATTTCCGAGCGCCGCGTGGTGCAGAGGCTGACTAACCCGCGCGTCAGCGTGGTCTCGCCGCTGTCCGGGGTGGGGGAAGAATGGAGCTACATGAACCTGGGACCGAAATGGTACCTTGTACGGATGCGGCAGGAGGGGAACTGCAAGCTGATTTCCGGCCTGGAACTCGTCAATACCCTTGACTGGCAGAGGCGCGGCGGGGTCAGCCGATTCATGCGGCTGCCTGAGCGCTTCTCGATAGAACCGCTCTCGACCAGCGGCGGGGCGGAAGTGCGCCTCGGCGGTCGGCCCATGCTCAAGGTAGTGGATGAATCCCTGGACCCGGGCGCGACGGCAGATGCGACGCTGGTTTGGCTGGCGTTCGCCTTCATGGTGGCGGCGCTGATCGGCTTCCTCAGGCGGAAACCGACGCTGAAATCCTTCGGGGCGGCCGTAGCCGCGCTCGTGCCGCTCGTGGCAATGATGATGGCCTGGGGAAGGAGCGCCAAGGGGGATGTCGAAATCTTCTCCCCGTCCCTGTATGCCCAGGGGGCCGTGTTCTCCTCGCTCGGAGCCGTCCTTCTGATCAACCTGGCCGTGACCATCGCCGTGATATGCCTCTATATGGTCAGGGAGGATTTCTACCGCCGTTTCAGGGATGGTTTTCCCCGCGCGGCAGCAGATGCCGTCCTCGTACTCCTCGCCCTGGGAATCATGGCATACGGCCACGCAACCCTCGTCGGTATCATCCGCAACTCCAACATCTCCCTGGAACTGTACAAGTTCAGCGACCTTTCGGTATATACCCTTCTCGTGTACCTGTCATTCATTTCGATGCTTCTGTGCCTGCCGCTGCTGGGCCAGATGCTGTGGCGGAAGGACAGGATAGGTAACGCGGGATGCATACTTTTCTCCATAGCTATCGCGGCTTACCTGACCTCCGTCTCTGGCGTCCTCGGGTTCAGGAAAGAGCAGGACAAACTCGAGGTCTGGGCCAACAGGCTTGCCATAGAGAGGGACATGTCGCTGGAGATCCTTCTCCGCAGGGTCGAGTCCCAGATAGCCGAAGATGCCGTGATTCCGGCCCTTATCCAGCTCCGCAGCCCCGACCAGAGCATACGGAACCGCATACTCGAGACCTATCTCCCGAGGCTGCCGCAGATCTACGGCGTGACGGTCTATACCTTCCGTGATGCGGACGCCTCCCGTGAATCCGTGGCTAGGCTGAACGCCCGCATGCTCGATGCGGAGAGCGTCGCCGAAGGGTCGCGCTTCTTCCATACCCCGTTCGCCGGGTCGGTGCGCTATACCGGAGTCTTCCTTTATTACAATCCCGAAGTCGGGCTGACGAGGATGCTGCTGTGCATAGATCCCCTCTCCACGGAAAGCGTGAAGGGCTATTACAGCCTGCTGCAATCCTCCCTCCCGGGCAAGGTGTTCATCCCGGAAACCTATTCCTATGCGCGCTACAAGGGTGACGACCTGCAGCTTTTCAGGGGTGATTACGCCTACTCCACGAAGATGGACAGGGCCCTCGGGAGCCGGGTGTACGGCAAGGGTGACAGGCATATAAAAATGGACGGCTATTCGCACTTCGTCACCGTCGTGACGGACGACGAGGCCGTGATCATCTCCCGTCCGGTGCTTGCCTTCAGCGACTATCTGGTGGCCTTCCTTTTCCTGGCCCTGATGGCGTATGTGGTCCTGTCCCTGCCGCGTATCGGCCCGCGCCGGACCGAATTTTTCGAGAAGCGCTACTACCGCAGGCGCATAACCACCGTGCTGATGTTCTTCCTCATCATGACGTTGTTCGTGATGGCCGGGGTCAGCATGGCCTTCGTCTACAGGCGCAACAACGCCAACCTCCATACGATAATGTCCTCGCAGGTCAGCGCCCTGCAGTCCCTCGTCGAGTATCGGGTGCGGAGCTTCTCTTCCCTGGAGGAAATAGGCCGCAGCGAGCTTCTGACCATACTCCAGCGCACCAGCGCGAATACCAAGCAGGACCTGACCGTCTATTCCCCGGACGGGAAGGTGTTCCTTTCGACCACTCCTGGCCTGTTCGAGAGGATGCTTCTGGGGAGCCGCATCAACGAAGAAGCCTGCCACTGGATCATAGACAAGGACAAGCGTTATTTCATCCACAAGGAGACCATAGGAGCGAGGCGCTACTACAGCATGTATGCGCCGCTGAAAGGAAAGGACGGAGCCATGCTGGGCATACTCTGCTCCCCGTACGCCGACCGCAATTACGACTTCGAGATGGATGCCGCGATGCACGCGATGACCATCCTCGTGGTCTTCTTCATCCTCCTGATCGTGGCACGTCTGACTTCCGGCGCCGTCGTGGGCAGGATGTTCCGGCCGCTGCTGGAAATGGGGCGCAAGATGGCCTCGGCGAACCTCGATTCCCTCGAATACATCGAATATGACAGGGACGACGAGATATCGACTCTCGTCAGTTCGTACAACCGCATGGTCGCCGACCTGACGGAAAGTACGCGCAAGCTTGCGCAGGCCGAAAGGGACAAGGCCTGGTCCGAGATGGCCCGTCAGGTCGCCCACGAGATCAAGAACCCTCTTACGCCGATGAAGCTCCAGATCCAGCGACTCGTCCGGCTGAAGCAGAAAGGCGACCCGCAGTGGCAGGAACGCTTCGAAGAGGTCTCCAGGACCCTTCTTGACCATATCGACATCCTCACGGAGACGGCCAACGAGTTCTCCACCTTCGCAAAACTCTACACGGAGGAGCCTTCGCGGATTGACCTCGACAAGGTCCTTCAGGAAGAAATCTCGATGTACGACAACAAGGGCCCCGTGGAGTTCGTTTACTACGGGCTTGAAGGGGCGACTGTTTCGGGGCCGAAACCGCAGCTGACCCGGGTCTTCGTGAACCTGCTGAACAATGCCGTGCAGGCCCTCGGCGAGGGCGGTGGGCGCGTCGCCGTCTCGCTGCGCAATTCCGTGCAGGACGGCTTCTACGACATTGTCTTCGAGGACGACGGACCGGGAGTCAGCGAGGAGAACGTCGGGAAGCTCTTCACTCCGAATTTCACGACGAAGAGTGCCGGCAGCGGCCTCGGCCTGGCAATCAGCCGCAGCATACTTGAAAGGTGCTCCGCGACTATCCGCTATTCCCGCTCTTTCACGCTCGGAGGGGCCTGTTTCACGATCACATATCCAAAGTAGGGAAAAGCCGGTAAAAAATGCGTCCGGATACTGCGTAAATCCGTCGCTTTTACTTATATTTGCGTTGGAAAACGGTCGTCACGCAATGAAAATCACGGAAGCAAGATTCGCAGGCAGCAGCTCCACTGTTGGCGGCAGGCCTGCACCCCGTCTTCCGGAGTTCGCGTTCATAGGCCGGTCCAACGTCGGCAAATCCTCCCTCATCAACATGTTGACGGGCCGCAAGGGCCTCGCGCTGACGTCCTCCACCCCGGGAAAGACGCGTGTCGTCAACCACTTCCTTATCAACGGCTCCTGGTACCTTGTGGACCTTCCCGGATACGGCTACGCCAAGGTCGGCCAGAAGGGACGCGACGCGATAGCATCCGTCGTGCGGGATTACATCCACAATTCCCCGGACCTCGCGCTGCTCTTCGTTCTGGTCGATTCGAGGCACGAGATAGGCAAGATCGACAGGGACTTCATCGCTGAACTGGGCGAGAACGGGATTCCCTTCAGCATCATCTTCACCAAGGGAGACAAGATGGGCCCCGTGGCCCTGCAGCAGATGATTGACAGGGACTGCGAAACCCTTCTCCAGGAGTGGGAGCAGCTGCCTCCCGTCTTCAAGAGTTCTTCCGTCTCCGGAGCGGGGCGGGACGAGATACTGGGTTATATTGCTACTGTATTGAAAACCTTATAAAACAATGTTACACACCCACCGAATGGAATTGTTCTCCTGCAGGGCCTCCGAGGACTTCGCAGGAAAGATCGTGGATTGGTTGAAGGAAAACACCCGCGAGGGAGAGCCCGTCGTGACCCTCGGGAACCTCGAGGTCACCCCGTTCAGCGACGGAGAGTTCCAGCCCCGCTACATGGACAGCGTGCGCGGAGCGACCGTGTTCGTCGTCCAGTCCACCATGCCGCCTTCGGACAACCTCATGGAACTCCTTCTCTGCATCGACGCCGCGAAAAGGGCTTCCGCCGACAAGGTGATAGCCGTGATTCCGTATTTCGGGTGGGCCAGGCAGGACCGAAAGGACCGTCCCAGGGTGGCCATCGGGGCGAAACTCGTCGCGAACCTCCTCCGGGCCGCGGGCTGTGACCGCGTGATGACCTGCGATCTCCACGCCGACCAGATCCAGGGCTTCTTCGACATCCCCGTGGACCACGTCTATGCCAGCAAGGTCTTCATCCCCTACATCAAGGATCTCCAGATACGCAACCTCGCCATAGCCGCTCCGGACATGGGCGGCGCGAAGAGGGCCAACGCCTATGCCAAGGCGCTGAGCTCCCGCCGGCAGGACTGCGGGGTCATCCTCTGCCACAAGACCCGTGAGAGGGCCAACGTGGTCGCCGAGATCAAGGCCATCGGCGAGGTCGAGGGCAAGAACATCATAATCGTGGACGACCTTATCGACACCGCCGGCACCCTCTGCAAGGCCGCCGAGGTCCTGATGGAGAAGGGCGCGCAGAGCGTGCGGGCCTGCGCGACGCACGGCATCCTCTCAGGCAGCGCCGTCCAGCGCATACAAGACTCTGCTTTCGAGGAAGTGTTCATCACGGACACCATCCCCCATCCCGAACTGGCCGGCGACCCGAAGATCAGGATCATTTCGATGGCCCAGGTATTCGCCAGCATCATAGACAAGGTCTATAATTACGAACCTATCAGCACCGAATTCGTACGCTGATGAAAGTATTCCTCATAGCCCTCGTGCTGGTGGCGCTCTGCGTCGCCGGGCTCGGCGTGAACATCTTCTTCCGGAAGAAAGAGTTCCCGCAGTTCGACGTGGGCTCGAACGAGGAAATGAGAAAGAGGGGCATCCGCTGTTTCAAGGACGAGGATGCCGAGTTGCATGGCCGTTCCTGCCCCGGAGGGGACGGGGACGCATGCGCCGACTGCAGTTTTAAATCATCGCTCCCGGCCTGACCCGGAGGGCGGAACCATTTGTATTTATGAGTCTCGTAGCTATCGTGGGCCGGCCGAATGTCGGCAAAAGCACCCTTTTCAACCGTCTGGTGGGAATGCGCCAGGCGATCGTGGATGATGTCTCCGGCGTGACCCGCGACCGGCACTACGGGACCTGCGAATGGTGCGGCAGGGAGTTCTCCGTGATTGACACGGGAGGTTACACGACGAACTCCGACGACGTCTTCGAGGCGGCGATAAGGCGCCAGGTCGAGATTGCGATCGCAGAGTCCGACGCCGTCCTCTTCATGGTCGAGGCCGCTACCGGGATCACGGACTACGATGCCGAGATCGCGGACGTGTTGAGGCGCTCGAAGAAGCCCGTCATCCTCTGCGTGAACAAGGTCGATACGGGCGAGAAGGTTTTCGACGCCTACCAGTTCTATTCCCTCGGACTGGGCGAGATATGGAGCATCTCTGCCGCGAACGGAAGCGGCACCGGGGACCTACTCGACGAGGTCGTCCGCGTGCTCCCCGAGGATGCCAAGGCCGAGGATTCGCATCCCGGCGTTCCCCGCATCGCCGTCGTCGGCAAGCCCAATGTCGGCAAGTCCTCGCTGACCAACGCCCTCCTCGGCACTGAGCGGAATATCGTCACCCCCGTCGCCGGGACCACGCGGGACTCGATCGAGACCTACTACAACAAGTTCGGGCAGGAATTCATGCTCGTGGACACGGCCGGCATACGCCGTAAGGCCAAGGTCCATGAGGACCTCGAATTCTACTCCGTGATGCGCTCCGTGCGCGCCATCGAACACGCAGACGTCTGCATCCTGATGATTGACGCGACCACGGGGATGGAGGCGCAGGACATGAACATCTTCAATCTCATCCAGCGCAACCGCAAGGGGTGCGTGCTGGTCGTCAACAAGTGGGACCTCTTCATCAAGGACAACAATACGCTGCGCGATTACACGGAGTCGCTGCGCAGCCGCCTCGCACCCTTCGACGACGTCCCGATCGTATTCACTTCGGTCCTGAAGATGCAGCGCATACAGGACGTGCTGAAGGCTGCCTCCGAAGTCTGGGCGAACTACTCGGCGAAGATCCCTACGGCCCGCCTGAACGATGCCCTGCTCCCGATAATCGAAGAGACCCCGCCTCCGGCATGGAAGGGCAAGTACGTTAAGATCAAGTACGTCACCCAGTTGCCGACGCGTTTCCCGGCCTTTGCCTTCTTCTGCAACCTCCCGCAGTACGTCAAGGAGCCCTACAAGCGATTCCTTGAAAACAAGCTCCGCGAGAACTTTCCCCTGACCGGTTGCCCGGTGCAGGTCTATATCCGGCAGAAATAGTCCCTCCTTCCCGCGGCCGGCTGCCGCTATCGGCGCCGGGGATGATAGTCTGCGGGATTGATGCGTACGCCAATCCGGCGCCAAAAAGTGGCCAACCCGACAAACACCTGCGCGCGTCACCCTTCCCTCATGCCTTTCAGGAGCCTTCGTGCGCGCAGGTCGTGACATTTTCCTCCAACCGGCGCGCCATAGGTGCCCCAGAACGCTCCCAGGCGGGGGGCTGCGCGCAGGTGTTTGTCAGGTAGCGCGAGAGCACCGTCGCCTGCTCCCCTGAACAAAAGTCCCTCCTTATCAAGATCATCGAACTCCTGGTCCCCGGGAAAAGCATCTCGCCTCTCGAGTTCCGGGATAAAGAGAATCACGGTTTGTCCGTTTCGGATTAAATAACTACACTTGACGTGTGCTGTACGGGAGACACCGGAGAGCAGTTCATCGTGGAGAGGTCGAGGGAGTTGTACGACGCAGCGGAGTTCGCCAACATGGACATAGCGAAACAGACCAAATACGAAACGTATATGAGAACCGAATTGGACATAATCGCCGAAAAAGCCTACGCCCGGGACGAAGGCGAAGCCAAAGGGCGTGCTGAAGGCGCACGCGAGGCCACGCTGGAAACGGTCAGCAGGATGTTGGCGGAAGGACTATCGGTAGAAATGGCGGCAAAGTGTACCGGCCTGTCAAGGGAGGATATTGCCAGCTTATAACTCTCCTCAAGCGACCGCGGTGAGTAAAACACCCGGATTCACTCACGAAAGGCTGTTCCAAATGACCGCGGTGAGTAAAATCGGCCTTTACACTCACGGACTGCCATCCGGGATATAGGGAAGGGCGTCCTTCTTCCAGTGGCCGGTCTTACCGGCCGCAAGCATAATATTTGCAAGAAGTTGCATTTTTTTCGGGGGGGGGTGCATATATGACAATATTTTTCTAAATTTACGGCGTAGATTACTAACCGCCGTTCGACCATGCTTTGTCTGATATCACTCTTGATCATTCTGGCCCTCGGGACAGGCCCCGCTGCTGAAAAAATGGCGGTGGACGATTTCAGGGTCTTTTTCACGGATTACTATCATCCGACAGTTGAATACGATGAAAACGGTCGGGTGCTGAAAGGCGGCTGTCCCCTGACGGCCGGCCACATCAAGCCGGACTGGGAGAACGCGAAGTCTTCCACGGAAGGTCGTGGGAAGAACCGGAAAACAGTGTGCTCTGTTCCCATCACGGTCGAAAGGGAGATTTACACGGCCCTTGAAGACGCCGGCCCGGAGTCCGTGCGGGAGATGGCGGGCCGCGAGCTTATAATCACGTGCAGGGAAAACGAGGAAGGCGACGTATGGGCCGCCGCCATCCGGTACCGCATCACGGACCCGTGCACCCACAAGGACGGCAAGTTCACCGGGCTGGAGATTGATGTCGATCCCAATACCTTCGCCATTATCTCCGTGAAGGAGTACAAGAGGGACAAGCTTGTCCTGAACGAGGAAAGCCTGGAGGGATATCGCTGGACTTATGAAAAGATCGGGTCACTTCCGGTCATTACCCAGTGTTTTGTATTTCCCTATCAGACGCCCCCTTCTTTTTACAGGGCGGGAGAGTCTTTCTCCCCGCGGGATTATAGCACGAAGGGCGACCCGGAAGGGCCATACGTCGGAACAGTGCAGGTAAGGGGGAACCACCATACGAGACTTGACTACTATGCCTCCACCTACAGGCGCATAATCGATATTCCTGAGATCCGCAGTGCTATCACGAAGTATTTGTATTATCCTGTAACTGTAAAATAGGATTCAATTATAAATTAAACGATCACCATGAAACATTTCGTAAGTATCATTCTGTTATTCGCCGCTTTACTGGCAATTAATTCTTCATGCGAGAAGGCTCCGAAGGGGATTCTGACAGGAACTGTGTATATGACAAAAGATGGCGGCTCGGGCAGAGTCCAGGTGAATAAGGAGACCGGGGAAATCAGGAAACTGGACATGAAACTGTCATTTAAAAGTGACTCGGATTGTATATTGACTTATGTACTTCCGGACGGCAAGGATTATTCCCGATATGACGGAACTTATACTGTGTCCGATCAGTCTTCAGACGGAGTTTGGGAGGTGAACATAGAAACCAACATCACGATATTCAAAATTACCGGGCTGTCCGGAGAGTTGTCGGAAGATAAAAAAACGTTAGTTGCCGTCCAAATAGTAGACGAATTACGACTACCAGGTATTGTTTTTTATAAGCAGTAATTCTCCGGGCACCAATTCTTATTGAACTGACACCGTCGCGCAGCAGTGCCATGAGTTGTCCCGCGGTGTAAAGGACTTACGAGGTTTTCGGTGCGACCGGTGGAATATATGGCGGAATGATCCGCTCCAGGTCCCGGACGAGTCCGGAAGGCCTGGGCTCAGACAACAAACCGTATAGTGAAACGGCGGTAAATGAGGCCCTGAATAAGTTCAAATATTATCCTGTGACTTTATCCAGTCACTGACTATTGCTTTCTGAGCACGGCGTTAATGCCGCTGGTCAAGGATATTGTCGACAAGATTCAAGAATTCCTTGATGATTTGAGATCGCATGGAGTGGAAGTAGATAATCAGTTCCGGATCACGGATATTCTGTAATTGTTCTGGCACGCCGCGTGCGGGTAATATGGTGTTTATCAGCTGCTTGCGTTGACGGGCCGTGCCACCAGAGAAGTGGAAGGCAGCGCCGGGAGGCGGCCGACTGCCGCTCCCGGCGCCGTGGTTGTCGCCTTCTGCAAAGGGGATACGCGGAAGCCTGTCGCAAAGAAAACAAGCAACAATCAGCAACAATTGCCGATTCGTTGCAACTTTCTTATACAGAATCTTCAAAAACATACAGAAACAAGTAAATCTGCACGTATCTCGTCACAGGTTCTTGCTTTTCACGCTGATGCTCGCAAGTTTTGCAACCGCGCTCCGGACGGTCCGGGGTGCGGTTTTTACCTTTTACCGTCATGACCCAGAAATACGCCAACATCCTCTTCGACGACGCCTTCA
>JAEEGL011541830.1_pt1 | contig 51634 bp, 57 predicted proteins | sample 9134231 | NCBI WGS metagenome assembly JAEEGL01 (sample SAMN16246548, study PRJNA631951) | gut metagenome | biome: gut microbiome; feature: rumen; material: fiber-attached | host: Bos | place: Iran: Karaj | collected 2018-10
GTAATCTTAGTAAATCCTTCCCAGTCATTTTCATCTACTGGATCTTCAATTGAAATAATAGGATATTTAGTTACTAATTCTTCATAGAAATCAATTAGTTCATCAGTAGTTAAACTTCTACCTTCTCCAACTAATTCATATTTACCATCTTTATAGAATTCAGATGCAGCAACATCGATTCCCATACATACATCTTTTCCAGGTTCATAACCAGCTTTTTTAATAGCTTCCATAATAAGTTCGAAACCTTCAGTATTTGATTGTAAGTCTGGAGCAAAGCCACCTTCATCTCCTACACCTGTAGCAAGATGTTTTTCATTTAAAACTTTCTTTAAGTTATGGAATACTTCAGCACCAACTCTTAGTCTTTCTTTAATAGTATCTCTTTGGGGGATGATCATAAATTCTTGGAAGTCTAATTTGTTATCTGCGTGTGCGCCACCATTGATGATATTCATCATTGGACGAGGAAGTTCAGTTCCATCACCAATATATCTAAATAATGGTTTACCAGCATGAATAGCTGAAGCTTTTAAAGCTGCCATAGAAATACCTAAAATAGCATTAGCACCAAATTTAGATTTAGTTTCAGTTCCGTCTAATTCAATCATGGCATAGTCTAAAGCTTTTTGATCTTCAGCATCCATACCAATTACTAAATCTCTTAATGGTCCATTAACATTAGCAACGGCTTTAGTAACTCCTTTTCCTAAGTATCTTGTTTTGTCTCCGTCACGTAATTCTAAAGCTTCTCTTTCTCCTGTTGATGCTCCTGAAGGAACAGCAGCACGACCTAGAGTTCCATCTTCTAAGATAACGTCTACTTCAACAGTAGGATTACCACGAGAGTCAAGAATTTCACGTCCGATTACGTCTTTGATTTTCATTTTATACACTCCTTTTGTTCTACCCTTTTGGGTCCATTAATATTATACTCCAATAATCTGTTTTTAGATATAAAAAAAGGTCATAGTAGTATTAATAATTTGAATAATAAAAAAAGAAGATTTAATCTTCTTTATATTCTTCTTTTTCCCAGCGAGCAAATATACCACATGGAAGAATTAGATTACTCTCTTTCATTGGTAAACCAATTTCATCACTAGTAATATGTCCTTGATGTTTTTTATTAATAGTTAGTTCTAAGACATTTTCTAATACTGTTTTTGATAAACCTGTTGTATAAGAGTTTATCAAGAATAGAATTGGATCATCTGATAAGATTTCTGCACATAGGTTTACTAATGGATATAAGTCTTTTTCGATATCCCAAACTTCACCATTAGCGCCACGACCAAATGAAGGAGGATCCATTAGAATAATATCGTATTTATTGCCTCTTCTTATTTCACGATTAACAAATTTGATACAATCATCAACTAACCATCTAATTGGTTTATCTTGTAAATTAGAAGCAAGAGCATTTTCTTTCGCCCAATCAACCATACCGCGTGATGAGTCAACATGAACTACTTCAGCACCAGCTGCAGCTGCAGCTATAGAAGCTGCTCCTGTATAAGCGAATAAATTTAAAACTTTAACAGGACGGTTAGCGCTTTTGATTTTTTCTCTAATTAAGTTCCAGTTATATGCTTGCTCTGGAAATAAACCAGTATGTTTAAAACCCATTAATTTAATATTAAAAGTTAAATCATGATAATGTACTTGCCATGAATCAGGAAGTTTATGATTTTTTACTTCCCAAGATCCACCACCCTTATTGCTACGATGATAAACAGCATCAACACGGTTCCATAATTCAGGATGTTTTTTATTCTGCCAAATTATTTGAGGATCTGGACGAAGTAATTCTTTACCATTCCAACTTTCAAGTTTCATGCCTTCAGACATGTCGAGGATTTGATATTCGGAGAAATCATTAACTAATTTCATTTAAATCACCATTTGTATTATAGCATATAAAAAGCACATTAACTATGTGCTATTAAAGATTTCATAATTGGATCAAAGATTTCTAAGATTCCATTAATTAGGAAGAAGAAACCAATGATTAAGATTTGTACTGATGTTGAATAGAATAAATTCATACAAGCAAGAATTCCTGTTATTAGGAATATTAATAAATCAGCAATGGCAAATTTCCACATACGATCTCTTTTATCATGATAATAATCAATCTTTTTAAGTTTTGATAAACTAACTAAAGATATCCAACAGAATAAACCTAAGGATAGATAACGAGGACTTGATAAGTCGATTACTAGATTAATTATAATGGCAACAATAGAAGCTAAAGTATAATGTAATCCCTCGTAGTCTTTAGATTTAATAGTTATTAAGAATCTAATAAGATTTATTATGGCATACATAATGTAAACACTAACGATAATATAACGCATAGTTAGTATTTTAAATTGTGGTAGGATTAATAATACTACCGCTATTAAAGTCAAAAAGATTGCAGAGATAATATCTACTTTTTGTTTTGCTTTCATTTATATCACCTCTTTAATTTTATCATATTTAATCATTTTCTAAACATAATTTTTCAAGTATCTTAGCAACGCCATCTTCTTCAGCACTTGCTGTTATATAAGTTGAGATTTCTTTTAGAGTTGTATTAGCGTTATCAACCGCAATAGATGTTCCAACGACATCAGTCATACAAATATCATCATAACCATTACCAATACAAATAGCTTTTTCAGAATCAATTCCTAGATATTCTAATAATTCTGTAATACCAGTACTTTTAGCAGTATTTTCTAATACTAAATCATGATAGTATTCTTTGTTTTTTACTCTTTTTTCTTCAATTAAACCAATTGAAGAATGAACTACTTTTAAAGAAGGAAATTTTTCTTTAAATAAGTTTGGTAAAACTAACATACGATCAAAATTGGAACTCAAGATTATTAATTGATTGATTCTATTCTTTTTTAAAATTTCATCCAAGTTATCAAAATAGATAGCTGGTTCGTTATTGTATTTATAATCTTTAATATTTATGTAACGATTTTCTAAGCTATTTAAAATTAAAGTTAGATTATGTTCTTCACAATAATCATAGATTTCTTTTATTTCCTTTTTAGGAATTGGTTTAGAGAATATTTCTTTTCTTTCATAGTAGTTATAAACTTCAGCTCCATTAGAACTTATTACATATTCACTTAAGCCAGCTTCAATACTTTTTTCAATAGCGTATTTAGCACTACGACCGGTATCAACAACGACCTTGATACCTTTATCTTTTAACTTCTTCATTACTTCTTTTGTATATTCAGAAACCTTACCATTAGATGGATTAAGGGTATCATCGATATCAACAAATACTATTTCATATTTATTCATAAGTCCACCTTTTCCCTTATAGTTATATTATGGCACAAGTTGTAAAATTGTGTATATTATTTATAGATAATTTACTTTTTTTTGACAATTAAAAAGAAAGACTTTAAATCTTTCTTTTTGATTCTAAATATGTTACTAGAACAAAACCTACTACACCGATTAGAGTTGTTACAATTGCTAAGTTTTTTAATGGTGAATGGTATTCTATTCTAATAGTATGAGTACCTTCTTTAATTGGGAATCCAATGAAAGAATAATCAACTTTTTCATATTTAATATCTTTATTATCAACTTTAATATTAAATCCATTATCATAAGGAATTGTTAACATGAAGTAACCATCATCAATAACATTAATAGTTCCTTCAATAACATCACCTTTAGTTGTTTCTTTGTTAATATTAAATTTTGAAATATTTTGAACAGCTTTTTCTAAGTAAGAATAATCGATTGCGTAGACTTCAAAATCACTTAGATTATATTCCCCTTTAGTAAAGGAGATATTTAAAGTACTTTGGTTTTGGAAAGCTAAGACGTAATCAAATACTTTATTACCATTATAGTATTTCCATGATGTAGCTGTTATTTTGTTTTGAATACCATTAATACGAATAGTTAAATCACGATAACTAGATTCGTTATTCATTTTAAATCTAATTAAAAGTATTTTGTTTTGATATTCTTCAGGAATTGGAATATCAATCTTTTGATTATCCTCAGCATTAATACTAATAGAGCCATCTTTTTCTAACTTAACATTATTAGCATGAATTAAAGATGTTTTTAAATCAATATCAGTTTCTTGCATATTAGATACAAAAGTATTTTTTGTTTTTGTATCAGCAACTATTAAGTTAAGGTATGCTTCTTGTTGTTCAAAGAAACTTAATTTCTTAAAGTCTTCATAGCTCATAACATTAGATGTTGCAAAACCTAATGGTAAGGTATTGTTATTACGATAAATATTTAAACCATTATCAGAACTAATTAGTTCATAACCTTGTAATGGTTTGTTACGCGAAATAATATATTTGTTATTTGATAACATCAAAGAGAATATATTAGATGTTGTAACTGTTAAAGCTCTATTTCTAGCTTGCATGTTATTAGCTAGTTCATCATAGTAGAAAGTATTGTAGTTAGAACTAGAAATAGAAGAATAAATTGTTGAATTATAATAATTGATATTACTAAAATTCTTATTTGGATAGATAGTTCTATTTAAATCAAGACTAGTTCTATAAAAGCTAGGATCCATAGTTGTAATTGTCTCTAGACTATTACTAATTATTTGCTCATTTTCTTTAATTTCATATTTTAATTCTAATGTATCATTTTTACTTAATAGATAAGCATTAGTTGATGCTAATAGGAATAATGGAATAATAATTAAAGATTTCTTAGGCCATTTTTCATATAAGAAAATGAATAAACAAATACCAATTATTTCAGCTAGATAATGAATATTTATTTCTTTATCTAAACCAATCCAAATAGAAATAATTATTAAGATTGGAATTAAAACTGGTTTATTTATTTTTTTGTTTAGAACATCATTAACAAATTCAGCAATAACTAAAATATATAATGGTAAGAATGGTATTAAACTCTTAGAATCAATATACATAGTACCATTTAATATATAGTTAAAGATATTAAATAAAACTAAACAAGATAGAATAATACCTAAAACAATATTGGCTTTATTCTTTTTAAAGATATTGATTAAAGCTGGAATAGCAATAGCTGTTAAACCAATACTATAAGTATCATATAATAGATTGTTATAGTTGTTTTTTAAGAAGAATAAATCTTTAAAACTAATGTGAACATTAGATGGTAAACGATTATTAAACATTGCTGCTAGTGTTGGGAATGTAATAATACTAGATGCTAGAACAGCAACTATAATAGGTCCAGCAATAGCAAATAAGGTATTAAAGAACGATTTAAATGTAACTTTCTTTTGCTTTTGTAAATATAGATATAAAGCATAAACAAAGATGCAACCAATACCACCAATACTATAGTAATAACTGGTCATAATCATTAGGAAGGTTCCTAAGATTAATAACCAACTTTTGTTATCATTAATCTTTTTATCAACGCCCATTAAACCTAAGATTAAGAAAGGCATATAGTTGATAAACATGATATGACGATGAGAATGAAAACTTAATGGTGCTGATAAAATAAGCATTGCACTACATAAGAAACAAATCTCACTTGAGTATTTTTTCTTTTTTAGGAATAAATACATTAATAAACCACTAAGAATAGTTGTAATTATTGTTGATATAATCATATAGTTAGTCATTGAAACTTTTGGGAACAAATATGATATAAATACTGATGGACTAAATAAACCATAGTATGAAAAGTTATAAATATTTTGACCATTACCAATATTTAAAGCAAAGTCTGGAAATAAGTCTTTAGTATGATAGAACAAAGTTCTAAAGTATTCAGGAATAGATATGTGTTGTGAATACCAATCTAAACTAGAACCAAATAAATAAGTTCCATCAACAAGCTTAAAAACTAGTACCAAAAATGTAAGTACTAGTAATGTACAATAGAGAATATCTTTTTTAGTTTCCTTCTTCATGTATTTCACTATTCCATTCTTCATAAGTTAGCCATTCTTCATATGGGAACATTTGGTCAAATGTTGTTTGAATAAAACTCTGTGATTTATAAAGTCCTATTATTTGTTTCTTTTCTCTTAATATACTATCAGGGATAGCTATCATAGATGAATAATAATCAGCAATTACTTTTTTACTACGATAGTGTCCAAAATAATATAATTTATCTTTATTTTCAGTAACATCTGTTACGATTGCATTTGTCATTTTATGGTGTTGATGACCATATTCACCATCAGGATTATGAGTAACTATAAGTTCCCAATCTTTTAACTCTATTATTTGTTTTAAATCCTTAGTTATATCGTCATAAACAGTATTCCAATTATCTCTTTCACCATTTGTTTTATCTGGGTAACCTAACATAACATATTTGTCATTAGTAGCTTCCATTACATGAACAAATTCTACTACTCTATTATATTTTTCACCACAGGTAACACAAACGACTAAATAATCATCATCTATTAGATGAGCTCCACCCCATAATATTTCATCATCAGGATGAGCAACTATCATTAGTTTATTAACACCTTTAGTATTTATTTTAGTTAAATCTGGATGGATAGTATGAGTCTTTTTGTAAACATGTATACTACCACATAATAAAGTTATTAAAGCTATCAATAAAATGATTAAAAGAATGATATTTTTTTTAATATATTTTGTTATTTTTTTCATATTGGTTCCTTCTTAAAACTTCGTTTTTAATGATACTCTAATATATGAAAAATGTCAAACAACTAAAGGTTTAATGGGCTTTTTCTTTATTTTTATAAATAAATGTGATATAAGGAAATTAGAAGTAAGAAATGAAGAGGAGTGATATTATGGAATTAGACAAATTAAAAGAATTGTTAGAGGAATTATTAGAAGAAAAAAAATTTGCTGAAACAAAGAAAATATTTCAGAAAATGAATGAATATGATATCGCTTCCCTGATTCAAGAATTACCACCAGAATTATTAATTAGAGCTTTTAGAGTTTTACCTAAACATATAGCTACTGATGTTTTTGTTAATATGGATGAAGAAGTTCAAATGAACTTAATTACCTCTTTAACAAATAATGAAGCTAAAGCTATTATTGAAGATATGTTTACAGATGATGCTGCAGACTTGTTTGAGGAAATGCCAGCTATCATGGTTAGAAGATTACTTTCTAATGTAGATAAAGAAACAAGAACAGAAATTAATAGATTGTTAAGATATCCAGATGATTCTGCAGGATCTTTAATGGCTATGGAATATATCCATTTAAAGAAAGGTTTAACAATTAGACAATCAATTGAAAGAATAAGAAAACAAAAGGAAGAATTCGTTACTTATGATTCTTGTTTTGTTACTGATGAAGAAAGAACTTTATTAGGTTATGTAACTGTTAAGGATTTAATTATTAATGATCCAGAAACTTTAATTGATGATATCATGCAAACTTGTGAGCACCCTCTTTCAACATTAATGGACCAAGAGGAAGTTGCTGGTATCTTCCAAGATTATGACTATAGTACTTTACCAGTTGTTGATTCAGAGAATCGTTTAGTTGGTGTTATAACAATCGATGATGTTATCGATATTATGGAAGAAGAAACAACAGAAGATATTGAAAAGATGGCAGCCATTACACCATCAGATAAACCATATATGAAAACTGGTGTATTTGAAACATGGAAAAAGAGAATTCCTTGGTTATTATTATTGATGGTTAGTGCTACTTTTACTGGTAGTATTATTACCCATTTTGAGGACGCTCTAGCTGCATATGTTGTTTTGACATCATTTATACCAATGTTAATGGATTCAGGCGGAAATGCCGGTTCTCAAGCCTCTGTATCGGTTATTCGTAGTTTATCTTTGGATGAGATAGAATTTAAAGATACATTTAAGGTTATTTGGAAAGAATTAAGAGTTGCCCTACTTTGTGGTATTACATTAGGTTTAGCAAACTTTGCTAAGTTAATGTTATTAGATAAAGTTGGATTTACAATCGCATTAGTAGTATGTTGTACTTTATTATTAACAATAATTTTTGCTAAGATGGTTGGATGTTCATTACCGATAATAGCTAAAAAGTTAGGTTTCGACCCAGCAGTAATGGCAAGTCCATTTATTACAACAATTGTCGATGCTTGTTCATTATTAATTTACTTTAGAATAGCTGGTTTATTATTAGGCATATAAAAAAGAATAGTTTTACTATTCTTTTTTTAACGAATTGGAACAACGGTATCAACTTTTGAAGCCATTGCTTTAATATAATATTGGCAGTCTTTAATGAAATCTGCATAACTGCCATTATAAGTATTATTATTAAACTTTTCTAATTTTCTCTGATTACTATATTTATCAAAGAGATGTTTTAAAGTGTTAACAATAGTTACGGCATCTAAACCTATTAGAGCTGTTGATAATATGGGATGATTTTTGGTTGTAAGTAATAAACCTAAACTAAGAATAGCGGAAATGATTGAACCTCTTTTGATAGCAGCTTTATTTTTATCAATATCGCCTTCTAAGATATCAGTTGCAAGGATTCGGGCTTCTTCTTCGTTTATAGTATCTACTTTAATATTTAGTATATCTTCTTCTCTCATACTCTTCACCTATTACAAATATTATAACATAATAAAACTTAGGATTTACCTAAGTTTTTTTATTGCTTTAATTCTTCAACTAAGATGTTTTTTGGTTTATCAACGATGTTACTTTTTGTACCAGATGTAATAATTCTATTTAGTACTCTATCAACATTATCATCTTCTTTATCAGATTTTAATAGTTTTAATAGTGCATCATATTTTTTTAATCTTTTTATAATTATTTCATTTTTATAACCCATAAAGATTATATTAGTGATATTATCTTTATTAAACATAATAGCATTGTCATAGTTATATCCTTCACTTACTCTAACACCAGAATAGTCACTTGCTATATTTCCTTCTTTAACAGTTCCATAAGGCATGTAACCTATTATCATTATTTTGTCATCTAAATCATTTAGTTTTACTACTGATCCTAAAGGTAAATATTTATTTGTATCAATCATAATTATTCATTCCTTAAAGAAAATATTGCATCATTATCATAGAAGTAATATTTCCATAAATCACTAACTTTTTGATTTGTTGTGTTTTCACCTAGTAGGTAAAATTCATATAATTCTCTAACAAACAACTCTTCTTCAGGCGTTGAAATGTTACGCTTAGATATTAGTTCATTTACCATTCTATCTTCGGTCCAGTAAGCTCTTACTTCTTCAATGTTAAAAGGATAATCTATTATAAATGTTTTGAAAGCATCAGTTGCTCTAGCGTATAATTCTTGAGTTTCAGCATCTAAGATATTACAATCTTTGGCAACCCCTTGGACCATATTTCTTATTACTTCTTCGTCAATTCCAGCTTTATATAACTCATTTACAGTATCATAAATTGATTCGTCAGGATAAAGCTTTGGCGTACCAACAAGGTATCCATTCTCTTTCATTTCTTTTATTACATCTTCATAGGTTGTTGGTTCATATTTTTCTGGAAGACCATTATCGGTTTTTCCATCAGTTAAATCGACTATTCTATCTATTAATTTATTACCAACATAGGATACGGCAATACCAGCTGCAATTCCTACAGGGCCAGCAAGGGCACCAACTCCTGCAGATGCAAGATAGCTAGTAACTGCTGATCCTGCTGAAGTTGATATAGCACCTACTGTTGCTCTTCCTGCATTAATTGCTGTATTTTCTAAGCTTAGGTCCCCATTTATTAAGTCGATACCTTCTAGGAGTAAGAAAAATGCTCCACTACCTAAGGCACATCCTTTTAAGCGGGCGCCAAAGGAAAGACCACTTAAGGAAGGGTCGCCTTTCATCATTCTACTTAGTCCATCTTTAAATAATTTCCATTGGTTTTTTGGACTCAAGATAGAAAAATTTTTTGCCATTAAATTTTGCCATATTGTTATTCCAGCTGGCTTAAAGGCCAAACCAGCAGAGACCCCTAAACGAGCTAAACTAGTACCTCCTAGGGTTGTATTTAATTCTTTTGCCTTTTCGTTGTTTGATAACTTATCTGTAATCTCACTTAAAGATTTGGCACTTTTTAAATCTCCATAAACTGATAAATAATCATTGGGAAGACCTGTTTTCAATGTTTGTTCAACTAAGGCAACAATGTACTCAACATAATATGCGTAACTAGAAAAATTGGCTATATGGTCATTTAAATCATAACCAAAATCATCAACGAAGGTAGACATATTATCTATTTCTCCACCGATACTTGATTTATTAACAACGTCATTAATTTCAGAATACCCTAGTGTCCCTATAGCTTCTTTTATTACTGCAGAATTCCACAAATTATTTTGAGCAATATCATCAGAAACCTGTTTAATTTGTAAACCGGCATCAGTAAAATCTTGGTAGCAAGATAATAAATAGTCTGATGCATCATATAGTAATTCATTAAGGGCTAACGGGAGGTCTAGTTCTAATCCATCAAGTGAAATATCTTCGTAATTCAGTGCATAGTTTTCTTCTGAATTTGTTCCCATATATTTTCTCCTCCGTTACTGTCTGTTATTTGTATGATATGCTATTCCTTGTGCAAAACTTTTTACTGTTGCCAGTTCATTATTTCGTTCAATGATTCTTTTCTTGTATTCATTCAATTTATCTATTATTGTTTGAAATTCTGCTGCTTTAGCATTACTGATTTGTTTTAGTCTTTCTAATGTATCTGAATCTGAAATAAAAGCAGTTATTATTTCGTCTTTATTTTGATCTGTAATTTGATCTATATTAGATTTTGCATTATTCATTTGTTTAATTGCATAACCTAATGATTCAACACTTCTCTCATAGGCGTTTTTATATGCAGCAGCAGCATAGATACCATCCATTACGTTTTGATATAAAGATTTAAATCTGCTTTCGCTAGCTGCTATTTCGCCAAAGATTGGGGCGTCATAACCATAATCTTCAAGGGCATCACTAGCTTCCGAATCGATTTCTGGAATATATACGTCTTCTACTATTCCCATATCTACTCACCCGCTAACTCTTCATCGGCCATTTTAGTCATTAATAAACTAATTATATTTTTATCTGTAATAGATTTAAACGTATAGCCATCTGCGGTTTGTTTAACTGAATAAAAGCGATATAATTCATCTTCAAAACTGACACAAATATAGTTAGTTTCATTAATTGTATAGGCGAAGCAAATAAGGCCTCTATTATTGTTAATATTTAAATATTGTCCAACTTCTAACATTTTAATCACCTACTTTTTCGGATGAAGATCTAAATCTACTTGAGGGGTTTTGGCTCTAATATAATCTTGAGTCTTTTTTATGAAATCTATATAACTTCCATCGTAATTTTCACTATTAATAGTCCTTAGTTTTTTTCTCTTTTCAAATAAGTCAGCAATTCTTGTAAAAGTATTAATTAGAGACATTGAATCTACACCCATTAAGGCGTAAGATACAAATCCAGCATCTTTACCGACAAGTAATAACCCTGCACTTAAAATTGCTGCTACTATTGCTCCTCTTTTGGCTACTGCTTTATCCCTATCAATATCCTCTTTTAAAATGTTAACTGCTAAGACGTGAGCTTCTTCTTCGGTTATTGTGTCAACATTAATTTTTAATACATCTTCTTCTTTCATATTATTCATCCTTTATATTTTTCATACTTTTTTCAAATAAACTTTTATTTATTTCTTTATCTAGATATCCGGTAAAATAAACACTTTCAATTTCGTTTTCGTTAAATTTTATAATAGTATCATCAGTATTAAAACCTATTTCTGAATCCACACCCAAATAGGTGTTTTCATTATCAAATCCAGTATTAATTATTAAGATATGTCTATTATCGTTTTTTAGTTTAACTATACTTCCAATTGGCAATAATTCTTTAATCATTTGTTACTCTCATCCTTGGCCGTTATAACTATAAGCATTACTATAGCTAATACTAAAATACCAATTAGGGAAGCATAGCGAACTATTTTAGTATCTTTTTTTTCGGTTTCGTTAATGCGTTCAACATTTTCATCAGATATTTGTCTAATACGATCCATTTCATTTATTTCTTGAACAGTATGTTTAGGTTGTTTAGCAGCAAATGATGTTCCTACATCGTAGGTTACATTTATAGCTAGAACAACTAGTACAACAACTATTACTTTTCTTAATACTTTTTTTATTTTTCTTAGCATTATTATCACCTTATCTCATTATTATTTTATCATTTTTCATAATAAAAAAGAAGAATTATATTCTTCTTTTCTATTGTTCATAACGAATTTTTCTAAATGTTTTTCTCTTTATGAATAAGATTGATATCACGATGATTGATAGAATTAGCATGAAGATACCAATAAAGCTTCTTGTATTAGGGTTTTCGGCTGGCTTCTTAATGAATGTTACTTCGATATTTTTATTTTCAGTCATTCTTAAGAATTGACCTAATACCATTTCTTCTTGGCCTGGTTCTATATCAATTTCTTCACCATTGATGATAACTGATTCAATTACATAACCAGGTTCAGCAGTTATTTTGATTTTTCCTTCAGTAGAATCTTCTCCCCAGTATACATCTTCATCACCAGAGATTGTTCCGCCTTCACCAACTGTAACACCTTTTACTTCATATTTAATATGTTCATAACCATACGTTATTAATTGTTCCTCTTCTTCATATTCAAAAGTTTCGCTATCTGGTCTTTCTTTTAGAAGATAACCATCTTTTTCATGAGCTTCACTTATGAACTCTTCACCAACTAAGTTTTCTTCTTCTATTGCGTCGAATAACTCTTCTTCAGTATCAACATCTATATAGATAACTTTAATCTTACCTTTAATCTTGATGTTGGTAGAAGTTTGAGCTTGAGATTCACGAGAGTTATTACTTAATGTAATAGTTCCTTTAGTTGTATTGGTCATTACTCTATCCCTACCAACAATACCGACATAAACTAGTTTAATGTTTTTAGTTATAGTTTTTTGGTTAGTGTTGTTATATGTATCGATGTCAGTCCAGTTCTCTGTCCAAGTAATCGTTTTATTAGTTTCGTTGTATGTTCCACCATCTAAGTCTGATGCATCAATATCTATCTTATATGGTAATGTATCAACAATTGTAATCGTTCCATTACCAATGTAATCGCTAACTGAAGCATTATAAGTAATGGTGTAATTTACTTCAGCATCTTTAGAAGTTATCTCTTCTGGTCCTTCTTTAGTAATGCTTGTTACTAAAGTACTATCTTTTAGTCTATAATAATACTTTACTTCTACACTAGGTGAAGACATAACTGCTGTAAAATTATTAGATTTCTTATAGAACTCATAATTGCTTGGGACTTCACTTGAAACATCTGTTGTGTATGTTTCGGTATAGTTCCACTCTTTAGAAACATCAGGTGCAAGCTTTGTTGTTGTATCACCATTATCATATAGATAATGATGAGTTGTTACAGTTCCAGTTTTTAGTTTGTAATAGTAATTAACAACTATTTCTGTTTTATCAACTGTACCACTAATACTATCTCCGTCTGTTCTTACATAATCATAGTCATCAAATGTTAATTTGCTTGTTTCATATGGTTGGGTTAGCTTTTTGTTTTGAACGACATCTTCATGAATCTTAGTTGTTGTTCCATCAAGGTAATGTCTTGCTGTAATTGTTGCTGGAGTGTAATCATAATAATAAACAACTACAATATTATCTTTATTAACAATATCACTAACCGGATCCCCACCATTTTCTAAGAACGAATAATTGTCTGGAATATTTGTTAAACCATGAGTTTCATATGGATCAGTATAATAAACTGTACTAGTTGTTTCTTCTGCTAATGGTTGATCATTATTTTTGTCTAAATACTTAACAGTTAAAGTTGTTTCTTTTTTACGAATTCCTAAGTTGATGTTTCCAATTACTTCGATTTCTTCATTAGCTGGTTCAGTATGATTTATTAAATCGGTTTTCATGGTTGAATTAACTTTATTATGATTTTCAGTTGTTCCTTTTGGAATTAATTCATAACCATTAGGAAGATTAACAAATCTAATAAAATATTTACCTTTACCTACACTAAATTCATAATAGCCACTAGTATCTGTTGTAGTTTCAGCAATCTTTGTGCCAGATTCATTTAGAAGTTCAACTGTGTAATCTTTTAATAAAGCATCTGAATCATTATAAATATCACTTCTATTTAAATCTTCAAATACTTTACCAGTTATTTTTCTATCAACGACTGATACTCGTAAAATGTCTGAACGAATGGCAGTTGATAAATTGTCTGAAGATCCCGCTGTTTTGAAAATATATTTGTCTCCGTTTTGATTTCCGCTGGTTATTATTTGATAAGCAAAACTAGAGACTTGCATTGCTGCCAATTCTAATGTGTGCGTTGCTATTGCCGTAGCATTGGCAGGAATAGTATCCCCAACATTAACTTGTATCCATCTACTATCATTAGCTAAATCTACGGCTTGTATTGTTTGATTTCCTTCAGAGTCTTCTACCAAGCCAATATTATCAACTGAGTTAGTTGTATAGTACATTGTTTGGTTACTATTTAAAGATGATACTTTAATAGTATATGTTCCTTCAAACTCATTTGATCCGTCTCCATTTTTAGGAAGAATTTCTATTGTCTTCACATTTTGAAGTGTTTCATCAGAAATATTATAAATGGTATCTGTCATTTCAATTGGATCATTTAAATCTATTATTTCTTTATCAACAGTTTTTCTCATTGATGAGCCAGCTAAATTTGTTACCTTGAAATTTGTATAATCAAAATATTTTGATCCTTTACCATTATAGTAAAAGTAAAAATAAAAGTATTGACCTAATGCCGAGTTGGTTGCTAATAAAGGTGATAATTCAAGAGTATATTTAATTGCTGGGACAGGAATTGATGGATCCCATTCAAAATCCCATGTTATTAAATTATTTGTAACAGATACAGGTGCAATAGTTGCACTATTCTCTTTATATTTGGTACCAGCAGGTACTTCAACTGTATATTTAAGTCTTATTTTTTCTGGTAAATCTAATGTATCTGAAAAGAATCTTAATTCAGGAGCTAATATTAAATCAGCATATTTTTCTTCAACCGTGAATATGCCATCTTCTTCACCTGTTTCATGGTTATAAGAATTAATATGAGGAACAGGTTCCGCTAGACGTATGGTAACGGTTTGACCACCATTAAAAGGATCTCCATTACTAACACCCCCATCGATGCCGGCAGTTCCTCGACGGTAAGTTTCGTTTGCTCCTTCTTCATATTCTATTGTTCTTTCAGCATCAGCATATAAGTAAGCTTTTTGTTTGATTATACCAAGTTTGTTAATATTCTCAGCATTATTTACGGGAATAATAGGAATAGTAAGACTCGATGAAACTTGGTTTCCTCTAAAGTCTGGTTCAAGTATTAAAGCTGCTGATATCACTCCGTGTTCCATTGCTTCAGCTTTAGTATCATACCAGTCAAAGTCTTCTCTTTCAGCAGTGTTAATTATAGCATCATCAGATATTCCGGCTCCATTATTATTTTTATATATTCCGTATTTAAATTGAATATTATCTTTAGGTGGTCTGTTATCATATATTCCTTCATAAGAATAAGAGATACTCATATTGTTATTATCTGGTTCTATTTCTAGTAAGTTGCTATCAAATGTTAATAGTCTTTCTAATCCACCTTCATATGGTCCATCAGATGTAGCAACTTTTGAAGTATATCTATAAACACGACCCATTGGATGTTCTGTATTGTCATAAACATATGTAGGACCTGTTAGAGCTATTGTATATTTTCCTTTAGCTCTATTTTTTAAAATTAAACTGTATGAAGCAGTTTCATCTTGATTAAACTCTGTACCATCATCATTTGGTATATTTACATGTACTGCTTTGATTTCTATTTTATAATCGTAATCATTATCGCCATTTTTATAATATGGAACAAACAATTCTAATCCGTCTATAAATACTTGGTCATAATCTGATGAGAATGTTCCCTTTACCCAATAGTTTTCATTTGTCAATTCAACTTTATCTATGTTTTGGGTATAGTTCATGTCACCAGAATAATGATAACGTTTATTGTTAAAAACTAGCGAGTAAGATGAGCCGCTATCTCCACAATAGCCAGATGCACCTACTCTATTTTTCGAAGGGTCTGGCCAAAAGTTTTCTGCACTTCTACATATTACATTTCCAGCAATAATTTCTGTGCCATTTATGACATCTGTTGCGTTAGGAGTATTTTCATCTAATAATATCCAGTCATCTTCTGAATTCACATCTTTATAATAATAATCCATATCTAAGCTTATTGTAATCTTATTCTTTGGATATGCGATTCCAACTGCACCAGGTACATAACTATATACTTTAACTAAATCTAAATCAACTCCGAAATTAATGTAGTTACCTTCAACACCATTTCTTGTTTCTTTATTATTTATGATTCCACTCCAAAAACCAACATCATATGATTGTTGACCACTTATAATAATATCTTCTTCATCTTTTAAGCTTATACTGTCAGCTGTTGAGGATGAATTGTCTGGTTTATTTCCTTCCATCCAAACTTCAAATGTTGGTTTCATATCATCGGTTATTTCGTCTTTATAACCATTAACTTCTACACCAAGAGTGATTTCTTGTTTGCCACCTATAGGGTTTTTGGTATCATCAAATTCATATTCAGCTATTATTACATTCTCGTCTGAATTGATTATGACATTTTTCATCCAATATTCATTGTTAAGCCATCTCATTAGTATTCTTCCATCACTTGATGCAGGAAGAGTTGCTTTAACTTTAATAACTCCACCCTTAATTGTTTCTAAATCTGTAGTTGTATCTGGATTTCTATCAATTCCAACTTCAATGGTATAGTGGATTTCATCAAAAGTTCTTACATAGTCATCTTTTAATGAAACATCAATTCCTTCTGAATTAGATAAAAGTGAACCATCATCTACTGATTCACGAGAAGGCGTATTAAAAGGGCTAGTTCCTGTTTCTCTTTTAGTGATTCTAGCATATGATATTTTCATTTTGTCATAATTATCTGGTTGTGTTGCTCCTGCTAAAATCTTTTTATATTTAACTTCTTGAAAGTAGTTTCTTCCTTGTTTATTAGGTATAAGTAAAGCTATCGAAGCAGTTAATACTACTAGTACTAGTGCTACAATTAATAATCTAGCTTTTTTAGTCTTCATATTATCACCTACTATATCATTATTATTTTACCATTTTTCGCAATAAAAAAGAAGAATATAATTCTTCTTTTTTATTGTTCATAACGTATCTTTTTAAATGATTTTTTCTTGATGAATAAGATTGATATCACTAGTAATGATATTACTAGAGCAAAGATACCAATAAAACTTCTAGTATTAGGATTCTCAGCTGGTTTCTTAATGAATGTTACTTCGATATTTTTATTTTCTAACATATTTAAGAATTGACCTAAGACCATTTCTTCTTTTCCTGGTTCGATATCAATTTCTTCGCCGTTGATAATTACTGATTCGATAACGTATCCTTCGTCAGCAATAATCTTAATATTTCCTTCAGTTGAATCTTCTCCCCAGAAGACATCCTCGTCTCCGGTGATTGTTCCACCACCACCTAGTACAACTCCTTTTACTTCATACTTAATATGTTCATATCCATATGTGATTAGTTGTTCATCTTCTTCAAATTCAAAAGTCTCATTTTCTGGTCTCGTTACGATTTTGTAACCATCTTTTTCATGGGATTCACTGATGAATTGCTCACCTACTAGGTCTTCCTCTTCTACTGAATCGAACAGTTCTTCCTCTGTTTCAACATCAATATAGATTACTTTGATCTTTCCTTTGATTTTGATACTAGTAGAAGTTTGAGCTTGAGCATCACGGGAATTGTTACTCAAGGTGATAGTACCTTTGGTAGTGTTAGTCATAATACGATCTCGCCCAACAATTCCGTCATATACTAATTTAATATTCTTAGTAATCTCTTTAGTAACTTCGTTATTGTTGGAAGCATAAGTATCAATGCTATTCCAGTTCTCTATCCAAGTGATTGTCTTGTTAGAAGCGTTGTAGGTACCTCCATCTAAGTTAGAGTTCTCTACATCAATCTTGTATGGTAAGGTATCAATAATAGTTATCGTTCCATCGCCAATATAATCTTTAACTGTAGCATTATAAGTAATGGTATAGTTTACTTCAGCATCTTTAGAAGTTATTTCACTATCACCAGTCTTGGTAATGCTTGTAGTTAGATTACTATCTTTTAGACGATAATAATAGTTAACTTCAACACTTGGTGATGACATAATTGCTGTATAGTTAGTACTCTTTTTGTAGAACTCGTAATTAGCAGGGACTTCATCAGAAATACTTGTTGTATATGTTTCAGTATAATTCCATTCTTTACTTACATCTGGAGCAAGTTTAGTGGTTGTATCTCCATTATCATATAAGTAATGATGTGTTGTTACAGTACCAGTTTTTAACTTGTAATAGTAATTAACGACTATTTCTGTTTTATCAACTGTACCACTAATACTATCTCCATCCGTTCTAACATACTCATAATTTAAATTTGTTGTATCTAATTTATTTGTACTGTATGGTTGAGTGAATTTTTTATTTTGAATTACATCTTCATGAATCTTAGTTGTTGTTCCATCAATGTAATGTTTTGCAGTGACAGTCGCTGGTGTGAAGTCATAGTAATAAATTACTTCGATATTATCTTTGTTAACAACTTCTGTAACAGGGTCGCCAGCATTTTCTAAGAATGAATAATTTTCTGGAATTGTTGTTAATCCTTGTGTTTCATAAGTATCAGTATAATAAACTGTTCTTATTACCGGATCAGCTAGATTATTATCGTTATTCTTGTCTAAATATTTAATAGTAAGCGTTGCTGCTTTCTTACGAATTCCTAAATTAATATTACTTATCATATAAATAGCTTCTTGTGGTGGTTGAGTGTGCTCTATTAAATCCGTTTTCATATTTGAATTTACTTTGCTATAACTATCAGTTAAACCTTTAGGTGTTAATTCATAACCATCAGGTAGATTTGCAAATCTAATATAATATTTTCCACTATTAGGAACACTAAATTCATAGTAACCATTGCTATCTGTTACTGTTTCATCTATTTTAGTTCCTGATTCATTTAATAATTCTACTTGATAGTCCTTTAATAAAGCATCAGAACTATTATAGACGTCACTTCGATTTAAATCTTCAAATACTTTACCACTTATTTTTCTTTCTACTACTGTTACTGGCTTGTAAGTTGAGAAAATGTTTTCTATTAATTGGTCACTAGATGCATATTGGCCAAAGTAGTAGATATCACCCTTTTGATTACCAGACGGATTTACTTTATAAGTGTATCCTTTACTTGTTTTAGAAGAAATTGAATTTGTAAGTGAAGCAATAACTGTCGCATCTGATGGAATTGTTTCTCCAACATCTACTTGTATCCATCTACTGTCATTAGCCAAATCCACATTTTTAATATGTTTATATCCTATTTCATCGGTTTCAATACCAATATTATCAATATCTCCCGTCGAATAATAAACTGATACTCCTTCATCCATATCTGTCAATTCAATTGAATAACTACCATGTATAATACTAGTTCTTGAATCGCCATCTTTAGGAAGTAACTCTATGGTTTTAACATTATTCAATGTCCCATCTGAAATATTGTTAACATTTCCAGTTATATTAAAGCTTTCATCTTTTTCAATATATTCTTTTGAAGGAGTCTTTCTGGTTGAAGAACCAGATAGATTCATTACATAAAACCAACTTTGAGCTCCTCCTCTGCCTCCCCAAGTGGTATGACTACTTAGATATGTTCTTCCTGTTTCATATTCTAGTTTAGTATTATTTGGTGTAAATGGATCAATATCAAAATTACATTCTACAACTGGATAAGGTCCAAGAGCTGGTGTCTCTATTGTCCAAAATAAATACAAATATTTATTACCGACACGAGCTGTTACTGGAGCAATATTACAAGAATTTTCATTATAAGATAGATATCTTTTATCAACATATAATGTATAATTTATATAATCTGTATCGTGATCAACTATTCCTTTTACTTCAGAAAGATGATAATCAATCCTAAATTTTACCTTATTATCTAATACATTATAGTAATACTTATCTAAACTTACATTTCCACTAAGCAAAGCAAATCCTTTATCTATTCTTATGGATTCACCTGCTTGCCATGGTCTACCCATGGTTTGTATAACTACTTCTTCATTATAAACTGTTGGTTTATAATAATCCTCACTTGAGTCAGTATATGCTTCATATTTTTTTGTTCTTGCTTGATCACCATAAACCCAAATCTTATGTCTTGCTATAGCAACTTTTCCATAGTTTTCTTCTTTTTCTACAGGTTTAAAGTATATTTTAAAATATGCTGCATTCTTATTACCTTCCCATTTTGGGTTATCCCATAAGACTGCAGTAACTTTACCATGTTCTTCTGCTTCTTCTACCGAATCATACCAATCGAAATCGTCTTCCAAAGTGGAATTTACTAATTCATTTGTTGTTAATCCATCATTTGGATTATTTTTATAAATTCCATATTTAATAGTACCATCGTCGGATTCTGTATTTGAATAATAGCCTCCATAATAATAGTAAGTATCTTTATTTTCTCTTTTTGTAAGACTTAATTTTCCTGAATCAAAAGTTATTAATCTTTTTTCGCCACCTAGGTAAGGACCGTCATTAACGTCTAAAACACTTTGTAGTGTAGTTGTTGTGCCACTTACAGCATAACCAGAATCAGAATCATAAGTTCCATAATATGTAGGAGATGAATCTAGTTCAATATTAAATTCACCTAATAAATAATCACTAAACGTAAAAGTCGTAGAATTATCTCTTAAGTACATGTCTTCATAGTAACTATCTTCATTACTACCAAAATCATCGAAAGTGAATGTTACCATATAATCATATTCATTACCGTCATTCATAAAAGGCATGAACATTTCTATTGCGTTGATAAAGATTGGACCTCTAGCGTAATCGAAAGTTTTATAACCAGAGAAGAAATTGAATGAACTATAAAAGTCAGTATTTGTAGTTGTAAGATAACCATTATTGTATGTTACATTTAAATCACCAGAGCTAAAATAATCATCTAGTTTTCCATAAAGAGATTGCCAACCATATGATTGCTCTGTTGTACCTAAATAATTTGAAGTAGATGTTGGATATGCTTCGTTGTTTGAATCATCAGTATTAATATTATATGTAACTAATTTAACATCATTCATCATGTTATCTGGATATTTAACATATTCTTCACTATTTGAAGATTTATCTCTATAGTAATAATCTACTTTAATTTTAGTATACATTTGATTTAAATCTGGATAAGAAACTCCTTGATAATCACTAGTATAAGAAGTATATGATTGTAATAAAGCTGGGATTATATTAATGTATTGGCCTTTTACGCCGTTGTATTCCCCAGCGTCGTTTATTTTGCCTTTTATCATTTGTAAATTATATCTTACTTTACCTGTTATATATATAGGGTTTTCATCTTTTATAGAGATAGACTCTACTAGTGATTGCTCGTTATCAGGTTTATTACCTTCCATCCATATTTCAAAAGTTGGTTTTTCGTCACCGGTCAAACTATATGTTTTATTAATTGTATGAACTGTGAAAGATAATTGCTGATTACCACCAGCTAATAGTTCATCCTCGCTCACCACATATTCTGCATATATTTCATTTAGAGAATCAGCATATCTAAAATTCGACATCCATGAATCTTTCTCAAAAGCAAATAATTGATCTCCATTGCTTGCTTTTGGAAGAATTCCTTTTATTTTTATTACTCCGCCATTTAGTCTTGTGGTTTCTATTACATCTGGGTTATCTAGATTTAAAGCCACTCCAACTTCGATTCTATAGTAAATGGTATCATTAGTTCTAACATAATCATCTTTTTCTGATACGTCATTTCCATCCATATCAGATAAGACTGATCCGTCATCAATTGAATGACCAGATGAAGTATTAAATCTCTCTGTTCCTGTTTTTCTTTCGATTATTTGAGCATAGGAAATCTTCATTTTGTCATAGTTATCTGGTTGGGTTGCTCCTGCTAAATTCTTTTTATATTTAACTTCTTGGAAGTAATTTCTTCCTTGTTTGTTAGGAATTAAAAAAGACAAAGTAGTTATTGCTACCATAATTAAAGCTATGATTAATAATCTAGATTTTTTTGTCTTCATATTATCACCTATCATATCATTATTATTTTATCACAAAAGCAATAAAAAAACTTAGATTTCTCTAAGTTTTTTTTATTTAATTAAACATTCTCCAGTCATTTCTTCAGGAATTGGTAAGTCTAAAAGTTTTAACATTGTTGGTGCTATATCAGCTAGTTTACCATCTTTTAATTCAATTCCTTCTTTTGTAATAATACAAGGTACTGGATTAGTTGTATGACTTGTTACTGGTTTTCCTTCTTCGTCCCACATCATATCACAATTACCATGATCAGCAATAATAATTAGTACTCCACCTAATTCCATTATTTTAGAATAAACTTTATCTAAGCATTTATCCATATCTTCTACTGCTTTTAAAGCTGCTTCATAAACGCCAGTATGACCTACCATGTCACCATTAGCAAAGTTCATGATAGTTACATCGAAGTTACCTACTTCTTTTAAGAAATTATCTGTTACTTCATAAACAGACATTTCTGGTTTTAAATCATAAGTAGCTACTTTTGGTGATGGAATTAGAATCTTTTTCATATCATCATATTCAACTTCTTTCCCACCATCAAAGAAGAATGTTACATGTGGATATTTTTCGGTTTCAGCAATTCTTAATTGTGATAAGCCATTATCATGAAGATAATCTACTAAGATATTTTTTAAATCTAAATCATTAAATGCATGTGGTGATTTAACTGTTTCAGTAACAGGATACATAGTCATTGTAGCTAAATTATTAAAGTGTTTAACTGTTAAATCTTTTTCATTTGCTTGAGGTTCATATTCACTTGGATTAGATAGTAAAGTAAACATTTCTCTTAGTCTATCTTTTCTAAAGTTAAAGGCCATAATAGCATCATTATCTTCTAGTGGACATTTATTAATAATACCTGGAATTACGAATTCATCGAAGACACCATTGTTATAGTTTTCTTCAATTAATTCTTTATATGTTTTATATTCAGGTGCTTCACCATAAACAATTGCATCATAACTCTTCTTTAAACGATCAAAGTTGTTATCACGATCCATACCATAGTATCTACCAGAGATAGTAGCGATTTTACCAAAGCCAACTTCATCTAGTTTAGCTTGTAGTTGATCTAAGTAAGTTAAGGCACTCTTTTCATAAGTATCTCTACCATCTAAACAAATGTCGAAATAAACATTTTTAACATCTTTTTCTTTTAAGATATCAATGATTGCTAATAAGTGATTTATATGAGAATGTACTCCTCCATCACTTAATAAACCAAAGATATGAAGATTAGAATTATTATCTTTAACATGATTAATAATCTTATTTAATTCAACATTTTCATTTAATTCTTTTGATTCTATAGAAGCTGTAATATTTTCTAATGGTTGCATAGCAACACGTCCAGCCCCTAAATTCATGTGTCCTACTTCACTAGTACCCATTTGACCTTCAGGCAAACCAACTGCTTTTCCTGAAGCTTGTAAAATTGAATGTGGATATTTATTCATTAACATATCTAATGTTGGATGATTAGCATTTTTGAATGCATTACCATCACTAGATTCTCTTATTCCACAACCATCTAATATTAATAAAACTAAAGGTTTAGTCATTTTATATCATCTCTTTCTACGTAGTATATTTTATCATAAATTTAAAAGAAAAAAAGCATAATTAAATGCTTTTTAACGATACTTCAAATCAAATGTTTCGTTATATAGAATTTCATGTTTATATAGTTTTTCAAAGAAATCTTTAACTATAGGATTATCGCTATGATAGAAAGTAAACATTGTATCAACAAATCCTTCTATTTCATCATATCTATCCATATGCCAAAAAGAGCTTCTTATTTCACTCATGAATCTTTCTTGAGCATTTGCATCATTTCGATAAAAACAATTTTTAAATCGAGTGAATAAAGTATTATAGAAATCATAATCTGATTTACTCATAACTTCTTTAGAGAAACCTTGAACTTTTTGTTCTATGAATCGCATAAAGTTATCATCTGCTCCGGCAGCCGTAAGCTCCGAATAAATATCATAAATAGATTCCGTTTCATTTGGTCCAAGTTTAGGAGATGTTCCCAAGTAGCCAGCAGCTGCTATTTGTTCTCTTAATATATCTGCTGTTAAATAAGTATAATCTTTTGGCATATCATTACTTGTGTAATGAATAGTATGTTTTACACCATCAATGATTAAATTACCTACAACACTAACGACTACACCAACTACTGTTCCTATTGGTCCAGCAAAACTACCAATTGTTCCACCAACTTTGGTTGCTAAAGCAGTAGTAACTGCTGTACCAGCAAGACTTGATGCTACTGCAACGCCTGCTTGAGCAGCATGAATTATTGTATTTTCAGTATTTACTTCACCGTTACATAAATCAATACCCATACCGATAAAGAAAACGAAAGCAGCAGTTCCTAAAGAAGAAACTAGTTTGTTAGCAGTAGTAGGCACTTTACCTCCAACTTGTGGATTAAATTGAGCTCCTGTTAAATAGTTGTTTAAATGTTTTAGCAATATACCCTTTTTATCAATACTTGATAAAGCTTTTGCTCCACCTTTTTCTAGAACTTCCATTCCAGCTGGAAGCATAGCCATACCAGCACTAGCTGCTGTTCTTTTACCAGCTAATGCTAAATATTTACCCATTCCATTTTCATCAGAGAATGATTTAAGAGAATTGATATTTAAATTACCTTTAGCGAAATCAACAAACTCATGATAATCAGTACCCAAAGCTTCTTTTAATTCCATTTCAATTTCAGCAACTAAGGCTTCTACACCAATAGAATAAACAGAAAATGCTTCAAGATTATTATATAAATTTGTAACGACTGTTTCGGAATAACTAGCAAAGCCATTATCAGTTTGACCTTTTATAGTATAGCTTTCATTAAATTCATCCATATTGCCAATTCCAGCAATAGTTAAGGCTTCTTTTATTATTTCATTATCCCAAAAGCTTTCAATTGGAATATCTGCATCAACCGATTTGATTTGAATTAAGGCGTCTGTTGAGTCTTGAACGGCTGCTGAAAGATAAGAAGATGCTTCATAGCATAATTCATTAATATAAAGAGGAAAATCTAATTCATAACTGGCATCTATAGGAAGCATGTTATCACTTTGTACATTACTTGTGCTCACAATAACACCTCCTAATAATCATAAGTGTCTAGCTCTTTATTTTTCTCTATTACTTTAGCTGATAGAGCATTTAAAGCATCGACTAATTTATCTAAAGTAGCATTTTTAGTTTGTAGTGCTTCTGTTAGATTTTTATTTTCTTCTATATTATTTAATAATTCTTTTTCAATTGGTTCCTTATGTTCATCTGTACCTATCTTGGCTATTACACCTTTGGCTTTTTCTAATTGAACTAGAGCATAACCATTTGATTCAATAGCTCTTTCATAACTTATTTTATAAGCAAGAACAATCTTTAGGGTTTCTTGCAATCTTTCATATAATTCTTTGCATTTAGCCATCGAAGATTCTATTACTCCATATGCGTAAACATTATAATTTTCTGTAGCTTCAGGATCTACATACATGTATTCATTTTCTCTTCGTTCTCTTGGAAATGGTATAGAATCGATAATTGCACTTGCAGGTAAATCACTCATTTTATTCACTCCTTATTGGTATACTATCAATAACATTTTATCATATTATCATTCGATTATGATTTGTTCTGATATAGTTTTACATAAAAAAAGATATAGTAATACCTATATCTTTTTAATAGCTACCCCAATAACCAATTGACTGGCAATAATTTACAAGCCCATAATCTGTGACATAGTTTTCCGCTTCTGTCATCACATCTCTTGCTTTTTTATTGATCTCTGTTAATGCTTTTGAATGTTATTTTTTAATAGACTAGCTTCAACTTCCTTATTTATTCTTCCTAAAAAATGAACTTTTTCAATATCTTCAATTTTGAATTTAAATAGTTTGTCCATTTCTTCAAAACCTACTGGGTGTTCAACTCCTAGATAATCAATATCTTTAGAATAATGTATCTTTACTATCATAACTGGTTGATTGTAACATAATTTTTATTAATAAGGAAAAGTTATATTAATAAAAAAAGCAAATATTATTTTTGCTTTTTATTTATAATTAACGATTAGGTAAAGGTATTACGGCATTAAAACGTTCTATCATCAATATAATTGTTAATTTCAACAAGTTTTTCAAGAAACATATTTAAAGTCCCATAAAAATCATTTAGCGCTTCATTTCTTGCTTCAAGTGCTTGTCTATAGTCCCTATTGTCTTCAATTGCTTTATCAATCCTGCCTATCATTTCTTCTTTATAGAACTCTTCTATTTTATCAGCAGATTCTTTTGCTTTTAGTAATTGTGCTTCAGCTAGTTCAGATCCTTGAATAGCCCTTTCAAATGAAACAATATATCCAGCTACTGTTGGTATTGCACGATTTCTTAAAGTAATATAATATTCTTTAATCTTATCCATTGTTGCTTTATTTTCCTTGTTATCATTGGAAACCCTCAGCCATCCAATAGCATGTCCCCATTCTCTTGTATCCCAGGTTTCGCCCATTCAAACCACCTCTTATTCTTTTGTGGCATCCTTTACGGCATCTTCTAAGCTCATGCCTTTTTTTAAATTATTTCTTACCTTTGTTACAACACGACGATATTTAATGGATTCTGGTGTTTGATAACCAATGAATACTACTTCATCAATATCTTCCTCATTAAACATATATGTCGTATCACCTTGTCTACCGGTAATGAAGATATTTCCTTCATAGTCATAATATGTATCTTTTGTTCTTAAATCGTTTGGGACAAAGCTTTGAATAATCATCAATTCTTTGCCGCCTTTTAATCTAACTACGCTACCTAATGGTAGTAATAATTCAGTATCTTTCGCCATATTAAACCTCTTTTCTATTATTTTTCTTCTTTTAATACAGTGCTCTTTGCTTTGTTAGCAACTTTACTGCTTGTCACTGCTTTAATGCCTCTTTTTTCTACTTCATTAAAGAATTCATCGGCATCTTTGCAATTATCAAGAATTTTAAGTATTTCGTCTAAATACTTAAGTTTATTAATTATTTCTTCCGTTTTATAACCTATAAAAATAACATTTGTTATATTATTTTTATTAAATAATACTTTGTTAGTTTCTTTTAATCCTTCCTCTATAGGAACTCCCATATATTCAGCACTAACTATCTCATTATTATCTTTAGAATAACACATATAGCCAATTATCATTATGTCTTTATCATAATTTTCTATATTGACTACTGATCCAAGTGGTAAATATTTTTCTGTATTCATATATACCCCTTATTCTTGTTCTTCTGAAATATTATCTAGTTCTTCCGAAGCCCAAATAGCCATCAAAGATGCTATGGTATTTGGATTACTCTCTGATTTTAAAATAAAATCTTCTCCATCTTTTTTAACACTATAGATTTTATATTCGTTTTCATCATCGAAACAAACATTAATATAATTAATGCCTTCTAAGGTCCCAACAAAACATATGATACCTTCTCGATTATTAATATTAATTATTCTTCCTACTTGCATCTTTTCACCTATTTTCTTGTTTGACTATTATAATTTTTTAAGTAATTTTCTCTATCTTTAACATAATTTTGACACGTTTTTAAGAAGAGACGATAATCATAAGGATAAGTATTTGTTTCAAATTGTTTTAGTTGTTTTTTCTTTTTATGTAATGCTTGAAGTTTGTTAAAGAAATCGAAAAGAAACATAGAGTCAACACCCATAATTGCATAACCTGGTATTGTATCCATTCCTGCTACGAGCATTCCGGCAGTTAAAAGGCCAGATATTAAACCACTTCTTTTAACTGAAGCTTTGTCTTCAATAATATCTCCTCTTAGCAATTCCATACCAACTATTCTAGCTTCTTCGCTTTTCATGCTTTTAACATCTAGTTTTAGCAATTCTTGGTCTGTCATTTTTTCTTCGCTTCTTCCTTAATTTTTTCTATATTATTTTTAGTTATTTGCTTCCTAATATTCTTGTTTTGATAGCCTATAAAATAAACCTCTTCTATTTCAGAAATATTAAATTCACATAATTCCTTATATTCTGTAAAACCAAATGGATGGTCTACTCCTATATAATCAAGCTCTGGCGAAATGTGCTCTTGAACAATCATAACAGGAGTACTCTTTCCTTTAATTTTTACAACACTTCCTAGTGGTAAAAATCTATTGTAATTGTCCATAAACGCCTGTAGTATCTGCTTCGAGATTTTGCTCAACTGCTTTATATGCTGGAGCTATATCTTCTCTAATAGCAATGGCAAATTTATCTATTGCTGCTTGGATTTCATCTTCATCTGCTTTGATTTTATCTAAAGCGCCGTAAACTCTATTGGCATCATCTGATATTAGATTGGATCTCATTTTCTTTACTACTTTTTCTGATAAGTAATCTATTTCTTTTTTAAAATTTCCAGAAAATAAACTAATTTCTTCTGATCTCGCAATCATTTCATCATATGTATATACTAAATTTGCCATATTCTCACCCTTTATTTCTATAATCGGAAAGAATTTTTCCAACGTTTTTTATTGCATCATTTTTTGATTGCGCTTGTTTACATAAAGTCATTAATGGTTCGTGGGCTGCTTCTAAAGCTGCCTTGCTTTCATCAGCTTTATCGCCTTGCCATTTTTCTTTTAAAGCATCAAAAGTTTCATAGATCATGTTTATTGATTTTACTATATAATCCAATTCATCTTGCATTTCATCGCCTTGATTGATTAATGCTGATGAATCGCTAACACTTAGTAGTGTTTCTCTTGTCATATATTCACCTCATTATCAAAAAAGGATAATTGCTATTATCCTTTATTATCCTCCGTAATATGATGAAGGATTTGTTGCTGCATCTTCAAGTTTTTGTTCTACGGCTTTATATGCTGGAGCTATTTCATCGTGAATAGCATCTGCAAAAGCTTTAATAGCATCTTTAAATTCTTCTACAGATTCATTTACTTTATCTATAGCATTGATTACTTGTCGTGAATAATCTGAATGATAGTTACTTTCTAATTCTTCAGAAGTTGCTCTAGTATTTTCTAATTGTACAGTCATTGTTTTGGCAAACGTTCTAATTCCTTCTGACTTTGCAATTAAATCTTCATATGTATATGTTAATCCATCTGACATATTTATCTCCTTCTTCCTATGCGGTTTCAATTTTTAGAAGATCATTAGCTGCTCCATTTACTGCATCGCCTTGTTTTGACATGGCGTCTATTAATTCTTGTAAATCCGGACGTAATCTGTCGATTACCTCTTTAGATTCTTGAGCTTTTTGACCTTGCCATTTTGATTGCAAAGCATCATAAAGATCATAAATTTCTGTAATTGTTTTTTTCAAATCAGCTGAAGTATCTACAATTTCTTGTCCTTGATCAGCCATATTTGATATGTTACCTATTTCTGATTGTCCCATAATTATTTTCCTCCTACCTTAATTATATAATTATTTGATTGTTTTTTTCTACTATTTTTACACTTTTAATGGCAAAAGTGTAAATTCTTTTTATAAAAGACTATTTTATATTACCACCATTCTGCGTCTTCGTTTCTCATCGATATATTTAAATTTAAGCGTCCCCAAAGATCCCATCTTGTTTCGTCCATATAATTCTCGTTATCAGGTGTTGCAAATACAGGAAATAATTCAATTAAAGCATCAGCAAAAGCTTCTTCTTCTGGAGTCATATCAATTTCATCTTTTACTCCGATTCCATAATTTAGGGCAATATCGGCTATTTCGTCATATCTTCTAAGTTTATCTGGTGGCCATGTACTAATTCCACAACTACACTCCTTTAAATAGGTTGCTACATCTTCATTATATTTATTGTAAGTTAATTCATTAATTACTTCGAAGACGCTTTCTCCCCCCACTGTAGGAAATCCGGTATCTATATTTTCAAGGTACATTTCGTTTTTTATATAATCTATAGTAATTTCCTCATAATTGTATGGTATACCATTTTTAGCATGTGTACATTCATATACTATACCATCAATAACTACATTACCAATTAGAGAAATGACTACCCCAACTGTTGCTCCAAATGGTCCCGCTACCATTCCATATCCAGCGCCTGCTAAAGCTCCTCCAACCGATGTTCCAACAAGACTTGAACCGATACCTACTAAAGTACGACCTCCTCTTATTGCAACATTTTCCCATGAAACTTCGCCTCTTATGGCATCCCATCCTACACCGAGAGCGAATAATCCTGCAGATAATCCAAGAGTTCCTAATAAAGTGCTTCCTGCAGTTGCTACTTGTCCATCTCTTGTTCCTGTTAAAAAAGAATTTATTCCAGACTTGATAATATCTTTATAATCTTCTTTAAAAAGCTCCTTAATACCTGATTCTTTTATTATAGAAAAAGCTACTGCGCCTGGGCCTCCAACTACTTTTCCTCCGCTCGTCAAAAGAATTCTTGTTAAGATTGTACTAATTTTTTCGTCATCAGTAAATTCTTTCAAAGAGGATATTTTATTATCTTTCATATAATTTACAACTTCATTGTACTTATCTTCATCTTGTTCTCTTAATTCATTTAAAATCGATGATACCAAATGTTCAACTCCTAAAGCGTATACTGTATAATCTTCAGAAATCGAATAAAAAAGTAATAATAAGGTTTCAGCACAATCTACTAAATTAGTTCCCTTCGGGAAATCAGAATTATCTAAATAGTTAGCAATATCTTCGCCAATCGAACTGAAACTGAGAGCGTCTTTTACTATTAGTTCATCCCAAAGGTCATTATTATTTGCGTTTGCAGATAATGCTTTAATTTGTATTACACCATCCGCAAGATCTTCTATAGCATTTTTTAAATGTTTTGTGACATCATCAAGAATTTCTTCATAGTTAGTTGGTAAATCTATCTCATTTATATCAAACGTATTTATTACTTCTTCATAGTTTTTTTCATTCTCTGACATATTCTTTAGCCTTTCTTTTAACATTTTATTAATTCGTCTTTATTATATCATATTTGAATTCCTTATTTTTATATTGTAGCTTTTCTTTACAAAAAAAGACTAGACTGTCGTCTAGTTACATTTATTCCTTTGAAACTAATAATAGGTTGTCACAGGTGTCTGTAAAAGGCACCATGAATTATATTGGCTATTAGCTCTTTCATTTATATCTATGACTCTTTCTAAATACCTTGAGAACTGAGCATTTATGACACTTAAAACTCCTATTTTAGATGTGATAGAATCTTTAATTTGCTTACATTGATTTATGCAATATTGCAAATCTTTCAATATATTTTCTTTATGCTCTTTATCTTCTATGTTTTCATTAAAATAGTCTCTTCCTTTTTCAAACTGAATAATAGCATAATTTAAAGACTCTTCGGCAGTTTCATAATAAATAATATATGTTGATATGACTATTTTAGCATCAGTTAAATCTTTATAAAAAGTTGCCATATCTTGAATTATACTAAATAATTTATGAGGTGCATCGTCAGAAGCATAAAAAGCCGGTACTTTATATTTATCACTATCTAATAAGGTCATATTAAATATCCTCTTTTCTATTTTTAACAAACTAATTGCTAATAAAATCTATTGTTTATTCTCTTTTATTTTTTCTATTATTTTTTCCTTAGCTTCTTCTAGAGAATTCGTTTCACTCATAGCGTCATTTACAATTTTTATTATTTCAAGTTTTTTTGTTGTATCAGTATTTTTATATCCCATAAAAATAACATTATCTATTGATGATTCATCAAACATTATTAATTTTTCCTCATCATATCCATCGTAAGCATTACATCCTATGTAACTACGCCCCTGATAGCCTTTTTCGTTTTTTGTTATTCCCATATAGCCGATTATCACTAGCTCATCTGGTATATCAGCTATTTTGACTATTGATCCGATGGGAAGTATTTTATTCATATTATCACCTTTATCTTTTTATGAATTTGTTTCAAAATCGTTTAATTCTTCCTCAACCCAAATAGCAGTTAAAGTATTTAACATTTCTTTATCAGTTACTTCGATTATATCAAATCCTTGTTCTATTGGTTTAACTTCAAATATTTTATATTCTTCATTATCTTCAAAACAAACATTAATATAATGTTTACCATCCATGCTTCCATTAAAGCATACTAATGCTTGTCTACCATTAATAGGTATTAAATCTCCTACTCTTAACATGCTATCACCTTGCTTTTCCTGGTTCTTGTTTTTCTACTTGATTTTCTGAATAGTTTTGGCAAAGTCTAAGAAAATCCCTATAGTCTTCTTCTTTTGGATTCTCTGCGAATTGTTTTAATTTTTGCCTATTGAGTCTAATAGTAGATACTTTTTGCATTGCACTAGTAAAGAAATAAGATCCCATACCCCATAATCCATAGGAAACAGTACTTGCTCCGACTGATTGTGCAATAATACCGGCTGCTACTAATATAGCAGTAACAAATCCTTGTCTTCTTGCAGCAGCTTTGTTTTCAGTAATAGTATCTCTTATTATTTCTGTACTATAAATTCGAGCCTGCTCAGGAGTTATTTTATCAACTTCAAGTGATTGTAATTCTTCTTTTAGCATGTTATTGTTCCTTTCCTATCTTTTTCTTTATAGTCTTTTTAACTAAATCAATTTCTACCTTTTTATCAATTCGACCTATAAAGAATACTTTTTCTATATCATTCATCATAAATTTAATAATTTTTTCACTATTATCATAACCTATTGGATGTTCTACTCCGTAATAATCTGCTTCGTTAGTAGTATTAATTTTTATTATCATTACTGGTTGTTTGTAATCTTTAATTTTTATAACACTACCAATAGGTAATAGTCCATTTATATCTATCATTTTCTGTAATCATCCCATTTTTATTTCTAATTTCCCCACATATTTCCTGGCGGTGGTCCCGGAACAGGCTGTGGATTATTTTTGAATTCTTCAAGTTGAGTCTTTGTATAACGCCATGGAGGTATATCATATCTTGGTTCTATTCTACTATATACACCATGTCCTACTGAAAAATTTAGATCATATTGGGCAGCTGAATCAATTCTATCATTGCTTGAATTAATAATCGTTCTATATGATTCAACGAATGCTTTTTCTTCAGCATCTAAATTAGGTAAAAATTCTTGTAAATCATCCCATGAAACAGTAGAAGCATTAACCAATACTTGAGCTACTCTATCATATTTTTCCAATTTTTCTGGACTTAATAATTCTAAACCAAATGTATTTTGAAGCATATAGTTAAGGAAATCCTCGTTATCTGTTTGGGCGCTCAAAGCATTAATAACGTCATATACTGTAGCATCGCCCATTCTTTGAGCTCCTATTTGATATCCTTGTGAATTTAAAGATCTTCTAACATCAGCTACAGTTATTTCTTCATAATAATCAGGTCTTGGTACGCCATTAAATGTATGTTGGATAAAGTTATACTCTATATAGTCAATAATATGATGGCCTATTAAGGAAACTATTAAACCTACTGCAGCTCCTATAGGGCCAGCAAAAGACCCTACAGTTGTTCCGTTTAGGGCGGCAGTAACAGCTGTACCTGCATAACCAGCTATGGCAATAACTCCCGCTCTAGCTGCATTTATAACTTCGCGTTCTACTGTAACTCTATCATTTTTTATATCTTGATACAATGAGTATCCAAAGTAAAGTGCTGCAAATGCTAATGAAGATGTAATTTTACTTTTTCCAACTATTGCTGAAGTTGCGGTTGCTGATTTATGGAATACATGTTCCTTAATTGCTGCGGCAATAGCTGCTACTCTTTCTTTTACGGAAGCGGCGGCATTCATAAGGGTTTTGTTGCTTTTTAATGCTAAACCTGCCGTTCTAGTAGAAGCTCCAATTTCTAAATGTCCTAGGAATTCCTCTAAGGCTGCGTTTTCATAGAAATCCTCGAGAGATTGAATGCTATCGTCATCTTTTATTTTTTCCATTAATGCATTAAAATCTTCTTCCGTCATATTTTCTTTTAGAAGATTTTCTACTATTGCTATTGTAGCTTCTAAGTTAAGGGCATAATCTCCAAATGTCATATACCTATTAAATATATCTTCAGATAATTCATCTAAGAAAAGGTCAAATTCTCTTTGGGATGTTTCGGTTTCTGAATATTTGCCTATTATGTCTTGAATGCTTCCTTTACCAGCCGTATTTATTGCATCTTTAACAATTTCCCCACTCCAAACGCTTTCATCAAAGGAGCTCTTAACTTCCTTAATTTGTACCATTGCATCAACGAAGTCTTCATATCCTGCTCCATAATAGCTTGATATTGTTTCCACCTTTTCATTTAAGCCAATTGGAACCAATAATTCATATTGCCCATCTGAATCGTCTTCACTATCATCATCTGCTGATGGTGTTGGTGCTGGGGTTGATTTATCTTCAGGATGTGGAGTTGGACTTGGAGTAACTTGTGGGTTTTGTGTTTGTTCTTCTTTTGGAGGTTGTGTCCTACCTGGAGTAACCGTCGGTGTTGGCTCCGGTGTTGGATTAGCTGAAGGTTGTGGTGTTGGACTTGGGGTTACCGCTGGGGTTGGTTCTGCGGTTGGCGTCGGTGTTGGTTCTAGTTTTTTTTCTGGTGTTGGACTTGGGGTTACCGCTGGGGTTGGACTTGGGGTTACCGCTGGTGTTGGTTCTGCGGTTGGCGTCGGTGTTGTTAGTGGATTACCATTTGTTCCCATATTCATCAGCCTTTCATTTTATATAGTTAATCTATTATTTCATTTTCATTATAACATAATAGTTCTTATGTTTTTTATTATTTGATTTTTCTTTACACAAAAAAACTAGAATAAATCTAGTTTTTTATTTCTTTTTACCTTTTTTATCTTTATGTTTTCTTTCTTCTTCTGGTTCTTCAACTTTTTCTACTTGTGGTGTGTATTCTGGCATTTGAACATATTTATATTTGTTTCTTACATATTCTTGGCAAGTTTGAAGAAAGGCTTTATATCCACCCGGATATGTTCCTGCATCAATTTGTTTCAACATTTTTTTCTTTTGTTGTAAAGCTTGGAGCTTTTGAAAGAAATTGAAGATAAACATGCCATCTACACCCATAATTGCATATCCTGGTATTGTGTCCATTCCAGCAATTATCATTCCTGCTGTTAAGACTGCTGATATTAGAGCTCCTCTTTTTACTGATGCTTTATCAGCATCAATGTCCTCATGTAAAATTTCTAGAGCAGAAACTCTTGCTTGCTCTGGTGTAAGTTTATCAATTTTTAAATGAATTAATTCTTGATCTGTCATATTATATTTCTCCCTTAATTATTATTTATTCTGCTCCAGTTTGTATCGGCGTTGTCGGTGGTGGGGTTGGACTTGGTGGTGGGGTTGAACTCGGTGCTGGACTTGGTGGTGGGGTTGAACTTGGTGCTGGACTTGGTGGTGGGGTTGAACTTGGTGCTGGACTTGGTGGTGGGGTTGAACTTGGTGCTGGACTTGGCGCTATATATGGACTTGGTGTTGATGGCACTTCTATAGTTGATGTCGGTCCCGGATTTGTAGTTGCCTCAGAAGCTGTAATTGGACCTGGTGTTGAAGGTTCAATTGGTACTGGACCACCAACGAATCTACTTCCACCTCTACAAGTTCTAAGGAAATCACTCATCTCATTAAATCTATCTGGATTAGTGCCAAGAACTTCTTGGAATGTATTAACAAATGCTCTTTCGTTTTCATTTAGTTCCCCTAGTGAATGCTCTAATTCGTTCACATTTGCTGTTGGTCTGCATGTTAATAAATATACGATATCATCATATCTTTGCATTTGTCCATCACTTATTTCTACTGTTGGTGTCATTATATTATCACCAACACTTCTTTTAATAAAGTATGATAAGAATTCTTCGTTATCGGTTGAGCAAATGAACTTACTCATAGCATCATAGAATGATTCGCTTCCAACTGTCGAGACTCCAGTTGAATAACCATTATTTTTCATTTGTTCTCTAATGTAATCAATAGTAATTGGTGTATAGTCTCTTGGTAGTTCGTTACTTGTATAGTGAATTCTATGATTAATAGCATCTATTACAACGCTACCTATTACAGCAATTGCAGCACCAACTGCCATACCAATAGGTCCTGCCCATGATCCGGCTGCCGTTCCAGCTAAGGCTGAAGTAACCGCTGTTCCTGCTAGACTTGCACCTACGCCTACCAAGGCTTTGGCACCTCTTACGGCAACATTGTCCCACGAGAAGTTTCCTGTTAGTGCATCATAACCTACACCGATGGCAAAGAAGATTGCAGCAGTTCCTAACCCACTTACAAGTCTTGAACCGAATGTCGGAACTTTTCCACCTATGGCTCCTGTAACAGATTTTCCATTTAAGAAATTTGTAACAGCATCTTTTAACATTTGACCATGTGGCAACTGAATAACAGCGTCGATTCCGCAGGCTTTAAAGGCCGTCCACGCTGCTAAACCAGTAGATTTCATTGATGCTCCAAACATAATGCCAGCTCGACCACCAGCTACACCTAATAGTTTACCTGCTGCTAAATCTTCATCTAGATGACCTAAAGCATTGACATCAGTTGTATCTTTGATGCTGGCAATGATTGCATCATAATCTTCTGGACAAGCATTTTTTAATTCTGTTTCTATTAAAGCCACAATATATTCTAATGTTAAAGCATATTCTGTGTATAGTTCGAAAGTACTATACAAATTTGCTGATATACCTTCTATATATTCTGAATAATTAACATTTTCGTCCCCTGATTCTAGATTATTACTAAAATCTTCTGTGTTACCAAGTGATGATAAGGCAGCTGCTTCTCTAATATCTTCATCTTGCCATAATTCATCATTTAGAAAACTAGCACTAATTGATTTTACTTGAACTATCCCATCAGTTAAATCAAGTATAGCAGCATTATAATTGCTGGATATATCATATAATACTTCATTTAAACGAAGGGGTGTATGTACCTCTACGCCTTCTAAAATGTCACTACTATTATCTATAGTTGTTTCTTGTTCGGGTGTTGTCGTAGGTTCAGTTGTTACTGTAGGTTCAGCCATTATAATTGCTCCTTTCTTTTATTAATATGGGAAGTCAACACTTGGTACTGGTGTACCATCCCACCATTCGTTTAGTTCTAAAACAGAATCTGACAAGTCATTTAAGACTTGGGCAAAACTAGCTAATTTATCTTTCTTGGCTAGTATTTCGCTTGATAATTCTTGATTCTCTTTCATATTTTCATCTGTTGCATTTTTTATTTTTGCTAAATTATCGTTTAATTCATCTTTTATTAAATCTAAAGCACTTCGAGCTTTTTCAATTTGTTTACAGGAAAAGCCGATTCCTTCTATTGCTCGTTCATAACCGACTTCGTAGATTAATACAGTACTAACTGCATCTTGTAACTTTTCAAATAAAGCCTTGCATTGATCCATTGCTCTTTTCTTTTCACCCACGAAATTAGCAAGCCATCCGCAAGTGGCATTTTTCCAGGCATAATAAGTAGCTGGTTCATCCAATTTCCCATCCTCATAATACCTATTAAAAGATGAGTCTCCCCTTACCGGTCTAGGTATTGCTAATACTTGATCTGGTGTTTTGATTTTATTTAAAGGTGGACTGTCTAAATATTTCATATGCTCCACTCCTTACTATTTTCCACTTTAATTATAACATAGAGAAAAAAGAGTTTATATTTATTTAACGTAAATTGACATATTAAAAGAACTAGATTTTATCTAGTTCTTTTGTTATTTCTTCTTTATCTAAACCTTGACCGATATAAACTAATTTAATCATACGGTCGCCATAGAATTCATCCCAGTCTTTTTGTAAGTCAGGATTTGCTTCTAATATTTGTCTTTGTAATTTTGGTTCAGCTGAAGCTAACCACGGGCCAGCTTCCGTAATATCTTTTAGAGTACCTGCTTGTTCAAACATATATGACATATCTTTATCATCTTTAAAGTAGACAAGTCCTTTTACTCTAATAATTTTCTTTGGCCAGGGCTTTCCTATATATTCATAGAATTTTTCACGGTCAGCTGGTTCGCGACGATAGTAGACAAAAGTATTAATGCCATACTCTTCTACTTCACCAGATTCATCATGGTCATGATGATGGTGATGATGTTCATGTTCATCCTCATCATGGTCATCATCTATTTCGTGTTCTTCAGTTTCTTTATCTAATTCAGCATACCAACCTGAAGATGTTGCAGCTTTTTCAAAATCAAATTTATGAGTATCTAAAATATCATCTAGTTTAACTTTAGAATAATTTGTTTCAATGATATTAGCATTAGGTTGTAATGCTTTAATAACATCTTTAACAGCTTTTAATTCTTCTTTAGTTACTTCATCAACTTTATTTAGAATTATTGTGTCACAAAACTCTATTTGTTGAATAATTAAGTTTTCAATATCTTCTTCATCGATATGATCATTTAATAAATTACGACCACTAGTAAATTCATCTGCTAATCTTTTAGCATCAACAACTGATACTATTGAATCTAAGTAACATAATTTAGGCATTTTATATTGATCATAAGCATCTTCCATAGCACAGATAGTTTGAGCTATTGGTATTGGTTCACAAATACCTGATGCTTCAATAACAATATAGTCAAACTTTTTAGCATCAATTATTTCATTTATTTGTTCTATTAAATCTCCTCTTAGAGTACAACAAATACAACCATTTTGTAATGGAACTAAAGACTCATCTTTTGCTCCAACAATGCCACCCTTTTCAATTAAACTAGCATCAATATTTACTTCACCAATGTCATTAACAATAACAGCAAATTTTTTACCTTCTTGATTGTTTAGAATATAGTTTAAAAGTGTTGTTTTACCACTTCCTAAATATCCTGTTAATAAAGTTATAGGTATACTTTTTGACATAGTTATTCCCTCTTTCTTTTCCGTTTCTTATTATAGCATAGAAAAAAGGATTTATAATCCTTTTTATTTGTTAACAACTTCTTTAGTTTCAGTTGCTTCTTCTTTAGCTTTAACACCAGATTTATAACTAATGAAAGATGTAAGTGAAATTAATAATATTCCAACTATAATAATTATTAATAGCGAAAAATCTTTTTTAGGTTTTTCCTCAACTGGTTGCATTTCTAATACTTCTGTTTCCATATTATCTGTCCTCTAACACTTTTAGTGATTCAAAGGTAAATTTTGAACCACCTTTTTTATATGTAACTTTAATTAAAGGGAACTCATCATAATTACTACTATCCATTTTAGCAGTTTCTTTATTGCCTTCATTAGCATTAGTATAATCAATGTAATTATGATATGTTTTACCATCTACTGTTACAGAATAGTTAAAATATATATAGTATTTTTCACCGTCTTCAGTGTACTTGAAATTATCACGAGTTATAACATCAGGACCTTTTGGAACATCACTACGTGTTCTAACAACAGTATAGTCTTCTGGTATAACATAATAACTATAACCATTAAATTCAATATTATCATGATATTCTGCAATTTCACGATCAAACATTTCTTTCATAAGGATGTTAAGATCGGCAAACTTTAAGATTTTTATATCTCCTTCGGCAGGAGCACAATCACAATTCATTAAAGTATTGTATTCTTCTTTGGTAATTTCTTTAGCATATTCAGTAGTAAGCATATATTCAAGATAAGCTACTGCTTCAAGATTTGGTAATCGTTCCTCATCATATTTACCAGCTTGTTGTAAAAATATTAAATAATATAAACGATTATCCTTTTCTTGAAGTTTAGCGATAGTATCACTATTAGTTATTTTCATTTCTGTTTCATTATAATATTTTTCGATAGGATCTACTTTTTCTTTGATGGGAGCATTTTCGGCTTTTAGATTTCCTTTACCTAAATTATAGAAAAAGATATTACTAGCTATAGCTATTATAATTAAGACAATTATAGCTAAGATATTTTTTTTCATTTTTTCACCTATTCTATTCTTTCAATTGTTCGGAAATAGTAATTTCCATTTTTCATATCAAAGATGTATTTATATTTAGTAAAGTTTTGATAGTTATCTTCGTTAACTTGGAAGTTTAAGTATTGATTCATTTGTGATTCACTAAATGATTTATAAACTTCTGGGGTTTTAACTCCTTTATAGATATTCCAAACTATTTCACCATCGTGATCATTCATAGCTCCTTTTGTAACGCTTACATAGACATAAGCTTGAGCGGCATTACGTTCATATTTATATGGATAATAGAAAGCCATATCACTAGGTGTTGGGTCTCCACCAAGAGAACTAATATAGTATTTATTATCATTTAAGACGAAAGCTATCCAAGCAGTACCATAGTCATCTGAATCATTTGGGCCTTCTGGAATTGTTGTACAATCTTTACCTAAGTAATATAATGATTTTTCTTTTAAGTCATTTGCTGAAGCAAAAGCTATAATGTTTGGATATTGACTAACATATGGCATTGCTTCTCTAGAAGTTAATTCTTTAATTGAATCATCTTTATTAATTCTTAAATACTCTATTAAACCTAATAATAAACGACCATCGCTAATGTTTTTATATAGTTCTTGTTCATAGAATGAACCTGTACCATTTTTTCTTACGGAATCACCATGAGTTAAATTAGCAATAGCGATTTTAGCATTTAAGTCTAGTTTAACATCGTTATTAACTATTTCCTCTAAAGCCCCAACGTTTTTAGTTTCTTCTGTTTCATTGTTTAAATTTTCAGTATTAGTATTGGTACTTATTTTTCCGTCATCGTTTTTTAAATAACCGGTATTAAAAAGGGAATAGCCGATAAGAACTATTACAACAATAACGGTTGCAATACCTAAATAATTATTTCCTGATTCATTATTCATATTATTCATCTTCCTTTATTAGTTCTATTTTTTCAAATACGTAATTTGCTGATTCATTTTTAACAAAGTATATTTTATATTTTGAATAATGTTCATAAGAGTCTTTATCAATTTTGAAATCTTTTAACTCTTCTTTACTAATAACTGTATAAGCTTTTTCTAGAGCATAATCAGAGTAAATTGTTACTTCATCACCATCTGTTTTACTAACAGCTACAGCTACATAAACATAATTGTATTTATCATCTTTAGTAAAATCATAAGCATATAAATGAACTATTTCATCAGATGGAATATCAACACATTTAGAGTTTAAATAATATTTATTAGTTTTTTCGCTATAATTGAATGTTGGACATCCTTCAGTAATACTTTGAGGTGTTGGTTTAACACCAAAGACACCTAAGTAGCGATTATTAACTGCTGTTGCAGCGATAGCTTTAAAGCCAACTAATTCTTCTTCAGGAAGATCTGGATATATGTTTTTTAGTTCTTCTTTATCGGTTACTTCAACGTATTTATCTTCAATAGCATTTAAACCATAAGTTGCTATTCTTAATTTTTGAATATCTGTTAAATCACTAACATTTAAATCACCTTTAAATAAAGTTGTTTTAGATTTTGGTGAAGAATCTAAAGTACTCATATATAAAACTTTATTCATTAATTCATCTTTTGTTTTTTGTTCAGTTAGTTCAGTTTCATTATTATTTTTCTTTTCATCATTAACTGTTTCTTCTGGAGCTTTAACTAACTTAGAAGAAATAAAGTCATCTACTTTATCCATGTAAGGAACATTGTAGATTTTTTTAAGATCAATAATATATAAAACTAGAAAAGTAATGATTAATAAAAGAAGGAAGATAATAAAACCAAGAATGCGTCCACCTCTTCTTCTTTTTTCGTTCTTAACTAGTTGTTGTTGAACTTGTTCATATTGAGCGTTAGTAGTTGGTCTTTGTAGGTCATTACTAAAATTGTATAAGTTACCACCATTGTTCACATAAACCACTCCCTATTATATATAATTATAATATAAAAAAAAGAAGAAATAAACACTATTTCTTCTTTTTTTGGTCTTGATTACGAGAAGCTAATTCTTCTTCAATTGTACGATTAGTTTCTTTTAAATTCTTTTTCATTAAGCTTTCGATTTCTTTATATAATTTATCGTTAGCTTCTGCTAAATCCATGTCTTTTGGAACCTTAAATGGCTTACCAAAACGAACCATTAGATTTCCTTTTTTCTTATCATAATCACCTGTTACGCAACTTGGAACGATTGTAGCTCCAGTTTTTTGAGCCATTGATACAGCACCAAATTTAAATGGTAATAGGAATGTATCATAAGTTTTGTTTCTAGTTCCTTCTGGGAATAAACCTACTGCTCCACCATTTTTTAATACTTCTAGAGCTCTACTCTTAGCTTCATCATCATGAATAGTACGATCAACAGGAATACATCCAGCTGCTTTAAAGAACCAAGCATGATGTCCTTCAGGATATTTTTTATCGAAATATTCTTTTTTAGCTAAATAATGGATTACTCTTTTAGTAGACATTATGGCAAAGCATTGATCCATAACATGTTTATGATTAGATACTATTAGAATTGGTCCTTCTTTAGGAATTACTTCTTTATTGATGATTGTTGGTTTGTATTTTAATTTAGTAAATAACCTTAATAAAGGAGAAAATGTTTTATAAGGCCAATCTATCTCAGTTTTTTTTGTCATATTTTTCGGCAGCTCTCTTTTCCATATTTTCTTCTTGTAGTTTTCTAAAATCTACTTTACCAACAATAGTTTTTGGTAGAGATTTTCTGAATTCCCATTCTTTAGGAATTGAATACTTAGCAAGATTCTTTTCACATAATTCTAATAATTCTTGTCTTAAAGCAGGTGTATCTCTGTAACCTTGTTTTAATGCAATATAAGCTTTAGCTACTTCAACTTTATATGGATGTGGAACACCTATTACTGTTGAGTCTAGAACGGCTTCATGTTGTTCTAGGACTTCTTCAATTTGAGATGGATAGACATTGTATCCAGAAGATACTATCATACGTTTTAGTCTTTGTTTGTATGAGAAGAATCCATCTTTATCCATAGATCCGATATCACCTGTATGTAACCATAGATTTCCATCCTTGTGGAAACGTAGGGCATCATTGGTTTCTTTTTCATTATTGTAGTAACCTAACATAACTGATGGTCCAGTTACAACAATTTCACCATCTTCACCAACTGGAACTTCTTCATCAGTTCCTGGTTTAACAATTTTTAAATAGTTACCTGGCCATGGAATACCAATAGTTCCTGGACGTGAAGCATGTCTTAAGTCAACACAAACAGCAGCTACGGCTTCTGTCATACCATAACCTTGAATCATGTTTGTATTAGCACCATGTTCATGTAAGAAATCATTAATTTTTGTTACTCTTGTTTTATTTAAGGTATCCCCACCAGCAATAACATATTTTAATTGAGCTAAGGATACTCCTTCCATTCTTTCGTTAGTAGTTAATGCTTCAAATAAAGTTGGAACTCCTAATAGAACAGTTGGTTTATGTTTAGTTAATAATTTATCAAATTCAGATGGTTTAAATAATGGAATTAGAACAACTTCAGCACCAACGAATAAAGCATCATTAATACCTACTTCTAAACCTAAGCCATGAAAGATAGGCATGATACCTAAAATAATATCATCACTACATAAATCTGGATAAGCATGAATAGCTTGGATATTAGCTGAGTTAACATTACCATTAGATAAAACAATACCTTTTGGTGTACCAGTAGATCCACCACTTTGTAGAATTAAAGCTGGTGTATCTCTTTTAATAACAGCTTCATAATCATCTTTAGAATAGTTTTCACCATGTTTAATGAAATCTTTCCAAGATTCAAAGATTGTATTACGTGAAGTAAATTTAGGTTTTTCTACTTTTCTTCCTTGAGTTATTTCATAACCGACTTTCATTAAGAAAGGCATTGAATCTTTAGCAGATATAATAACTGTTTTATATACTTCAGTATCATTGATAATATTCTTTACTTTAGAATATGAAACATCCATAGCAATTAACATAACTGTTGAATAGTTATTTAAAGCTTGTTTAATTTCGTTTTCAGATAATAATGGATGTAACATATTAGCTACAGCACCTATTTTATTTAAGGCATAAAAAGAATATAGGGCTTCTGGAACATTACCAGATAGTATAGTTACAACGTCACCTTTACGAATACCTTGGCTTCTAAATGCTCTTGCACATTTATCAATATTAGCAAAGAATTCATCATAAGATATTTTAGTTCCAAAATAGCTAAGAGCTGTTTTAGAACCTAATTTACCTGATCTTTGTTTAATAAATTCATAAATAGATATATTAGGTGTATCTATTTCCATATCCTTTTTAGAATAGTATTTCTTCCAAGGAGCTTTAGGTTTTTTCTTGAATCCTAGGAAAGAAAAGAATTTCATATCAAATATTCCCATGTTATTTCCTCTTTTCTTCTAATTTCTTAGAAATTATTTGTTCTAGCTTTTTATTCTCTTCGGTTAAATCTTTCTTTTTAGGGATATGGATTGGTTTTAAAAATTCAATACATGATTTTTTAAATATGCCATATTCTCCTGTAATTACAAATGGTATAATTGGAGCTCCTGTTTCACTAGCCATCTTAACTGCTCCGATTTTGAATGGCATTATTATATCATCTGTACGATTAATAGTACCTTCAGGGAAGATACCTATTAATCTTTCTTCTTCTAGCGCTTTTATAGCGTTGTCTAAAGCTCCTTTATCATGAATAGCTCTATTTACTGGAATAATAGCCATTCCTTTAAAAATATGTCTTTTCCAGCCTTTCATTAAGGAATCTTTAGCTAAGAAGTGTATTACTCTTTTGTTGACAGATGCTAATAAAGGACTATCTAGATTACTAGTATGATTACCAGCTATTACTGCTCTACCTTCTTTAGGAATATTTTCTAATCCTATAACTTTAGGATGGTAGATTAATCTTAAAGGGAAACCAATAAAAGGTTTAGCTATAAAGCGATAAAAAAATGGTTCTTTCATATTAATTCTCCTTTATTATTAGATAAATCTAGATATACTATCAGCTATCTAAATATATTTTACCATATATCATAAAAAAAAGAACACATTACATGTGTTCTAAGTTATATCTTTTATCTAAAGTTTTGTTATATGCTTGAGCTTTACCATCATCTTTAATAGCAATCATTAACCACCAGGTTTCATTTTTCTTTAATGATTTCTTGGTGATGTCTTCACCACTACTGAAGATTACTTGAGGTGTAATATGAATTGAATAGATATGTTCTTTTGTAACATTCTCACCGAATGTTGCCGTAAATTCTTCATCGGAATAACCCATTTCTTTTAGAGCCTCATCACCATTAACAATAGTGAAAGTTCCTTTTTGGTAATTATTTTCTTTATCTAAATAGTTATCATAGAAATAAATAATATTATCATTTAAAGAGATCATTCCTCTTTCATTGGTAACCCATTCACCATAAATAGTTATTTCTGTATTAGCTGGTGTTTCTACTTTAGGTTGTTCTTCTGGTTCATTAGCTTTTTCTACTTTACGAACAATATTTATTACCATAAAAGTATTAGCAACTAAAAGAATTGTAACTATTAATAATTGAGCAGTTGTAAATAATCTTTCTTTTAAGGTTGTAGATGGTTTGACTTCGCTAACCTTTTTAGGGGCTTTAGCTTTTTTAAATTTAGTTGGAATTGGTTGTTCTTCTAGTTTATCAGTCATTATACCACCTCTATTCTCTATAATATATTATCATTATTTAAATAAAAAAACTAGAATAATCTAGTTTTTATTCTAAGATAACATCTTCTAGTTCTTCAACTGGATGATCAACAAGTGTTAAATCATCTTCAATTGTTTCAACATCTTCGATTGTTTCTACTTCTTCTTCAGCTTTAGCAGCTTCCTCTTCGGCTTTAGCTGCTTCTTCTTCAGCTTCTTTTTGAGCAGTTAAGACATAGTTATAAGCATCTTTGCACATTTCAATGATACCTTTTTCAGCTGTCCAACCTAATTTCTTTTGTGCATAAGTAGGATCAGCATAGCATTCTGCTATATCACCAGGACGTCTTTCAACAACTCGATAGTTTACTTTAACACCATTAACATCTTCAAATGTTTTAATTAATTCAAGAACACTATATCCTTTACCAGTACCTAAGTTATAGCAATCTACTTCTTTAGTACTTAAGACTTTTTCAATAGCTTTAATATGTCCTTTAGCTAAATCAACAACATGGATATAGTCTCTTACACCTGTTCCATCTGAAGTTGGATAATCATCGCCAAATATTTTTAATTCTGGTAATTCACCTGTAGCTACTTTAATAATATATGGCATTAAGTTATTTGGTATACCTTTAGGGTTTTCACCAATTAAACCTGATTTATGAGCACCAATTGGATTAAAGTATCTTAATAAAGCAATTGACCAATCATTATCTGATGTATATAGATCTTTTAGAATTTGTTCATTAAATAATTTAGTAGATCCATATGGATTAGTTGTACTTAATGGGAAGTCTTCTTTAATCGGTAATGATTTTGGTGAACCATAAACAGTTGCTGATGATGAGAAGACAATCTTCTTGCAACCAAATTCTTCCATTACTTCAACTAATGTTAAAGTAGAATCTAGATTGTTACGATAGTATCTGATTGGTTGTTCTACTGATTCACCTACAGCTTTTAAGCCAGCGAAATGAATAACTGCTTTAATATCATTTTCTTCAAATACTTTTTTTAATGCTTCTTTATCGCAAACATCTACTTCATAGAATTTAGGTCTTGTACCTGTTATTTTTTCAATCTTATCTACTACCTTTTTTTCAGAGTTACATAGATTATCAACAATAACAACTTCGTAGTTATTGTTAATTAATTCACATACTGTATGACTACCTATATAGCCAGTTCCACCTGTTACTAATATTTGCATTTTTATCACCCTCTAGTTTGATTATAGCATATTATTATATTTGAAAAAAGGAGTTAAATATTTTATAATTTATTTGTGTCCTCGTAGCTCAGTTGGATAGAGCAATCGCCTCCTAAGCGATAGGTCGGGAGTTCAACTCTCCCTGGGGACGCCACTTGTTAAAAAAAAGAACCTTTTGGTTCTTTTATTTTTTTATCCACATATAAACTCCATCTTGATTTTCAGGTTTATATTTTAAACCACATTTAAGATAGAATTCACGATTAGATGCAGTTGGAGAAGCTTCTAATTGAAAACTCTCCCCTTCACTAATCATGCTTGATAGCTTTTCAATTAATTTAGTAACAATTAATTTACCAACACCCTTATGTTGAAATGATGGGTCTACCATGATATCAGTTAGCATTCCTTTTAGAGCATGGTCACCAACGATTCTTCCTATACCAATACACTTATCATCTTTAAAAACGGAAACATTAACCATTGAACCAGCAAGTGCTTTGGTAACTTGGCTTTCTTTTATTTCGTTCCAAGCGACTGCTTTTCTAATAGATATAAAATCAGCGGTTTTTATATCATAAACAACTTGATATTCCATAACGTCACCTCTTTTTGATTATAGCATAGAAATTTTAAAGCTAAAGTGTTATATTTATAATAGAGACGAGGAACGAGGATGAAGGAAGAAAAGAAAAGTAATGGTGTGTTATTTATTATCATTATGTTAATCTGTATATTAGCAATCGGTTACTGGATGGGTTTAAGAGATGTTTTTAAATTTAAATCTGATGACAAGTGTGCAGTCGCACCGGAAGCAAAAAAAGAAGAAATAGAAAAAAAACCAGTTCATCTAATGGATGATAAAGAGTTTGAAAAACTAGAAAAAGTATCCGAGGAAGACTTAGCTAGTATTTATCCATTAATAGGTTATGATAAAGATATGTATACAAATACATATTCTACTATATTTGACTTTTTGTCTGTAGATAGTATCCCTGTTGGAACTGTTAATAATTTTAAACAAGGGGAAAAGCAATTCATTGTTTATCATTATGCTATGCGAAACAATATGTATCACGTAATTGAAGGAAAAAAAGAAACCGATTATTGTTATGCGGGAGATGGTTCTTGTATAGGTGTAACTAGATCTGATTATGAAAAGATTAAAAAATTATATAATATAACTGATAGTTTTATTTCATTTTATTCTGATTTTATTTTCTATAATCAAGATGAAAAGCTTGGAGATGTAGCACTATATACTTACGGCGGATGGGTACAATCAAATTGGTTCAAACATATTAATATTGATGCACGTTATTACGATGTTAATATGATGGTTTTAAGAGATATTGTTGAAGTTTATGATGTTAGAGACGAAAATTTAGAAAAGGTATTAGAAAAAGCTGTTATAGAATATCATTTCATTAAACTAGATGGAAGATATACTTTAAGTAGCATTGAGCATTCATAGTGAGGTGTTAACATGGAAGAAAAAAAGAAAAGTCCTATAACTTTAATAGCTTTTATGGCATTGTTATTGATATTAGCTTTGACTGGCGGTTATTTATTAGGAAATGATGACTTCTTAAAATTAAGAACAGAAGAACCATCAGAACTAACCAAAGAAGATGATAGCTTAAAGAAAATAGATGAATCAAAGGTGGTAGTTCCTGCTAAAGACTTATATACATATGAATACTTACCTAGTGATGGTTCATTTGCTAAAGGTCACTTTGTAATGTTTATGGTTGTTGATGGAGATTTATATTATGAAGGTATGAATGATCCAGAAAATATAGGAATAATTAGATCAGTAGATTTCCTTGATGTTTCTGATAAGAAAGATTTAAAGAAAGTTGATGTTGGAGACGTTGGTAAAATAAAAAGAATTAAAGGTTGGGTTTTCGATGATCGTTTATTTACAATGATTATTGCTGAAAGTGGTAAAGTATATACAATTAGATATGATGAAAATACTGGTGCTCCTATTAAACCAGAATTAGTTAATGAATTAAAAGAATACGAAGTTGATGATATTATTAGTTATAAACGTGATGAAACAAATGTTAACTTCGAGATTGTTTTAAATAATGGTGAAACAGTAAAAAAATAAGAAATCAATTTGATTTCTTTTTTTTATGTATATAAATAATTGTTGTTGATAATAAGGAACCTAATGTATCAATTAAAACATCAATTAGCTCCCCACTACGTCCAGGGACGAATAATTGATGTATTTCATCGCTACAAGCGTAGATAAAACAAAATATTATTGTATAAATAAAAGTGACTGGTTTTAAACCATATAGTTTATTTAGTAATCTAAAGACTAGAATACCTAAGATGAAATATAAAAAGAAATGAGCTCCTTTACGAACTATAACTGTATATTTATCTAAAACTTTTTCTTTTTCTTCTTCATTTAATTTAGTATGTTTTATAGTTTCAACAGTTTTAACTATTAAACGTTCACTATTATCGCTGGATAGATCTGCTGGTTGATTGGAAAGACTAAAAATAAGAAACATCCACAAAATGATTAAGATAATATCTAGTATGTATTTCTTCATGTTAATCACCTTAATACATACTAACATAATTTTATTATTAGATAAATAAAAAACTAAGCATTAAGCTTAGTTTTCTTGGAGTTTAAGGATATTTAAGACAGTTCCAGTACTATCGTTTTCGATTGTAAATTCAATCAGGGCATTTTCTTTAATTATGGTTTGTTGATCATCTTTTTTTAAATGAGCAAAGATACTATCTTGTTCATTTATCTCAATAAAACCATATCCTTCAGAACTCCACCATTTAACTCTACCTTTCATTAGATCATACCCTTTCTATGATTCTATATTAACATACATTTGTTCGTTTTTCAAGATGTATTTTGAAAAATTTACAATAAAAAAAACTGGTTTTATAACCAGCTTTTATTATTTATTATTTTTTGACAGATATTCGCCTAGTTTGGTATAAGCACTATCGTCCCACAAATTAAATCTTTCTTGATCTTCGAAATGTGCTAGTGGAACTCTTTTTCCTTCCGGTATAAAAACAAAGTCCCAACTATAACCGTGTGTTCCACTCTTCTTTAAAGCTATTTTACCTTTAGTTATTGAAGAGAACACAACTGGTTCTTCGCCGTATTTACAATAAGCTAAAGCTTCTCTAAATTCTGCACTTCTATCTTTAATGCCTTCCATTAGTTTTAGTAAACCATCTTCTGTTATTGTATCATCACAATAATGAGTATATGGACCCGGGAAGCCATTTAAAGCATTTACGTATAAGCCAGAATCGATCTTAAGTACTGTTGTCTTAAGAACTTCTGAAGCATATTTAGCTGAATAAGCAGCAACTTCTTCTGCTGTATCTGCTTGTATTTCGATTGTATCTAATTTAATGTTATTAACTTTGATTCCGAAAGGTTTTAATTTGTTTGTAGTGTTTATAATTTTAGCACGATTACCTGTTACTAATGTAATCTCTTGCATTTTATTTTTCTCCTTCTTTATTTATTTTTTGTTACTAGCGTTCATACGCATAGTAAAAGTACGCATGCTCATGCTCATAGGCATGCTCATAGTACGCATGCGAAAAAGTGCGTGCAGTGTACGCATTGTTAAAATCTTTGTATGTAAATGATAATTTATGCATATACATCACCACTCTTTTTCTTAGAGAAAAATTCCTTTCATGCCTGTAATATATCAAACTATTTATTAATTGTCAAAAAAATTATTGCACAAAAAAAGTTGGCAACTACCTATTTTCGCTCATCGCTATCTTCGGCGTATATGTGCTTAACTTCTCTGTTCGGGATGGAAAGAGGTGTTCCCACATAGCAATCGTCACCAACGTTTATATATTATCAAATGCTTATATTACTGTCAAGCATATAATTGAAAATAAAAAAAAGATTGGATATGCAATCTTTTTGGCGCAAAAAAAAAGCTGGCAACTACCTATTTTCGCTCATCGCTATCTTCGGCGTGTATGTGCTTAACTTCTCTGTTCGGGATGGGAAGAGGTGTATCCACATAGCTATCGTCACCATTAAACTTTTCTTTGTTTGATAAATGTTTTTACATATTAGTGTTCTTTAAAAACATGACAATGCTCTTTCTCATCCCTAAATATTTTTGGAATATTAATTAGGATTAAATCCTCGTGCTATTAGTACAGGTCAGCTCAAAGTATTGCTACTCTTCCACCTCCTGCCTATCGACGTTGTAGTCTTCAACGGCACTTACTATATACATATGGGAAAACTCATCTTGAAGTTAGTTTCACGCTTAGATGCTTTCAGCGTTTATCTATTCCGCACATAGCTACTCTGCGATGCAACTGGCGTTACAACAGATACAC
>JAEEGL010069941.1_pt1 | contig 51627 bp, 41 predicted proteins | sample 9134231 | NCBI WGS metagenome assembly JAEEGL01 (sample SAMN16246548, study PRJNA631951) | gut metagenome | biome: gut microbiome; feature: rumen; material: fiber-attached | host: Bos | place: Iran: Karaj | collected 2018-10
GGGCATATGCTATCACCTGCGCTGGCTTCTGGAAAGTGTTGAGAAAAAGGTCAAAACATCCGATACGATCCGGTTCGTCGGCGGCGGAGCGCTGTCTCCGGTCATAAGTCAGATTCTGTCGGATATCACCGGACGGACGATCGAAACGGTAAACAACGCGCAGGAGGCCGGAGCTGTCGGGGCTGCTCTTGTAGTGGCGGCGGGTATCAAAGGTGATGACGTTCTTGAATTATCTCGCCGGCTCGTAAAAGCAAACCGTACATACGTTCCGGATTCGGGCAATAAAAAAGTATACGATCGCAATTTCAAGGTATTCAAAAACCTTTACAAATCAAACGTCGAAAATTACAGACTGTTGAATTCATGACGGACAGCGGTAAACGCAATTCGTATGATTATCGGTTATTTACGGCGATCTCGGACCATACATTCTTCTTTGTCCGGCGTATCATATTTAGCGCGCCCTTTCCGCGTTCATTTCCGATATAAGCTCTTTCAGCTTTTCCTCGCTGTGAGCGTTTTCACGTCCATGCCGTACCTCAGCGCGTTTGCGGCAAACCCGTCAAACAGGATATTGACAAACGTATGCACAGATGATATAATCAAACCGTACGGTTCCGGACCAAACGGTCGCCGGTCTGCCTTAAACAGCGTCTGCAGATCAACAGAACGGAAATATGATACCGAAAAACCGTAAACCGTCAGGAGAAGAATATGAAATTAAAAGCGACGGCACAATATCACACAACACCGGTCAGCGGTAAGCTGACTTCAAATTTCATAGAGCTTTCGTTCGGCTTTCAGGAATCGGGGCTCGGCGCGGAAATGTTTTTCAACCGCAGCTTTGAGCCGACCGTTCCATACCGCACGATACATAAAATGTGTTCATATATGTTATCCGAGGACGAAAATCCGGGTGCTTCGTATGAGCCGGACTGGAGAAAGCTTGAATGGTATCATTCCGGCTGCGAGCACAATGCGTGGTTCGCGTTTCCGGTACCGGACGGCGAATACCGCGGGTATATCATGTACGCCGACAGTCTGACGGCGACGAACATGCCCGGCAAAGAGCAAATACGTGAATCCGGAAGTACGTTAAACGTTGAAGGAAGAACGGTGAAAATGACGGTCGAAAAACTGTCTTTCGCGGAATACGTGATCCCGCTCGTGTGACTGCGGCTCATACGGTGTCATACGCCGGATTTGTAACAATAATGAAAAGACAGACCGGGAAGACAATAAAGAAATCAGCATACGCAAATTCCGTTTTATCGGATTTTTGCCTGTTCCGATCAAGTCAAAAAACATAAGCCATCGGTTACACAAAAAACCGGTATGACGGTATCCGGTAATCCTACCGTCCGGATGTGGAGATAAAAGGATGAAAACATACGAAAACAAAACTCCGGTATCTGCCGGATTCATGGTGCCGCACCCTCCTTTGATAGTTCCGGCTGTCGGGAGAGGCGGAGAAAAACAGATAAAAGAAACGGCATATGCATACGAGCGCGTCACGAACGAGATATCCGCTCTCAAACCGGATACTATAATAATATCAAGCCCGCATTCCGTTATGTACGCGGATTACTTTCACATATCGCCGGGAAACGGAGCGTCGGGCTCGTTTGCCGGATTCCGCGCGCCGGAAATAAAGTTTCGTGAAGAGTATGACACGGAGCTTGTAAAGCGGATATGCGAGCTTGCGGAACGGGAAGACTTTCCCGCCGGTATTTCAGGAGAAAAGGACGCGGAGCTCGATCACGGAACAATGGTGCCTTTGTGGTTCATACGGAACAAATATAAAGGCGGCAGGATAGTACGTATAGGTCTGTCGGGTCTTCCGTTGACGGATCATTACCGTTTCGGGCAGATGATCGCGCGCGCCGTGAGCGATACCGGGAAACGCGCCGTTTTTGTCGCAAGCGGAGATCTTTCACATAAGCTGCAGAAATACGGTCCTTACGGCTTTGCTCCCGAAGGACCGGAATACGATAAACGCATAATGGACGTCTGCGGCAGAGCGGCGTTTGACGAACTGTTTGATTTTGACGAAGATTTCTGTGACAAAGCGGCGGAATGCGGTCACAGATCGTTCGTGATAATGGCGGGCGTGTTTGACGGACTGAACGTAAAAGCCGAGGTCCTTTCGCATCAGGACGTAACCGGCGTCGGTTACGGTATATGCACGTTTTATCCCGACGGCGGGGACGAAAGCCGCCGGTTTTTGAAAAAATATATTGAAAAAACAGAAAAAGAATGCTCCGATAAAGCTGAAAAAAGCGATGATTACGTAAAGCTCGCCCGGGCATCCGTGGAATCGTGGGTAAGATATCGCAAACACATATCCGTACCGGAGGACTTGCCTGACGAAATGCTTGTCCGCCGCGCCGGCACGTTCGTTTCTCTTCACGAAAACGGACGGCTCCGCGGGTGTATAGGTACTGTTGCGCCGTGCTGCGGCAACATTGCGGAGGAGATAATCAACAACGCGATAAGCGCCTGCTCACGCGATCCGCGTTTTTCTCCCGTAAGAGCCGAAGAGCTTAACAGTCTTGAGATAAGCGTAGACGTTTTGGGAGAGCTTGAGCCGGTAAATTCCCCGGACGAGCTTGACGTAAAAAAGTACGGCGTGGTCGTAAGCTGTAAAGGCAGACGCGGACTGCTTCTGCCGGATCTTGACGGAGTGGACACCGTAAAAGAACAGATAGATATTGCCCGTCAGAAGGGCGGCATAAGCGCGTCGGAGCCATACAAACTTGAACGGTTTGAAGTCGTTCGTCATTATTGAACGGAGAAGAATATGGCTGTTTGCGGCGTTTGTTTCAGGCATTGTAAAATAGAGGAGGGGCGTATCGGCTTCTGCGGCGGCAGAACGGCAAGAGGCGGCAAGGTCGAAGCGTATAATTACGGTAAAATAACGTCTTTGGCGCTCGACCCGATAGAGAAAAAGCCGCTTTACCGCTTCTTCCCCGGCAGTATGATACTGTCCGTCGGCAGTTTCGGGTGCAATCTGCGCTGTCCGTTCTGTCAGAATTACGAAATATCGTGGTCAGATGAAGCTAAAAAACTTGCCGGAGCTGCGGAAACGGTAAGCCCGAAGGAGCTTGTTGAAATCGCTTTATCAGCTCGAAAAAGGGGAAATATCGGCATAGCGTTCACGTACAACGAGCCGCTTATCGGATATGAATTCGTGCGTGACACGGCAAAGCTTTCAAAAGCCGAAGGACTGAAAAACGTGCTTGTAACGAACGGCACGGCGGAATTGTCCGTACTTGAAGAATTGAGCCCGTATATCGACGCGATGAATATCGACCTTAAAGGATTTACCGACAGATACTATAAAGAGGTCCTCGGCGGCGACCGCGGACAGGTCACATCGTTTATTGAAGCGGCGGTAAGAAGCTGCCACGTTGAGCTGACGACGCTTATCGTCCCGGGTGAAAACGACGGAGAAGATGAAATGCGTGCGCTTTCGGAATGGGTAAGCGGACTTAAAAATCCCGGAGGAGATGACGTCCCGCTTCATATCTCGCGTTTTTTTCCGCGCTTTCATATGCGCGACCGCGATGCGACCGACGTAAGACTCGTTTACCGTCTTGCAAACGTCGCGCGTGAAAATCTGAAATACGTATACACGGGAAACTGCTGAGAACAGAGTGAGGCGTAATATAAAAGCCGTCAAACAAACAGGCGGTAAAAAAACCGGGGCAGATCAACAGATCATACCCCGGGATTTTTATATGTTTTTGCGGTCATCGGACTCCGGTCCGCTTCGGAATAACCGCTAACATCATGACCTTAGCATTCGGATAGTAAGGCTTGTCGGATAATTGAATGTCTCCGCCCGAAACGTATTTGAACAGAGCGACGACGTCTTTGTTGTTCACGGATCCGTCGCCGTTGATATCGAGCGCGATATCGTTTACCGCGATCTCTCCGCCCGATACGTACTTGAACAGTGCAACAACGTCCTTGTTGTTCACAGACCCGTCGCCGTTGATATCGCCGGGTACGAATTGAGTCTGCTGTTTTTCCGTCGCTTCGTACGTCGCGGTATACGTTTCGTTTCCTTTGACTTCCGTTATCTCTTTATCCCATCCGGAGAAGCTGTAAGTATACGTTTCATCTTCTTCTCTTTCGGGATCACCGGGTACTGTTACCCTATCTCCGTAATGATAAGTCTTTGACGAGATCTCTCTGTTGTCATAATCGACAAACTTAACGGTATATTCGATATAAGCTGATTTTGTCTCATGACAATTTTTGCATTCATATACGATCACGCCGTTTTCTGTATTCTTCTCTGTGAAATCATGCTTGTGACACATTGTCTCTCCACAGAGAGCGCACTTCACGGCTACCGCTTCGCCGTCGCAGTTTAGAATTGCCGCAAACTCATGCTTATGAGAGCTGCCGACTCCCGCGACCTCCGCTCTTGTTACGGTCTGTATCTTACCGCAGTCCGAGCAGGTATAATACCAGAATCCGGTCTTATCTTCATTACAGCCCCATACTATTCCTGAAAACTGATCGTCAAGCCATTCTATATACGACTTTTCAGCCTCGACCTTTTGATAATCGTGAGGCAGACGCGGCATCGCCTCCTGCCTTTTGGAACCGCAAACAGAACATACAAGGCTCACTACACCGTTTTCGGTACAAGTCGGTTCCTTTATCACGGTTTGATCGAAGTTGTGTCCTTTTTGCTCTACGACCGCGTATTCAGTAAATCCGCAAGCAGCGCATACCCTATGTCTTTCACCGCATTCGGAGCAAGTCGAATCCTTATCAACGATCCATTCGCCGAATGTATGCCACAGCTCGTCCGTATAATCGGTTTTGAATTCATCACCGCAGATACTGCACGAATGGAGCGTATAGCCTTTTTCAGTACAGTTCGGCTCTATCGTTGTTTCGACGTAATTATGTCCTTCTCCGTCGTGCTTCCAGATCGAGTAGATCTTCGTATCGGTGTTTACGGTCATTCCCTCTTCAAAATTGTCCCATTCAACAAACGTATATCCTTTTTTATCCGGCACGGATACAGGTAAAACGATCGGAAGTCCGTATTCAAGCGTGTACTGTTCTATTACAGCTTTTCTGTCCATATCCATGAATTTTACGTTGTAATACGCCGGTTTTGTTTCGGTCACGACAGCGTAAGCTTTTACGTCGCTGATCCTTGATGCCGGCATGCCGTCCGGTTTGCCGTCAGAGTCAAGGTCCCAGCCAATATGGGTATACACGGTATCACCGGATTTCGGCAGTACGACGTAAGGCGGTCTTATTGCCTGAGAATTTCTGAAGCATTCAAACGTTATCACAGCACCGTCAGCGCCGTAGAACTCCGCCTTATACCATTTGTCGCCGTACGTGACCGTATTGCCGTTGTGCCATCCGGGTGCTATACGGTCGAACGGTGCGTCCGTTTTCGTACCTCTGACAAATATTGCAATATCTCTAACCCCGTAAAGTTCATCTTTATGCTCCACGAAACAGTGTTCTCCGATTATGATCGATTTAAGCGCATCCGGAACTTCAACAGTATTACTCGATTTGTCGTAGAAATACTCGTATATTCTGTGAGTCGGCTCTTTATTTATGATCAGCATTTCAAGACTTGGCAAATATTTAGGGGTGAGCACACCGTATGCATTTCCCGACATTTCAAGATACCTGACTTTGCTGCAGCCTTCAAACGCATTCTCGGCAATGGACAGAACGTCGTCGTGAAGCTTTAAGTAAGCGTCGTTTCCTTTGTACATGAGCAGATGTCTGCCGCAATAGAGAAAATCTCCGTCCCAGTTCTCTTCGTTTTTACCGTAAGCACCTATATACCACTCGGGAGATGGGTCTCTATAATACCCAAAAGCATCTTTGCCTATATTGAACCTGACCTCGGGAAGCTCTATTTCCGATAACGTTTCAATTTGAAAAGCACCGTAATCGATTTCTTTAATCATGTCATGGATCGCTACTTTTTCTATACACGACCCAAGGAAAGCATAACCGCCAACGTATTCAAGATACCGCGGCATTTCCACCGTGCCGGAGAGTCCGGTAGACATAAATGCCCATTCATCGATCCGCTCGATCGACTGCGGGAAGTCAATTTTCTTCAAAGATAAACAACCCCTGAATGCACCTTGCGGGATAACGATCAGATCTTTCGGAAGTGTGACGGATTTCATCGCACAGCAATCCTCGCACATGCTGACGCCGATATTAACAACGCTATCCGGTATATGAAGTTCTTCAAGCGCCGCACAACCTTTGAACGTCGAACCACAGATTTCTCTCAGACTTTCGGGAAGGACAACGTATTTAACGCAGGGGTTTTGATAAAACGCGTACTCCGGTATCGTTTTAACGCCGTCCGGAACGATTACCTTTTCCGATACAGCGCGGAAACGGTACGGAACGACCTTGAATCCGTCTATATCAGTAGGAAGCGTTATGGTATTCTCTTCACCGAGATATGCGAACAATCTGTACTTATTCTCTACATCATTATATTCATCCGGCAAGTTGTACACACCGTATATATAGTCGCCGGATATATGATAATCCCATCCCTCGGATTCACCTTCGGTAAACGTGTATGACGAGCCGGAGACGACGTCTCCTTTGTTGGCAACGATCATCGCATTCGTGAACGGCAGTGTGAAAGGCATTACATTGAGATCGCTTTCATTTTCAACGTAACACAGGTTTTCGCATTCTTCAAAAGCGTTGTCCGCGATATAAGTTACAGAATCCGGTATGTGAACTTTTGCAAGCTTTGTACCCGCAAAAGCTCTGTTCCCAATATACACAACCGAATCCGGAATAGTGACGGAAACAATGCTTGAATATTCAAACGCACCGCTTCCGATCGTTATCACAGACTGCGGCAAAATAACCTTTGATACGTTAATATTTTTGAATGTGTTTGCCGGTATAGTCTTCACACCGTCGAAAACATTGACGGTGCCTGTCAGTCCCATCGGAACAAATACGAATTCAAATGAATTCTTTTTATAGACTATGTTATCATAAGCGAACCATGATGGGTTATCTTCAGCTACAGTCACGTTTCTGATCTTGCCGCCTCTGATGCAGCGTGATTCATAATAAGGCAGCACCGCGGGAAAATGAATGGTCTCAAGCTCTTCACAGCCGTCCAACGCCCACGGGTGCAAATAAGCACCTTCGGGAATATCGATCGATTTCAGACCGCTGCCGGCAAATGAATAACTTCCGATACTTTGCACCGAGGCAGGAAAAACGATCTCTTTGAGCGGAGACCCTTCAAACGCGAACCAGTCTATATCCGTTATACCGTCAGGAATAACGACTTTTTCCGGAACCGATAAAGTTCCGCGGATTGCATGAAATTCCGAATAGAGTATATTGTCCTTTACGTAGTATGTTTCGTTTCCTTCCTCCACGTTTATCGTACGTATCTTCAAACAGTGCTCAAACGGGTCTGACATCGAGGACAGCTTTGCAGGCAGCGTTATTTCTTCCAGAGCCGTATTCATAAACGCCTGATATCCTATAGACTCAAGAGTAGACGGCAGGAACACGTATTTCAGGTTTTCACAGTTTTTGAACGCGTATTCGCCTATTCTCGTCACACCTTCGGGTATAACTACGCTGACTACCTCGTGATTGTCTGCGTATAAGCCGTTGGGGATCTCGGTGAATCCGGTTGGGATCTCAACGTGGACGCCCGAGCTGATCAGATCAGGCCTGCACCATATGAAAGGACCGTCCTTATACCTTAGGATACCGTCCGACAATTCAAGATATTCGCTTCTCTGATCGAGAATGATGTTTTTAACACCTTTTATTGCGGACATGGATATCTCTTTGACGCTTGCCGGAATACGGAGCGTTTCTATCGGACATTCTTCGAAGGCTTCGGCTTTAATTGTTTCCACACCCTCTTCGAGCGTAACTTCGGTCAGGAACCAACAACCACCGAATGCTTTCTCTCCTATGTTTTTCACGGTGCCGGGTATCGTAAGGCTTTTTATTCCGATAGTCGTAAATGCATAATCACTTATGTTTGAACAGTTGTCAAAATATATTGTATCGATCCGGTCACAGATCCAGAAAGCAGTATAGCCTATATCGCTGCAATTTCCGAGATGCACCTCGCGTAACGAATCACAACCTCTGAACGCTTCATAACCGATTCTTTCACAACGGCACAGATCCACCTTTTCAAGCGAATCGCAATCCTCGAACGCATTGGCAAAGACTTCTCTTATGCCGGACGAGAATACCAGTTCTTTCAGTTTTCTGCATTCTCTGAAAGCTTTTTCATGTATGGTCGTGAGAGAATCCGGAAAATGTACCGATACGATATCCCTGCCCCTGAATGCATAACCTTCGATGACGACCGTACCTTCCTGAATGAATACGTCTCCCGCCAGATCCGGCAGAGACCAAACCGCGTATTTACCGTCGTCGTTATTCTTGTACAGTATACCGTCTGCAATATTGTAATGTGTATTATTCGGATCGATATTCAACTCGTCAAGAAAATCAGGATTAAATTCAAAGACACAATCCGACAGCACGGTAATACTATTTAATGTCGGAGACGTTAAAACTGCGCGTGAAGTTCCTTCTTCGATTATAACGCTTTCAAGCGATTCTGAAGATGATTCAAGCCGGATATCATAATCCGAATCGTTTATTCTGATCTCTTTATCATCTCCGAGATATGCTATAAGTTCCGGACGGTCAGGAGTGTAACTGTACTGAACGCCGTAGCTGTAAAGATATCCGTCATCTGTCAGCTCATACCTTATATTGCCGTCGTATATATCATCACGGAAACGCGTACCGTTTTTATCTTTGATCACAATAAGGCCCTGCCCTATTGAGCCGAAGCTGGAACTGAAACCTCCACTGTAATCGAAGTCTATATCAAGAGAGCTGTTATTGATCAAACTTATAACGCCGCTGTGGGAAAACGCGTCAGCTTCTATCGACACAAGGCTTTCGGGCAGTTCAATCTGACAAATCGATTGACAGTTTCCAAAAGCGCCTGAACCGATCTCTTGCAGTGACGACGGCAGTTTCTGCAGCCGAAGTCTGATGCAGTCGCTGAATGCGCTTCCGCGAATCTTTCTTAACGAATCCGGGAAAACGACGTTAACAAGTGATATGTCTCCCCAGAATCCGCCTATCTCCGCGACTTCAGCGTTTATTATCGCATTTTTCAGATTTATACATCCTCCGAATGCTTCGCCGAGATTTTCTACTGAACTCGGTATAACAACGGAAGTGATACCGGTTTCGTTAAACGCCGAATCGCCGATATACGTCACGCCATCGGGTATCACAAGATCCTGTGTTATGTTTCTGCATTCGGTAAATGCCCTTTCACCTATCGTTTTCAGCGTTGACGGAAGACCTATATAAGAGATCCCGGACAGATAGAATGCGTTTTCTCCTATCTCGGTACATCCTTCCGGAAGTATTACCGGTATATCAAGAGACTCACATTCTTCGAAGGCTCCGTCTCCTATGTTTGTTATTTTGTCCGAAAACGTGATTTGTTTAAGCTTTTTACAGAGTCGGAACGCTTCCGAACCTATATTTGTATAATCATCGGAAAGAACGACCGTTTCGAGAGAGGGGCAATCCATGAACATACCGTTTCCGATAGTATCGCACAAAACAACTGCCTTTTCAAGTGAATCGCAGTTTGCAAACATTTGCTCGCAGCTGTCAAACGAAATGCCGTCACGTATAACTATCTCTTTAAGACTGTCGCAGTTCTTGAATGCATACCAGCTTATATGTTCTATACTGTACGGAAGATCTATCGTTTCAAAAGCGCAGCCCTCAAATGCGCCGTAACATATTGCGTGTCCGTCTATGATCTTAAGTCCCTCGTTCAGATGGATATTCTTAAGATTTCCACAGTATGAGAACGCCGATATGCCGACGCGGATTATACCGTCCGGTAGATACACGTCGTCAATACTGTAACAGTCACTGAAAGTGAAGTCGCATATCTCGGTGAGCTGTTTGGGGATATCGAACAGTTTAAGTGATTTAAAGCCTTCAAAGGTTTCCGGACCGATAAAATATGTATCCTCCGGCAAAACGACCGTTTCAACATAATCAAGTTTGCAGAAGCTTCTGAACGGTTCGCGCTCACCGGGCAGATTGAATACTTTTTGTGCGGTTACTGTTATATTTTTCAAAGACTGCGGCACGAATTCCCGGTCATATTCGGGATAATCGGAACCGAAAATAAATCCGAACCAGCAGTTGGAAAGCGCATCGTATCTTTCGCCCGTGAACGGCAGCGTTATGCTTTCAAGCCTGTCACAGTCGGCAAATGCGCCGAGTCCGATCGTTATCTGATATAAATTCTCTGGCTCTATGACAAGCTCCTTGATCGCTATGCCGCGGAATGCGTATTTACCTATATCCATTATTCTGGGAGACAGTTCAAGATCGGTGATTCCCGTATACGCGAAAGCGTAATCATATATTCCGAGCACACCGGAATCTTTGCTGAGCGGGAGCGTGTCAAGCGATTCACAGGCGTAAAACGCATAATCGGATATCTCGACAACAGTGTCGGGAAGCGTTATGTTTTTCAGACTGCGGCAGCCGAAGAACGCGCCTTCGTATATTCCGGACAGCTTGTTCCCTTTCTCAAATACCACCGTTTCAAGTTTATCACACTCTGCAAACGCGTAATAATCTATAGATACGACACCTTTTGGAACGGTAAACGATTTTATGTTCTTGCAGCCGTAAAAAGCTCTGTAACCGAACGTTACTATATGCGAATCAGGCTCGATGCTTATTTCTGACAGCCCGGAATTTTCAAACGCTCCGAAACTGAGAACCTCCACGTACGCCGGTATCGTATATGAACCTATCCTGCCTGCAGGCATCGATATAAGCGCAGTCCCTTTTTTATTGAAAAGCACACCGTCGATCTGTTTATAATACGGATTGTCTTCGTCGACTTCAAAAGCCTTAAGATCGTCAAGCTCCATAAAAGCGTATTCGCCGATGAATTGTACGTTGGCTCCGATAAAAACGCTCGTAAGCCCCGTGTTATAGAACGCGTTGCTCATTATCATAAGGCCTTCGCCCGAGCCGAGATCGACTCTTTTCAGTTCGCTGATATGGCTGAACGCGTTATAGTCTATCACCTTTGTGCAATCCGGGATTGATACCGATCTGAGTTTTGTTTCCGCAAAGCAGCCCTCGGGGACGGTTTCAAGACTGTAACCGTCTCCAAACGAAAGCGACTCGATACCGCTTGTATAAAATGCATATGTGCCGAGCTTTTCCACACTGCCCGGAATCGTCACCGCCTTGAGCTTTCTTGTGTTTGCAAAGGCATACTGCTCTATAACTTTAACGTTGTTCCCCTTGAATTCCAGAGAACCGATTCCGGTATTTTCAAATGCGTGCTGAGCGATAAACGTAACGTTTTCGGGTATCCTTACGCTTTGCAGCTCCGTGTTTCCGACAAACGCGTAACGCTGAATCTGCTCAAGGCTCTCCGGAAGTATAATGCTTTGCAGACCTTTATCCGCGAATGCGTAACCGCCGATCACGGAAACCGTACCCGCTTCAAAATCATTCAGATCTATATTCTTTTCCGATCCGAGATATTTGATTATTGATACCGTTCCGTTTCTGAGTTTCGCATATTGCCAGTCACCCGATTCAACTGTTTCGGACACGCCCGTATAATAACCCTTTATACCGTTATCCCAGTTTTCATCAAGATATATCGGCAAAAGCTCTGATTTGAAGTACAGATTGAAATCATTTGCAGCGAAAAACGCATATTCGCCGATATGTTCCAGTCCCTCCGGCACTGTCAGAGATCCGAGACTCTCGCACCTGTAAAACGCAAAGCGTCCTATGTTTTTCAGCGAATCGGGAAGTATCAGTTCTTCAAGCTTCGGACACATACGGAACGCGTAGTTATCAATGTTTTCGAGCTGAGCGTCTCCGAAATCAACACGTGTCAGATTCGCCATGCCCTGAAAGCCGTGCGCTTGTATTGATTTCAATGCGCTTCCGTTTTCAAAGATAACTTCCTGTATCGAATCGCATCCGAGGAAGAAATAAGCGGATATGGATTCAAGCCGGCTGTTTTCGGCAAACGTAAACGTACGCAATTTTTTGCAGCCTTCAAAAGCGTACTGAGCGATAGAAGATACGGACAATGGAACTCTGAACGAATCAAGCCCGCAGAACGCAAACGCCTGAAAACCGATTCGTCTCATTTCCGTGGTATCGTTTATATAAATCGTATTCAATAGCCAGTCTTCCGCATAACAGCAGCGGCTTATCTGACGCAAGCTGTCAGGCAGATACATAAAGCGGAGCGATGAATTTTGAGAAAACGCCTTTTCTCCGAGATATACAAGATTCTCCGACAGATAATAATCTGTCATATTCTTGCAATCATAAAACGCGAAACCGTTGACGTTTATCACGGTATCAGGCATTGTTATGGTGTCGATATACCATGAACCGTAGAAAGCGGCGTTATAAATATCCTTGACACCGACAGGTATATCATAGGATGTACGTCGTGCGCCGGCGGGGTACTCGATCAGAGTATCGCCGTCCGATGTGTAAACAACACCGTCGATATCAACATAGATCTCATTTCCGTCTTCGATCCTGATCGCAGTCAGCTTCCGACATGAAGCAAACAAGCCTTCTCCGTAAAAAGTAACGGATGCAGGTATAACGATCTCTCCGGTTAGTTTGCTGTCCTTAAACGCATATTTGTCAATAATCCGCAGTTTCGATGGAAATTCGATTGTACGCAGTGAAGACGTACCGGCGAATGCATATGAGCCGATCTGCTGAAGATCACTTCCTTCTTCAAACACGGCTTCGTTCAAAAGGCCGCAGCACATAAAAGCGTTTTCGCCGATAAACGCGAGGCTTTTCGGAAACACGACAGACGTCAGCCCCGATTTATAAAACGCACTTTCCAATATGGCATAAAGGCGCGAGCCTTGCTCAAACGTAACGCTTTCAAGCGATTTATCTTCGCTGAACGCTTCTGCGCCTATACGGGTTATATTCTTACCAATAAATATTTCCGTCAATGACGTGCATCTGGAAAACACGTAATCATTGATCTCGGTAACGGAATTACCTATTTTCGCCGAAGTCAAAACTCCGCACTGGTAGAACGCCGCGTCGCCTACCGTTGTACAGGTATCAGGTATAATCACTCTGCCGATTCTGCCGTAAGCAAATGCGGACTCTTCAATATATACAACGGAATTCAGATCAACACTGTATGCGGACGTACCGTGAAACGCTGAAATACCGACTGTTTTCGTTTCATCCGGCAAATAATAATTTGATGAACGCGCGGCTGGATACGCTACGATCGTACTCTTTGAATGATTGTATAAAACTCCGTCAACAGAGATAAAATCCGGGCATTTTTCATCAACAAGTATTGCCGTCATCGATACTGTCCCGACAAACGCGGTCCCGTTTATCGAACGGAGCGTTTCCGGAAAATACATCGAGGTTATAAGGCCGCAGTTTTCAAATGCATAGTTCCCTACTGTGCATAACGACGTACCAAGTGTAATGAAGTTAAGTCTTACGTTGTCGGAAAACGCCTTTTCACCGATGTTCACAACACCGTCCGGCAGATCGAAATTGATAATGTTCGCACATCCGGAAAAAGCAAAGTCGGATATATTTGTAAGATAATGCGGCAAAATGATCCTGCGCAGACGGCTCTCACCCTGAAACGCACCGAATCCGATACTTGAAACCTGCCTGCCCTCGATATAATCCGGTACGGTTATGTATCTCCGTTTTCCGCGATATCTCAGTATTTCAACGGTGCCGTCGTCAAGTATCCTGTATTCAAACGGTATGACGTCGTCTTCATTCGCCCATTTAGCGTACAGCGTTACGTCGGTGTTATACGTGTCTTCGTACCAGTTCAGTTCCTCCGTGAATTGCGGATCGTAATACCAACCGTCAAACACGGCGTAAAGTCTTTCGGGTTCGGGAATGTCGGCTATTGCGTGACCGTGTATGAAAATACCTTCTTCATCATATAGCTCGTCCGTCATCATATTGAACGTAACTTTTCCGGTCTGCTCGAGCAAAAGCGCGTGAAAATCGACCGCGCCGTAACCGTAGAAGAAATCAGGTCCGGGATCTCCTAAATCATAACATGCAGCGTGCAGTTTTCTTATAAAAACCTCGTTCATCTCATAAGGTCCGAAAATCGCTTTATAGTGTAAAGCGGCAGCGGCGACTATCGGTGATGAAAATGAGGTTCCGGTTACATATCCGTACGTGCCTCCGACGGCAGCAGTCAAAACCGTGCCGGGGGCGTACACCTCGGCGTTATCCCCGTAGTTTGAATAATTTGCTCTTTCCCACCCGCCGTCTGCAAGCGAACCGACACCGATACAGTTCGGATCCGATGCCGGGTAATGATGCACGGCAGATTTTGAATTGCCTGCCGATGCAACACATATTATGTCGCTGTCGCATGCGAGCTGAAGCGCGTCCTCAAACGGATTGATACTATCGATCGCAAACGACATATTTATCACATCAACGTCGCGTTCAATAGCGTAGTAAATGCCGAACACGAGATCTGATGTGCGATAGAACACGCCTGTTCTGTCACATTCCGCTCTTATTACCAAGATATTGACCTCCGGCGCAATACCAGTTATGCCTTCTCCGTCCATGGCAGCCGCGATAACGCCGGCAACAGCGGTGCCGTGACCGGCGTTATCTTCAATAAGCGACCAGTCATTATCGTAATCGCGGACGATCTTGTCATAAGTCGCGTTATACGACCAGTCGCTGATCCTTCCGTCAAATTCCGGGTGATCGGTATCGATACCGGTATCAATAACAGCCACTGTGCATCCGAGGCCTTTTGAACGCTCCCACGTATCTTCAAGGTTGAGATAATTCAGATAATCCTGCTGCGGATAATACGTATCATAAACGTCATATTCGGGCCGTTTTGCGACATGGATGTGTATTTCTTCCGTCTCATCTTCAGCGATTCTCGCGTTATAGTCCGGTGAGAAGCACGATATGTATTTTGTGTATTTATCATCACGGCAGACGTCTGTTATGCTCTGCCCTTCTTTCAGATATAAAACGGCAAATCGCCCGTTTGACGATATACGAAGACGAGCGCCGAGCTTTTGGGCGAGCGATTCTGCTTCGTATTTCGTCGTATTGCTCAAAACGATCGTTGATTCGTCATACTTTCCTTTCTCTGTTTCGAGCTTTGCAACGAATTCATTCCGTATTGTTGTTTGATCTGATATTTTTACCGTAAACACAACGGCAATTATTATCGCTGCCGTCAGGACGGCGGAAACCGCAAACAACATCAGATGTATTTTCGTTTTTATTTTCATAATGTCCTCCGAAATAAAAATGTGATCGGTTTGATATTATGATATCATATTTATTTTTTATTGTCAATAGAAATTCATTAAATAGGAATCGCCGAAGGTCATAAGTCAGAAGAATAAAAAACGACTCCGTGGGCGTTGCCGTATTCACGTCAAATCAAAAACCGCCGGGAAAATCCGGCGGCATACATCCAGCACAAAATCGATATTCATACGTTTACGCGGAATGTTTTGATCGTTCCGGTCACGGTATTCATAATATTGAATACCGTGACCCGGTTATTATTCGGAAATTACGTAAAACTCTTTCCTTTGCAGAAGAACGGTTATCAGCATAACCTTAGCATTCGGATTATAAGGCTTGTCGGACAATTGAATATCTCCGCCGGAGACGTACTTGAACAGAGCGACGACGTCTTTGTTGTTCACGGACCCGTCGCCGTTGATATCGAGCGCGATATCGTTTACCGCGACCTCTCCGCCCGATACGTACTTGAACAGAGCAACAACGTCCTTGTTGTTCACAGACCCGTCGCCGTTGATATCGCCGGGTACGAATTGAGTCTGCTGTTTTTCCGTCGCTTCGTACATCGCGGTATACGTTTCGTTTCCTTTGACTTCCGTTATCTCTTTATCCCATCCGGAGAAGCTGTAAGTATACGTCTCATCTTCCTCTCTTTCGGGATCGTCGGGTACTGTCACTTCGTCGCCGTAATGATACGTCTTTTCGCTAAGTACCGTTCCGTCATAGTCCTTGAATACTACCGTATAATCGATATATTCACTTTTTTCGTCGCTGTAGGTCGTTCCGTCAAGCGTTACCTTTGCGGTATACGTGATAACTCCGTCTTTTTCCGTCTTTGCAACGTCCGCTTTTACCGTATCCGTCTTTTCGCATTTATTGCACTTTCGGTTTGCGTAAGCCTCGTTTCCGTTCCATGTGAAGTCCGTGAATCTGAAGCTGTGACCTGACGCGGGTATCGTTTCCTCATACGTCTGCTTTGAGAAAGCCGCATTCACGAATATTGCGGTATACGTTGTTTTGCCGTCGTTCTCGCAGCCGGCGTCCGTTGTATTAACGGTCGCGGCTGCCGTTTCGGTCTGCGTTATCGTACCGTCGTTTTTGCTTACGCGTTTCGCCGTAACGCTTGTATGATCCGCGCTCCACTCGTATGTCGGTTCGTTCCATTCGTGCGCTCTCGCTTCAAATACGGCGGTATATTCGGCGTTGCCGGAAACGGCCGTTATTTCCGGCGTCCATCCGGTGAAAACGTAATAATAAGTCTGATCTGACGGCTTTGACGGCTGATCCGGCTCCGTTACCGTGTCGCCCGCGTTATACTGTACGGATGATATTTCCGCACCGTCCCAGTTGAGGAAGCTTACGGTATAAACCGTATTCACGCTTTTGATCTCTACGGAAAGCGGTACTTTCAGATCTCCGTTTTCATAAACGTACAGATATATTTCAGCCGTACCGCCGGCTTTTCCTTTTATATAAAGGCGCCCGTTTTCCGTGTACGTCTCGGCTATGACCGCGCCGCTTTCGTCTTTTATTTCGTTTTCCGCAAACGGTTTGAGATCGGCTTTTCCCCAGCTTGGTATGGCGCCGTTCGGTATAAAGACAGACGGTATTTCAGCGTCCTCTCCGACGTTGAGCGAGACCGACGGCGAGGTCGCCGATACGCTTTCAAGCGTTGATCTGCAGATTTCGACCGGGTGAGTTCTGAATTCGTTTTCCGTTCTCTTTTCGACGTCGCCGTCGTTCCCGACGCCGAAAAGCTGTACCCAGTATTTTACGCCGTGGCTCTCAAAAGCGCCTATGCCTATGCTTCCCGACGACGTGTTGAGTATGTTTGCGTTGTGTCCCGGCGAGTTGATCCAAGCTTCTATGACGGCGGCGCCGCTGTTCTGTCCCGCGGCGATGTTTTCCGCGTTAAGATAACCCGCGGTATATATCCCGTTTTCGTCAACGGAAAAACATGTCTCCCCGTTCGGTCTCGTATGGCTGTAAAACACCGCGCATTCCGCGGCGCGCTGCATCGCAAGCTCCGTGAGGCTCCTGCTCAGCGAGAGCGGTCCCAGACCGTTGTTTGCTCTGTGCCCGTTCACTCTGTTGTAAATATCGGCAAGCTGATCGTATAATTCATCGCCCTGCACGTTTATGTCTACGACGTAAGAATCCTCGTCATACGGAATCCCGTCAGCCGCGGAAGCGATGCTGTTCTGCAAAGCGGATAAACTGACCGAGCCGAAAGATTTGTAAAGTATCGTCGGAGCGCCTCCCTGTTCTCCGATAACAAGAACGAGAGGAGGAGTAATGGAGCCGTTGACTCCTATATTGCTGCAGTAGCTCCATACTAAATTCGTATTGTAGTACAGATCGACGTTTTCCGTCTTATCGCCGAGACAGCGGCTTATGAACTCCTCTGTAGTTTTTTTAGACGCGCCGGTCGATTCAGCGGCGATTATTTTTACTTTCTCGTTTTCCGTCAGACCTTTTGCCGAAAGAAACTGAAGTACGGAAAAGCCCGAATATCTGTCGTCGTATCCGCTGAAAAGCGAAACGAAGACTGCCGCGCCGTTTTCCGGCACCTCGTATGAGAACGTCTTATTAACGTCCGTTTTCAGATCGGTCACGTATACGCCGGATCCGTTTACGGCGTCTTTTATACCGCACGGATCAAGCGTGGGATATCCCGCGGCGTCTGCGCGCAGAGCAAGGCACGCAGAGGCGGCGGGGATCAGAAGAACCGTCAGAATGATGATCACGAGTCTTTTCATATCAGATATTTTTTTCATTTTACGACCTTTCCTGAACCTGATCAAACGATCGTTTGCTGTGCGAAACAGCTCCGTCTTAAAAACTTTTGATTGAGATGAACTCTTTGCGTATCAAACAAGTAAAATCAAACCGTAAAACGAGCGTTTTACCGTCAATGCACCGGCGTGACGGGTATAGAGGCGTTATTTTGCCGTTGCTCTTTCCGCGGCGATCCTTGACGCGGTCAGAAGGTCCGCGCCGAAGGCCCTTAAGTAATTGCCCTTTTCCGCCGGAACGGTGACCGTTATCGTCTCCACCGCATCATCATATTTTATGTCAACGCAGCCGTTTATGCGTTCGGTCAGTGAATTTATCAGATAAAGATCCTCCGCCTCCCTGCCGAGCACGTAATATATCGCGTCCTCCGCGTCGTCTGTTTTGCGCATTGCGGATATGAGTTTGTTTTTAGGCCTGAACTCAAACGTTACGCTCGTCTTTTTCTCTTCCCTGTCTTCATTGACCGTTACCCCGCAGTATCCGTTCTGCGCCAGCTTCTCGCACAGATCGAACGCCGTGACTATGACGACGCACAAAACGTTATTCATCATCATGATATCTTCGTTTGTGAAAACGCCGTATCTTTTTCTGTCCTCTCCGCCGTATTTGAGAAAGCAGTAATATGAAAACACGGTGCAGAGCAGCTCCTTTACGTTGACAGCCGCCGAAACAACGTTTCCCGCAAGCGCGGTGATAAGCCTCATATTCGCCTGATATCTGTCGTAGAGCTTTGTATACGTCTGCTTCGCTTTTGACGGCAGACCGTCTCCGTTCAGCTCTCCCATGCATTTAAGAAGCACCGCGGTCTTCATTGAAAGATAATATTCGCCGTCGCTGTTTCCTTCTTTTTTCGGCGCCGCAATCGTGAAAACGCATTCACGCTGAAATCCCATCGTAACGGGACAGAACGCGCATAAAAGCCGCTCTCCTCCCACCTTTATGAGCGCTGACGACGGGTAACGCGATCTTAAAAGCTCCTTTTGATTATAGATCTCTGCAAAATCCCCGAAGGGACGTCCGTTTTCCATCCCCTTGAAGATCTCTTTTGCCGCGTTGTTGAAAAACGTGACGGTAAATTCCTCATCCGTTATCACCGTCGGATAAGCGTCCGTCCTGTTTACGCTTGCTATAACGTCTGTCAGCTTCATTATCAAACCTTCCTTGACCGGCTTTTGCCGGAATGAAATAAGCCCGAAAGACCGGAAAGCTTTTCGGACGATACGGAAAACGCCGGTCGACGCCGCGCGGTCATCCGTCTTTGTCCGTAATAAATTATAACAAAGCGGTCCGCAATTATCTTCATAAATTTATATAGAATTAAATAAAACTACTTGAACAATAAATAAACAAATGTTATAATCAAACCGTAAATCACATTAAAAGCGGGATTTTTTATGAAAAAACTGATTGCTTTACTTATTTTATCATGCACCGTGCTCTGCCTCGCGGCGGGCGTATTCGCGGCTGACGCTCATTCTCTTTCGGATAGCGACCGGAAACGCGCGGAGGAGCTTATAGCCTCCGCTCAGGCGCACACGCCCGAGGTATCGAACGAAGCGGTAAAAGCCGCTCACGAGGATGAAAGCGTTACGATGTGGTTCGACCATTCGTACGTCAAAACGCCCGCGGAGACGGTGACGTCTAACGGCAGAAACACTTATCAGGTCAGCCTTGCAAAAAACGAGACCGAATGCTTCTGGCTCCTGCTCGCTCCGCAGAACGACGTGACGGTAACGGTCAAGGTCTCCGATTTTACAAACGGCGGGACCTCGCTTGCGCCGCGCCTTTACTACGGATATTATTTTGAGGACGTTGAAGGACAGACGGTCCTTGATCCGATACCGCCGCTCGACGGTCCGCTTGAGCTCAGGGGCGGCAAAAGCCAGGCCGTGCTCATAAAGGTAAAGACCGGTAAGGAAACGCCCGCCGGGCAGTATTCCGCCGTCGTTTCCGTATATGACAACGACAACAATGAGATCAAAAAAGCGAACGTTTACGCGTACGTCTGGGATTTCGCGCTGCCCGACGCTTCCGCGGTAAAGACGCTCGCCGACCTCGGCTGGTGGGCGATTTACGCCGCCGACCCCGAGCTGTACTCGGGCGACGACGGAAAGGCGTATCAATTCTATTATGACACCCTGCTTGAAAACAAGGTGAACGCGTACAGTATGCCGTACATAATGGACGGCGATTACGGCAGTCTTGAGGGCGAGGAGCTTGAGACGGTAAGAGCTTATCTCGACGATCCCGCGGTGCAGGCGTTCAATCCGCTCGGCTGGAAGACCGCTCTTTCGGCGGAGGGGATACAGGCGGCTTACGATTTTCTTTCCGAAAAGCCCGAATGGCTTGAAAAAGCGTACTTCTACCCCGACGGCAACGACGAGCCGATGACGCTCGCTCAACTAAACAGCGTCATAAGCAACGCAAATCTGATAAAAAGCGTCTGGGGAGAAAAATACAAGCTGATAATCCCGATGCACTGGAACACTCAGCTTGACAAAAAGACGCGCGCGGACCATTTTGAATATCTCAGGGATTACGTGACGGTATGGTGTCCGCACACGTTCTTCTTCAACACTTACGCGGACAAAAAGGCAAACGACGCGCTGACCTACCGGTGCGTCAAAACAACGGAAAACAAATTCGGCACGTTCCCCGAAAGGATGGCGAGGGAACAGGCCGAGGGCGACGAGGTATGGTGGTACGTGACGCGCTTCCCGCACACGCCCGAGATAGCCCTGTCGATAGACGATCCCGAGGTCGATCACCGCATACTTTTCTGGCAGCAGAAGCTGTATAACGTAGACGGTTTCCTGTACTACGCCGTAAACGACTGGTACGGCGCCGGCTCGTCTCAGCACAACTGGGGCTGGGATAAGAAGTACGAAAAGGACACGGCTCCGATCAACCCGTTCACGTTCTACGGCAACGGCGTGCTTCTTTACCACGGCGGTTTTGTGGGGCATCTGCACGAATGCGTTGAATCCGTGCGTCTCGAATCCATACGCGACGGCATAGAGGATTACGACTACTTCAACCTGATCGACGAAAAATACGGCGAGGGAACGAGCACGCTTCTGATAAAGCAGATAACAACGTCTCTCGGCGAATACAGCTCGGACGCGGAGCTTTTCAACAAAATAAGGCTCGCCGCGGGCGATCTCATAGCGCCCGATATAAAGAACGAGCCGGAGGAAACGGAAACGGATAAGGCGGCGGAAACGGAAAAAGAAACGGATAAGGAAACGGAGAAAGCCGCCGAGACCGGGTCCGGAAAACCGGATAAAGGCGGATTTATGTCTTTATGGTATCTTCCGCTGATCGTTATGGGCGTCGCTGTCGCCGCCGTGATAATCGTAAGAGTAATAATAATGCGGAATATATTGAAAAAGTAAAATGAAGATACTTATACTTAACGGAAGCCCGAAATGCGAAAAGAGCGGTACGCTGAAAATGTCAAATGCGTTCGCGCGCGGGATCGCCTCCGTCACGGGCGGTGAAATAAGCGTGATACACGCGGCGGAAAAGCGCATAGAATACTGCAGCGGCTGTTTCATCTGCAAAAAAACGGGCGAGTGCGTATTGGAAGACGATATGGGTGATATACTCGATCAGATAAAGCAGAGCGATTTTGTCATATTCGGCTTTCCGCTTTACTGCCACAGTATGCCCGCGGCGCTCAAGGTAATAGTGGAACGCACGATGCCGCTTACTGCCGAAAAGATAGTAAAAGGCGAAGACGGCAAATATCACCACGCCGAAAGAGAGGGCGCGAAAAAACAGCGCTTCGTTATGATCTGCGGCAGCGGTTATCCCGGAAGCCGTGAAGATTTCATAAACACGGAAAAGACTTTCAGGCGGTCGTTTCCGCAGTGCGACTGCGTCGTTACCGTTGAAGAAAGCCCGCTTTTCAGCATAAAGGAAGCGGAGGCGTTTTCGGGACCGCGCCTTTCCCTGCTCGAGGCGGCGGGCGCGGAATACGCGGAACACGGCGCGGTATCGGAGGCGACGGAAAAAGCGCTTGGCGTCCCGATGATACCTGAGGAAATATATATGAAATTCGCCAACGGCGAAAAATCGGAAAGGTGAGAAAAAATGAGACGAGACGTGATACATTACTATGAAAAAGGCATAGCGGAGATATTTGAGGCGTACAGAGCGGCGGCGATGCAGAAATTCGGCAAGGACTGCCGCGCGGAGCCGTATCATACGCTTTCGTTCGGGTTGAATTACTCGTTCCGGTACAATATGACCGGCGGCGCCTGCACGATCCATTTTATGCCTTACGGCAAAGGGACCGCCGTGGATGTTCGTTACAGCATAGCGCAGATAGCCGGCGCGAGATACGGCGCGCACGATCAGGAGCTTTCTCAATTCGTGACGTCGGTCACGGGCGCGCCCGCGCAGAGACTCGATATAGACGCAGATTCGTTTTTGCTTGAGCAGAACAAGGTCACGGCGCATGCCGCGCCTCAAACGCCGGTATACGGTCAGCCCGCGCAAACGCAGTACGGGCAAAAGACGGCAAACAGATTCTGCGGAAACTGCGGAAAAAGGCTTGTGCCCGGCGCCGCGTTCTGCGGAAACTGCGGAAATAAGATCATATAAAGAAAGGCGGTATGATAAAATGATGCTTGACGAAGAAATGCTTTCGGAAGGACTGAAGTACGTTGTGGGCGAATGGCAGGTGGATTACGTTGTCAACGCCTGGTCGAACGACCTTGCGCACATTCCCGCGTCGGAATTCAAAAGCGAGGACGGGAACGACTTTTCCGCCATATCGTTTGAGTTTTTTGAGGATCACACCGTGATACTGAAAAACAGTGCGAACGGCAAAGAGGTCAGCGGCGAGTGGGAGCAGAAGGATATGCTCGAATATCGCTATACGTTAAAGGATTTCCTTGCCCTGCCCGAGGGCGCGTTCCGCGAGAATGCGGAAAAGCTCTCCGTCGTGGACGGTCATCTTGCTTTCTCCGTCGGATTTCTGGTAATAGCCATGAAAAAGATCAGGGAAGGCACGGTGACGAAAAAGCCCGATATCGGAGATATCGAAATGAGCGAGGCTGACGCGGCGGATGACAAGCTCGTCGGCAGATATACGCCCGCAAAGGCTTTCTCCGTCATAGGCGGGGATTTCAGGCTCTGCACGAGGGAAGAGGTCGAGGCTGAGATGAAGCGTATGGCGGACGCGGGAGAGGAGCCCGACGGCGGTATGCTCGAAGCTTTCTCCGTAACGGTGGAGATAGCCTCCGACCACAAGTTATATCAGTGGATGAAGCTTCCCGACGGCATATCCGACGAGGAAATAAAAGCCGCGATTGAGGAGGGCGAGATCGCCGCCGTAAAGGACGGGGAATTCTGCACCGGCGCAAACGACTGGAAATGCCTTGACGGAAAGTATTATTACGATACGAAAGAGGAAAGAGAGCTCTTCGGAGAAAAACAGTCCTCCTGGGAAGAGCTGACGTTTGACGAAGACGGTCTTCTGAATTTCGGCTCCGGCATGATGAAGCTTAAAAAGATATAATAACGATGCAAATGAAAAAAGCTCCGCGGCTGCGGAGCTTTTTTCAAGCGTTCCCGAGCGGATTCGAACCGCTGACCTACCGCTTAGGAGGCGGTCGCTCTATCCTGCTGAGCTACGGAAACTTATATATAGAATATGGAATCGCTCAATAATCGTATTTCAAGGACGTTTTTGTTACGTCATAGCCGTATATCGTCTTGAAATCGTTTTTCATGGAGATCACGTAAAAGCCCATTGATTTCCACGTTTCTCCTAATTTCGTGTTTTTCTCGGTATTGCCGTAGTCGCGCTCCTCGTCGTCGGCAATGAGCATGAACGCGGCGCTCTTATACTTGTTGTCGGTTATCGTATACATGTTCATACTTGTGTCGCCCGAGGAGTTTCCGAACGATAAGACCGGTTGTCTGCCTATTTCCTTTGCTATAAGCGCGACCTTGTTCATTTTAAGGTTCTTTATCAAGAGCTCTCCGGTCCTTATCAGCTTGTCGGTCGACTGATACTGATAGTCAAGCCCGTCCTTTTCTTCCTGCCCGGAGGCTTTGAGCACAACGTCCATACCTATGACGTTTTCTTCCGGTATGTTGAGCTTCTCGCATGCGAACGCGCGGCATATGAAGCGGTCGGAGCCGCTGACTATGTACGTCGTAAAGCCGTTTTTCTGTAAGTACGCCACGACCTCTATCATCGGAACGTAAAGAGAATCCGCGTATTTGAGGTTTTCAAATCCGTCCGCGTCGCGGTCGAGATACTTTTTGACGTAGTCCTTGAATTCCTCGATCGTCATCCCGGCGAAAGCCTGCGCCTGTGTTTTTCCGTGCATAAGCGCCATGCCCGACGGGTAATCGCCCGTTCCGTCCGCCTTCGCGCCTTCGCGGATCGTGTTCGCGACCTCTTTCATTTCATCCGTCGCGCTGCAGTCGGGATCGGATAAAACTCTGTACTGGCACAGAAGATATTCAAGGTACGTGGGGAACAGCTCTCCGCAGAGCGTTCCGTCCATATCAAATACCGCGATCCTGTCTTTTTCGGGTATGAAATTATCTGAATTCTTATTAGTAACGTCCTTGACGTAATCCTTTAACGCCGTGAGCGCGTCGCATTCGTTCCACGCGGAAAAATCGTTTTTACAACTGCATCCGAAAAGCGCGGACACAATAACTATAACGATTATCAAAGCGGTCATCCTAAGCGTTTTTGTCATAATAACGTCCTCACCCGTCACAAAGATTTATCAAGCTTGTATATAATACCACACTTTGAGCGATTTTGCAAGAGGTTTTTATACTTTTTTTCACCTTTACACAAAAATACTTGACTTTTTGCCCGCTTTTGCTTATAATATTAAACGAGGCATGAAAGGAGGTGTGAAAGATAGGACTGTTTTCAGGTTTTAAAAAGAAAAACCCAAAACCCGCCGCTTACGTTTTCGTTGATTACGAGCACTGGTACGTTTCGATGTTCAAAAGATATTCGCTCCGTCCGCGCATAAGGGAATGGAGAGACGAGATAGCAAAGACGTACGATATTAAGGAAATGCAGTTTTTTGCGGATTTTTCAAATCCCGGTATGCGCGCCGAGATACCGCGGATACGAGAGGTCACAAATCTCGTCATAGAAACGCAGAATACGAGCCAGTATTACAAAAAAGATTTTACCGATTTCATAATGCTTGACAATATTTATCAGAAAGCGTTTTCCTCTCCCGGCGTTGATACGTTTATTATTGTTACGGGAGACGGACATTTTTCATCGGTAGTGCGCTTTCTTGTTCAGAACTGCGGTAAAAAGGTGCTTATTTACGCCGTGCGCGACGGACTTTCCGGACTGTTGAAGAGCGTTTGCTCAAAGGCGTACGAGATACCGTCCGAGGAAGATATCGATATTACTTATTATTCAATGATAGCAAAGCAGATCAGGGATACGGATACAACGGGCAGAAGGCTTTCGGAGCCGTCGTTTGCGTCCGTCGTCGGAGCCGTTTCGGAATATTACGGTATAGACCGCGAAAAAATAAAGGAATACGCCAATAAAATGATGAAACGCGGCTACATTACGGTCACGCCGCATAAGATCTCCTACAACAAACGGATCAGCACAGTCAAAACAAATACGGAAAAATTAGCCTCTGACGGAATAAAGCTGATCGAAGATCCGGTATATCTGATGATACCGAGAAAAAATACGGAAGCAAAATAATATCAAAAAGCGGAACGTTTTTCGTTTCGCTTTTTTCGTTTAACCGTCGGACGGGGGAAACGGCTGCATCACGACAGATTTATGATATTTTTTTAAAAAAAGCACAGCAGTCAAAAATCATCATTGTATTATTGACGGCTGTTCCGCTGAACGGTTTTATCGCTCTGCGGCTTCAGCCGCGCGCGTCGGCGTCCCCCCACCGCCCGACGCGCTTATATTTATTATGAATTTGAAGTATTAGAATCGGGACCGTCAAAATTGACGATCCCGCTAAATATTATATCGGAAGTTCGATATAGAAGTCCGCGCCTTTGCCCGGCTCGCTTATAACGCCGTATCTGCCGCCGTGCTGTTCCACTATCTTTTTTACTATGGAAAGCCCGAGCCCCGTGCCGACGCCGGCGCGCCTGTGCGTCTTGTTCTCCTTATAGTATCTGTCCCAGATATACGGCAGATCTTCCGGCGATACGCCCTCTCCGTCGTCTATTACGTCAAACCTCAGATACCAGACGCCGCCGTCCTCCGCTTCGCTTTGCCGTATCAGCACGCGTTTTGATTCTCCCGTATAGTTTATGGCGTTGTTTATCAGGTTGTAAAACACCTGCAGAAGCTTCAGCTCGTCGCCCTTTATCACGTAGTCCGTATCATACTCGAAGTCGAGCGTGTAGCCCTGCACCGCGCGCATGGTCGAGTATCTTCCGACGAGCGCGCGCACCTTTTCCGTTACGTTGAATTCCGTTATATCGAGGCTCTCCATACCGCTTTCGAGCTTTGAGAGAGAAAGCATATCGTTGACGAGCCTGTTCAGATGCTCCGCCTCGTCTATAATCGTCTGTATGTTTTCCGCGTTGTTCTCGCCCGGGATATCGCGCATCATCTCGCCGTAGCCGGATATCATCGTAAGCGGCGTTCTCAGGTCGTGGCTGACGTTCGCTATGAGCTCGCGGCGCAGATCGTCCACCTTCAAAAGCTCTGCAGACGCCTTTGCAAGCGTGTCGTTCAGCTCCGCCGTCTCGCGGCATCCGGGATCGCCCTCAAGCCGCCTGTACGCCGGCGTTCCTATATCCTTAGCCTGCGCGGTAAGCTTTGTGAGCGGCGAGGACAGCGTTGACGCCATGAAATACCCGATCACGACCGCTATCAGTATGAACACGACGGAGACTGTTATAAGCATACCCGTTATCGTCGTTTTCGTGGCGTCCACGGGCGTCAGCTGAACGCTGATAAGTATGACGGTCTTTCCCTCGTCCGAGCTTATCACCTTTGCGTAAAGCATATTGTCGTCCTCGGACTTTCCGCGCTTGTCTATCGTGCCGGAGGCGCCGTCGAACGTATAAAGGCTCTCGCCTCCGTCGAGCGCCGCGCGCTCCGTTATCGCGGCGACTGCGGCGTTGTTTGAAAGGATGTCGCGCGGCCTTATGAACGTTATGCTCTCCGCTCTCGTTTTGTCGATCCGGCGTATAAGCACGTTTGCGTCCGTGTCGATACAAAGCTTTGCCACTAAATCGGAGAGCTCCTCCGTACCGTCGCTTATATGCGTTTCAATCGTTTTCGCGGTTTTGATTATCTCGCGGCTTTTCGCCTGTCTGTAAAAATCGTCGAGGAAAACGACGAACAAAAGCCATATCACCGTTAAAATGAGCGCGGTGAAAAGCGCCGTCAGACCAATCAGCTTTGTGCGGAGCCGGAGCCCGCCTTTTTTTTCTTTCTTCATATCATTGCCGCGGTCCGTCAAAGCGGTAGCCTACCCCGCGTAAAGTCACGATGAATCTGGAATACTCTCCGAGGCTTTTGCGCAGAAGCTTTATATGCGAGTCAAGCGTTCTGTCGTCGCCGTAGAAATCATAGCCCCAGACCTCCGTTATAAGCCTCTCGCGCGTCAGGGCTATGCCGTTGTTTCGCACGAAATAGAACAGAAGATCGTACTCCTTTGGCGTCATTTCCGCCGGCTGACCGTCGACGTAAACGAGCCTCCCCGTGAAATCCACGGTCAGCCCCTCAAATTTCACCGTCTCGTGCGCCTCGCCGCCGCCCGCCTTTGAGCGTTTTATAAGCGCGGCGACGCGCATCATAAGCTCCTTCGGCGAAAACGGCTTTACGACGTAATCGTCCGCTCCGACCTCAAAGCCGTGTATCCTGTCGTATTCCTCGCCCCTTGCGGAAAGCATTATGACGGGCGTGTTTTTGGTCTTGCGTATCTCCTTCACCGCGGAAAAGCCGTCGAGATCCGGCATCATTATATCCATTATTATCACGTCGTAATTCGTTTTTCTCGCCTTCAGCACGGCTTCCATACCGTCGTTTGCCTCGTCGGTCTTATAGCCCTCGAATTCGGCGTATTTTTTAATCATCCCGCGTATCTTCTGCTCGTCGTCCACTATCAGAATTTTATCCATAACGTTCTCTCCTTTTTCCATAATGTATCATACGAATGTGATAAACGTGTGATGACGGTTTGAACGTTAACCGTCTTTTTTGTCGTCCGACGGCTTGAAATTCGCAAGCGGGTTCCTGTGGACCGCGTCCTCCATATCCGACGAGGCGACGTGCGTGTAGATCTGCGTGGTGTTAAGCTGCTCGTGACCCAGGATATCCTGCAGGACGCGGACGTCAACGCCGCCCTCGCGGTACATAAGCGTAGCGGCGGTATGGCGGAGCTTGTGAGTGGACAGCTGTTTATATCCGAGCCCGGCGTTTATGAGATGCTTGTGTACGAGCCACTGCACCGTCTTGTTCGATATGCGAGTGTTCCTGTTCGATATGAAAACGGGGTGGCGGCTTTTGCTTTTCTCGTCGCTCACGGCTCTCTGCTCCTCGTTCAACGAATCGCGGTAATTAAGTATCGCGTCCTTTACCGCGTCGTTTATATAGACCGTCCTCTGCTTGCTCCGTTTGCCCGTAACGACGAGCGACGTCATATCGCGGTCAAAATCCTCCATGTTTATGGAAACAAGCTCGGACAAACGCATACCTGTATTCAGAAACGTCAGGATTATGGCGTAATCGCGCAGTTTTGTTTTATTTTCCTTCTCCTCGTTTATGGAGTTCAGAAGATCCTCGCTCTCGTTCAGCGTCATGAATTTCGGGAGCGTTTTTTTGCTTGCGGAATGGTCTATGTCGCGCGCGGGATTGTTTTTGACCTTTCCCGTAACCGTCGCGAATTTATAAAGCGATTTGACGGCGGAAAGCTTTCTCTGCGCGGAACGCGCGGAAATGGTCCTGTCAAAGCGCAGATACGACAGAAAATCATATATCTCGTCCGCCGTTACGCCGTCCATAAACGCAAAATCGCAGTCGCGCAGGCTTATGGCGTAAAACTCCTCTCCGTCCGTCGGCTTGTTTTCGCGCACGGCTTTTATGAATTTGAAAAAAATGCGAAGATCGAGCAGGTATTCGTCGACCGTCAGCTGAGATCTGTTCTGTATCGACAGCTTGTAGTTGTTGAATTCCCGCAGCGCGGGCGAAAGCATCGCGTCCGCTTTAGGCGTCAGTTCCATTGTAAATCCTCCTTTTGCTCCGTCGCTTTCATTATACAGACTCCGAAAGAAAAAACGGTAAACGGAATGTAAAAATTTATACAAAATAAATGATTTCCGGATAAAAAAACGCCGCGTCCTGCGATACCGACGCGGCGATTATGCGCTTTATAACGGATCACGTCGACGAAAGCAGCTCGTCAATGTCGCGTTCCGCCAGAAGCTCTATTATGTAATCGGGCTTTATGCTTTTAACGCGGCTGTAGTCGACCTTGTATCTCCACATCGGGACCGTGACGAATCTGCCGAAGCTCTCCGCAAGATACGGGATGATATTGAGCCCGTACGAATCCGAAAGAAACAAAGCCGTCGGTTTGTCGCTGCCTTTTATGACCGTTTCCGAATACTGACCGACGAAAAATTGATTTGCAAAGCTCCAGATTCGTGCGGTGTCCTCTTTGTTTTTCCCGTACGGCGTTTTCTCCTCGAATTTTGCGGAAAGAAAAGGCGCGTTCTCGTACATCTGTCCCGTTCCGACGCCGGAATACACGTTCATATCCGTATCGTCTATCGTCTTGTACTCCACCGCATAATCGGAAAGCGAATAATGCGGAAGTCCGAGGCGCTCCATTATCTCCGTATATCCGTAAAACGCGCCGAGCTCCGTCCAGTGACTGTCAAGCTTGTAATACAGCTTTCCGTTCTCTTTGTTGTTTATCATGGTCTGCGTCAGATCTATGACCGTAACGCCGTCGACCCGTTCCAGCGCCGCCGCTGCCTGCTTCAGCCTTTTTGACGGGGACACTACCCTGCTTTTCATCTCGTCCGTTAGTTCCTCGGAATATACTGTGAGCGGATCGGGAACGATAACGTATACTATCCGCACATCCTTGCCGGCGTTCTTTTTCGCGGCGGCGACTCTCGCCTTCGCGCAGTTTACGATGTCGTTTATCTCCGCGTCAAACAGCGCGTTCGTGCCGTAGACGTCCGGCAGTACCCTTTTTTCGACAACGCGGGAGCCGAGCGTGACGGTCAGATTCGTATCGTCCGCGTTTTTGTCGTTTATAACGGTATACGTTTTCTTTTCGCTCTCAAGCTTTCCGTCCGATATTGCGCTTACGGTCACGCTGTTTTTTCCGTTTGAGTAAAGCGGAACGGCGGCGGCGAAATACACGCCGTCCGGATACACGGTAAATGAGGTTTTGCCGGAGGATACGTTTATCCTCGCCCCGTCCTCGCAGGAGCCGTATATCATTGCGGTACCCGGCTCGAGCAGTACGTAGTTTTTGACCTTCGGTTTGGCCGTTGTTTCAAGCGGCGCCGTCTCTGTTTCCGTTTCCGTCTCTGTTTCCGTTTCCGTCTCCGTTTCTGTTTCTGTTCCGGTCCCGGTTTCGTTTTCCGTCTCCGTCCCGGTGCTGGTTTCCGTCCCGGTGTCGTTTTCCGTCTCAATTCCTTCTTCCGTTTCCGTTTCTTTTGCCGTCGTCTCAGCCGTTTTTGTCTCCGCGTCCGTATCGGTTTCCGTGACTGCAGGATGCTCGCGGCAGGAGGAAAGGAGCAGAAGGAAAACAAGCAATATTACGGTAAATCTTTTCATATCTCCATTATGATCGGAAGGATCATCGGCTTGCGCTTTGTTTTGAGGCTGATATATTTTGAAACCTCGTCCTTTATCCTGTTTTTCATGGCAGTGTAATCGTTGTCCGCGTTATCGTAAAACTCTTCTATTATGCCCGCGGTCAGCTCGCGCAAATCGTCCATCATATCCTCCGCTTCCCTGACGTAAACGAAGCCGCGCGAGAATATCTCGGGACCCGAGAGCAAAAGTCCCGAATCCGACGATACGGACGCGCACACGACGATTATTCCGTCCTGCGACAGGTGGCGTCTGTCGCGCAGGACTATGCTTCCCACGTCGCCTACGCCGTAACCGTCGACAAGCACCTTGCCGGACGGTATCGTGCCGTTAAAGCGCGCTCCGTCCTTGTCTATCTCGAGGACCTTGCCGACCTCGGACAAAAAGATGTTCTCGGGCTTCTCGCCCAGGAATATCGCAAGGTTCCTGTGCGTGGCGAGATGCTTGTATTCGCCGTGTATCGGCATAAAATACTTCGGCTTCGTCAGCGCGTGCATCGTTTTGAGCTCCTCCTGACACGCGTGGCCCGAAACGTGCACGTCCGACACTATCGCGTCGTATATCACGTTCACGCCCTTTCTGAAAAGCTCGTTTATAATGTTGTTGACGAGCTTTTCGTTGCCCGGTATGGCGTTCGCGCTTATAACGACGACGTCCTTCGGCGAAAGCTCTATCCTGCTGTGATCGGAGAACGCCATTCTGTAAAGCGAAGACATCGGTTCTCCCTGGCTGCCCGTGCATACGATGGTCAGCTGCTCGGGATTGTATTTTTTAATGTCCGTAATATCTATAAGCGTGCCCTCTCCGGCGTGCATATATCCGAGCTCCATCGCGCAGTTCACGATATTCACCATGCTCCTGCCGTTGATAACGACCTTTCTGCCGTATTTCTCGGAGGTGTTTATGATCTGCTGGACCCGGTGTACGTTTGACGAAAAAGTTGCTATGGATATGCGCTTATCCGCGTTTCTGAAGAATATTGAATCGAGCGACGCGCCCACAAGCCGCTCGGACGGCGTATAGCCCGGACGCTCCGCGTTTGTGGATTCGCACATCAGCAAAAGCACTCCCTCGTTTCCGAGCTCGCCTATCCTCGGCAGATCTATCATCGGACTGTCTACCGGCGTAAGATCTATTTTGAAGTCGCCCGAATGGATTATCATACCGAGCGGCGTATTGATCGCAAGACAGACGGCGTCCGGTATGGAATGGTTCACGTTGATGAACTCCACGTCAAAGCAGCCGAGCTTTATTTTCTGTCCGGCGTGTACGACGTTCAGATCCGGCTCGACCTCGTACGTGCGCTCCCCGAGCTTTTCACGCAGTATGCCGATCGTGAGCGGCGTGCCGTACACCGGCGGGCTTATCTGCTGCAATACGAACGGCAGGGCGCCTATATGGTCCTCGTGTCCGTGCGTCAGCACTATACCCTTTATCTTTTCCTCGTTTGCTTTCAGATACGATACGTCGGGTATGACAAGGTCTATACCGAGCATATCGTCGTCCGGGAAGCCGAGACCGCAGTCTACGACGAGTATCTGATCCTCGTATTCTATGACCGCCAGATTCTTCCCAATCTCATATAAACCGCCGAGCATGGCTATTTTGAGCTTGCCCGCCGGTCCCTCTGTTTTTTTCTTTTTAGGCATTTCTTTTCCTTTCTTTTTTACAAGTCGAAAACACCCCGTAATGTCCGTGGCTTTTTATTCGTTTATTTATATGTAACGGACGGTCTGCGCCGACCCTCCGCATATGATCCGTATTTATTATATCATTTTCATATATCTTCTTCAAGTGAGGTTATATAAACTATTTATGAACGCAGACCGAGCCTCATCATTATCTCTCCGACCGCGTCATCAGCCGCCTCCTCGCTGTCCGCCGATATGACTATCCTGATCTTGTCCGTGTCCGTCGCCATGGCTACGCCCTCAGCGTCCTTTTCAACGACGCTGACGCCGTCCGTCGCGCTGACCTGATACGGCATATACGCCTCGTAAAGTCTGCGCATACACGACGCCTTTTCCGTCTCGGAAACGGTTATTTCCCCGCGCCGTATCACGATCTTTGCGTATTTGTCCGCCGCCTCGGAAAGCGTAAGCCCGTTTTTGTGAAGAGCCGACATCAGAGCCGCGGCGCAGAACGCGGGATCGTGACAGAACATACACGACGTGCGCGCCGCTCTCGCCTCGGAGTCGGCTTTCTGCTCGTACGAGGGCTTGCACATATATTTCAAAACCGTGATACCGCGTTGAGCCGCCGCTTTTTCGTACGCACGCGGCATAAAATACGGCAGAGCTATGACGGGATGCGTCTCCGGATCTATCAGTGATAAAAGTATGAGAAGACAGCTGTCAAAGGAGCAGAAAAAGCCGTTTTGTCCCAGAAGCATCGCATTATCCGAAAGGTTTACCGTAAATTCATCCTTTGCGGTATACGGCGAGGCGGCTTTATCCGTATTTGCCCCCGCGTCCCTGCAGGCGCGTTCCATCCCCTCCGCCTCGGGGCACGGAACGACCGATACGGACACGCCGGAAAGATCCGCCGAGGAGGAGAGAGCGTGTCTGTAAAGCACGGGAAGACCGCTTATGCGCTCGATCATGCCGCCGCTTTTCCTCTCCGCGTCCGATTTGTAAGAACTCTCTATCTTATTTTCATACGACGCGGAAAGCGTCATGCCGAAGGCGTCGTACGTTTCAACGGCTGCGCCGCCGCTGCAGGACGTGATGAACATCGTTATCTCACATCCGAAATAATATCCCGCCGTTTTTGCGGCGGCGCGGGTGCATTTTCCGAGATCGTATACCTCCGAGCCGAGATCGCAGAGCGAGCGTATCAGCATCTCCGCTTCTCCGCCGTGCTTTCCCGTATTGTCGGAACAAACGCCTACGGCGCCATTCACCGAGAGAGAGACGGCGCCCGCTAATCTGTAAAGCTCCGTCATTATCCCGCCGTCGTCCCTGATCCTGACGCACCCGTCAGAAAACAGCCTGTTTTTTATCATTACCGAGTCTCCCCTGCTTTCAGCGACCGTTTTTCCCGTTCCTATCACCGTACCCGCGCCCAGACGGACGCCGTCGTTTATCACCGCGCCCTCTCCTATGACGCATCCGTCGCGCAGAACGCACCCGTCGCCCACCGTGACGTTTCTGGCGAGTATACTGCCGACTACGGAGCAGTTGTCCGATATCCTGACGTTATCGAACGCCACGGAGTTTATGAACGCGGAGTTTTTTCCGAGGTAAAAGCCGTCGCCGCACACGGAGCCCTCCGTTTCCGCGCCGCCGTATCCCGTCGCCGTTTCCCTGTTGGCGGCGAGATATTCTGAAAACGAACCTATATCGCGCCAGTAACCCGCTGCGTCATAGCCTAAGATAAACTCGTCGGAGGAAAGCATTTTCGGAAAAACGTCGCGTGAGAAATCGCAGGTCCGTCCCTCCGGGATATAGTCTAGTGCGCGTTTCGTCAGAAAATATATTCCCGTGTTCACCTTGTCGGAGACCACCTGCTGCCACGACGGCTTTTCGCAGAACGACGTGATACGCCCGTTTTTATCGCATACCGCCGTCCCGTACTGGAGCGGCTTTTTGACCGTATGCGTTACTATCGTCGCGGCGGCGCCGCTTTTTTTGTGCGCCTCGTACGCAGAAGCGAGATCGAGAGTGCAGACGGCGTCTCCCGATATGACGAGAAAATCGTCAGACAAAAGACGGCTCACCGCCCTGACCGCGCCCGCCGTGCCGAGCGGCTCTTCCTCATATGAATAGCAAAGGTCTACTCCCCGGCAGCTGTCCGACAGTCTTTCCTTGATCTTTCCGGACAGATATCTGACAGTCACTACGGCAGATAAAAACCCGTTTTTGCAAAGATGCTCGCACAGACGTACAAGATTCGGCTCGCCCGCCACGGGAAGCATCGGTTTCGGAACGGTATCGGTAAGCGGCTTCAGCCGCGTCCCGAACCCGCCCGCAAGTATAACGGCGGAATACATATAACACCTCGGTCAAACGTTTACTGTTATTATTTTAGACTTGTATTTTCATACTTATTCAGACCGGAGTATCATTTATCCGATAAAATCGGGGCTGACGCGCCGTACTTTTCAAAGCAGAGAGACCTTTCGTTTTTCTCTGTAATAATCCGCCGCCGCGCGTCATATATTAAACCAAAGCGCCCGGGAGGTGAGGGTTTGACGGAAATAAAAAACGGGGGCTTGCAGCTCTGCGACGCGCTTCCTTATCTGCCGCCGCGGATATCCGCCGCCGTAAACCTTTTCCGTATGAAATATCCGGGGCTCTCGTCGGATATAACGGAAATAAGGCTCCGGTCGGGCGGCGCGCTGTCCGTCTCCGTCGGCGACGGGAACGTGATGCTCGACGCGGCGGGGAGCATATCGGATAAGCCTTATATCTGCACGAAGGAGGACGTTGACGGGTGCGTCTCGCTTCTCTGCCGATCTTCCTTCCACTCGCACGAAGACGAGCTTGAGCTCGGATATATCTCCGCGCCAGACGGCATACGCGCCGGCGTATCTACGTACGGCGTGCCGGGAGGCTCGGTTTACGGAATAGACGGCATATGTCTGCGTCTGCCGCGCGACGTTTACGGGTGCAGTCTCGGACTTTTTGAAAAGACCGGCATCGTCTCAATGCTTATCTGCTCGCCGCCCGGCGTCGGAAAAACGACGCTTCTGCGCGATATGGCGCATCAGCTGTCGGGCAAATACGGCAAAAGGGTTGTCGTGTGCGACACAAAATATGAGCTTCTGCCGAAGAAAAAGCCGCTTTTGGCGGACTACATCTGCGGCAGAGACAAGGCGGCGGCGGTGGAATGCGCAGTCCGCAGTCTGTCCGCGCAGGCGGTCTTATGCGACGAGCTCGGCGACTGCGACGAGACGCGGGCGCTTCTTTCCGCGCAGAGCGGCGGCGTCGTTTTGATCTGCACCGCGCACGCGGACGGTATGAAAACCATGCTTTCGCGCCCGAACCTCAGGCTTTTGTACGACGGCGGGATATTTGAAAAATACGTTTTCCTGTCACGCAAGGGAACGGAATTCACATTTGACGTAACGGACGGATAATATGAAAATTGCGGGAGCCGTAATCATAATACTCGGCTCCGCCGCGCTCGGCTTTGCGCTCTCCGCCTCATCGGCGGAAGCCTGCGCGGCGGCGGAGGAGATATACAGGACCATGAGATACATACGCGACGAAATATGCGAAAACAGAACGCCGACGGATATAATCCTTCTGCGCCTCGGCGTAGTTTTCAGCGGCGCGGCAGGCGCGGACCGTATATATACGGCGTACGAAAAAAAGCTTTCAAGACTCAATGAAAAGGAGAAAAGCATCTTCCGCGAATTTTGCTCGGCCGCGGGCAAAGGCGGCGCCGGGGTACAGCGCGGCGCGTTCGACGCGCTTCTGTCGCGGTATGAAGCAGAGCTTGAGACGCGCCGCAGAAAAAACAGCAGCGCCCCTAAGCTTTATATCGCCTCCGCTTTGTTTTTCGGCGTTTTCGCCGTGATCATTTTCCTTTGATCCGAGGACAAAACATTGGATATAGATATAATTTTCAAGGTCGCGGGGATAGGGCTCCTCGTCGCCGTGATGTACGTGGTCTTATCAAAATCCGGCAGGGAGGAAATGGCGATGCTCCTGTCGCTGTGCGGTATAGTCATTATTCTTCTGATGATAGTCGGAAGAGTATCCGACCTGTTTTCATATATCCGCACGTCGTTCGGGCTGTGAACGGCGTCGTCGCCGTGTGCGCCGCCGCGGCGGTGCTCGCGCTGATCGTCTCCGTCATAAAGCGAACGGAGGCGGGAGTGGGCGGCGTTCTGTCCGTTCTCATATCCGTATGGCTTCTTTACTTTATAATACAGGGGATCATTTATTTAAAGAACGGTATCGCCTTGTCGGAAAAATACGTGAGCGGATATCTGCCGTTCATACTGAAGTCCGCGGGCATAGGTTTTATTTCCCAGACCGCGGCAGATATATGCCGCGACAGCGGCGAGGCGTCGGCCGGAAACAAGATAGCGACCGCGGGCAAGCTCGGCATACTTACGGTTTGTCTGCCGCTTATAAAACAGCTGCTCGATACGGCGATAGGATACATAAATCAAGGGTGAAAAAATGCAGGAGCTTCAAAGCTACATAGCAAACGAATACTGTCCGGGCGTAAAGCTCTACGGCGCGGACGAGGCGGCGGACGCCCTGTTCTCGTCTTTAAGGGACGGCTTGAAGCCGGCGCTCGTCTCATTATCCGTACTGCTCGGGCTCATCATCGTCGCCGCGCTTTTGAAAGCCTTTTCCTCCGCCGTATCGGACAACTCCGGAATATACGACTTCTGCGTATGCCTTATATGCTCCGCGGCTGCGTACGAGGTGCTGAAAAACGCGTACGGCGCGGTATCCGTCAGTCTTACCGGCATAGCCGTGCTCATGGACACCATGTCCGCCGCGATGTGCGCGATATACGGACTTACCGGGAATATAGTGGGCGGCACCTCGTCCGTTTCAACGCTGATGCTCGCCCTTCAGGTGATGCGGCTCGTATCCGATAAACTTCTGTTTCCGCTCTGCCTCTCGCTTTTCGGCGTGTCGCTCGTGTCTGTCCTCGGTTTTGACGCGGGATTGAAGCGCATTTCAAAAACGGTCAGACGCGCCGCCGTGTTTCTTTGCTCCGCCTCCGGCACGGCGGTGTGCGCCGTTTTGTCGTATCAGACCGTCGTCGCAAGAGCGGCGGACGGCGCGGCGCTGCGCACGGTAAAATTCGCGTCCTCGTCGTTCATACCTATAATCGGTTCGTCACTTTCCGAATCCGTCTACGCGGTGACGACGTCGATATCCGCGGTCAAAGCCGCGGCGGGCGCGGGCGGCGTCATATCGATCTCTGTTCTGATCCTGCCCGCCGTCGTATCTGTGGTTTTGTCAAAATTCTGCATACGCGTCTGCTCGTCACTGTCCTCTCTGCTTGAGGTCGGCGCGCTTTCGCTCTTCTTTGACGAATGCGGCGAGATACTTTCGATACTGTTATCCGTTATACTCACCGCATCAGTCGTTTTCACGGTCGCGTGCGCCCTTTTCTGCCTATGATACGCCAGCTTTTCTCTCAGCTTGCGGCGCTCGCCGCCGTCTGCACCGTAACGCTTATGATATGTCCGGAGACGGAGATGAAAAAATACGTCCGCTTTGCGTGCGTACTCTGCGCCGTATCCGTCGTCGTATCGTTTCTGCCGTTTTCAAAGGATCTGCCCGTTCTTGACAAAAGCGCGGCGGACGTCGCCGATATGACGGACAAGGCGGCGGAGATGATTGTAAAAGAGACCGTATCCCGTCTTGAGGAAGCCGTGACGGAGCTTGCATACCGGCGGCACGGTATAGATAAGGACGATATAACGGCAGTGATCTCATACAGGCGCGGCGACGGCGGGATAACGGAGCTTGACGGCGTGAACGTAACGCTTAAAGGATTGAAATACGCGGTATATACGGTAAGTCTGAAAAACGAGGTAAAGGAGCTTTTTGATATTCCGTGCGAGGTGGTGATATCGGAGTGAAAAACGAGGCTGTATCGGCTCTTTTGAAGAACAAAAAAACGCTCGTACTGCTCGCAGCGGCGGTCATTATCGGAATTCTGATGATGATCTTCGGCGGCCGCGGAAAAAATGAGGCGGAAACGGATGAAATTTCGGAATATGAGGAGTCGACAGAGAATAAAATAGAACAAACGGTACAGGCGATGTGCGGCGGAAAGGTATACGTCATAGTCTCCGCGGAATACGGAAAAGAGACGCAGTACGCGAAAAACGTGACGGAGAGCGGCGAGCAGACGGTCATATCCTCCGGCGCTCCCGTAACGGTGCGTACTGCGGCGCCCGTTATACGCGGGATAACCGTCGTATGCAGAAACGGCGGCGATCCGTCCGCGGCGCGCAGGATAACGGAGGCTTTGTCCTGCGCGTACGGGATATCGAGCGCCAGGATATACGTAACGTCGTACAGACAATAAAACCGAAGGAGGAAGATCATGAGAATAATAAAAGCCACAAACACGGACAAAGACCGCGGTTTTACGGTCAAATTAAAGGAGTTTTTCAAAAAATACGGCAAGAGGAGCATAGCGATAGCCGCCGGCGTGCTGATCATCGGCACCGCCGTTACGCTCAATCTCGTACTGCCGGCGTCAAAGCCCGCGGCGGCTGAGAATAACGGCGCGTCGGGTCAGGCGGGAAAGAAAGAGGAGGAGGATTTCTTCGCCGTGTCCGCGCTAAATCGCACGAAGGCAAGGGACGAGGCCATGGAGGTGCTCCACACTGTCGTAGACGCGGGAACTGACCGCGAGGCGTCAAAGCAGGCGCTTTCCGACATATCCCGCATATCGTCGGATATAGAAAAGGAAGCGAACATAGAAACGCTTATAAAAGCAAAGGGCTTTGACGACTGCATAGCCGTGATCTCGGGCGATACGCTCAATATCGTTGTAAAAAGCGACGATAAGCTTTTGCCGAACGAGGTCGCGCAGATAAAGGAAATAGCGTATAAATCAGCCGACGTGCTGCCCGACAACGTCGTAATAACGCTGAAAAAGTGATACGCGTATTATACGCCGGACAAAGCAAAAACCGTGTCAAAAAATCCGAAACTTTAAAAAAGGTTTCGGATTTTTTCTGTCGTATTTTTCCCCGGCGATTTCAGTTGATTTGCGAGGCGATGAAATTCGCCGCGGTGTTGAGCAGACGCAGATCTCCGCTCTGCTCTGTTTTCTTTTCCTCGTCCGATAAAGACGCCACGACGCCTATGACGTCGCCGTCGCAGACAATCGGCGCGGCGCAGGAGACGAACTTGCTGCAGCCGTCCACGGGATACAGCTTGTTTCCGCTGTGGGTGTAGCCCGATCGTTTGTCGCAGAGGCGCTCGAGCTCCGCCGTTATCGGTCTGTCGTTGTATTCACGCTTCGGCACGCCCGACGACGCGACGACGGTATCCTTGTCGCACACGATCACGGACACGTCCGCCGCTTTGTGAAGCGACTCCGCACAGTCTCCCGCTATGCTTCCTATCTCACCGACGGGCGAATATTTCTTGAAGATCACCTCCCCGTCCTTCTCCGTAAAGATCTCAAGCGGGTCGCCTTCTCTGATACGCAGGGTCCGTCTGATCTCCTTCGGTATGACGATTCTTCCGAGCTCATCTATTTTTCTTACTATTCCGGTTGCTTTCATTTAAAAACTCCTTTTGATTTTCTTTTACCTGCATTATGCGCAGTCAGAGGAAAAAATATGTATCAATTCCAATATATTTTCGGGAAATGTTGATATCTTTTTTAATCTGCAATTTACCTTCAATTATTGAAATATGCAAATATTTATGATATACTGTATAAAAAAGACGCGGAAGGAGCGGAAAAATGAAAAGCAGGGTCAAAAGAATACTGTTCGGACTGTTTTGTGCGGCGTTCGTTTCTCTCGTCGTTTATTCCGCCGTCACCGCCGGCGCCGTGTCAAAAACAGCGCACAACAACGAAAAGGTATCGGAAAAGATCGCGGGCGAGCCCGAGATACGCGCCGATTCGCTTTATTTCAATATGCTCGACGCGCGCGGTCAGTACGTTTACGACGTTTTGAAGGATACCATATCAAAGGGAGAACGGTACACGGAGCTTATGCCTCTCGTTCTTACCGAAAGCGAGCTTTCGGGCATCGTCCGCGCGCTTACGTACGACGATCCGTCCTTATACTACGTGAACGCCGACGGATTCGACCTGAAAAATCACGGATATACGGACTCGGGCAAAAAATCCGGCAGGCTCGTCGTCCTGCCGTCGATAGTCGACGGAAAATATACCCGCGTATGGATACCTTACACCGCGAACAACGACGACAGCTCGAAATTCCTTGAAAAAGCCGCGGGCAGGTTCAAGGCGTCCGTTAAGAAAGCCGACGCCATGACTGCCGACGTACACGACGTATTCCTTGTCTGCCAGCTCATACACGATTATCTGTGCGGCATATGCGAAAAAACGGAGAGCGGCGGCATATACGCGGACACGGCGTACGGCGCTCTCGTCGAAGGGAAGGCGACCTCGCTCGGTTATGCGAAGGCGTTCAAGCTTCTGTATGAAAAATACGGCGGTCACGCGTTTATAGTAAACGGCGGCAAATACTACTGGAACACCGCGCTGATAAACGACAATTATTATAACGTGGATATTTACGGAGACGATCTTGACGGCGATCTCAGGGGCGTTACGCTCCGCGGCGCCGTATCTCACCTTTATCTCTGCCGCGACGACGCGACTTTCTATCTCGAACACGAAAAGAGCGTGGGCAACGTTCCCGTCTGCTCCGACAAAACGACTTATTACTCTCACAACGGCTTCGATCCGTCCACTCCGTCCGAGCTGTACGACGCGGTGGCGCGTCAGGTCGAGTCTCAGAGGCAGTCAAAGGGTTATTATTTTGAAATATACACGGAGCTTGACAACGCGCCCGAGCGTATAAGGGAGGCAACTCTGCGCGTTCTCTATGAGAATTATCCCGATTACGCGAACGGGTGTGAGATATACAGGCTCTCCGACAACATACCCGCTTATCTTGTAAAAATAGTCAAAAGAACGGCGGAGCAGGAGGGATAAAATGAATCTTACGTTTGAAAAAGCCGTTAATCTGCTTAAAGCAAAGGGTCTGACCGTCACGTTTGCGGAAAGCTGCACGGGCGGTCTTCTCGGCAAAAGCATAACCGACGTGCCGGGAGCCTCCGCGGTATTCCACGGCGGCGCGATAACGTATTCAAACGATATAAAAATAAAAGTGACGGGCGTTTCGCCCGACACCATCGATAAATACACCGAGGTCAGCTTCAGATGCGCCGAGGAAATGGCGGCAGGCGCCGCCCGGCTTTTCGGCGCGGACATCGGAATATCGGCGACGGGCTACGCGGGACCGGGCGGCGGGACGGATGAAAACCCCGTCGGCACCGTATACACAGGCGTATACGCGCGCGGCAAAATCTGCTCCTACAGACTGTATTATCCCGGGAAGAGCCGCGACGAGATACGCCGAGCGGTCACGTTGTTTTCCGCTTATCTTCTTGAATGCGAGGCGGACAGGCTTTGAAGGCGTGGCAAAGGTTTCTTCTCCTGCTCGGGCTTTTCGCGGGCTTTGAAGCGTTGTATCAGCTGTTTTTATATCTTGAACGCACTTATTTTCCGCGCACTCCCGTCTGCACGCTGATTCTCGGCGTCACGGTGGGCGGGCTTCTTATAGCCGTGATCGTTCTGAACCGCGGCTTCGACGCCAAGCCCGTTACGACTGATTCGCTCGACTTCACGCTCCCTTACGAGGAGCGCGTAAAACGCGCGGAGAAGATAAACAAAAACAAAAAAACGGCGAAGCTTCTGATGAACCTTTTCATTCCGCTCGCTTTTGTTCTGAGCATCGATCTGCTCGATCTGTATTTTGATATTTTTGACAAGATAAAGGGGTTATTCGGCTGATGGCGGTTTGCGCTTATTCTCTTTTCTCCTCCTCGTCAGGCAACTGCACGTACGTGAGCGACGGGGAGACGTCGTTTCTCATAGACGCGGGCGGCGCCGCCAAGCGCATAGTCGAAGCGCTTTCAACGCTCGGAACGGATATTAGCCGCGTAACGGAGATATTCGTAACGCACGAGCACGGCGACCATATAAAGGGCATACGGTGTCTTTGCAAAAAAACTCCCATCACCGTACACGCGGCAGCGGGAACATCGTCCCGCATAGATGCCGAGAGCGTAATCACGCACCCGCCTCTCTACTCCGTCCGAACGGGCGGCTTTACCATAAAAAGCTTCGTCACGAGCCACGACGCCGCGTCAAGCTGCGGCTACGTCATAGAACATACGGACGGCTTCAGGCTCGGCACGCTTACCGATACGGGCTGCGTAACGGACGAGATGATAAAGGCGCTTGACGGCTGCTTTGCCGTAATGCTCGAATCGAATTACGACGAGGGAATGCTTATAAACGGCGTTTATCCCGCGGAACTGAAATCACGAATAAGCTCAAACAGAGGTCATCTTTCAAACGCCCAGTGCGCGGAAACGCTCCCGCTTTTATATAAAGGCGGCACGCGGCGCGTGCTTCTCGCTCATCTGTCGCCGGAAAACAACACGCCCGGGACAGCGCTCGCCTCCGCGCTTGAAGCGAAAAAACGCTTCGGACTTGACGGACTTGAAATAGAATGCGCGGACAGGTTCCGCGTCACGAGGCTCGTATGAACGTAAACGTTATCCACGTAGGGAATTTAAAGGAGAAATATTACGCCGAGGCGGTCGCGGAATACGAAAAACGGCTTTTGCGCTACTGTAACGTCAGAAACGTTGAGATAAAGGAAGCCCGTCTTTCTCCGTCGCCGTCAGACGCGGAGATCGCCGCCGCGCTTGAAGCGGAGGGCAAACGCATACTTGAGTTTTTGCCCGGAAAATCGTACAAAATAGCGCTGTGCGTAGAGGGAAAGCAGCTGTCAAGCCCGGAGCTCGCCGACGTCATATCGAACGCCGCGCGCGACGTCACGTTTATAATCGGCTCGTCATACGGCTTGTCGGAGAACGTTAAAAAAGCGTGCGATCTGCGTCTTTCTTTCTCTAAGATGACGTTTCCGCACAGGCTGATGCGCGTTATTCTGGCTGAGCAGATATACCGCGCATTCTCGATAATCGCGTGCGCGGAATACCACAAATAATATGAGGTATTATTACAAACCCGAAAGACGTACGGGCCTTTACGCCGTATCGTGCTTTCTGTTTCTCATCCTCGCCGTCGCCTCCGCGGCGCTCGGGATCATATTAAAAAAAGCGTTTTTATATATCGTAACGTTTTCTTTTCTCTGCCTGTCGGTTCAGATCTTCACCGTATTTATCCTCTCTTATTACGAATACGAGGCGGACGGACGGTTTTTTATGATATACAGAAAAACCGGAAAAAACAGACAGAGGATATTCGACCTCGATCTCAATTTCGCCTCCGCTCCCGTAACCTACAAGGAGGCGCGTGAAACCGCGAAAAGATCCGGCGTCAGATACAGACGGTTTTACTGTACCTCCGGCGTGCCGCGCAGGAAATGCCGCGTTCTGATATACGACGCGGGCGAGCCCTGTATGCTTTATTTCGCCGCGGACGACGGTTTCTGCGCTATACTCGGTACGCGCACAGCGTCCCGTCCGGAAGAGTGATCACGTTAAGCACGTCGCCGAGCGCGTATTCGTACAGACTGTCGCGCGGACAGGCGCGGTGTATCCTGCCGCCGCAAAGTATATACCCGCCGCGGGCGTCCGTTCTAGTCAGCGCTATCGCGTTACAGGTCTCCTCTTTCTTTTCTCTTTTACAGAGATACGCCGCGCCGCAGACCGCGCCCGTGTAAATAAAAAATGTTATCACGTCCGCAAAAACCGGCAGGCCCAAAAGAGCCGGACAGAGCGCGGCAAAAGAAGCGCCGCAGCCTGTCAGCATCAGCCGCATACGCGACAGAACGTAAACAACGAAAAACACAAAGGCAAGCGATAAGAATATCGCGGGCATAAGATCATGTAAAGTCATACACCTGTCGGAACGATAAGGGTTAACCGTTCCGCCTCCTCTTATTATCATTACCACAAAAGGCGGTCATATTCAATGTGCACAGCAAAAAAAACGTATTATGAGTTTCTTCTCGTCTGCCTCGGCAACCCGGGAAAAACGTATAAGTATACGCGCCATAACGCGGGCTTTCTGTTTGCGGAATGGCTGAAAAAGAATAAGGATATAAGAATAAAGCGCAGTAAATTCAACTCGCTGTACGGCGATATAAAGCTCGGCGGCAGGCGCGGTCTTATCGTTCTCCCGCAGACTTACATGAATTTATCCGGCGTTGCGGTGAAGGGCTTTGCCGTGTCGTATAAAATACAGCCGTCCTGCGTTATAACTGTCTGCGACGACATAAATTTTGACGTCGGACAGATGAGGATAAAGCGCAAGGGCTCCTCTGCGGGACAGAAGGGTATGGGCAGTATAATAGAACAGCTCGGCACGGAGGATTTTCCGCGCGTCAAATTAGGCGTCGGCAGTAAAGCCGAACAGCAGGACCTGAAGGATTACGTCCTTTCAGACTTTACGGATAAGGATATGAAGACGCTCGATCAGCTTTTTGACAGCGTTTACGACGCCGTCTCGCTTATCGCCGCGGGCGATATAGACCTTGCGATGCAGAAATACAATTGAATGTAACAAACAAACGCTTGTCGGTATAAACATATGAATGAATTTGAGAGTATTTACAACGAATATTTCAAGCGGATATACGCGTTTCTGTCAAAGATGTGTCCCGATCCGTACCTGTGCGAGGAAATGACGCAGGAGACGTTTTATCAGGCGTTCATTTCGTTCCACCGCTACGACGGATCCTGCGAGATATTCACGTGGCTTTGCGCCGTGGCGAAAAACACGTACTTCAAATATCTGCGCAAAAACAGGATACAGACCGTTGACATAGACCTTGTGCCGGACGGAGACGGCGGCGCGGACGATCCCGCGACCGTCTATCAAAGGAAAATGACGGGCGAGGCGGTGAAAAAAGCCGTGGCTCAGCTCCCTTCAAAATACCGCGACGTCGTGGTACTGCGTATATACGCCGAGCTTTCGTTTGCGGATATAGGAAAGAGTCTCGGGATCAGCGAGAATTCCGCAAAGGTAATATTTTTCAGAGCAAAAAAGATGCTTAAGGAGGCTTTAAATGAATATCAACTGTGAAATTGCAAGGGACCTGCTCCCTATGTTAAAGGATAAATGTCTTTCACCCTCGTCCGAGGAGGCGCTGCACGAGCATTTGCAGAGCTGCCCGGCCTGCAGAAGATATCTGCATGAATACAGAGCGAGGCAAAAGGAAGATTTGCTTATACCCACGGGCGATTTTTCCGAGATTGCAAGGCGCCTGCGCAATCACCGCACCGTCACGGAGATAGCCGTCGGGCTTTCCATAGCCGCGCTCGCGGCGTACGCCGTTTTGAAAACAATTAAAAGAGAAACAGTATGATTGTCAAACGCAGAAACGGCGGGGTCGCAAAGGTCCTGTCCGCCGTCTACGCGCTTTTATGGCTTGCCCCGCTTGTTTATTTTGTGATACGGCGTATATTCAATCACAGCGCGTTTATGGATTTTACAAACTTTTTCGCAGCGGGCTTTATAACCGCTGTAACGGCGTTTGCTTCCGTTTTATCGTACTATTCAAGGGACGCGGGTTATACGGGACTTCAAAGGGCGGCGGTCATCTGCGCGTTTGTCTCAAATATCAGAATAATACTGATAATTCCCATGTTTATCTGCGGCTTGGAAACTGCGATTTATATTGATTTGGCGATATCAGCCGCGCTTTTTGCCGCGTCGATTGTTCTTATGATAATATCACGCGTCAAAACAAAAAAGGAGGAGAGCAATTATGAGCAATAAATCACTTAACACGGCGGCGGGACGCCGTGTTTTCGGTAAACTGACCGAAACGCCCGAAAATTTCCCGTTCAGATTTACATACGGCGGAAAAACTTATCACGGCTTTGAGGGCTTGGGCGCCCGCAAAATGACCGTCGGCGGCGCGGGCTTTCAGCGCGTTGTTCTGACCGCGCAGATAGGCGGACTGCTTATAAAAGCCGATACGAAAATCGTCGCCGAATACGGTCAGGTCGAATACACCGTATATTTTGAAAACGTGTCGGATAAGCCGACGGAGGTTTTGTCCGACGTCTATGCGCTCGACTGCGATTTTGAGGGCAGGGACCCCGTCCTGCGCGGCTGTATGGGCGACCACGACAACTGGTATTCCGCGTACGAGCACGACCTGACAAAGGGCGACAAGTATTTTCTTTCGCTCGGCGGGCGCGCCACGCATATAGTTTTCCCGTACTTCGATCTCTGCCACGGAAACGGCGGCACGATGATCGCGCTCGGCTGGGCGGGAACGTGGGAAGCTCTCTTCTCCGCGGGTGAGAATAAAACGCACGTCCGCGCAAAAACGGACGTGTCGTTAAACGCAGTCCTTATGCCCGGCGAGAGCGTCCGTACCGGCCTCGTCGTTCTTCTGCCGTACAAGGGCAGAAATTACGACGACGCGACAAACTTGTGGCGCGGTTGGTTCATGAAATACAATCTGCCGAAAGCGGACGGAAAAGGCACGATGCTTTCTCCGTTTTCCACCTCGTGCTTCGCCTCCGACACGGGACTGCCGAACTCTGACGGCAGTATTTCGGAGCGCAGCTTCACCTGGAAGCCGACGCTTGACAAGCTGATCTCGGAGGACGTCAAGCCCGATTTCCGCTGGTTTGACGCGGGCTGGTATTACGACCCGGAAAACAGGACCGTGGAGTCGGACTGGTGGGGCACGGTCGGCACGTGGGAGCTTGACCGGCAGAAATGGCCGGACGACAGCTTTTTACAGTCGAACGAGGCGTGCCATAAAGCGGGTATGAAGGTCCTCGTCTGGTTTGAGCCCGAGCGTGTCACAAATGTTCCGGCGCTCTGCAGAAACTACGGCTACAAAGAGGAATGGAGCATAGGCGACGGGCATATAAGGACCAACGACCTGGGAAATCCCGAATGTCTGAAATGGACGCTCGGCAGGATAACGAAATTCTTAGGCGATCACGGCGTCGATATGTACCGTGAGGACAACAACAGCGACCCCGGCTTCGCCTGGCCTTACAAAGACAACAAAGAGACGGAAAAATACGGCGTTCCGCGTTACGGCGTGACGGAAAACAAGTGCATCTGCGGTCACTACGCGCTGTGGGACGGCATTATAGAATACTGTAAAAACAACGGCAAATGCACGTTCGTTGATTCCTGCGCGTCGGGCGGCGGCAGAAACGATATAGAGAGTATGCGCCGCGGGATCCCGCTCATGCGCTCCGATTTTGACCGGACCACCTCGGCAATGCGTCTGTCGCAGACTTCGACGTTCTGCCGCTGGATACCCTTCCACGGCTCGAGCACAAAGGACACCGTCGGTCAGCTTGACACGAGCAAGGGCGCGGGCAGCTCTCCGTACGTCGTACGCGCGTCTTTTCTGCCGATATACAACTACGGCGAGGAGTTCACGCACAACAAGGAGCTCGATTATGACCTTATGCGCCGCAACTACAACGAATGGAAGAGCGTCCGTCATCTTCTGACAAAGGATATGTACGTGCTGACCCCGTGGCGGCATCACGACGATAAAACGCACTGGACGGCGTTCGCCTACGACGATCCCGGGACAAAAGAAAGCATCCTCCTTGCGTTCCGTATGGAGGAAGCGGAGGAAGATACGTTCACCGTCAGACTGCCGTTTGCGGATAAGGACGCAAAGTACGAATTAAAAGACGCCGACAGCGGCAAAAAGACTGTGAAAGACGGCGAGGAACTGTTAAAAGGAATAACCTTAACGCTCCGTGAGAAAAAAACAAGCGTTTTGATATATATTAAGAAAATGTAATTCATGTTCCGCTTTGGCGGAACATCGCATTCGGCGCCACCCCCCTCCGGCGCCCGAATGCGCATAGCGGAGACCGTGAAAACAAGAGGAGGCTGAAAATGTCAAAAAACAAAAAAACAGGGCGCATCATTTCAATCGCGGCGACGGCGTTAAACGCTGCGCTGTGGCTCGGAGCTTCGGTATATTTTGCGCGGCCGTTTATAACAGACAATGAGAATTTAGAAGGCCCCGGGGTATTCGTATATCTTGTTTTTCTTGCATGCTGCGTTATGGGTTTTGTAAATGCGGCGCTGCTTTTGCCCGGAGTTATTCTGTATCACAAATCGCATAGGAAATCAGCTCTGATATGCGCTCTGCTGCTCTATATATGTCCTGCAGTAATAGCCTCCGTTTTTTTCGGTTTGATACGAGCAGTATGGCTTGTATCCGTTGTATCAATATTATGGATTTTAGGCGTTAACGCCTGTATCGTCCTTCTGATCATCGGATTTATAAGAAGCAGAACAAAATCAACTTTAAAAGGAGTATACTTATGAACGGCATCTGGATACGCGTAAACGAGCGTCCCACACAAACACATTTTTACTATTTCAAAAAGAAGATCACGGCGGGGAAAAACAACTCCCTTATCATCGACGTCTGCGCGGACACGCGCTATCAGTTGTACGTCAACGGCGCGCTGTGCTGTGAGGGGCCGTGCCAGGGCTCGTGGTATCAGAGATATTACGAGACCGTCGACTGCTCGGACAAGCTGCACGAGGGCGAAAACGATATCAACGTCAAGGTAATGTACTGTCACGACGGCTCTTTTATCTCGATGTTCAAGCATGACCGCGCGGCGCTCTGGTTAAGAGCCGCCTTTACCGCGGACGGAGAAAACCGCGATTTTCAATCCGACGAGAGCTGGGAATGCTGTCGCGACGACAGCGTTTCATTCATGCAGGGGCGCGGCGTCCATACGTCCATTCCGGAATTTGAGCACCACGCGGCGGAAAAAACGCTTACAAAAGTCGACGTTTCAAATTATTATGAGGCGCACACGGAAAGCGGCTGTTACAACCCGTGGGGCTTGAACGAGCCGTACGTACTGCAGAAGCGTCCGATACCCGGGATGCAGACGTATCCGGCAAAACCGTTTTCGTTTGACAAAAAAGAACCGATTACCGTTGAGCTCGACGCGGGCAAATACACGACGGCAAAGGTGAAATTCACGCTGAAAGCGAAAGAAAAGACCACCGTCAGGATAACGTACGCCGAATGCCGCCTTACGCCCGACGGAAAGGGCGGCTGGTACAAGAATATGCGCGACGAAAAAGACGGGCTGATACGAGGGATATATGACGAGGTCGAGGTCGACGGCGAATACACGTTCGAGCCGTTCTGGTACCGCGCTCTCCGCTTTGTGAAATTTGAATCGGACGGCGAATTTGAAGTGACGGAGGCGGAGTTCTCCGAATACTTCTATCCGATGTACGATATCGCAAAATTCAAATGCTCGGACGAAAAACTTAATAAAATGTGGGACGTGAGCATCAACACCGTCCGCTGCTGTATGCACGAAATATACGTCGACTGCCCGTATTACGAGCAGCAGCAGTACGATATGGACAGTGCGAACGAGGCGATGTTCACCTACCGCTTCATCGCCGACACCGCGATGCAGAAAAAATCCATAACCGATCTTGCAAATTCTCAGATACCCGACGGTATGATACAGGCGAATTATCCGTCAACGTCGATACAGGTCATACCCGATTTCTCGCTGTTCTTCATATTTATGGTGCGCGATTATATGCAGTATACGAACGACAAGCCGTTCGTTCTGTCAATGACGGGCTTCGTGGACCGCGTGCTCGAGGGCTTCAGAGGCTATGAGGATGAACGCGGACTTTTCGGCACTACTCCGTACTGGCCTTTCGTCGACTGGTGTCCCGAATGGCCGAACGGCGTGCCCGTCGGAGGGCTTGACGAACCGCTCACCGTATCGAACCTCATGTACGCGGCGGCTCTCAACGCCGCGGCGGAGATATGCGACTACTGCGGAAAGCCCGGCGCCGCCGCCGATTACAGAGCGCGCGCAAAGCGTCAGAACGAGCTGACTGTAAGATACTGTTACGATAACGAAAAAGGCCTTTTCAAAAACACGCCGGACAGAGCCGATTACTCAGAACACACCACGCTCTGGGCGATCCTTTCCGACTGCTTTACGGGAGAGGAAGCTCACGCGCTTATGGAAAGAACGCTTGACGCCGACGTATCGCGCTGCACCTTCTCGATGAACTACTTTATGTTCCGCGCGCTTGAAAAATCGGGCTTTTACGACCGTGCCGACGGTCTTCTTGACGGCTGGCGCAAAATGCTCGATATGAACTGCACTACGTGGTGCGAAAATCCCGACAGTCCGAGAAGCGAATGCCACGGCTGGTCGAGCGCGCCGGCGTACGAGCTGTCCGCCGTTATACTCGGCGTAAAGCCCGCGTCACCGGGCTTTGATACCGTTACGATAAAGCCGTATACGGAAACGCTCGATTTCGCCGAGGGCGAAGTGCCCACACCGCACGGAACGATATACGTAAAATGGATAAAGACCGACGGGGAGATAAAGCTCCAGTATTCTCTGCCCGCAGGCGTGACGCTTATGGAATAGTATTTATACTATATTACAATCGGAATTTAAAACAGAGGCGCGGACGGGGGCGATGAATAACATCCGGGAACGCGTGACGAAGGCGGTTGCTAAAAAACTAATCTTCATATAAAGATTTGATGGCGGGGTCAAAAGCCTCGCCATCTGTTCAATTCAGATTTAATAAAATTAAATTAAATCACTTGAGAAAAATAGAATAGTTTCGCATAACTAATTTTACTGTTTACTGTATCTATTGTAAGAAAAAATGAATTTGATTCGACTGTAGTTTTATTAGTTTTGGCTCTTTATATATTGTGTTCAAGTCGTTTTTATCTTGCCAAAATGAATATTTACAACATAGCAAATAATTACCTGGAAAAGTATAAATATGAGATAGTCCTGACTTTGTTATTGCAGTCTTTAGAGTCCCTTTAGTAA
>JAEEGL016456224.1_pt1 | contig 51612 bp, 27 predicted proteins | sample 9134231 | NCBI WGS metagenome assembly JAEEGL01 (sample SAMN16246548, study PRJNA631951) | gut metagenome | biome: gut microbiome; feature: rumen; material: fiber-attached | host: Bos | place: Iran: Karaj | collected 2018-10
GCTATATCATTACTTTAACCAATGTAAAAAAAACAGGGAAATAGTTGGTCATTCCAAAATAAATGTTTAACTTTGCAGCATTCTTTCTGGCTAAACGAAAACAAACGATACAGAGGGCTGAAAACAAACTAAGCATACTAACTGACATGAAACAGAAAACCGACCCTATTAGAGATTTTACAAGGCGGGCAGCCTTGATGCTGCTGCTCGCAGTGATGACCACGACGGCATGGGCACAGAACACGCTGGTGTCGCACATCGACTACTGCAAGGCCGGCGTCGGCTCCATCCACATCGCAGGATGGGTGTACGACTCCGACCCGAACACGAAGCTCTCCTGGCAGTTAGGAAAAGGGATAGAAGCTTTCGCCTTCGTCTCCACCGACCCTAATGAAGTCTATTATGGCTATTTCCCCATACCACATGACGACATGGAGTATATCGTGAGGGACGACGTGAACACCGAGTTCGGACTCCAAGGCAAACATGGCTTCAGGAACAATATCAGCCTCAACCCCTATATAGATTTGTTCCAAGGCGATGAAGGGGATATCAGCGAGCGGACTTTCTATGTGAAGATTTATGTGAGCGCCAATTTCGGCAACGGAAGTCAAAACTTCCTGAAGCACTCTCTCTCCGTGACCGTGAGAAAGAACTTTGGCTTTGGTTCAGAGGAAAATCCCTACCTCATCACCGATGCCGGCGACTGGAACTCCATTGCCGATGCCATGGCCGACGGCGATATTGGCCAGTATTTCAGCGGAAGCTACTACCAGCTGGGAAACGAGTATTTCGAGTTCGACAACACGATACCCGTCACCAAGATGTTCGGCACCGCCACCCAGCCCTTTACCGGCCATTTCAACGGCAACGGACAGACGCTGAAAGTCAATCTGAACGGCGACATGCACGTGGCACCCTTCGCCTATACCAATGGTGCAACTATCCAGAACCTCACCGTCGCCGGTACCATCAACGCCTCGCAGTATGCGGGCGGCGTCGTGGGCTATGCCTCAAACACGCTCACCCTGCAGAACTGCGTATGCAGCGCCACTATCACCAACTTCCAGAATTACGCCGGCGGACTGCTTGGCTGGTGCGATGACCTGACGCTGAAACTGGAGAACTGCCTGTTCAAGGGTGCGTTCTCGCCCGGCAGCGGTGGCAAGTACCACCCCATTGCCCTCAAGAATGCCTCGGCCACTGTCACCGCACCTGCTGCTGCTGGCCTGTTCTATGTGAACAACATGCCTCCGTCGCCAGAGCTGGACAATATCATTATCATCGGAGCTGAGGGTTTCCCTGCGAGTATGACCAAAATAGACGGGGAATGGGACGACCCCGTAATAGCTGTTGACGGTCAAACCTATTATACAGTCCATTTCGAAGGAAAAAATCTGCCTTACGAGTATTCATTCGAAAACCAAAATTTGATTATTGAAGGCTGGACGATGAAGGATTTCCTCCCTAGTGCGGGGATTTATAATAACAATGATGCCCATCATAATATCTTTTACTCTACGGTGAGTGTAAGAGTAACAGAACCACATTTTTCTGACTATCATTACTTAATATCTCCAGAGTTTAATGGCCATTCGCCCATGTCGGTATCATTCGATTATCATCGTGATGCTGGTGTTAATAACCTAACCCATACAACATTCCAAGTAGGCTATTCCACCACAACAACTGATATTGAAGCTTTTGCATGGGACGATCCAATTACAGAGAATTCATATCAGTGGAAATCTTGCGAAAAAGACTTCCCTAAATGGACTAAATTCATCGCCATAAAAATTCATCCCAAAGTTTGTGGCCTGTGGTTAGACAATTTTTCCTTTAGGGCTTGCAACTATCCATCACCAACCCATCTCAGTGCAATTGATATTACTGAACATACAGCGTCTCCGTCATGGGAAGCTCCAGCGGCTGACCATATAATTACGGGCTACTCTTATCAAAGCAGAAAGATCGGTGATGAGGACTGGTCAGATGAAATCCAAATACCTGCTACTTCAACATCTGCAACACTCAATAATCTCACAGCCAACACGGACTATGAGTTCCGTGTGAAAGCCCTTTACGGTGAGGATGGTGAAAGCATATATATGACTACTCGGTTCACCACTGCCAAGGTGCTGCCCTATGAGTGGGGGTTCGAGAACGGCATGGACCGCTGGAGCATGGTAAATAATGCCCAAGATGAATTTGAACAGTTTACGAAAATTTGCGGTGATGCTAAATATAGCGGAGCGAATGGATTTATGTTTAAAAGTTATGTTTATGCCCCTCAATACCTTATTTCTCCCCGATTTGCCGGTACTACTGAACTGAAAGTCTCTTTTTACTATAAGGATCGCAGACCCGACTCTGGTTTCTGGGAGACCTTCCAAGTAGGTTACTCTGTTACGACCAGTGACATCGATGCCTTTATTTGGAGCGAAGACATTTACGCCACAGGCATCCCATGGACGAAGGCTGAACACACTTTCCCAGTAGGCACCAAATTCATTGCCATCAAATACGTTTCCTCTTATACAAACGGTCTGTATTTAGATGATTTCTCTTTCGAGGAGATGTCTAACTTTAAGGAACCAGCCAACCTCACCGTGAGCGAATTGACAAACCATAGTGTTACGTTAGCTTGGACAGCTTCCGATGGAGCTACGGGCTATGCCTACCAGTACAAAAAGCTTACTGATGATGTTTGGTCAGCCGAAGCCACGACAGCCGCCGCTTCCGTCACCATTAGCGGCCTGGATGCCAACACGAACTACGATTTCCGGGTGAAAGCGCTTTACACAGGAAGCAACGCCAGCAATTATGCGACTGTCAGATTCTTCACCGAAGGCGCTGCCGTGACCTCCCTGCCTTACTTGGAAGGTTTCGAAAACGGCATGGGTGGCTGGCGCATATCTGGCCTTAATTCGGAAATATACAGCCAGAGCTCAGATAACATACACAATGGTAACTATAGCTTCGAACTTTATCAACACGAAGCACTGATATCCCCTCAGTTGGATGTCAGTACTCCCATGTCGGTATCTTTCTATTACAAGCATTTCTACGGAACCTATTCCGATGGTATGAATCAAGGCACAAGCGAATTTCCCGCTAGGTTCCAAATGGGCTACTCCTCAACAACCAAAGACCTCTATGCTTTTGCATGGGGCGAGTTAATAGGTACCAGCGCAGAGTGGAAAAAGATCTCAGGTTTCTGTCCAGAGGGCACCAAGTATGTTGCCGTCCGATGGGCAGACGGTTATTCGATATTATTGGATGACTTCACTTTCACCGTTGGTACTCCTCCTTCCGTGCCCCACAATATCGCCGTAACCAATATCACTGCCTTTAGTGCTGACCTCAGCTGGGAGGGGGACAGCGAAAGGTATGAGTTCCGTTTTAGACAGAAGCCTCTGTTCTTCGAAAACTTCGAGAGCGGCCTTGGCCAGTGGAAGGTTGTCCGTAACGGGCAGGGTACGGACAACACAGACTGGAGCCAATGGAATCTTGCTGAAGGCACCGAAAACTGGGCAACTGGTCATAGTGGTACCTATGTGGCGCTGTCAGTCGGCTTTGACTACGAAACCGATATAGTCTATGCTGTTGACAACTGGCTTATCTCGCCACAGGTGACCTTAGATGGCACTTTGAGTTTCTGGGTACATGACAGCGGCAACTCCCATGAGCCGTTTGATGTGTATGTCTCTACCACGTCAGATGAGGTCAGCTCCTTTACAAAGATTGGTTCTGGCGTTTCCACTGACAGGTGGACAGCGTTTACCTTTGACCTGAGCAGTTACAACGGCGTGCCGGGCTATTTCGCCATCCGCCATCAGAGCGAAGGCAATCCCTTCTTTGCCGTTGATGACGTCGGCATCTCTAAGGGTGACTTGGCGTGGATAACAGGAACTACGAGAAACAACGTTGGATTTCAATTGTCAGGTCTTTCACCAGAGACTGAATACGAGTTCCAGGTGCGGTCAAGAATATACAACACTTTATTTGCCTGGTCAGACGTGGTCACCTTCACCACCAATCGCATTATACCTATAGACGATGACGAAGACAACAATGCGGTCATTGACGCCATGGCTGCCGTAACAAACGGTACTTTCGATGTGATGCTGGTACGCCGCATGCTCTACAAGGACGGCACATGGAACACGCTGTGCCTGCCCTTCGGCGTGGTCAACCTCAGCAGCACGCCGCTCGAAGGTGCCACGGTGAAGACGCTGGGCAGCACCGACCTCAGCGACGACGGCACGCTGACGCTGAACTTCACGGACGCCACGGGTATCGAGGCCGGTAAGCCCTACATCTTGAAGTGGGATTTGCCCAAGCCCGACCTCGTCATCCACTCGGCCACGGAATGGAATACTTTCGCACAGAACGTGAACAACGGCACGGAATCCTACGAGGGTAAGCTCGTGCAGCTGGGCACCGACATCAGCATCTCGACGATGGCGGGCACGGCGGAGCACCCGTTCCGTGGCATCTTCGACGGCGCAGGCTACACGCTCAACCTCAGCATCAGCGGTGCTGACTACGCCGCGCCGTTCCGCTACATCAACGGTGCCACCATCTGCAACGTGAAGGTCACGGGCTCCGTGAATGGCGGACAGTACAGTGCCGGCATCGTGGGCGCGGCGCTTGGCGGCACGAACAGCATCAGCAACTGCTGGATGGCAGCATCGGTGAGCAGCTCGTCGAATATCGGCGGCATCCTGGGGCATGGCACCTCATCGGCCACCACCATCTCCAACTGCTTCCTGGACGGCAGCCTCAATGCCTCCTACATCGGTGTCCTCTATGGCGGAGGCTCCAATGGCGGCACACATGCCGTCGAGAACTGCTGGATCAGAGGCACCTACCCCACCATACTCTTTGATGGAGGCATCGACCTGGTATTGGCAGACGGCGGCACGGTCAGCGTCATCAACTGCCGCCAGAATATCGGCGGAAACGCGCAGGGAACCCCCGAAGGAACCATTGTTGTTGTAGGAGAAGGCAGCAGTGACACCTACTATGCCGAGTTCCTCGGCCGTCAGTGGACGCTAAATGACAACGGGAATCTAGCCCTGAAGCATACCACCGACGCGACGAACATCACAAGTCCCGTCTTCGAACACGTGCGTGTCAGCAACACCATCACGCCCGCCGAGACCGACCATGTGAACTTCATCGGCATCACCTCGCCAGCCACCTTGGCCGCCAATGACAACAGCCTGCTCTACCTCGACACCGACAACACGCTCCACCATCCCGATGCCGACATGACACTGAACGCCTGCCGAGGCTACTTCCAGCTGAACAATCCGAGCGCCAACGTCAACGCCATCGTGCTGAACTTCGGCGACGTCGAGATACTGCTGGGCGACGTGAATAACGACAACAAGGTGACGCCCGCCGACGCCATCATGATCCTCTACCACTACTTCGGCGTCAAGCAGAACGGCTTCAACCCCGACGCCGCCGACCTGAACGGCGACAAGCAGGTCACCCCCGCCGACGCCATCGAGACCCTCTACAAGTACTTCGGTGCCTCTGCGGGAGCACGGTCGTCCAAGCCCGCCAATAGCCGCGACCCTGAGTAAAAGGAGTGAACAGAAACGAATTGGCACTAATGAGGGATAATTTCCAACCGCACCTGTAGGTTTATTTTCCCACAATTAGTGCCAATTTGTTTCCAAAAAAATTTTCGGGGCATTTACGTTATATTTACGTCCCATTCACGTTGCGCCGCAGGCAAGACTGGAAAGGAATCTGAATAATGTGAATAATTTACTCACAAATTTATAATAATTATCATTCTTATTCGTGGAAAGAATTATTCTGATTATTCACATTCGTTTCAATAATATCATCCCACGAATTCTTCCCCAACATAGTGCGAATTTGTTCCCGTTTATTTTGTTCCGTCTGATTTTTTTTGTACTTTTGCAAGCAGATTGCGACAACAACCTTTTATGATATAAAACCGAAAACGATATGAAACAGGAAACCAACACTTTCAGTAGGAGCGCGGTCGTCCTCGCCCGCCTCGTTACCCGTCTTTCACCCGCACTCCGCAGGGCAGCCCTCTTGCTGCTGCTCGCAGTGATGACTTCAGTGACGGTAATGGCGGACATACTACCGCCGGTGTGTGAAATCGAAGTGTTCAAGGCGGGCGCCGGACACATCTTCGTCCAGGGATGGGCATACGACCCGTACAAGAAAGACTGGAAGTTAGACATCGGCATCGTCGTCTCCCGAAGCCAAGACGTGAACGACTACCCTGCATTTTGGGGCGTGGAAGACGTGGAAAGACCCGACATCAACGAAAGTGAAGGTCTCACCGGCATACATGGTTTCAAGCAGATGATAGAGATTATTGACAATGACATCACCACACCCCATGACTACTATGTCAGGATCAGGGCCGTCACCTCAGACAATCTGGAGTACACGTTATTCGAATCCTCCATCAACGTCTATCCTTTCTTAGGTCAGGGAACGGAAATGTCGCCCATCACCATCCGCCATAAGGATGACTGGAACAAGATGATTGACCTGATGGCGGATGACGATATGGGTCCCTATTACGCTGACAAGTACTACATGCTGGACGATGACTTCAACAACACGAGCACTCCCGTCAACCGGATGTTCGGCACGGCCACCCGGCCCTTCGCCGGCACGTTCAACGGCAACGGAAAGACCCTCAACGTCAATCTGAGCGGCACCGAGCGCGTGGCACCCTTCGCCTATACCGACGGCGTCACCATCCAGAACCTCACCGTCGCCGGCACCATCAACGCCACACAGTCTGCCGGTGGCATCGTGGGCTATGCCGCAAACACGCTCACCCTCGAGAGCTGCGCCTGTGGTGCCACCATCAGCGGTTTCAGCCAATTCGCCGGCGGACTCCTGGGCTGGTGCGACGACCTCACGCTTACCATGGGTGACTGCCTCTTCAAGGGGGCGTTCAGCCCTGCTGACGGCGGCAAGTACCACCTCTTTGCCTGCAAAAATGCCTCCAAGACCGTCACCATGTCTCTCGCCAATAGTCTTTATTACCTGAATACTGCAACATCGTCAGAAGGTCTGGGTAAAAACTGCATCACCGAAACAGAGGGCACCCCAGTGAGTACAACCCCCGTAGATGGTGTATGGAACGAACGCTTTGTGGCTGCCGACGGCCAGCCCTACTACAGAACTCACTACAATGGCTCAGAAGAGGATCCCCACCTCATCTATGATGCCGACCAATGGAACAATTTGGCCGATGCCATTGCCGACGATCGCTTCAGCCAGTATTTCAGCGACCGCTGCTACCGGCTGGCCGACAATTTCGACAACACGACCGCCGTCACCACGATGTTCGGTACAGCCACCCATCCCTTCACCGGCACCTTCGACGGCAACGGACAGACACTCAACGTCAATCTGAGCGGCACCGAGCACGTGGCACCCTTCGCCTACACCGACGGAGCTTCCATCCAGAACCTCACGGTTGCCGGCACCATCAACGCCACACAGTCTGCGGGCGGTATCGTGGGCTATGCCGCAAACACGCTCACCCTCAAGAGCTGCGCCTGTGGTGCCACCATCAGCGGCTTCAGCCAATTCGCTGGCGGACTCCTCGGCTGGTGCGACAACCTCACGCTCACCATGAGCAATTGCCTGTTCAAGGGCGTGTTCTCGCCTGCTGATGGAGGCAAGTACCAGCTCATTGCCTGCAAAAATGCCTCCAAAAAAGTTACCATGACTCCCGCCTTTAATCTTTACTACATAAAAACTTTGGCTCCGTCAGAAAGAATGGACGACAACTGCATCATTGGAGCAGAGGGCATCCCGGTGAGTGAAACCCTCGAAGCTGACGAGTGGGACGACCCCATTTTGGCTGCCGACGGCATCACCTACTATGGAGTTCACTATGATGGGAAATACCTGCCTTACGATTACGGTTTCGAGACTCCATTAGACGAAGATGGATGGATGATGGCGGATTGTATTGATCTTACGGGATTACGGGAAATTAATCATAGTGGTAATTATAGTTTCTTTTTCCTTTGGACTTCATATCCAAGTGAACAACACTACCAATATTTGATATCTCCTAAACTTGACAATCGTTCAGGCATAAAGATGACGTTTTACTATAATATTCATAGACTTACTGCTGGATGTGCCACATTCCAAGTGGGTTATTCTACCACAACCCCTGACATTGACGCTTTCAATTGGGACAACGGGACAACCACCAGTATCAAACAATGGCTTCTCTATGAGGGGAGCTTTCCTAAGGGAACGAAATATATTGCTGTCAAATGGCATCCCAACAAATATGGTTATCTGTATTTAGACGATTTCAGCTTCACAGCATGCAACACTCCTTCCCCAACACAACTCTGTGTAGGTGATGATATCACTGAAAATACGGCATCGCTAACTTGGGAGGCTCCCTTTGCGAACAATACCATTACAGGCTATACCTACCAATACAAGAAAGCCAGTGATACGGACTGGTCAGCCGAAACCACCGTGGATGCCACTTCTGTCACCCTGACGGGACTCACCGCCAACACCGACTACCAGTTCCGTGTGAAAGCCCTTTATGGTGAGGATGAGAGTGTCTATGTGCCCGTCAACTTCACCACCGCTATGGAATTGCCCTACGATTACGGCTTCGAGAACGGCATGAACCGCTGGAGCAGGATGGACGACGCATGGGGATATACGGGCATCAGCGAGAAAGCCAAACATGAAGGTGAGAAAGGTTACTTCTTCAATTCTTATATTACTTCCCCCCAATACCTGATTTCCCCCCGTTTTGCGGGAACCCAACCTTTGACCGTATCGTTCTATTACAAGGATAGTGAACCGGACAGCGGTTTCTGGGAAACCTTTTATGTGGGTTATTCCACCACGACCAGCGACCCCGATGCCTTCAAATGGGGCGATGCGATTTACGCCACCAACATCCCATGGACAGGATACGAACAGACTTTCCCTGCAGGCACCAGGTTTATCGCTGTCAAATACACTTCTTCTTACACGGTTGGCTTATACATAGATGACTTTTCCGTCGCAGCGTATTCCACATTCCCCAAACCGACAGACATCACAGTCAGCAACCTGACCGACAGCGGGGCCAAACTTTCGTGGACGGCTCCCGATGGAAACGTCACGGGCTTTGCTTACCAGTATCGAAAGGCTACGGATGAGGAATGGTCGGCCGAGACGACGGTACAGACCACGACCGTCACCCTGAGCAACCTGGAAGAGAACATGACCTACAATTTCCGTGTCAAGGCACTCGGAAGCGGAGGCATTGCCAGCAATTACGCCATAGGCAGTTTCCACACCGATGGCAGTGTGGTAAACCTGCCCTATATCGATAGCTTCGAGAACGGCATGGGCGGCTGGCGTATGAAAGACTGCCACCAGAGTACAGAAATAAATACAATCTACGCCCAAAGTGGCGAACACAGCTTCTATTTCCACAGTACCTCTAATCACCAATATCTCATTTCTCCTCACTTTGCAGGCGGAACGCCCATGAAGGTGTCGTTCTATTATAGGAATGTTAATCCCGATTATCCTGCGAAATTTTTTGTGGGCTATGCCTCCAGCAAAACAAATCCCATCATTGTGAAGAACACAATGGAAGCCATTGACGGCGAGTGGACGCTGTATGAAGCTTTCTTCCCTGCTGAAGCACAATATGTCGTTATCGGCTGTCTCGCAGAAGGCTATATGCTCCATTTGGATGACTTCAGCTTCACACCGATACCGGAGATAGACCTCGCCGACCAAACCGACAACAGTCAGACCATCATCGACAACAAGGACGAAGAAGCCTTAGTGACCCTTCAAGGCCGCACCCTCCACCTCAACAGCCAGTGGCAAACGCTGTGTCTGCCCTTCGATGTCAGTAGCTTTTTGTTTACTCCGCTGGCAGGAGCTACGGTGAAGACACTGGGCAGCACCTCGTTCTCTAATGGCACGCTGACCCTGAACTTTGAGGATGCCACCAGCATTGAGGCGGGCAAGCCGTACATCGTGAATTGGGCCGATGCCGCCTACCTCACCATCAACTCGACGGAAGACTGGGATGCCTTCGCCGAGAGCGTGAACCGCGGCAAGTCGTATGCCGGCAAGACCGTGATGTTAAGAACTCCCATTACTATTTCGACGATGGTGGGCACAGCTGAGCATCCCTTCGACGGCATCTTCGAAGGCGACAACAAGAGGTTGGACATCAACATCAGCAACGGCGGCAACGGAGCGGCTCCCTTCCGCTACATCAAAGACGCCACCATCAAGAATGTTAGAACCATAGGCAGCGTCAGCGGTGGCAACTACAGTGCTGGTCTGGTGGGCTTCGCTTCGGGCACCAACACCATTTGCAATTGTATGGTGGAGACGGATGTCGATGTGAGCACCTACGGAGGTGAGTATGTGGGCGGCATCTTGGGCAATGGCACCTCATCGACCACCACCATCCGCGACTGCATGTATAACGGCGACCTCCATGGCCTCAACTTCGGCATGCTTTACGGCTGGGGTGAGGCTGGCGGCACACACACCATTAAGAACTGTATGTCGTATGCGTATTGCTTTCTCCAGGATGGTTCTGCCGCCGACCTGATGCTGGTGGCTCCAGGCGGCACCTGCAACGTCATCAATTGTTACAAGTATAATGACTATGGTACGCAGGGCACTTATTGGTTCACCTTTGGCAGTGATGAAAGTGTGTTAGCAGAAAGACTCGGTGACCAGTGGACAATCAACAGCAACGACGGCACATTGGCCATCCATAAAACAGAAGTCACTACCGTCGCCTACACAAACAGCGTCAACCCCGCGTTCTTAGGTGTCACCGTCAGCGATGCCACTGTGAATGTAGGGACGGACTATGCCGACTTCCTGGGCAGCTGCTCGCCCTTTGCCTCCACGGAGGGGCTGCTCTTCGACGAATACAACCCGAATAACGGCGCCTGCCGCGGCGCCCTCCGCCTTGCCAACCTTAACGACGCCGCCTTCGACGGCTGGTACACCGATGCCGAGCTGACCACGCCCGTCACCACCATCCCCTTCGCCGCCGACGGCACGGTGACGCTCTACACGAAGGCGACCAAACCGCTGGTGAAGGGCGACGTGAACGGCGACGGCAAGGTGACGCCCGCCGACGCCATCATGATCCTCTACCACTACTTCGGTGTCGTTCAGAACGACTTCAACAAGTCCGCCGCCGACCTGAACGGCGACAGCCACATCACGCCTGCCGACGCCATCGAGGCGCTGTACAAGTACTTCGGGAGCAGCAGCAACAATGCGCGCAGGGCACGCCCCACAACAACTGATGAGCCAATGATGGTAGAATAGGGATTAGGAAACGGCATGTTTCCTAATTCCTATTCACTTCGCTGAAGGAGCTGGAGCATGATGGCGGCGGCATTGTCGGAGGCACTGCCGTTGCCCAGCCGCTGAAACACCTCTTCGTAGCCCTGCAGCATCTGCTGGCGGCGGGGACTGTCGGGGGGCAGGCCTTCACCGCACGCTGACCTCCAGGCGAAAGCCGACTTGTCAATGGCTGCACTGCGGGCTGTTGAATTCGATTTTGAGATGTCGCAATATTACGAACGTAAACTGGGAAACAGGAAAGACGATAAAGATGTACAGAGAAAGGCCCTGAATGCTGTCAAGTTTAAGCTCATCAGGCAGATGTTCTCCGTTGCCAAGCAGCACAGGAACTTTGCCGTGATGCGACAGAAGCAGGCACAGGCAGAGACACATAGCACTGAGGAGCGGGTGAACTAACGCAGGGGTGCCTCCTGCCACTGTAGGCCTCGCTCATCAGGTGGATGCGGTTCACTAATTAGAAATCAAGAATAGCACTTTTTATTAAAAGAACAAGACCGCGTCATTTTGTAACGAAAACGGAAATATATTGTCATTCGTTACAGCAAAAACTGTTGTCTCAAGCCTCAAAATGAAGAAAATGAGACCCGTTAACTTAAGTGCCTAATTCTTGGTTTTGTCTTAGAAATCAAGGGGAGGGGTAGGGGTGGGGTCTCTAACTTCCTTCAGCGAGTTTAACATCGTCTGTGTACTCTCAGTGGAAATAGTTACAGACCCCACCCCTGCCCCTCCCCTTGAAGGGAGGGGAGTGGCTACCGCCGGAGAAGAATTCCTGTGCCAACTGCTATATTATTGCCTGAAAAATACGAACGCCGTTTGAAAAAATACCAGGCGACACTCATGTAGCTACAAGAGTAGCGACAAAATCAGCCCTGTAGCTACAGGCAACTATTTGCTATTCTGCTTGTTCAGCCCCAAAGTAGCACCTGTAGCGCGCTTTTTCGCGCGCATATTACGCACGCGCGAGAAGGAGCTGGATATTCAATTTGACGTGCTCCGAAAGCTTGCGCTATATCATTACTTTAACCAATGTAAAAAAAACAGGGAAATAGTTGGTCATTCCAAAATAAATGTTTAACTTTGCAGCATTCTTTCTGGCTAAACGAAAACAAACGATACAGAGGGCTGAAAACAAACTAGGCATACTAACTGACATGAAAAAGAAAACCGACCCTATTAGAGATTTTACAAGGCGGGCAGCCTTGATGCTGCTGCTCGCAGTGATGACCACGACGGCATGGGCACAGAACACGCTGGTGTCGCACATCGACTACTGCAAGGCAGGTGTCGGCACCATCCACATCGCAGGATGGGTGTACGACTCCGACAAGAACACGAAGCTCTCCTGGCAGTTAGGAAAAGGGATAGAAGCTTTCGCCTTCGTCTCCACCGACCCCAATGAAGTCTATGACGGCTATTTGCCAATACCAAACGAGACAGAGTATCTCGAGAGGGAAGATGTGAACAGCACATTCGGCCTCACTGGTCTTCATGGCTTCAAGGCAATGGTCCCTTTAATGCCCCATTATTTCCAGACTGATGAAGGGGAACTTAGCGAGAGAACCTTCTATGTGAAGATTTATGCGAAGATCAATCCCGGAACAGGATACCAATACATCGTGTTGCACAGCACAGCCGTGACCGTAAGAAAGATCCTTGGCGAAGGCTTAGAGGATTATCCCTACCTGATTTACGATGCTGACGACTGGAACTCCATTGCCGATGTCTTGGCTGACAATGACATTGGCCCGTTTTTCAGCAACGGCTACTACCAGCTGGTGAAAGAAGAGAATGAGTACTTCGACATCTTATACGACAACACTAACGCTGTCACCAAGATGTTCGGCACGGCCACCTGCCCCTTCACTGGCCACTTCGATGGCAACGGGCAGACACTCAACGTCGCTCTGGGCGGCACAATGTACGTAGCGCCCTTCGCCTACACCAACGGTGCCGTCATCCAGAATCTCACCGTCGCAGGCATTGTCAGCGCCTCGCAGTATGCGGGCGGCATCGTGGGATACTCCGCTGGCACACTCAACCTGCAGAACTGCGTCTGCAGTGCCACTATCAGCAACTTCCAGAACTATGCCGGCGGCATCTTGGGCTGGTGCGACGACTTGACGCTGAACATGCTGAACTGCCTGTTCAAGGGCTCATTCTCGCCGAGTAGCGGTGGTAAGTACCACCCCATAGCCCTCAAGGATGCCTCGGCCACCGTCACAACACCTTTTACTGCTTTCATTTACTATCTGAACACTATTGCCCCGTCGGAAGAGCTGGATGGCAATATTGTCATGGGAGCAAAGGGATTCCCTGTGAATGCCACCGAGGAGGAAGGCGTTTGGGACAATCCCGTCGTGGCCGCTGACGGTGTCACCTACTTTGGAGTTCATTTCAACGGGAAACAACTCCCTTACTCCTACGGATTTGAGACATCGTTAAACGAGGATGGATGGATGAGGGTGGATTGCATTGATGCTTCAAATATTTATCATTTTACACCAAGAAGTGGCTTAAAATCATTTGAATTTCACTATCATTGGACACATGCCGCCCCTCAGTATCTGATATCTCCACAATTTGACGAACTATCATCCATTTTGGTGTCGTTCTACTATTCGATTGATAATAATACCGGCCTCACAAAACATCCTGCAGCATTCCAAGTAGGCTACTCCACCACTAACCCTGAAATTGACGCTTTCACTTGGGTTGATAGAATCGATATTAAAGCAGATTTAAAGGGGTATAAACTTTACGAAAGATTATTCCCAATAGGAACGAAATACATCGCAATCAAATTTCTACCACTTGCCGCCAGTCATGTGTATTTAGACGATTTCAGCTTCACGGTTAGCGATAACCCTCCTCCAATGTATCTTAATATTGACAAAACAACTGAATATACAGCATCGGTAACATGGGAGTCGCCCCAAACTGACAAAACGATTACGGGCTATGGCTACCAATACAAAAAAGCCAGTGAAACTGAATGGTCGGCTGAGACTACAGTGACCACCAATTCTGCCACTATCACTGGTCTCTCATCCAACACTTACTATGACTTCCGCGTGAAAGCCCTTTATGAAGACGAAGAAGAAAGCATCTATAGGCCCATAAGCTTCACTACAGAAGACGCCCCTTCCCCAAGGCATCTAAGTGCTGACATGATTACTGAATATACAGTGTCACTAACATGGGAGGCGCCTCAAACTGACAATACGGTTATGGGCTATACCTACCAATACAAGAAAGCCAGTGAGGCTGAGTGGTCGGCTGAGGCTACAGTGACCACCACTTCTGTCACCATTACCGGGCTCACAGCCAACACTGACTACAACTTCCGCGTGAAAGCCCTTTACGGCGAAAAAGAAAGCATCTATCAGCCCATAAGCTTCACTACGACCCTAGAGCTGCCTTACGCATTCGGCTTTGAAAACGGCATGGAACGCTGGAGCATGGTTGACTGCGACTATGACGGAACAGCGGACATCAACTATACTCTTTATACTGGAATCAGGAGCTTTGCGAAGCACTATGGCGAAGTAGGCTTCCAATTTAGTTGCAATAGGACCAATCCCAATCCCCAATATATCGTTTCACCCAGGTTTTCAGGAACTGTCTCCCTGTTTGTGCAGTTCTACTACAAAGACAGTAACCCGTCCAGCGGCCGCACGGAAACGTATTGCGTGGGCTACTCCACCACGACCAGCGACATCAGCGCTTTCAAATGGCTGAACGAGACTACGGTCAAAAACCAGCCTTGGAGGATGTTCCAAGGCATATTCCCCGCTAGCACCAAATATGTTGCAGTGAAATACACTTCCCCCGACGGAAACGGTCTGTTCATTGACGACTTCTACGTGGACGAGTATTCCGAATTTCCGAAACCCGGAAACATCGATTTGGGCAGCCTGACCGACACGGAGGCTACGCTGACGTGGACGGCTCCCGAGGCAAACGTCGCGGGCTATGCCTACCAGTACCGGAAGACAACTGATGACACCTGGTCGGCCGAAACGACGACCAGCGCCACCACCGCCACCTTAAGCGGTCTGACAGAAAACACGGACTATCAATTCCGCGTCAAGGCCATCAGTGAGGATAACACGGCCAGCAACTACGTTATCTACAACTTCACTACTGAAGGCGGCGTGGTGAGCCTGCCCTATACCGACGGTTTCGAGAACGGCATGGGCGGCTGGCGCTTATCCAACGGCGACCCGTCTTCAGGAATCTTGGCCACGTCTTCGCCACACGGAGACAGGTACAGCTTCTATTTTCACAGATCAGATAGAAATCAATATCTGATATCTCCACGCTTTCCCAGCGGCACACCAATTATGATGACGTTCTATTGCAGGAATTACGATAATAGACCCGACTGGTTCTCCTATTTCAAGGTGGGGTATGAGATTGTTGATTTGCCTCATGCAATCTTACTGCCTGGGAATTGGATAAAAGTCAGCGGGGCAGAGTGGACGAAGTTCGTTGCATTCCTTCCAGCTGGAACGGAACGGGCCGTTATCTGCTATACTAATGATGTCGACTTATTATACCTGGATGACTTCAGCTTTACGGCAGTCCCGCAAATCGACCTTGCCGACAATGCCGACAACGGCACGGTAATTAGTGACTACAATGGAGAAATAGTATATGCCACCCTTCAAGGGCGCACCCTCTACCGCAACGGCGAGTGGAACACGCTGACCCTGCCGTTTAACGTCAGCAACTTCATGGATACGCCGCTAGCGGGGGCCACGGTGAAGACACTGAACGATGCGACGTTCGACAACGGCACGCTGACGCTGAGCTTTAGCGACGACCTCACCGCCATGGATGCCGGCAAGCCGTATATCGTGAAATGGGCTGATGCCGCTTATCTCACCATCTCATCCGAGGAAGACTGGAACGACTTTGCCGCTAGCGTGGAAGACGGCAACACGTATGCCGGGAAGACCGTGAAGTTGGGAGCCGACATCAGCACCTCGACAATGGTGGGAACGGCAGAACATCCTTTCGGCGGCATCTTCGATGGTGCCGGTAAGACCATCACCTTCAACATCAGCAACGGCGGGGAAGGCGCGGCTCCCTTCCACTACATCAACGGTGCCACCATCAGGAACCTAACGACAACAGGCCAAGTGACCGGCGGCAACTATAGCGCGGGCCTGGTGGGCTTCGCCTCGGGCGGCACCAACATCATCCACAACTGTCTGGTGGAGACGGATATCAATGTCAGCGACGGTGGCTATCGTTACGTTGGCGGCATCTTGGGCAACGGCACTTCGTCGACCACCACCATCCGTGACTGCATATCTAACGGCTGCATCTATGGCCACGACGTGGGCATGATTTACGGCTGGGGTGATGCCGGCGGCACGCACACCATCGAAAACTGCTTGCATTCCGGCTTATGCTACGGCCGTGGTAGTGACGAAAACTACGTCATCGACCTGATGCTGGTGGCTGAGGGCTGCACCTGCAACGTCATCAACTGCTATAAGAATCAGAATTCCGGTACGCAGGGCACATACGTGCCCCCCACGAACGATGGAACCCAGCTGGCTGAGGCTCTCGGCGACCAATGGTCGGTGGACAGCGACAAGGATCTGGTAATAAAGTGGAAGGTAACAACCGCCAGCTATACGGACATCGTCAATCCAGTATTCAAAGGGGTCACCATCAGCAACGCTACGGCGAATGTAGAGACCGACTATGCAGACTTCATTGGCACCAGCTCGCCCTTCACCTCCACGGAGGGGCTGCTCTTCGACGAACACAACCCGAATAACGGCGCCTGCCATGTCGCCCTCCGCCTTGCAAACCTTGCCGGTGACGACTTCAATGGCTGGTACACCGATGCCGCGATGACCACGCCCGTCACCACGATTCCCATTGCCGACGACGGCACCGTGACGCTCTACGCCAAGGGTACCAACCCGCTGGTAAAGGGCGACGTGAACGGCGACGGCAAGGTGACGCCTGCCGATGCCATCATGATCCTCTACCACTACTTCGGCGTGAGCCAGCAGAACTTCAGTAAAAAGGCTGCCGACCTGAACAACGACAAAAACATAACGCCTGCCGACGCCATCGAGGCACTGTACAAGTACTTCGGGAGCAGCAGCAACAATGCGCGTATGGCAAAACCCACGACAATTGATGAACCAATGATGGTAGAATAGGAATTAGGAAACATTGCGTTTCCTAATTCCTATTCGTTTCGCTGAAGGAGCTGGAGCATGATGGCGGCGGCATTGTCGGAGGCACTGCCGTTGCCCAGCCGCTGAAACACCTCTTCGTAGCCCTGCAGCATCTGCTGGCGGCGGGGACTGTCGTCGGGCAGGATGGCGGCCAGCTGCTGCTGCAGGCGCTGCTCGGTGAAGGTGTCGGCCACCAGCTCGGGCACTACCTCGCGCTGGGCAATGAGGTTGACCAGCGAGACATATTCCACTTTGAGAAACAGCTTGCGCAGCCATCCGTAAAGGCGGGGAAAGGGCACTGCGTAGCACACCACCTGGGGCACGCGGAAGAGCGCGGTCTCGAGGGTGGCCGTTCCGCTGGTGACGAGGGCGGCATGGGCCTGCTTCAGGAGGTCGAAAGTGCGGTTGAAGACAATCTCCACCTGGTGCCCCTCCATAAACTGGCGGTAGTAGTCGGGCTCTATGCCGGGCGCGCCGGCAATGACGGCGCGGCAGGTGGCGCTGTAGTGGTCGGCAACACGCAGCATGGCCGGCAGGTTGTCCTTGATTTCCTGACGGCGGGAGCCGCAGAGAAGAGCGATGGTCGGTTGAGAGGTGAGAGGTGAGAGATGAGAGTTTGCAAACTCTAAACGCTCATCTCTACACTCTAAACTGCGGAGGACTTCCTCTGCCGTGGGATTGCCCACGTAGTGTATGGGGTAATGGTGCTTCTTTTCGAAGAAGTCCACCTCGAAGGGCAGGATGGAGAAGAGCTGGTCTACGTCGCGGCGGATGCTTTTGATGCGGTGCTCCTTCCATGCCCATATTTTCGGGGCGATGTAGTAGTAGACGGGACAGAGGGCGTGCTTGTGCACATACTTGGCGATGGCGAGGTTGAAGCCGGGGTAGTCGACGAGTATGACGACGTGGGGCTGCCAGGCGGCGATGTCGCGCTTGGCCTGCCGCATGTTGCGCAGGATGGTGGGCAGGTGGAGGAGCACGGGGATGAAGCCCATGTAGGCCAGCTCGCGGTAGTGCTTCACCAGCGTCGCCCCTGCGGCCTGCATCTGGTCGCCGCCGTAGCAGCGGAACGCTGCCTGGGGGTCGCGCTGCCGGAGGCTGCGCATGAGTCGCGAGGCGTGGAGGTCGCCGCTGGCCTCTCCGGCTATGAGGTAGTACTTCATTGGGGGGAGGGGGCGTTACATGATCTGTGAGATTTCCTTCAGCCCGTCGATCTCCTTGAGGATGTCGACAATCTGGTGGACATCCTCGCGGTCGTGGATGCGCAGGTCGATGGAGCCGTCGAAGATGCCGTCCTCTGTGGTGAAGGAGATGCGGCGTATGTCGACGTTGAGCTGGTTGGAGATGACGCGTGTCACCTCATTGACGAGTCCCCGGCGGTCGATGCCTCCGAGGCGTATGGTGGCATCGAAGAAGAGCCGCTTGTGCATGTCCCACTTCACGTCGAGGATGCGGTTGCCGTAGCTGGCCTTCAGCCGGTTGGCCACGGGGCAGGCGCGCTTGTGAATCTCTATGCGGTTCTGGTTGTCGATATATCCCAGGACGTCGTCGCCGGGTATGGGGTGGCAGCAGGTGGGGAAGACATACTGCATGATGTTCTCCTCGCTGAGGACGACGGGCTTCTTGCGGTTGAACTTCTCGGGGACGATGAACAGCTCGGGCTTGCTTTCGTCGTCGGTTTTCTTGGCCTTGACGAAGGGGACGTATTTGCGCCATCCTCCGCCGCCGTCGGTCTTCTTCTTGTTCTTGCCCTTCAGCTCGTCGATGTCGGCCTCGCCCAGGACGATGGTCTTCTCGCCGAGCTGCTGGTAGAGCTGGTCGCGGCTGCTGCACTCGTGGAAGGCAGCGAGCTGGTCGGCCATGGCCGTGGTGAGCTCGTAGCCGCCTTTCTTCAGCCATTCGGCGAGCAGCTCCTCGCCTTTCTTCTGCACCTCGCGCTGGATGCGGCGGAGCATGGCCTGAATCTTGGCCTTGGCCTTGGCCGAGCAGGCGAAGTTCATCCACGAGGGCTGCACGCGCTGGGAGTTGGAGGAGAGCACCTCCACCTGGTCGCCGCTGCTGAGGCGGTGGCTCATGGGCACGAGCTTGTGGTTGACCTTCGCCCCGATGCAGTGGGAGCCGAGGAAGGTGTGAATGGAGAAGGCGAAGTCGAGGACGGTGCTGCCCAGGGGCATGGTCTTGATTTCGCCCTTGGGGGTGAAGACGAATATCTCTCTGGCGAAGAGGTTGAGCTTGATGGCGTCGAGGAAGTCCATGGCGTCGGGCTGGGGGTCGTCGAGTATCTCCTTGATGGTGTGGAGCCACTCGTTCATCTCGCTCTCGTCTTCCACAATCTCCACCGACTCGGGGTCGGTGCCGTTGGCGGCTTCCTTGTATTTCCAGTGTGCGGCCAGTCCCTGCTCGGCAATGTCGTCCATGCGGTCGGAGCGTATCTGCACCTCTATCCAGTGTCCCTGCTTCGACATGAGGGTGACGTGCAGCGCCTGATAGCCGTTGGCCTTGGGCTTGGTCACCCAGTCGCGCAGGCGGTCGGGGTGGCGGCGGTAGATTTTTGTCAGGGCGGCATAGATTTTGAAGCAGTCGTCTACCTCCTCCTTCCTGTCCTTGGGTCGGAAGACGATTCGCACGGCGAGGATGTCGAATATCTCCTCGAAGGTGACGTGCTTGTTCTGCATCTTGCTCCAGATGGAATAGGGGGTCTTCACCCGCTCGCGTATCTCGTATTCGAAGCCCATCTCCTGCAGAGTCTTCTCGATGGGCTGGGTGAACTGCTCGAAGGACTCGTGGCGGGAAATCTGCGTGTTGTCGAGCTGATGGACGATGGAGGCATACTCCTGGGGGTGCTCGAACTTGAAGCTGAGGTTCTCCAGCTCCGACTTGATCTTGTAGAGTCCCAGGCGGTGGGCCAGGGGTGCATAGAGGTAGAGGGTCTCGCCGGCAATCTTATACTGCTTGTTGGCAGGCTGCGACTCCAGGGTGCGCATGTTGTGCAGGCGGTCGGCAATCTTGATGAGGATGACTCGTATGTCCTCGCTCATGGTGAGGAGCAGCTTCTTGAAGTTCTCGGCCTGGGCCGATGCCTGCTCTCCGAAGATGCCGCCGCTGATCTTGGTCAGCCCGTCGACGATGTGGGCAATCTTCTGGCCGAACATGTTCTCGATGTCCTCCACGGTGTAGTCGGTGTCTTCCACCACGTCGTGGAGCAAGGCGGCGCTGATGCTGGTGCTGCCCAGTCCTATCTCCGAACACACTATCTGTGCCACGGCGATGGGGTGCATGATGTAGGGTTCGCCGGAGAGACGGCGCACTCCTTTGTGGGCCTGGCGGGCAAAGTTGAAAGCCTTCGTCACCAGGTCTACCTTCTTACGATGTCGCGAATTCAAATAGTCGCCAATCAGCTTGTCGTAAGCCTCGCTGATCATCTTGTCGTCGGCAGCTTCCCGCTGCAGCATGTCCTCTTCCATAGTATTTTCCTCCTAAGTCACTTCACCCTGAGCTTCTTTCCCGAACGGATGTTGTCGCCTTTGAGTCCGTTCAGCTGCTTGATCTTGGCCACGGTGGTGCCGTTGCGCCGTGCGATGGCTCCGAGGGTGTCGCCCCCCTTCACCGTGACGTATGATGCCTTCCCGCTCTGCTTGCTGCTCTTCTTCGAGCTTTGCTTACGTGAGCTACGGCTGCTCTTCTTCTGGTTGGCGGCGACAACCGGCCGCTCTTCTATCTCCACCTCGGCACGCTTCAGCTGCTGCTGACTGGAGGCGGCATAGATGGAGTCTTCCATGTCGATGAAGCGGGCCACGTCGTTCAGCGGCAGGCGCAGCGGCGTGGGTGCCGTCTGCCCCGGCACGAGGTCGCGCCGGTAGACGGGGTTCAGTGAGCGTATCATGTCCACGTCGAGGTCGCAGATCTGTGCCACCTGCTGGAAGGTGATGTTCTTGTGCACCATCACCGTGTCGGTCTTGGCAGGCAGCTTGCTCGTCATCGGGCAGATGCCGTGCTCACAGTAGTAGTTCATGGCATAGTTGGCGGCGATGAATGCCGGCACGTAGCCTCGCGTCTCCTTGGGCAGATAGGGATAGATGGCCCAGTAGTCGCGCTTGCCGCCGGAGCGGCGGATGGCACGGTTGATATTCTCCGGCCCGCAGTTGTAGGCGGCGATGACCAGGTTCCAGTCGCCAAAGATGGTGTAGAGGTCACGCAGGTAGCGGGCGGCGGCATAGCTCGACTTCACCGGGTCGCGGCGGTCGTCGCTGAGTGAAGTGACCTCCAGCCCGTAAGCCTTGCCCGTGGCCAGCATGAACTGCCACAGCCCGGTGGCTCCTACACGCGACACGGCCGTGGGGTTGAGCGCCGACTCGATGATGGGCAGGTACTTCAGCTCCAGCGGCAACTGGTAGGTGTCGAGGGCCTGCTCGAAGATGGGCATGTAGAAATTGGCGGCACCGAGCATGAAGCTCACCTGGCGGCGCAGGCGCACCATATAGCGGTCGATGCACGAGCGCACCACCTCGTTGTAGGGCATCTCCATCACCGTGGGCATGCGGCGCAGGCGGTCGATGTACACCTCACGGTCGAACTGGGGATTCTCGGCCAGCATCTGGCAGTCGTTGTCCGTCTGGAGGTAGGTCTTCGCCATGTACTGGTTCATCAGACTGTCGAGACTGGCGTCATCGAGGGCCTCGGGGAAGTCGAACACCATGATCTGTGCATCCTCCTCTTCCTCTTCGTCGATGACTTCTATCTCGTTCTCGTCGTCAAAGTCCAGGCTGTCTGTCACCTCGTACTGGGCCATCGCTGCCATCGGCAGGAATGTACATATCGTCAGGAATATTTTCTTCATGTTTCGGTCGTTTAGGGGGTTAGGGGGTTGATTGTTTGGTGGATTAGTGGTTTGAGAGGCTCGGGGCTAGAAGTCCAGGACGCAGTTCACTCCCAGTGCACTCGCCGTCAGCGGGTTCATCGAGGGCCCGCTGCCTATCACTGCCGGTCTGACCTTCAGCGAGAGATCCCTCGAGATGTCGAACACCGACAGTTCGGCATCCACGTAGGCATCGATCACCGAGACGGCATAGACGCCTATCATGACGAAGAAGCTGAGGTCGCGATAGCGCCGGTAGCGGTCCTTTCGCTTCTTGAAGATGGTCTTATATCGCTCCTCGTTCGTCTTGTTGATGGTTCGGCCCAGATGGAGGAACTTGTTGTAGCTCGCCGTCCCCGGGTCGTCGTCCATGATGTCGAGATAGGCCTGCGCATAGTCCTTGTACATCATATTGTTCCAGCGCATGGCGTAGATGCAGCCCAGGAATCCGCCGTAGACCAGCGGCAGCTTCCAGTACTTGCGGTTGTAGATCTGGCCGCCGCCCGGAATGACCAGCGCCAGCCACAAGGCCCGCTGGGGGTCGGGGCGCCAGGCGTTCCAGTCCTTTTCCTTGGCGGCAGCAACGGGCTGAGGGGGCATGGCAGATAGAGTTGCCAGGGAGTCGGCGATTCCCCTACCCTCCAGCTTCCACTCCTCCAGGGCGGGCATGGCCTTGTACATCGAGTCGAGGGCCATCACGATGGAGTCGGGAATCACGGTCTGCGCCCTTACAGGGCTGAATGAGAAACAACAAATGATCATTGATAAGCTTAGTAGCTTACCAAAGGCATTGTCAAATATATATAAGATGTATGACCTCATCTCTCATTCCTCTGCACCCCCACTCCCCCTAAGGGGGAAAGCCCCACCCTGCAGGGAGCCCATGAGGGGTTTCTCATTTCTTATTTATCATTAAACAATTAGCATATATCATTTAGCATTTCTCCTTTAGCATATATCATTTAGCATTTCATATTTATCATTTATCATTTAGGCCGCAGGCCGCCAAAATCCTCTTCAGCTCGTCAGCATCGGCGAAAGGTATGCTGATCTTGCCCTTGCCGTTGGCCGAGCAGGAGAGCTGTACCTTGGTGCCGAGCAGGTCGCAGAGCCGCTGGCGTGCGCTCACCATTTCCTTGGGCAGCTGTGCCTTGGCGGTGATTTTCTTCTTCGCCGTCTGCACGTCCTCGCCCTGCTTGAGCATCTGCACCATCTCCTCCACCTTGCGCACGGAGTACTGGTTCTTCTGCACGTCGCGGAACAGCTTCAGCTGCAGCGACGGCGAGTCGAGGGCCAGCAGCGCACGGGCATGCCCCATGTCTATCTCGTGGTTCTTCAGCGACATCTGTATCTGTGCGGGCAGCTTCAGCAGGCGCATGTAGTTTGTCACGGCGGTGCGGCTCTTGCCCACACGCTCGCTGATTTTCTCCTGCGTCATGCCCGTCGTCTCTGCCAGGTGCTCATAGGCCAGGGCAATCTCGATGGCGTTCAGGTCCTCGCGCTGGATATTCTCCACCAGCGCCAGCTCCATCACGTTCTCGTCCTCCACCGTGCGTATGTAGGCGGGAATGGTCTTCAGTCCTGCCCGCTGCGATGCCCGCCAGCGGCGCTCGCCGGCGATAATCTGATAGCGGTCGGGAGCCACCTGGCGCAGCGTGATGGGAGCGATGATGCCCATGGTCTGGATGCTGCTGGCCAGCTCCTGCATGGCTGTCTCGTCGAACTCACGGCGCGGCTGGTCGGGGTTGGGCTCTATCTGCTCGATGGGAATCTCGTTCAGGTTCGACGAGCCTTGCGTCCTCACGTCGCTCGTGTCTATCAGGGCATCCAGGCCACGGCCGGTGCCTATATCGTCCAGGCCTCGGCCCAGCACGCTCTTGTCGTATTTCTTTCTTACTGCCATAAAAGCACCCTAAGTGAGTGGGGTCTGAACAAGCGTATATCAAACCAAAATTATAGTTACACATTAGGAGTCTGCGCCTGTTCAGACCCCCAGCCCCCTAGCTTTGTGGGCTTTGACGACTGATGATTTCCTTCGCCAGGGCGAGGTGGTTCTTGCTTCCGGTGGACTCTGCGTCGTAGAGAATGACGGGGAGGCCGTGCGATGGGCTCTCCGAGAGCTTTACATTGCGCTGGATGACGGTCTTGAACACCAGCTCCTGGAAATGGCGCTTCACCTCGTCGTAGATCTGGTTGGCCAGGCGCAGGCGCGAGTCGTACATTGTCAGCAGGAAGCCCTCAATCTCCAGTCTCGGATTCAGCTTCGACTTGATGATCTTGATGGTGTTCAGCAGCTTGGAGATGCCCTCCAGGGCGAAGTACTCGCACTGCACGGGGATGATGACCGAGTCGGCAGCCGTCAGCGCGTTCACCGTGATGAGGCCCAGCGACGGCGAGCAGTCAATCAGGATATAGTCGTAGTCGGCCTGGATGGGAGCCAGCAGGTTCTTCAGCACCCGCTCACGGTTGTCCAGGTTCAGCATTTCTATCTCAGCACCCACCAGGTCGATGTGGCTGGGTATGATGTCCAGGCCCTCGATGTCGGTAGTATAGATGGCCTCGCGCACGTCGGTCTTGTCGATGATGCACTCGTAGAGCGAGCATTCCACGTTCTTGATGTTCACCCCGAATCCGCTGCTGGCGTTAGCCTGCGGGTCGGCATCCACTACCAGCACAGTCTTCTCCAGCGTGGCCAGCGAGGCAGCCAGGTTGATGGTCGTCGTGGTCTTTCCCACGCCGCCCTTCTGGTTTGCTAATGCAATGATCTTTCCCATTTCAATCTAATTTCCTATTGAATTAAAATGCAAAGATACATATTTTCTCCGACATTAGTTCTTTTTACCTCATATATTTAAGCATTTTTTGCGCTACCATGATTTAACTCAACTCCCCGCCCGTCCTCTCCCCTGCCAGTTTTTTTCCGTAAAGTGCATGAGTTTTGGGGAAGAATGAGGAGATTCTCAGAAAAAATGATTAACTTTGCAGGCCATAATACGACATTCCACATGGAAAGACCACTGATACTCATTTCCAACGACGACGGCTACCAGGCGAAAGGCATCCGCCGCCTCATAGAATTTGTGCGCCCGCTGGGCGATATCATTGTTTGTGCCCCCGACGGGCCGCGTTCGGGCTATGCCTGTGCCTTTTCGGCCACCACGCCGCTGACGCTCACTCTGCGCGAGGAGCAGCCGGGTCTGCAGGTATGGTCGTCGAACGGCACACCCGTGGACTGCGTGAAGCTGGCCCTCTCCGAGCTGGTGCACCGTCGGCCCGACCTGGTGCTGGGCGGTATCAACCACGGCGACAACGGATCGGTGAACACCCACTACAGCGGGACGATGGGCGTGGTGATGGAGGGCTGCATGAAGTATATACCCAGCATTGCCTACTCCCTGTGCGACTATCATGCCGATGCCGACTTCGAGCCACTGAGGCCATACATAGAGAAATACACCCGCCAGGTGCTGCAGAACGGACTGCCCAAGGGTGTCTGCCTGAACATCAATTTCCCTCTGCTGGAAGCGGGCGACTACCGTGGCGTGCGCGTCTGCCGCATGGCTCACGGCACATGGAGCAGCGAGGTGACCCGGTGCCACCATCCGCGCGGCTACGACTACTTCTGGATGGTGGGGCACTACCAGAACGATGAGCCGGAGGCCGAGGACACCGACAACTGGGCACTCTCCCACGGCTATGTCGCCATCACCCCTACCCGCATGGATGTCACAGCCTACGACTGTCTAGACATGCAGTTCTGAATTTTCCTACTGCTGGCAAAGTCGTTCAGCAAATCAGGAAAGCTCCGGCTCTCCTAGCAGCGTGGCACTGGTAGAGCTGGTGATGCGGACACGGACGGTCTCGCCGATATGGTGGCCCGCCTTGGGGAACACCACCATCTTGTTCTGCTCCGTACGGCCGCAGAGCTGCTCACGGCTACGCTTGGAGAAGCCCTCCACCAGCACATCGAACGAACGTCCCTCGTCCTTCTTGTTCTGAAGGGCCGATATCTCTGTCTGCAGGGCTATCAGCTCGTTCAGGCGGCGCAGCTTCACCTCTTCAGGAACGTCGTCGGGCAGATGGCGGGAGGCATAGGTGCCTGGCCGCTCGCTGTACTTGAACATGAAAGCCGAGTCGTAGCCCACCTCCCGCATCAGCGATAGTGAGAGCTGGTGGTCTTCCTCCGTTTCCGAGTGGTAGCCCACGAAGATGTCGGTCGACAGGCCGCAGTCGGGGATGATGCGGCGAATGGCTGCCACGCGGTCGAGATACCACTCACGGGTATATTTGCGGTTCATCAGCTTCAGGATGCGGTCGGAGCCGCTCTGCACCGGCAGATGGATATGCCTGCATACATTAGGCATCTCGGCAATGACACGCAGGGTGTCGTCACTCATGTCCTTCGGGTGGCTGGTGGTGAAGCGGATGCGCATGGAGGGAACCTCCTCGGCCACTTTTCTCAGAAGCTGGGAAAAGGAGATAGGAGCATGTGAAGTCTCTACGCTATACGAGTTTACGTTCTGACCCAGCAGCGTCACCTCCTTGAAGCCACGGTCGCGCAGGTCACGCACCTCGCGGAGGATGCTCTCCACGTCGCGTGAGCGCTCACGCCCACGAGTGTAGGGTACGATGCAGTAGTGGCAGAAGTTGTTGCAGCCGCGCATGATGCTGACGTAGCCGCCAATCCTGTGGCCCAGGGCAATGCGCTGCGGCACCACGTCACGGTAGGTCTCTGTGGTCGACAGCTCAATGTTTATCGCCTTATGCCCCGCCTCAGCCTGGGCTGTCAGGTCGGGCAGCGAGAGATAGGCGTCGGGACCGGCCACCAGGTCGGCACCGTACTTGTGGAGCAGGTCGTCCTTCACCCGTTCGGCCATACAGCCCAGCACGCCGATGATGAAGCCCACCCCAACCCCTCCCAAAGGGAGGGACTTGGATGCCTTTTGACGGCGCAGGGCGTTCAGCGCCTCCAGGCGGTGGTAAATCTTCTGCTCGGCATTGTCGCGCACGGAGCAGGTGTTCAGGAACACGGCATCGGCCTCGTCCAGGCTGTCCGTCGTCTCATAGCCAGCCATCTGCATGACTGAGGCCACCACTTCCGAGTCGGCCACGTTCATCTGGCACCCATAGGTCTCTATATACAGTTTCTTCATCGTCCTATTTTATTTTCGCGTGCAAAGGTACTAAATAAAAATGAGAATGGAGAATGGAGGATGGAGATTTTTGCACGAGCCAAACAATCCTCAGCATTCGTCGATGAGCAGGATGGTGAGTGTGCCGTCGGGCAACAGCGGGCGGCAGTGGTCGGCGCAGTGGCGGATGACGGTCTGGGTGAAGCGGTCGAGACCGTCGGCAGGCAGGCGCTTCCACAGTTCGCGGGCGAGGGTGATGTCGCTGATGTCGATGAAAATGCCGCTCTCTGCGAGCAATTGGCCGACGAACGCCTTGTCCATGGTGGATTTCCGACTGTGGGTGTCGAGATGTCCGGCAGCCAGCTTGACAGCCTTGCCGAGCATGACGCCGAGGGTCACCTCCTTGAAGTTCAGTTCGGCGGCCATCTTCAGTGTCTCGCCGATATAGTTTCCATACTGCACGAACGCCTGCTGGGGCAGGTCGGGATAGTGCTCCTTGAGGAAGCGCTCGCTCTTGGCGCCACTGTTCAGCACCACCCGCCTGGTGCCGCTAGCCTTCGCCACAGTCATACATTTGCGTATGCTGCCGATGAAGGCTTCTTCACTGTAGGGCTTTACGATGCCGCTCACGCCAATGATGCTGATGCCCCCCTCTATGCCCAGGCGGGGGTTGAAGGTCTTCTTGGCGATTTCCTCACCGCCCGGTACGCTGATGGTGACGGAGAATGAAGCCATCGGCTTGCCGCCTGCTACCGAAAGGCTACAGACAGGCGAACGACGTTCGGGGATGGGGGCGCAAGAAGATGCCAGCCTATGGAGGTTCTGGCGAATCATCTCGCGCGGCCCTTTGTTGATGGCAGCCTCGCCAGGAGGATAGTCGAAGCCAGGCAGCGTGAAGCGCCCCACGCCCTCGCCGCCGACAATCTCAAAATGGTCGGAGAGTTCTACCGCTGCCCTGATTTCAATGCCATTGGTGACGTCGGGGTCGTCGCCGGCTTCCTTGACGCAGTAGGCATAGCCGTCGCCATAGCCAACGGGCACGCTGATAGTCTCGCCGTCAGGAAGAACGACAGGGACATCGGTGGGGAGTGCTGCAGGTTCAGTCTCCTGTAGGAAAGGAAGCGGCTCCTCCCCCATGCGCTGTAGGCGTTGTATCGCCGCAGCCAGCGCCGCAGCTGTGGCGCAGGTGCCTGTGGTGAGGCCGCTATGCAGGGGAAAGAATGCTGGCAGCAGGTGCTCTACGACACGTCGCAGGCCATGGGGACCATTGACCATTGAGCATTGGCCGCTGACCATTGACCATTGTGGGCGCTTCAGGGCGATGACTCGCATGCCCCGGGCTTTGGCCGCCTCCACCTTTTCCGGGAATCCGCCTGTGATGCCGCTCTCTTTCAAGAGGATGGCCTCGGCCTCCACGGGAATATCTCCGGGGTCTTCATAATAGACAAGCTGTTCGCGGCTGGCACCTTGTTTTAATGCCAATGCCACCGACGACGCCCTGTTCAGAATACGATAATAGATGCTGATACCCGCTGCCTCCAGCGGCTTCAGCTTCGCAATGCTCTGGACACCCGTTGTCGCCAACAGGCTATGGATGTCACGGGGAATCTCGTCGTAGTCGTCAATCCAGGTGATGTCAGGATCGCGGGGGGGATAGAGGCGCTCGTAGCGGATGACAGGGATGAGCAGTGTTTCGGAGATCCGGACAATGGTCTGGTGGAGTTGCGAGGCGAAGGGATGGGCGGCGTCGACTATCATGCGGATGTCGTGCTCCTGACAGAAGGCCTGCATCGCCTCTGCATCGAGTGCGCCGTCGATACGCTGTCCATGATGCAAGGTGATGTCCTGCTCACCCGTCTTTGTGCTGTAGAAAAAAACGTTCCCTGCCTCTTCCAGCACCTCCACGGCCCTGCGGCCCTCCGTCGTTCCTCCGAAAACGAGAATCATAGATGATCCTCCCCTCGCCTGAAGAGATGAGTGAAGTGCCTGGAGTAGAGTTCCGAGAGTCCACGGCGGTTGTCGATGGCTTCACCTACGACCAGCATGGTGGTGAGTGTCAGGTGGTTGTCGTGAACGATGCGGGCCAGGTCTTTCAGCTGCCCGCGATAGATGCGCTGGTCGGGCCAGGTCAGGTGGTAGCAGGCGGCGACGGGCGTGTCTTCAGGATATTCCTGCAGGAGCTGGGCCTGCACATCGTCGACGATGGCTGCGGAGAGGAAGATGCACATCGTAGACTGGCTGCGGGCCAGAAGGTGGAGCTTTTCACGCTCAGGCATAGGCGTGCGGCCCTCGCCACGGGTGAGGATGATGGTCTGCGTACGCTCGGGAATGGTGAACTGGCTGCGCAGCTCGGCGGCGGCGGCCAGGAAGGAACTGATGCCCGGCGTGATGTGGTAGCGCATGCCCTCACGGTCGAAGAAGGCCATCTGCTCCTGAATGGCACCGAAGATGCAGGGGTCGCCAGTATGCAGGCGGACGATGAAGTGCCCACGGTCGTAGTGCTCCTTCATCAGGGCGCACTGCTCCTCGAGGGTCATATCGGCAGAAGAACGGACGACGGCGCCGGGCTTGTGGCAGTCGGTCAGCTCACGGGGTACGAGGGAACCGGCATAGAGGATGAGGTCGGCCTGTTCCAGCATGCGGCGGCCCCGGACGCTGATGAGGTCGGGGTCACCGGGGCCGGCACCGACTATCTCTATGAAAGCGGAGCCTCCCCCGTCCGCTCCCTGTGAGGAAGGGGCAGGTATAGAGCTGGCGGCCAGGGCTGCCGTCCAGTTTTTTCCCTTGATTTTGGGGATGACCAGCTGGCCGTGGCCGGATGCCAGGATGGCGGCAGCCTCACAGACGCTGGGGGTGCCGACATGCTTCTGTACGGTGGGGCTGGGATTAGGGACATCGACGGCGGCCAGCTCCTCTGCCGTGAAGAAACGGACGGTTTCGCCATGCGCCTCCAATACCTTGACGAACGGCTCATCGGCCTTCACGTCGATGGTAGACCATTGGCAGGCGAGAGGCGACAGGCGGGAGGCGAGGAAGGAGGGGTGAGAAGTGAGGGCTTGCTGTATTTCTTCGTAGATGGCCTCGGCAGGCTGGGCCTGATGGGCCAGGCCAAAGCCGATGGTGGCAACTTTCGGGATGTATTGCAGAGTGGGGATACCAGCGGGTGATGCCTCGTTGTATGGCGAAACGATGATGAGGAGCTTGTAGCGGCTGGCATCTACCTCGTCGAGAGTGTTTACCAGGGTGACATGGCCGGGGAGGGTGCGCAGGAGGTATCGGGTGCCTTCGTCATCCGCTTTGAGCAAAAGAGCTGTGGGCTGGCGGTTGACGAAGGGGAAGATGCAAGGGTTCAGATAGGGCACTCCGGCGGGAAAACCGCCGGACACGGACGAACGCGGAGCGGGGGAAACGCCGGACACGGACGAACGCGGAGCGGGGGAACCGCCGGACGCGGACGAACGCGGAGCGGGGGAACCGCTGGAGGCGGAGGGGCACGGAGCGGTGACGGCCCAGTTGAAGCGGCGGTGAAGTGTGTCAAGGGGCCAGAGGCCGGAGTTGTCGCTCTGGGTGGTGATGATTGGGGCGGCGCCGAGGATGTCGGCAATTTGCCGTGTCAGGTCGTTGGCCCCGCCGATGTGGCCGGAGAGGACGGAGATGACGTTCTTTCCAAGACTGTCGACACAGACGACGGCTGGGTCGGTATGCTTGTCGGTGACAAAGGGGGCGATGGTGCGCACGCAGATGCCCATGGCTCCGATGAAGACAAAGGCATCGAAGTCGTGCCAGTGAGCCGCGACAGCGTCGCGGCAGAGGATGACGACCTCTCCCTCCGGGGGGAGGGAGGAGGGGGCAGTGGCCGTGGCTTCAAGATGCTGTTGCAGGCGTGCGGCAGTCTTCTGCCCGACATCGCCGATGGGGATGATGGCTATGCGCTTGTTCATGTGTGCAGGTCGAGCACGAAGCGGGTACCCTTGGTGAACTGCGGGTCGATGTCGAGGTCGCCGTTCATCTTCAGGGCCATCTGCTTGCAGATAGGCAGTCCAAGGCCGTCGCCAGTGGTGAGGTCACGAATTTCACGGAATGGCTTAAACAAGTCTTCGCGCTTCTCTTCGGGGATGGGCTGGCCGGTGTTCGACACCAGGAACTGGTGGGTGTGAGGCCCGCGCTTTTTCGACTCCAGACAGACGGTTCCTCCTTCTGGCGTATGCTCTACCGCATTCTCCAGCAGGTGGAGCAGGATGTGAGAGACATATTCCTTATTGACTTTGGTACTCATCTTCTGGGCGTTCACGGTCAGGGTGATATTCTTCTTCGCCTTTCCGCGTATCTGGTCCATCAGCCCTTCGCAGAACTGGGCGACAGGAGTTTCCTCCAACTCTATCTCAGTCGCGGGTGTATTCTCCAGCTCCGACAAGGTCTGCACGTGGCTGGAGAAGTCGAGCAGTGCCCTTACCTCGGGAATACGGCTGTCGAGCTTCTTCAGTGTAGGCTCCAGCTGGGCGGAGATATTGCTGATGAACTTCGCCTTCAGGGCGTTGCTCTCGTTGGCCAGCCGGATGGTCTTCTTCTGCTTGCGCGTCAGTAAGATGAAACGCAGGAGCACGATGGCACCCACCACCAGTGCAGCAGCCAATGCAGCAGCCAGGATGCCCAGTCCGATGATGATCATCTGACGTGTGGACAGCGAGCTGTCTTTCTCGGCAATGGTGGCCTCATGGTCAGCAATCTGCTTGTTCAGCGCGCTTATCTCGTCGGCATGCTTGATGGCGGAGACAGAATCCTTCCACACGAGGTAGCTGCCGTATGACTGTGCCACCATGTTGGCATTACCCGTCTTACGTCCGTTGTCAATCAGCGTTCGGTAGACTTCGTCCACCTTGTCGTACTCTTTGGAAGCTGTCAGCTTGCCCGCCATCTCCTTGAAGACGGCATCTCCCTGGGCGTTCTGCCCCATGGTGTAGTAATAGATGGCTTTGTTGTAGAGCAGGTCGTTGTTCACGTTTTCGTCGCCCGCCTGTGCAGCCTGCCGCTCCATGATGGCCAGCTGTTCAGCAGCACTGGCAGCTTTCCGCAGCTTGATGTATATCTGCATGCGCTCCTTGGTGACCTGGTAGTGGAGGGCAGCCTCCTTGGCGGCATCAGGCTTTGCGGCGATGATGACCTGGTCTATCCGCCGCATCAGCTCGAAGGCCTCCTTGTAGAAGCCGTCTTTATAATAGAGTGGAACGGCTTTGACACCACACTCCACAGCCTGGGCTATCTGCCCCTTTCCCGTATAGTCGTTGAAAGCTTGAATATACAGCGAGCGGGCTTTGGCAATCTCCTTCTTCGAGTCGACGGACTCGGCCCTCTGCTGCAGTTCGCTCTTCTGCACTTCCTGTGCGCTGACGTAGGCACAGCAGAAGAGCAGGCTAAATAATAGCATAAATACCTTTCTGTTCATGGTGAAAATCTCTTTAGCGTTTTTATTCGAAGTGCAAAAGTAAGCAATTCTTTCTTTTCCTCCAAATAATTTACGACTTTTTATTGAAAACCCTACCGGACTTTTGCTTTCAGAACCTCAATGGGATTATAGTCGTTCAGCTGGATGCGCAGGGGCGGTTCCTGCTGGAGGCCGAGTTCCTGGCAGGCCTCGTCCCACAGCTGGCGGCTGGGGCGGTGGGCGGTCTGCCGCTCCACCACGGGCGACGTGACGCTGTTCATCACGATGACGCCGCCAGGAGCCATCACCGTGAGCACCTTTGCCATGATGTCCTTCAGCCGCCCGCCGTGGCCGCCGATGAAGACAGCGTCGGGGGTTGCGTTTGTTGCGATAATATCGCAACATACGGAACAGAAGTCGCCCATGACGACCTCTATGCCGGGGGCACCGAGGCGGCGGGCGTTCTCGCGGATGAGGGCTTCGCATTCGGGGCGCACCTCGAAGGCGACGACATGCAGGTGGGGGAAGAGCCGCCGGGCCTCTATTGACACGCTGCCCGTACAGAAGCCGATGTCCCAGAGCACATGGCGGCGGGGCAGGTCGAGGGCTTGGAGCGTGAGCAGGCGGATGGGCATCTTCGTAATCATCTTCTCGCGGCCGTTGAGAAGGGCGAAGTCGCTGTCGGGGATGCCGAAGGAAGGGGGGGCTGCGATGGCATCGCAGCATAGGGGACGGGGGGTGAGGAGCAGGCAGTTGGGGTGGTCGAACTCGCGGTGTGCGGCCTCTTCAAGGGAGAGGGTCGTGACCTTTTCGAGCGAAGGGTTGCCGAGGTGCTCGCCTATGTGCATGGTATAGTGCGCATAGCCATAGTCCAGCATGCGGCGGGCAATGGCGGCGGGAGTATGCTCGCGGTCGGTGAGCACGCCTATCTTCTCTGCCCGCTCAATGAGGGCACGGTCGAACTCCGGCCAGGGGCGCCCCGTCAGCGAGACGATGCGCATGTCGTGGTAAGGCATCACAAGCCGGTGGGCCAGCAGCTGCAGGGAGTTGAACGACGGATAGACGATGACCTCTGCGTCGGGCATCATCCGGCGGATGGTATTGGCGAAGCCGAAAAAGAGCGGGTCGCCGCTGGCGAAGACGATGATGGTGTGCTCAGCGTCTTTTCCGCAGCGGTCCTCATATTGCCTGAAGACGGCATCCAGCGGTACGATGATGTCTATCCATTCTGAGCCTTGGGGTAAGAGGGGGGCCACTATCTCATGGTGGCGCCTGCCGCCCGAGAACACCTTTCCGCTCTGGATAATTCCCTGCACTTCTGGCGGGAAAAAAGGCTGCGGGTTGTCAGAAATCCCAATGACAATAAACTGCAGAAGCATCCGAGTGCGTTAATCGTAAATCGATAAATCCGTACAACGCCTAAAGGTCGCGGCCCGGCCTGAGCTGGGCGGCATCGTCGAAGGTGAGGATGGCATTGCAGAGCGTGGCGGCAAGGTTGCTGCCTCCTTTGCGCCCCTCTACGATGATCTTCGGAATGTCGCGGAAAGGCTTCACCATGTGCTTCGACTCCCTTACGTGCACAAAGCCCACAGGAGCGGCGATGATGCCGGCGGGACGGGCCTTGCCTTTGCGGATGAGACTGCAAAGCTCCATCAGCGCTGTCGGGGCGTTGCCGAAGACGAAGAGGGCATCGGGGTGATCCTCCACGGCCAGGCGTATGCCGGCCTGGGTGCGGGTGATGTTGTTGGCAGAGGAAAACTCTGCCACACGGACATCCTGCAGGTAGCATTTGGCCTCGAGGCCCAAGCGGGAAAGGGCGCCCTTGCGGATGCCGCTCGTGACCATCGTCACGTCGGTGACGATGGTTTTCAGCTCTCCCGCGCGAACCTTATTATAAAGGGCCTCTACGGCTCCGGGGTCGGAATAGAGGATGCGCTCCATGTCGAAGTCGGCGGTGGTGTGGATGGCATGCAGCAGCGCCCATTTGTGGTCGAGCGGCCAGTCCTTGCGGTGCAGCTCCCGTTCGATGGTTCGGAAAGATTCCATCATAATCTGCTGCCCAGGCTTGGGTGCAGAGTCTTTCTCCCGCTCATCGCGATAGTAGCCTCTGGGCGTGATGATCTTCCCGTCGGCAATGTACGACTGGGAGTTCCCGATGATGATGACGGTGAACATGTCCACCTGCTCAGGGTCGAAGTCGGCGAGGGTTGTCACCCTCACCTCCTGCTCCTCGCGGCCTGCCTGACGCACATAGCCCACAGGCGTATCGGCAGCGCGCTGAGTGAGGAACAGCTCCTGCAGTCGGTAGAGCTGCCAGTAGCGGTCGTGCGACTTGGGGTTATAGACTGCCGTGACAAAGTCGCCCACGGCAGCGGCCTTGATGCGCCGCTCTATCACCTCCCAAGGCGTCATCAGGTCGCTGAGCGAGATGAGGCACAGGTCGTGGCCGATGGGGGCGCCCAGCAGCGAGGCCGCCTTCTGGAAAGCGGAGATGCCGGGCAGCACCTCCAGCTCGACGGGAGGCTGCGACGGGGAAACCGTCGCACACGGACTGCTTTCATTTTGCGACGGGGAAACCGTCGCACACGGACAGGCAAGCGCCGCTGACGAGCGCTCATGAGCCATTTCAAAGACAAGCGGCGCCATGCCATAAATGCTGGCGTCGCCGCTTGAGATGACCACTACGGTCTTTCCTTGTTCAGCCAGTCGAAAAGCCTGCTCTGCCCGCTCTCGCTCGCGCTTCATGCCGGTGTCAATGCACTCACAGCCTTCGGGCACGTAGCCTTCGATGAACTGAAAATAATATTTATAGCCAACGATGGCGTCAGCCTGACGGACGGCTTCAAGCACCGCCGGCGTGACATCCTGCTCACTGCCGGGGCCTATTCCTGCCACGATGATTCTTCCCGTCACGCCTCCTGCATCAGCTTGTTGAAGTCCTGGATGCTGACCTTCTTCACGTTGAGCTTCACCACCTGCTTCAGCGCCTGCATCAGCTTCATGTCGATGGCATGCTCCACGTAGCCCTCTACATTCTCGCGCTTCTTCAGCTGCTCGTCGGCATAGCTGTCAACCATATCATCAGGCACGTCGTTCATGCCGTACTGTGCAAACTGCTGACGGACGGCATTCCTGGCAATCTGCTTCAGGTCGGCATCATCCACCTTGATATTGTTGGCGTTCACCAGCTGCTCCTTGATGAGGTGCCACTTCAGCTCATCGATGCTGCCACGGAAGTTCTTCTCCACGTAGTCTTCGCCCTTGTCCTTGTTGTTCTTCAGCATGAAGCGCTTCAGCAGAGCCTCGGGGAACTGCACGTCGCCAATCTTCTTCTCCAGATAGGTACGCACGTCGCGCAGGAACTTGAAGTCGCTGTTGGCAGCGAGCTGGGGCTTGATGCTGTCGGCAATCTTCTGGCGGAAGTCGGCCTCGTCCTTCACGTTACCCTCTCCGAAGATGCGGTCGAAGAGTTCCTGATCGACGTCATGGGGCTGGAAGTGACGAATCTCGGTCACCTGGAAGCTGAAGTCGCTCTGCAGGTCGGCAATGTCTTCCTTCTTCATCTTCAACAGGCCGGCCACCTCGGCATCGTTGTCGGGATAAGCCTTCTTGGGGTTGAAGATGACGATGTCGCCAGGCTTGCAGCCGTCGAACTTCTTCTTCTCGTCCTCACCTTTCACATAGCTGGGCATCACTGATGCGCCCTCCACGGTGATACCACCCTCGAGGGTGTTGCCGTCGGCGTCGAGCTGGCGCAGGTCGCCCTTCAGGGTGTCGTTGCCGCTCCACTCCTGAACCTCTACGAACTGTCCGGTCTGCGCCTGGTACATCTTCACCTGGTCGTCGATAGTCTTGTCGTCCACCTGAACGTCGTAGTAGTCGATCTTGTCCTTGGCAGTCAGCTCGGCAGTGAACTCGGGTGCCACGGCAATGTCGTAGAAGAACTCAAAGGGACCATCGCCCTGCAGGTCCTGAGGCTGCTGCTTCTCCTCGTTGGGCATAGGCTCGCCGAGCATCTGAATTTTGTTTTCACGGATATACTCATAGAGCTTTTCGCCAAGGATGCGGTTCACCTCGTCATACTTGATGGCTGTGCCGTATTGCTTCTTGATAAGCCCCATAGGAACCATCCCCGGACGGAAGCCCGGCACCTGTGCTTTTTTACGAAACTCTTTTAACTTCTTGTCTACTGCTGCCTGATAGTCGGCCTGCTCGATGGTAATGGTCATCAGGCCATTCACCTTGTCGGCGCATTCAAACTGAATATTCATCTCTTTGCTTTCTTTTAATCGCTACGCTTTGAAAAGCGGTGAAGCGGGTCCTATTTTACGATTTACTAATACTGTTTTTGCTTTGAGGGTGCAAAATTACTCATTATTAGTGTAATTACGGCACGATTACCATTTTTTAACATGGAAGTGTGCCTCCATGTAGAGGCACACTTCCTGCATTAGGTGTTTTTTCCTAGCATTACAATCTTAAGGTAAGTCTGGTTGGGTTTAGTGTCAATAATTAACTCGTAAAAACAGCATACTACAGACGTAGCGTTTGCGAGTTACCACTTTTACGCTACAAAGGTACAAAAAAAAGGAATAACTACCAACTTTATTCTGTTATTTTTTGGAATAAATGTAACTTTCTCAAATAAAGAGGCCCATTTGCCGGGCACAAAAGTGCCTGCTTTTACCTTCCGGCAATCGATTGTCTACGAGAAGCAGGTGCCTTACGCGCGTACGCGCGTAATAAAGACGGAAAAAACGCGCTACATGAGCTACTTTGGCACTAAAAACGCTGATAATCCAGCAGTTATTGGTAGCTACAGCTCGTTTTTCGGAGCTACTTTTGTAGCTACAGACACATACTGCCGCCGCTTGAAAAAATACTGCCGCCGTTTGGAAAAATACGAACGCTATTTTGAAAAATACTGCCGCCGTTTGAAAAAATACGAACGCCGTTTGGAAAAATACTGCCACCGTTTGGAAAAATACGAACGCTATTTTCCGGTGGCGAAGGTTTCGCTATCGGCATCCGCTCTGTAGCTACAACGGTAGCGCCAAAAGGAGCGCTGTAGCTACCAGCAACAGCTTGCATTTCATGGAGTTAGGCAGTAAAGTAGCTCGAGTAGCTCGCTTTTTCTCACGCGTATTACGCGCGCGCGTGAAAGAGGAACTATTCTCCTTCCAGAACGGCGAACTCGGCACCCGTAGCAAAGTCCTGACCATCCTGCGAAGAGAGGGCGGTGAAACGGAGGTAGCGGGCACGCTGCGGACGGTCGAAGAGCACGCGCTTCTCCTGCTGGTTGTTCTCGAAGGTCCCTTCGCCGACGGGCTGGCTCCAGGTCTGTCCGTCCTGAGAGAGCTGCACCCGCCAGGCCTTGATGTTGCCGTTGCGAGAATCCTGACGGGGCAGGTAGGTGAAGCCCTTCAACGTCTTGATGCTGCCACAGTCGAAATCCACCCAGTGGGGGTAGCTGGCCACGGTGACGCTCCACGTGCTGTGCCAATAGGTGTCGGGATTGCCGTCGACCAGATGCTCGGCATCTCCCTCGCCGCTCTCCACGCTGGAAGCGAAGCTGACGGTGACTGGCACGCGGTCGATGCGGGGGAAGGAACGGGTGAACGTGACCTCTTCCTGATTCGTAGAAGGGGAGGAGCTCTTTTTCCGCTCTTTCGAAGGAGTGAGCGGAGTGGCAATTACCTGACCACCGCCTCGCAGACTGAACGGCCCCGTATATTTCTGCAGCCTCACCACACTGGCCTGCTGGGGCGTAGCATCTAACGGAATCGTCTTATACCAGATGTCCTGCGGGAGGCCTGCCTCCAGCGTGGCCGATGTGATGGTGACCATTCCCTCGGCGTCGCGAGTGATGAGCAGCGGAACCAGTGTGGGGAAAGTGCTCGTCTCTGTCTGCAAGCCGGAGATGGCGCCTTTGCTGCTGCTGACAGACACGAGGCCATTCCCCACGGCAGCGGGCTGCACCGTTTTTACCGTGAATCCGAAGAGGCAGGGCGCAGCCTTCACGCGGTCGTGCTCCAGCGGCCCGCCCTGGCCGCAGCTGTTGCCGCCCAAGCCGGTGACGGCCATGTCGAGGTGGAGCCAGTTGCCTGTGGAGGCGGGCAGCTCGTGGGGATGACCTGCCTTTGCCAGCTCTTGCGCCGACCAGGGCAGCACGCTGACCGACATGGGCTCACGGCCTATGAACAGGAGGCCATGGCCATTGTCGTCGGTCAGCGAGCACCAACGGGTGTCCTGATGGTTGGCCATGTCCTGCGGCTTGGGGAAAGGCTCAAATTCCGCCGCTACCTTGTTTTGCCAGATGCCCAGGTATTGCGACGACTTGCGGTCGGGATAGTTGTCTATCGGGCCACGCCCGTAGTAGCTGAAGTTATCCAGCTCCTTTGGCAGCTGCAGCTCATAGCCCAGGCGGGGCAGCACCAGCTGAGGGTTGCTGCTGACGATGGCGGCCTCGACATGGATGCTGCTGTCAGGACAGTAGGTGTAGACCACGTCTTGCAGGAAGAAGAAATCCTTGTCGGGAGCCTGGCTGCGGATGGTGTAGACCTTAGACAGGGTACCGTCGGCGTTGGCAACGGTCAGCGGGCCGCGCTCTATGTGGTGCTCCAGCCGGTCGAGGCCATTGGCATACCAGTTCTGCCATGCCCAGTTGTCGTTGTTCACTGGGGCACGGAAGGCTGAGAGGCGGAGGAGTCCCACACCCGGCAGCCCCTCTCCCGGAAGGTTCTCCCCAGGGGGAGGTGAGGACAGGGCGCCTGGAGCAGCAGCGAGGCGAAGCCTGTCGGCATCTCTCCCTGAAAGGGGCTTGAGCGCCAGCTGCTCGTCGGCCTGCACGTAGCCCGCCTTGGCCCAGGGCTGGTCGTTCTTCAGGCGGAACTCGATGTTGACGAAGTACTCGCGGCCATCGCCCAGCTCTCCGAGGTTCAAGCCGGGAATCTGCACTGTCTTGTGGGTGCGCGGGAGCACGCTGCCCACGTCGATGCGCCCTTCACGAATCTGCCTGCCGTCGGCCAGCAGCCTATAATAGCAGTCGTAGCCGCTGAGGTCGTCGGCATAGTAGTTCTTATTGAAGATGTCGACGGTGGCAGCGTCGGGGTCAGCCCAGCCGATGCCTATGTTCTGATAGACTTTCTTCACCTCGTAGTACTGCGGCTTGGGCTTCCTGTCGCCGAAGAGGATGCCGTTCATCACGAACTCCCTGTCATTGGGCGTGTCGCCGAAGTCGCCGCCGTAGGCCAGGTAGCGCTGTCCGTCCTTCGTGTAGTTGTAAAGACTCTGGTCAATCCAGTCCCAGATGGCTCCGCCACAGAAGAAGTTCGACGACTCGATGGCCTCCCAGTAGTCCTTCAGGTTGCCGACGGCATTGCCCATGGAGTGGGCATACTCCGAGATGTGGAAGGGGTACTTGATGCCCATCCGCCCCTTCACGGCCTCACGCACCCAGCTGACACTGGGATACTGGTTGCTGCCCATGTCGACGATGTCGTTATTGCGCTCATACTGTACGGGCCGCGAGGGGTCGAAAGCCTTCAACGCCTCGTAGCTGGCCTTGAAGTTCGGGCCCGGTCCGGCCTCGTTGCCCAGACTCCAGATGACGATGCACGGGTCGTTCACACGGGCATAGGCCAGCTCCATCATGCGGGCCACATGGGCAGCGCGCCACTCCACGGGATGGGAGAGCGATGCCTCGCCGTAGTAGTACTCGTGGCTCTCCAGGTTGGCCTCGGCCTCGAGGTAGATGCCGTATTTGTTGCAGAGATAGTAGAAGTAGGGGTCGTTGCTGTAGTGGCTGGTGCGCACATGGTTGATGTTGGCCCGCTTCATCAGCATCACCTCCTCCTCCATCTGCCGGCGGGTGATGGCATGGCCGGTGGCGGGGTTGGTCTCATGGCGGTTCACGCCCTTCAGCTTCAGCGGCTTGCCGTTCACGTAGAAATAGCGGCCGGCCAGGTGGAACTCGTCGTCCTCGGCCTTCGTGTCCTTGATTTCTACGGTGCGGAAGCCTATCTGTGTGGAGACGGCCTCCAGCGTGCGGCCTTTCTTGTCCTTCAGCTCGGCCACCAGCACGTAGACGTTGGGCTCTTCGGCCGTCCAGGGGCGCATCGCCTTGAGGGTGGCGGGGGAGATGTCGCCCAGGTATAGGTTCTCGTCGGAATAGAGCTTGTTCTGGTAGAGGCTGAAGTCGATGTGACTGTACGGGCTGGACTTCTTGCCGGTGAGGTCTTCAGCAGGGCACTCCACCTGAATAGTCGCCTGGCTGCCTGTCCATCCGGCACGGACCTGCAGATCCTTGATGTGCACCTTCGGCGTGGCATAGACGCTGACAGAACGGAAGATGCCCGGCAGGCGGAACATGTCCTGCGCTTCCAGGAAGGAGCCGTCGCTGTTGCGGTAGACCTCCACGCTGACGCTGTTCTCTCCGGTGCGGGCGAAGCGGGTGATGTCGAAGCGGGCAGCATCGCGGGAGTTCTTCGAGAAGCCCACATACTGGCCGTTCACCCAGAGGTAGAAAAACGAATCGACACCCCCGAACTCCACAAACAGCTGCATGCCTTTCCACACCTTGGGGATGGTAAACGTGCGGCGGTAGCTGCCTACCTCGTTGCGGTATTCGTAGGTGGTCCAGCTGGTGGGTGGTGTGCGCATGACGCCCTTGCGCCAGTCGTCCTTCTTCACCTCGTGGTAGAAGATGACGGGCTGGTTTACGTAGATGGGCTTTCCGTAGCGCTGGGTGCCGTCTGGCTGGAGGCGGGCGAGGTTCCAGTTGGAGGGGACGACGGCGTCGTCCCATAGGGAACAGTCGTAGTCCTCGCGGAAGAAGTCGGCGGGACGCTGGTCGGGGGTCATGGCGAAGTGGAATTTCCATGTGCCGTCGAGGCTGACACGGCGCGAGCTGTATTCGGGCAGCACGCGGCGGGCTTCCTCGGCATTGGCAAAAGAGGTAAAGGCGGCACGGGGCTGCAGCTTGTTGTAGCCTAGCCGCTGCGGGCTTTCCCATTCGGTGCCGTCGGGAGCCGTGGCCATGCCATACTCGAAACCTTCTAAATGCTGCGCACTGAGCGTCAGCACACCCGTCATGGCAAGAAGCCATGCAGCCAACAAAATTCTTTTCATAAGCACACAACTCCTAAAAGCCCATCTTCCTTCCCTCCCCAGGAGAATTTCTCCCCTGGGGAGAGGCTACGAGGGGTTCTAACTCTTAACTCCTAACACCTCTGCCATTGCCCGTCCCAAAGCCTGGCACTGGGCGGTGGTCTCAGGGGTAAGACTCTGGCGAATCTCCACCGGCTGGCCGACGGGCTGGAAGTGCAGCTTCTCGTCGTTCCACTTCTTGATTTCGGCAACAGCCTTCGAAGCCCAGCCGTAGCTGCCGAACCAGCCGAAGAGGCGGCCCTTGATGTCTTTCTGCGACAGTTCGTCGAGCAGCACGTTCATCTCGTGGTAGAGGCCGGTGTTATAGGTGGGTGCGCCGACGATGAGGCCACGATAGCGGAAGACGTCGCGGATGATGTAGCTGTGATGGGTCTTCGACACGTTGTGCATCACGATGTTCTTCACGCCGGCCTCGGCGGCAGCGGTGGCAATGACCTCGGCGGCGCGCTCGGTGTTGCCGTACATGGTGCCGTAGCAGATGACCAGCCCCGGCTCGGCCTCATATTTCGACAGGCGGTCATAAATGCCGATGACCTGCGCCACATATTCGTGCCACACGGGGCCGTGGGTGGCGCAGATATAGTCGACGCTGACGCCGGCCAGCTTCTTCAAAGCCATCTGCACTGGCGTGCCGTACTTACCCACGATGTTCGAGTAGTAGCGCTCCATCTCGTCCCAGAAATACTGGCAGTTCATCTGCTCGTCGACGATGGCACCGTTCAGCGCACCGAAGCAGCCGAAGGCATCGCCACTGAAGAGCACCGTCGTGTTTTGCTGCGACGGCGTCGCAGCAGAGGCTACCGTCATCATCGTCTCCGGCCAGTGGACCATGGGCGTGAGGACGAACTGCAGCTGCAGGGCGCCGAGGGAAAGGGTGTCGCCGTTCTTTACCTCCAGGAGCCCGTCTGAAAGCTGGTAGAAGCCGCGCATCATGTCGAAGGTCTTCTTGTTGCCGATAATCTGCGCCTCGGGGTAATACTTGCGGATGAGGGCCAGCGAGCCGCTGTGGTCGGGCTCCATGTGGTTCACCACGACATAGTCGATGGGACGGTCGCCCAGCACCTCCCGCACGTTCTCCAGGAACGGGATGAAGAAGTCCACCTCGACGGTATCGACGAGGGCTACTTTCTCGCCCACCACGAGGTAGGAGTTATAACTGACACCGTTGGGCAAGGGCCATAAGCCCTCGAAGAGCGTCTTGTTGCGGTCGTTGACACCTACGTAGTAAATGTTTTCTGTAATCTTTTTCATCTCTTTATTAATTAGTAATTAGTGTTTCCATTTGCTTGCCGAACTCCGGACTGACGTAGTTGTTGATGCTCCTGCACACCTCGGCCGAGAACTGCTGGGCACAGGCTATGAGCTGATCCCACTGCTGCTCGCTGAGACCATTGAGAATCATCTCGCGCGTGATACCATATTTAATAAGACCGAAGACAAAGCCGGCATTGAAGTTGTCGCCGGCACCGATGGTGCTCACCGTCTCGCCCGACAGCGTAACGGGATATTGCCGCTTCAGCCCGCCCTTGGCACGCAGCTCCACGGGCTTCGACCCTTGGGTGCAGATGAAGTTGGGCGTATAGAAGGCTATCTGCGAGCGGTAGATGGTGTCGGGGTCGTTCTTTCGGAACATCACCTCAAAGTCCTCGGTAGAGCCGCGAACGATGTCGGCATACTCCAGGTTCTCCAGAATGTTCGACGTGAGCTTCACCACCTCGGCGGCATGGGAAGCGCGGAAGTTCACGTCGTAGTAGAGGATGGCGCCGTGCTGGCGGGCATAGTCGAGGAGGCCCACCACCTGCGGACGGATGACGGGGTTCACGGCATAGTAGCTGCCGAAGACCACAATGTCGTCGGCCTGGATTTCAGGGAAAGTGAACTCCAGACGGTCGTTGGGATGGTCTTTATAGAAGATGTACTCCGCGTCGTTCTGCTCGTTGAGGAAAGCCAGCGAGAGGGGTGACTTGGAGTCGGGATAGACGTAGACACAGCTGCTGTCGACATTGTTTTCCTTGAGGAAGTTCACGATGGTACGCCCCACACGGTCGTTGCCCGTCTCGCTGATGAACGCCGCCGGAATGCCTGAGCGGCCCAGCGAAATGAGGCAGTTGAACACTGACCCGCCCGGCACGGCTGCCGTGGGCTGGTCGTTCTTGAAGATAATATCGAGGACGGTCTCCCCGATGCCTATAACCTTACGTTTCATAACAAAAAAAATTTCTGCTGCAAAATTAGGAAAAAAAAACGTAAAAGCGCATGGTTCTAAGGATTTTTTTTCTTACCTTTGTGGCCGATAATCAATAACCACCTAAAAAAAGAAGTATTCCTATGACAATTATGATGATTATTCAGTTGCTGATTGTCTTGTTGGCACTGTGGATAGGCTCGCGCTACGGCAGCCTGGCTTTAGGAGCTATTTCCGGCATCGGACTGGCTATCCTTGTGTTCTGTTTCGGCTTGAAGCCCGGCTCACCTCCTACTGATGTCATCTACATCATCATCGCTGCCGTGACCTGCGCCGGCGTGCTACAGGCATCGGGCGGCATGGACTGGATGATTCAGATTGCGGAGAAGATGCTGCGCAAGCACCCCGACCGCATCACCTTCCTGGCTCCGCTCACCACCTTCTTCCTCACCGTGCTCGTGGGTACGGGACACGTGGTCTACACGCTCATGCCCATCATCTGCGACATCGCGCTGAAGAAAGGCATCCGCCCGGAGCGTCCCTGCGGTGTGGCCTCCATTGCCTCGCAGGTGGGCATCACCTGTTCACCCATTGCTGCCGCCGTGGTGGCGTTCTCTGCCATCTCTGCCAAAAACGGCTTTGAGATAAACAACCTGCAGATCATCATGATTACCATCCCGGCCTGTATCATCGGTCTGATGATGGCCGCCCTGGCCAGCTATCGCCGTGGTCTGGACCTCGACAAAGACCCTGTGTTCCAGGCCCGTCTGAAAGACCCCGAGCAGTATAAGTTCATCTATGGCAGCAGCGCCACCACGCTCGACAAGCAGATTGCCCCCGAGTCAAAACACGCCGTCTACATCTTCCTGGCCGCCCTGGGTGTCATCGTGATGTTCTCACTGGTGCAGATGTTCGGCGGCAACCTGCTGCCCGAATTCGACGGCAAGCCTCTGGGCATGAACATCGTCATCCAGATTATCATGATTTCGGCTGCCGCCCTGATGATTATCTTCTGCAAGGCACAGCCGAAGAAAGCCGTCGCAGGAGCCGTGTGGCAGAGCGGCATGGTGGCCGTGGTGGCCATCTACGGCATCGCCTGGCTGGCCGACACCTATTTCGGAAACTACATGAGCGAGATGGAGGCCATGCTGACCGACCTTGTCTCCGCCTATCCATGGACCATCGCCATTGCCTTCTTCCTCGTCTCCGTGCTTATCAACTCGCAGGGAGCCGTTGTCGTCGCCATGCTGCCGCTGGCCTACTCGCTGGGCATCGAGGGATGGGTGCTGCTGGGCGTGCTGCCTAGTGTCTACGGCTATTTCTTCATCCCCAACTATCCCAGCGATATCGCCACGGTGAACTTCGACCGCTCAGGCACTACCGTCATCGGCAAGTATCTGCTCAACCACTCGTTCATGATGCCTGGCCTCATCTGCGTCATCACCAGCACCATCGTGGCCTACGCGCTTAGCTACCTCATGCACAATGTCTTCGGAATGTACTAACCCATGGAAAACCAATATATAAAACAGTTCCCTGAACTGCTGAAGGGGAAGAAGCTGCTGTATGTCCACGGCTTTGCCTCTTCCGGACAATCGGGCACGGTGCGCCGCCTGCGCACCGTGTTCCCTAGTGCCACGGTGCTGGCTCCCGACCTGCCTGTTCACCCCGAAGAGGCCATCGCACTGCTGCGGCAGACATGTGCCGACGAGCAGCCCGACCTCATCCTGGGCACGTCGATGGGCGGCATGTACACCGAGCAGCTTAGAGGCTTCGACCGCATCTGCACCAATCCGGCCCTGTGCATCGCCGACACCATGCACGACCACGGCCTCACAGGCACGCAGACTTTCCAGAATCCCCGCTTGGACGGCGTGCAGTCGTTCTATGTGGACAAGGCGCTGGTGAAGGAATACCGCACCGTGTCTGAACGGCGCTTCGAGGGACTGGACGAGGCCGACAGCCAGCGTGTCTTCGGCCTCTTCGGCGACGAGGACACCTTGGTCGACACCTTCGACCTCTTCCATGCGCACTATCCCAATGCCATGCACTTCCACGGCGAGCACCGCATGGACGACCGCTCGTTCATGCACAGCGTGCTGCCCGTCATCCGCTGGATAGACGACCGTCAGGAGCACCGCGAGCGTCCTATAATATATATAGGTATAGAGACGCTCATCGACCCCCGTCGCCTGCCCACGGCCAGCAGCCAGAAGGCTGTCCGCCTGCTCATCGAAAACTATCAGGTCTTCTTCGTCGCCCCCGCCCTTTCTTCTGTGCAGTCTTTCTTTGGCACGACGCTGGCGTGGCTCGAACAGTATATCAACGTCCCGGCCTGGGGCCACACCGTATTCACCAACCAGCGCCACCTGCTCTACGGCGACTATCTCATCGAGACCGCCAAGACAAAAGACGCCATGGCCACCACCATCCTCTTCGGCAGTGACACGTTCAAGACGTGGGATGACATCATCGACTATTTCGACCGCCTTGGCGGCCAGTAAGCATCAGACAAAAGACCGCTACCAGCGGTCTTTTGTCTGTATATCGTCACCCCAGCGATGATCCTTGGGGAAGGGCTGTCCGCCCCAGGCTTTCACCTGTGTCCAAGGTTCAGCCGGACAGGTCCAGAAGTCGTGGTCGGCAGGCAGGCCGAGCGGCATCAGCGAGAGGCTGGTCATGTAGAGCGAGCCGTTGTTGGTGTACCAGTCGGCGGTTTCGGGCTGTGAGCCGCAGAAGCCGATGGTGAGGAATCCACCGTCATTATAGTTGTTCTGCTGGTCGTACATACGGTGCATCACCTGTGTGAGGGCGGCACGCACCTGTCCGTTCGACAGTTCCTTGGGCAGCGTCTGCTTCCAGGCCATCATGGCCAGAGGCTGCATGGCGGCCAGACGGTAGGGCGTGGAGCGTCCGATGACGGGGAAGGTGCCTTCGGGCGAGATGAAGCGCTCGAGGATGATGCTGAACTTCTGTGCCCGCTTCAGGGCGCGGTCGTAGTATTTCTTGTATTCCAGGCGGGTCGATGCCTTAGCGTCGATCATGTTCTGCAGCGTCTCCAAGTACATGGCGTGGAAGACATAGCTGCTGTAGTAGTCGAAGGCGAAGGCAGGACCATCGGCATACCAGCCGTCGCCCACATACCACTCCTCCACCTTGCGGATGGTCATCATCACGCGGAAGTCGTCGTACTCACGCAGGCCGGCGGCCTTTGCGATGAAGCTCTCGATGATTGAAGAGAAGAGAAACCAGTTGGTGTAGGGCGGCTCAATGCTGCGCAGCTTCTTGAATTCCTGGATGTAGCGGTCCTTGGTCAGCTGGTCGAGCGGCACCCACAGGGCATCGTAAGCCCGGATAAACGACTCGGCGATGTAGGCGGCATCCACCAGGTTCTGCCCGCTGACACCCCAGCACAGGTAGTCGGGCGAGTCGGGGTCGACGCTGTTCTTATAAGAGGCCAAGGCCCACTCGCGCAGCTGGTGAACCATCTGTGCCTCTGACGCTCCCCCTGCTGCCCCCGAGGGGGCTACTATGTTTTTGCTGGCGGAAGAAGCCATAGCGTCACCCCCGGGGGACGAAAGGGGGACTTTGTCTGTTGCCAGCCACGGGGCGATGCCAGCCATCAGGCGACCAAAGGTCTCCATGTAGACCACCTTGCGGTTGCGGTTGTCGAACGAGGGGCTGAACTCCGTCTTCATGTTCTTCTGCAGCTCGCCACGGGCCATGTTCTCCAGCACGGGCTGCGCCATCTTCCATGCCTCCTGGCACCAGTATTCGCGGTCGGAGAGCTGGGGGGCCTGTTTCTTCTTGGCTGCTGCGGGCACCGTGGCAACAAGTGCCAGCAGCATGAGGGCTAATAGTTTCTTCATATTTCCTCTATTTAATAATGGTTAGTTTTCCGTTCTTGATATAGATACCCGCCTTCGGCTGGCCCTCCACAGGACGGCCCACCAGGTCGTAATATTTTTTATTTATTATTTCTTCTTTATCATTTAGCGTAGCGCCAATCCCTGCGGGGTCGGGCTGAGCCCTGACGGGAATCTCCCGCTGCCAGTACCACGTACCGGCGGTGATTCGCACGGTGAGCGTCACTTCGGTCTCTTCGGCCAGCCCGGCATTGTTGAAGTGTCCGTGCTCGTCGATGATGTCGGGATGGCTGCTCGTCCACACCACGCTGACATTGGGGTCGCCCTGCCAGAGGCCGTCGAGGTCCATGTCGGCGCTGATGCGCTTGCCGTCGTAGAACGACAGCTTCTGGTTGTTCAGCTGCCAGGCCAGGGCATACTTCGGATGGCGCTTATAGCCCCACACGTTGACACCGCTGGTGGAGCAGCAGGTGAAGCTGACGGCATGCAGGTTCTTCTGGTCCATCACCTCCTCCAGGAGCACGCCGTTGTAGGTCACCGACCCCAGGCGGATGGTCAGGAAACTAGTGCCCTCCTCCAGGCTCCATGTCCCTACATACTTACCGCTGACCTTGCCGTCCTCCGAGAGCGTCACCTGCACAGGGGTCACCTCCTCCATGTTGGCATGATCCATGGCGTACTTATGGATGAGAATGTCGTAAGTCCCCACAATGTCCTGAGCGGTGAGGGGTGAGGGGTGAGCAGACAGGTCGCCGTCGGTCAGCTCCTCGCCGTTATACTCGAAGGGTGCCACCACGGGCCAGCCCTTCTGGTTGATGAATACCTGGTGCACACGCACCTCATGACCGATGGTGCCGTTATTGAACTTGGTATGATAGACCAGATAGGTACGCCCGTCGCCGGCGGCGATGATGCTGTTGTGGCCCTGGGCGCACTCGCCCACCGTCTGGAAGCCCCATTTGTTGTAGGAACCCATGATTTTCTCGCCACGCTTGTCGGCATTGGCACCGCCATAGTTCAGCACCCAGCTGGTGAACTGTGCCGAGCGGCCCTGCGTGTCCTTGTAGGGGCCGTCGGGCTTCTCCGAGCGGAAGACACGCATCTCGTAGCCGCCGTCAGGAGCGAAGCCGCCATAGCTCATGAAGAGATAGTAGTACTGGCCGATGTGCTCGATATAGGGGCCTTCGCCCGACACGTAGCAGCCGCCTGCGATGCGCTTGCCGAAATAGGGGTCGCTGGTGCACTGCTTGCCCTTCGAGGCATAGTCGCTGGCGTAGGTCACGTCGTAGTCGCGCAGGCCGTTCTCCTTGTTCAGCCGGAGCATCCAGATGCCGCCGCTCCACGAGCCGTAGGCCAGCCACAGCTCACCCTCCTCGTCGTAGAACACGCAGGGGTCGATGTTGTTCGGCCACCAGTCGCCCCACATCTGCCCGTTGGCACTGCTGGGGTGGTTATAGCGCGAGGGCAGCGACGACTGCTCGCCGATGACCAGCTCCAGGTCGGTCTTCTTCCACGAGACACGCTGGTCGGTAGGCGAGCGGAAACCGCTGTAGACCACCGGCCCCTCGTAGACCCACGGCCCTGTGAGCTTGTCGGCCGTGAGCAGCACGATGACCGAGTTCCACGCCTGTCCGTTCAGGCTCAGATACTGGCACCACTTCTGCATCACGGGGTTCCACACCATGTCGGGTGCCCACATCACGCCGTTGATGTTCCACTCCTGGTTGCCGTCGGGCAGGGCGCACACCCAGTCTGTAGCGTCGTAATTGCCGAAGGCCGTCTCCACACCACCCTTCATGATGGTCTTTGTGCGATGTACGTTAAACACCTTCCGCAGGTTTGTCTCCATCACGCTGCCCGTGGTGGTCACGGTGCTCACCGTGCCGTCGTCTTTCACACGGGCAAACGTCTCGCTCGTGCCCGACCAGTTCTGCATGTCGGTGCTGTAGGCCACGCCACGGTGCGAGCCGATGATGTAGTAGCGGTTAGGCGTGTTCACCGAATCATACACCACCGAGGGGTCGTGCACGGAGACGCGCTTCTTCGCGGTGTTCTTATAGAGCGTCTTCGCCTCCTGGGTGGTCAGCTCCTGCGCCCCTGCGGGGCTAAATGAGAAATGACAAATGAGAAATGATAAAGCTAGCAGTCGTTTCATACGTTTGGGGGGTTATGATAGTAATTGTGTGAGGAACACGTCGCTGAACAGGATGAGCACGCTGCTGCTCACCACGGCGTTGGTCGAAGCCTTGCCCACGTTGACCGACCCGCCTTCCACCGTATAGCCGAAGAACGCGGGCACGGAGCTGATGATAAAGGCAAAGAACTGGCTCTTGATAATGCTCATCCACAGGAACCAGGGCACGAAGTCATGCTGCAGGCCCAGCGTCAGGTCGTCGGGCGGCATGATGTGGCCGATGTAGGCCGTGCCGTAGGCTCCGACGATGCCCATGGCCGAGGAGAAGACCACGAGGATGGGCATGATGGTGAGCAGACCCAGAATCTTCGGCAGGATGAGGTAGCAGGCAGAGTTCACGCCCATAATCTCCAGCGCGTCTATCTGCTGCGTCACACGCATGGTGCCCAGCTCCGAGGCGATGTTGCTGCCCACCTTGCCGGCCAGGATGAGGCACATGATGCTGGAGGAGAACTCCAGCAGCATAATCTCGCGCGTGGTGTAGCCCGCCACCCAGCGGGGCATCCACGGGCTCTCTATGTTCATCTTCATCTGGATGCAGATGACAGCACCTATAAAGAATGAGATGAGCAGCACAATGCCAATGCTGTTGATGCCCAGCTGCGCCATCTCCTTCACATATTGTTTCCAGAACATACGCATGCGTTCAGGCACGCTGAACGTGCGCCCCATCAGCAGCAGGTAGCGCCCGAAAGTAGTCAGATATCCGTGTAGCAACATGGCCGTTTTTACGTTTACGCTGCAAAGTTACGAAAAGTCGAGCGCAAAACAAAAGAAATTCATTTCTTTTTTTTGCCGAGACGGAGTAAGTTCGCCATTTTAATGGCAAAGTTACGAAAAAAGGTTGTAAAGAACAACCGTTTTTGGAAGATTAACGCTGAATGACCGTAAAATAAAGGCAATGCGAGGAAAACCGAGGAGTTTAGGAACGAGGTAAAAAGGCAATTTGATGCGGATTGATGCAAGAGTTAGGTCTCTAAATCGTAACCCGTTTGAGCCATCTCTGACAGTTAAACTTTTCTAATTTCAAGGGTACGAAAAAGGAAGAATGACGCAATTCTAACTGACTGGTTTTCGACTCAACAAACTGCAACGAATTGCCGAAAAAGCATATCAAAAAATGGTATTATTTTTGCAGCCTGAAACTAAAAAGGAATTAGAAATGAGATCAA
>JAEEGL016874400.1_pt1 | contig 51607 bp, 35 predicted proteins | sample 9134231 | NCBI WGS metagenome assembly JAEEGL01 (sample SAMN16246548, study PRJNA631951) | gut metagenome | biome: gut microbiome; feature: rumen; material: fiber-attached | host: Bos | place: Iran: Karaj | collected 2018-10
GGCAGACGACGCCGTAGAGGGCGAGCGGACGCACGACCCACTGGTACTTCTTGATGCCGCCGTAGTAGTGCGTGTCGAAGTAGGCGAAACCGCCCTTCTCGGCGAGCGGCACGGGCTTGAGGTCGATGCGCGGCGCGTCGGTGTGGCCGCCGACGACGTTGACGCCGTCCGTGATCGGGCGCGAGCCCACGACCGCCGCCAGCAGCGTCTTGCCATGGTAGCCGCGGTAGACCTTGTCGCCCGGCTTGAGCGACTTGAAGTCGCCTATTGGCCTAAAGCCGTTCTTCTCGAGCAACGCAACCGACTCGCGGTAGGCGAGGCGCTCGGTCTTGGCCTTGCCCAGGAAGCCCATGTAATCGGCCGCATAGGCCTCCATCGCCTTGCGCTCCGAGGCCGCAAGCTTGCTGAGCCCCTCCTCGCGGACGTAGAGGCCCTTCTTCTCTTCCTTCCTCGTCTTCTTAGCCATGGAAAAATCTCCCTTAATCAAATGTTCGCGTCAGATTCGACGCATTCAATTCTACCACAAACGTGCCCTACCGCGTCTCCAGCTCCACTACACCCGGCTCAACCTCGGTGAAGTGCCACTCGGCGCGCGTGGTCTTCGAGAGGAAACGGCGGTCGTGGCTCACGAGCAACATGGCGCAGGGGCATTCCGCAAGCGCCTCCTCAAGACATTCGATGCCGGGGAGGTCGAGGTGGTTCGTCGGCTCGTCCATCACGAGCAGGTGTATGCCGCGGTCGACGCCCATCGCAAGCAGAATCTTGCGGATCTCGCCCGGGCTCGGACTTTCGCTTGAAAGGAGGCGGCCGGGGCGCGAGCCGAGGCGGCTCACGCTCGTCATGACGCGACCCAGCGACTCGGATCCCAGCTCCTTCACTTGGGCGAGAATCTTTGCCGATTCGACCTCGGAGATTTCCTGCGGCACGACGAGGAGCTTCTCCTCGGGAACGTTCGCACGGGGCAGAATATGGCTCAGGAAGGTGCTTTTGCCGATGCCGTTGCAGCCCGTCAGCGCAATGCGGTCGTCGGGTCGGACACGGATTTCAGGATAGCGGAGGAGCCGTCCGTCGCCAAGTGTGAGTTCCCCGGCGTCCAGCGAAAGGACGTAGTCGCGCTGAGACCGCTCACCGCCGTTGAGCCAGAAGCCCATCTCGTACTCCTTCCGCGGCGCAAGGCCGCGTCGCGAGGCCTCGGCCTTCGCCGCGCGCCTGCCAATGGCGGCCGACTGGGAGACAGCCCAGGCGTTTTTGCCGGTGAGCTTCGCGAGGTTGCGCTTGGCGCGTCCGTCATGGTCCTGCGGGTCGATTCGGGCATTGCGCGCGGCCTTGTTCTTCGCCGCAGTCTGCTGGGCGACCTCGAACCGGCGCTGCGCGCTCGCGCGCAGACGCCGGGCGTCGTCCTTCGCCTCGGTGTCGCGTGTGCGGAGGAAGTCCTGTTCGCGCCGATCCTGCTCTTGCCCCGCCGTGACGCCGCCCGGACGCATCGTGGCGCGTGGCGGGAAGATGAAGAGGCATTGCGAGCAGAGTGCGTCGAGGAAGTCTCGGTCATGGCTCACGATGAGGCCGGCGCCGGAAAAGGCCTGCAACGCCTTGAGAAGAGTGGCCTTGGCCGCTTCATCGAGGTGGTTCGTGGGCTCGTCCAAGGCGAGGACGCCCGGTTCGCGCCAAAGGGCGGCCGCGATTTGCGCGCGCTTGCGCTCGCCATGGCTGAGTGTCTCCCAACGTCCGGTCCATGCCGGATCCACGCCGAGCCGCGCGCGCCAGGCGACGGCAAGCGCGTCGTGCGCCGCCAGGAAAGCCTCAAGGTCGTCGGGCGGAAAGTCAGTACGCTGGACGACGTAGCACGCCCGTCCGATGGAGCCGATCGAACCCGACGAAGGCTCAAGTTCGCCGGCGGCAAGGCGGAGAAGAGTCGTCTTGCCGCAACCGTTCGCACCGACAATACCGGTCCACTCACCCTCCGGGAACAGGGCCTCGACATCCTCGAAGAGGTTGCCGACCATGCCGTCGTAGGCAAAGGAAATTTTAGAGAATTTCAGAAATCTGGCCATTTCTGTGGTATATTATACACCATGGAAAAGAAACTGAGAAGGTCTTCGACGGAAAGCGTCATCGCCGGGGTGTGCGCAGGGTTCGGCAAGTATTTCGGCATCGACCCGGTCATCGTGCGCATCGCGCTTGTGCTCTTTACGCTCTGCGGCGGCGCCGGATTCCTGGTGTACGTCGTGTGCTGGATCTGCATGCCGCGCGACATTGGAGACATGTATCCCTGACAGATGCGAAGCGCTGCCGCTCAGGGCAGGAAGTAACCGGAGAGAACGCGCTCGCGGCGTGGAAGTCGCGTAAGGTCGCCGTCCGCGACGCCCGAGGCGATGGAAAACCAGTCCGCCGGCGGAAGGGCCGAGTCTGGAATTGGCCGCGGCAAACCGAATGAATCGATTGTCTCCGCTTCGCAAAAGGCTGGGGACGCCTCGCCAGGAGACCATCCCAGACGAACGGTCACGGCATGCCCACCGCGCGCCTTGAGGAGTTTGAGCGCCAGTTCGCGGGCGCGGAAGGCGCCGACGACATCGACCTTGTGCGGGTCCTTGCCGCAGATGGCGCCACCGCCAATGGGCACTTCGGGACCGTAGAAATCGACGGCGAGCTTCTTTCCTGAAAGTCCGTTGTCGCCCTCCGGACCACCCTGGATGAAATCGCCCGCGCCGTTGAGGACGAACCTGTCCGCCGGCAAATCCGCAAGCCCCGGCAGACCGCGCGCGGCAAGTTCGCCAAGCGCCTCGCGGACAACAGGCAGAATCCGTTCGTGGCGTTCCGGCGCATAGACTTCCGGCGCATGCTGGATGCTGAGCGTCAGGCGACGCCAGACGCTCTCGCGGCCTTCGCCGACGAGATGGACGAGAACCTTGAAGTCGGGGCCAAACGTGTCGGAAAGGGTACGCCGCCAAGCGTCGACTTTGCGCCCGATGGCGTTGGCGACGTAATGCGCAGGCGGCAGATAGTTGGTTTCGGGGCTGTCGCAGGCAAAGCCAGTGACGACATTCTGGTCGTCGGAGAGCGTGCGGATGGCACGTTCGTCGTCGGAGAGCGTCTCCAGACAGACGTTCTGAATCACCACAAGCTCTTCGGGTGCGGGGCGCCAGCGCCCGCCATAGCCCGCCTGACGGTAGACCTCGCGGGCGAGGTCCTCGATTTCCGAATGGGTTACGGCGGGATGGTCGCGGCCGGCCGCGATACGGCCGTCGACAAAGACATGGTCGGTGTGGACGGCGCATTCGACGCCAACGAGGGCGTCGGGATCCCGTCCGACGGCGAGATCGACGATGGATTCGGCCAAGGCGTCGGCAAGACGGTCGGGATGGCCGGGGGAAACATATTCTGCAATGTGAGTGCGCATAAGAAGTCGAAAGTCCTAAGTCTTAGGTCGTAAGTCGTCGGTCAATCCGTCAAACTGACAACGGAGGCGGCGAGCGACGACAAATCGTCTGCATCGGCATCCTTCCCCACGAGGCCGACATGAAGGTGTATGCCGGAGGCGAGGAAGCGGGAGGCGAGCGTGGCATTGGGACGTCCGGTGAAACCGTCCGTCAGGATGACGACCGACTGGGGACGACGCGCCCGTGGCCGCTCCAGCACCGCCTTGAGCACGCAGTTGATCTCAGTTCCGCCCGTGGAGGGAAACTTCTTCGCAATAAGGTCGCGGAGGGTGACCGGATGCGCCGTGGTTGAAAAGACGTTCACTTCGCAGAGTCCCCGTCGGCAGTAGGGTTCCAGGACGCGGGCGAGAACCGGAACCTCTGCGGCGACCGAACCCGACACGTCAAGAAAAACGCAGGTATGAAGCATGTCGCGCAGGACGGGCCGCCGCCAACTGGTCTGCCCCTTGTAGAGCAGCGCGTCCCCAAGGGCAAGCGTCCGCGCCTCGTGCGAACGGTCCGTCCAGACCGGGAGGAACGTGGAGGTCTCCATCTGGATTTCGCGCATGGACATCCGCCGCCTTTCGGTCGGTCCCGGAAGCGTGGCGCGGCGCATGAGTCGCCGGACGCCGCGGCGGAGCGCCTCGCCGGGCAAAGTGCCTCCGGAAAACTCACGCACACGCTCCCCGGATCCGAGGTCGCGCCCTGCAAGCGGACGGTCCGGACTGGGCCATTTGGAAATGATTTCGTGGAGAAGATCACGCAGCTCGGGTGAGACTTCACCCGATTCCGAACCGTGCGAACCAAGAAGAACGGGCCTTTTGTCGTTTGGCGACTTTTTTGCCTCGTCGCCCGTGTCGTTGGCGGCGGAAGTCTTTTCACCCTCTTCCTCGTCGCCCGCGTCGTCTGCGGAAGGCGCCTTTCCGCTCCCGTCCGTTTCTTTCCCTTCGTCGCCATCGTCGCCGTCGCCGCCGGCGGCGGGACAAGTCCCGCTCCCGTCCTCCCCTTCGCCGCAGGCGCCGCCGTCGCGCCCTCCGCCTCCTCCGCCCGGCAGAACGACAACGGCAACCAAACTCCGGGCAAGCACCTCGAAGACATCGCAGTAGGTGCCGGTGCCGTTCTTGTCGTAGAGCAGGTGCAGGGCCTCCTCGGCGGCGCGAGGCGTTCCCTCGCCCTTTGGGCGGAGCAGGGCGGAGGGCATGGTGTCTGACCGATAGTAGTCGGTGAAGAACGACGTAAACTCCCGTGCCGGAAAGAGCGAGCAGAGAATGGCGTTGATCACGGCGTCGAAGACGATGTTCCGTACGGGCGTACTGCGGGGAAAGAGCTTCGTATGGCCGAGGATGACGTGGTAGAGTTCGTGCATCACGAGCATGAACAGATGCTCGGCCGTTCGGCAGTGGGCGTCGATGAAGGTCTTGTTGAGCAGAAGTTCCGGCGCGTCGCCGCAGGTCACGCAGGCCGTCTCGATCTCATCGGTGAAACGGACGCGAAAAAGGGAAAAGAAGGTAGACAGTTCAAAGGAGCGCGGAGGGATCACGTCCAGAATCCGCGCGACAATCCGTTCTTCATCCGTCATGGTGTGGCCGTTCGTCATGCCGGATTGCCTTCGGTTCCGGGAAAAGCCCCTGCGGGCAGGGCGTGGCGTTTTTCCACGGCCTCCGCGCTGAGGCGTAGGTCGCGCCGCGGGATGTAGATGCCACCCGACAGCCGGGCGACGACGGCCACGGTGAGGATGGGGTCCTGACAGAGGCGGAAGCCGGGCTGCAGGGCCGCGCCAGACGGGAGGGACGTTGCAATCAGGTACCCCGTCGGACGCGGAACCGCCTCAAGGGCCTCGCCGTGCTTGCGGACGAAGGCCTCCAGCCAGGCGGCGCGCGCATCCTCGTCCGCTTCGGCCGGAGCGCCGCAGACGGCGACGATGTCGAAGACGAGACAGTCTCCGATGGTCCGGATTTCCTTCCGCACCGTGCTCCGTGGCGGAGCCGACATGTTGCAGTAGGCGTTTGTCACAGCCGGCATTCCTTCCACAGGCGCTCGAAGTCGTCCGAGGTGTCGGCGACCTGGCCGACGTCCGCGAACCCGTCCGGCAGCATTGAGTTGAGCAGGTTGGAATGGTACTGGGCAAAGGGTGAGTCCGCACCGTACTTTAGATTGGCGTCGGCGATGCGCGCGCCAACGGCTCGCGCAATCTGCGACTTCTGCATGGTGACCTTGTAGGTCTCGTCGGCGGCCTCCATGGCCGGACGGATTTCATGCGCAAGCAGCTCAATCGTCGTCGCCGGAATGTCGGCCCGCTCGCGAAGGGCCAGATAGGTTGCGAGGGCCAGTCCGCGGCGACGGTTGGGAAGGGCGCGGGCGACGCCCTCGCCGATGACGGCGGCGGCGCGGTCCGGTGGAATCGCGCAGCGGGTGGCGACCAGCCGTTCCAGGCGGCAGACCGGATCGGTGACCATGAGAAGGGCGCGGACGGGGTCGGTCTTGTCCAGCGCGGCGATGTCCCAGGCGCTCTTGCAAAGGGCAATGACGGGGGCCGTCTCGATTTTGCGGCGGGCGCGGTCCGGCAACGTGTTCAGAAGGGCCAGGAGGGCGGAGTCATAGAGCCGCGGAGCCTCCCCACCCGTTCGGCGCGCCAGGACCGTGCGGGCGGCGTGTACGGCGAGTGCGCATCGGTGAAGCATCGTCGCCCGCCGCGTCGAAATGTCGTACCGCGCCGCCCGGAGCTTTGGCACGAGAGCGAGAATGTACTGGGAAAGGCCCTCCGCATATTCTGCGATAAAACCTTCGTAACAGGCGCGGGCCTCGGCCACGAGCCCGCGAATCGCGACGGGAAACTCGTGTCGCCCCGCAAACTGGTCGGAGAGAACGTGTTCCTGGTCTTCGTGCGACAGGTCTTCCCAGTCGGGAACGGAGACGATGTAGGGGAAGCGGTCGGCAAGGGCCGCGTCGAGCGGTTCCGAGCCGAGGTAGAGTGCTTCGTCCTCCTCAAGCTCCTGCTCCGTCGGAGGCGGGTTCATCGCGGCCCAGCGGTAGACGAGGCGCGAGAGGGGGCGCCCCTGGACGCGCTTGTCGTAGATGATGGGGAAGAGCTTGTTCTGGAGCTCCGGACGCGTCCTGCTGATCTCGTCGATGAAGACGACCTGCGCATCCCAGATGCTCTCCGGCGAGGCGAGGTACTCCAGCTTCGTCCGGGAGGCGTCCGGCAGGGGAACGCCGACCAGGTCGTCATAGTTGATGAGACTTGCGTTGTAGAACCGGTATGAGAGACCAAGGCACTCGGCGAGACGTTCCAGCACGAAGCTTTTGGCGCAACCGTGCGGTCCCACGAGGAGCAATGGCTCCTCCGAGAGAAGGGCCGCCAAAAGCACTGGCTCGACCCTTTTCCATCCATAAAGCCCAAGGGGCTCGGTAATAAGTGATTGTGTCATTGCAGTATTAGTATAGGAAGCTTTACGCAAAAGTAAAGCCATTTCGCTTCCTCATTCTTTCTCTCCGATGCTCAATGGCTCGTTCAATGATACCACACGCCGCTCCGGCCGGTGTGGTATAATGAAGGTCATGCAAGAGACTTCTGCCGAATTCCAGATCCAGGCCGTTTGGTGTGCGCCGCGCGAAGGCGGCGGCACCCCCGCCGTCTCGGTCTGGCCGAAGAAGCAGGAGGCGCGGCGGCGCTACATTCTCACAAACCTGCCCGAATTCGTCGTGCCGCTCTTCGAGGGGACGGAACTCGACACCTGGTCCGTCATCGACATGGCCGAACTCCACCGTCTGCTCTTCCCGGAGAGCGCGGCCGGATCGCTCGACGACATGCTCCCGCCCATCCGCAACGGCATCTCCGACGCCCGCCGCCTCTGGAACCTCTGGCTCTCCTGCCGCGCACGGCTCGACGCCCTTCCGCCCTGGGTGCTCGAGACCGTCGCCGCCATCTGCCAGGAACGCGACGAGCCGGGGCTCGCAGCGCTCTTCACCCTGGAGTCGTCGCAGCGCGAGGAGGGCGGACGCAAATGGCTTGACTCCTTCCCGGCAACCGTCCGCAAAGTCGAACGCCCCGCCCTGCCGCCTCTGGAGGACTGCGAACGCCTCGACCCCGATCTCGCCGCTTCCTTCCTCGGCCCGGGCGGCGCGCTGGCGAAGCGCGTACCGGACTACGAGCCCCGCCCAGGCCAAATCCAGATGCTGAAGGCCGTCGCAGACGCCTTCAACACGGGCCGGCACCTCGTCGCCGAGGCCGGCACGGGCATCGGCAAGAGCCTGGCCTACCTTCTGCCGGCCGCGCTTTGGGCCAAGCTCAACGACGTGCCCGTCGTGGTCAGCACGAACACGAAGAACCTCCAGACGCAGCTCGTCGAGAAGGATCTGCCGGCCGTCCTTGGCATGATGGCGGACTTCCATGGCGGCGTCGATGACGAACCGCTGAAGGCGGCCGTCATCAAGGGACGCGGCAACTACCTCTGCCTGCGCCGCCTCGCTCAGATGATGGAGGGCGGACAGTTCGAGCTCACGCGCCCTGAACTGCGCCTCTTCGCGCAGACCCTCTGCTGGGCGGGACTGACGTCCGACGGCGACCTCGACGCCCTCGTCGGCGGGGCGAGCATCGATCCGGCCTTCCTCGCAAACATCACCTCCTCCTCCGAAGAGTGTGCGGGGCGTAGTTGCCGCCACTACCGCCGCTGCTTCGTCCAGAAGGCGCGCGAACGGGCCCTGCGGGCGAACCTCGTCGTCGCGAACCACTCGCTCGTCTTCTCCGAACTCGGAACCGACGCCCCCGTCTCGCTTCCCGCTCACGCCCAAGTCATCTTCGACGAGGCGCACAACCTGGAGGAGGCGGCCACGAGCTTCTTCACGCTCGAGTTTTCGCCCGGCAAGCTGAACGCTCTCCTCAAACGTCTGGCGCTCAAGCGCGGGCGCAAGAACAGTCAGGGCGCACTCGTCCTCCTCCGTCGTCGCCTGGAAAAGGGTGCCATCTGCCCGCGCGAACCGCACCATACGCTCCTCGAGGCCGCGCTCGACAAGGCGCTGGATGCGGTGACCGACGTCCGCGAACGGGCGACAACCGTCTTCGAACGGCTCCACCCCCTTGCCGGATCCGACGGCAGCGCGATGCGCTACGCCTTCGATCCGCCCCCAGCCCAGCTGGAAGGCGCGCCGCCCTCTCCGCCCCCGTTACCCCCAAACGCCAAATGGGCGGCCGTCCGTAAGGCGCAGGACGCCTTCCGTGCCGCAGTCAACCATCTGGTGGAACTCCTCGACGCCGTCGCGGACGTCATCGCCAAGTCGCGTTCCGAAGACGAGCTCGACCTCGCCGCCGGCGACACCATAGACCTCGCCGGGGCACGAACGGCGCTCGTCGAGTTCCGCGACACGGCCGACAGGGTTCTCGCCGGCGACGACGAGGCCTACGTCCACTGGATCCAGCACGCCTTCGGAAACGCCGCCCTGGGCGAGGCCTGCGCCGCGCCCATCAACGTGGGTGAATTCCTCGCCGCCAACCTCTTCGCCAAGCGGAAGAGCGTCATCCTCTGCTCGGCGACCCTCAGCGTCGGCGGACGCTTCGACTACATCGCCTCGCGACTCGGCCTCGACCGCATTGAACGCGAACGACTCGTCGTCTGCACCGCGCCAAGTCCCTTCGACTACGTCCGCCAGTGCGCCCTCCTCATGCCTGCTTTCCTGCCGGAACCCGAAGCGCAGGACCGGTCGTATGTGACGGAGCTCGCGGACCTCATCGTCCGCCTGGCAGACAAGTTCGACGGACGCACGCTCTGCCTCTTCACGAGCTACCGGATGCTCAAGGAATGCGCGCGACTCTGCGAGGGCGCCCTCCTGGCGCGCGACATCCGCCTCCTCGTCCATGGCGAAAGCGGTTCGCGCAACTTCCTCACGCGCGTCTTCAGGCAGGGCGACCGATGCGTCCTCTTCGGCACGCAGTCCTTCTGGGAGGGTGTTGACGTCGTCGGCGATGCCCTCTCGTGCGTGGTGGTGGCGCGGCTGCCCTTCGCGGCGGTGGGAGACCCGGTCTTCAGCGCGCGCTGCGAGCAGATTGACAAGACGGGCAAAAGTTCCTTCTTCACGCTTTCGCTGCCCGCCGCCGTGCTGCGCCTCCGTCAGGGCTTCGGACGCCTCATCCGCCACCGAAACGACCGCGGCTGCGTCGTAATCGCCGACACGCGCCTCGTCACCAAGGGCTACGGACGCCAGTTCCTCAACAGCCTCCCCTGCCCTCTCCGCAAGTGTCCCGACGCCGAAACGCTCTTAGACGCCCTGATGTGTTTCCCTGTTTGGTAATCCGCATAACCATTATGCATCTACCCTATCTCCACCAGCCAGGCGGCGGAATGTCCGTCGGCCTTGGCGAACGTGAAGGTGTCGCCGGCGCGCACGGTCTCAACAGGCGCGAGATCGTGGTTGTCGTCCAGGGAGTGCGTCTTGATGCTGGCGTCTGGAGGGACTCCCTTTACCTCGACTTCAAGCTCACAGGCCGGACACTTGAATGCCGTGACGACAAGCGCCATCTTTGCGCCGTCGGCGGATCTGACGCCGAAAAGCCGCACGGCCTTCGTGTCCGCCGTCTTCACGATGCAGTCGCCCGCGGCAAGAGCTGATCCGAACGTCTTGAGGCCGAAATAGACTTTGTTGAAAGAGGTGTCGTCTTTCAAGATGCCGTATTGCCCGCCATAGTTGCAACCATAGAAATAGGCCTGATCGAGGCAGGTCGATTGCAGTCCCATGAGAACCTGCAGCGTGAAGACAGCCGAATCGATGCCGCAGGTGCCGACCGTGGGGTCGATTTTCCTGGCTTCTTTCTCAGGGCCATTGTAGCCCCAGTAATCCTCAAAGGGGATGTAGTGCCATTCGTCGATAATCAGTTTAGTGTCAGTGAAGCCGTATTCGTCGCAGAGCCTTCGTGCGACCGCGGGCTGCGAAAGCATCCAGTCCGGCTCGACCCAGTAATGGTGCCATGATATGAAGTCCGGCGCGTATCCCGCGGCACGGCACTTTTCAAGAAGACCACGTAGGAACTTCTCGTCGTAGAAGCACACTGCCGGGCCACCGAACTTCAGATGCGGGAAACGAGTTTTCAGCCGCTTGAGGGTGAAGACGAAAAAGTCGAAGAACCGATTTTGGTTCAGTTCCCGGTCAGGGTCCTGCGACTTCACAATCCAACTGCCGCCAGGGCGGTCGTTCGGTTCGTTCCACAGTTCCCACCAGCCCATCCTGTCCCCCCAATGGAAGCCGTTTGCCCAGCCCTCCGTGTAATGGCTGATTATACCCTCCAAGGCGCGGGCATTTTTCGTCCAGTCCTCCGGTTCTACGCTGTTGTAGTAGCGTGGGTTCCGATCTCCCTGCCTCCGGCAGTTTACGCTCTCAATTGAGGTGCCCATCCTGTAGAGCACGTTCATGCCGAGCAAATTGATGGTTCGGTCGAGGATTTCGTCCGTCGGCGAAAAGTAGTAGTTTGAGGGATTGGCCGGATCCTTGGTCTGGAGGGGGAACACGAAATGCGTGTCGCATATCCGTTGCCCTGGATTCACCAGAGCCCAGTCGTGCGTCCGTGACGCATGAAGGCGAAGGGGTGGCAGTATCTTCTCGACCAGGCTGGATGCAATGCCTGTAAGTTGGCCGCCGAATCCTGCGGAATGCAGTTCCGGCCTGACCTTGCCAACCACTTCCGAGAAGTCCGCCGAAAGCCTTCCCGCAAATGGCGATGCGGTTGAACGTATCGAATCGGTTGCCGTTGTATCCGGCGGCGTCCCGCCATTATCCGTCGAAGTCATTTTTACTGTCTCCAAAAGCGGGCTAAATGGAAATGCACTCGTACAGGATGCGGTCTTTGCCCTGAACTGCGCCCCATATCACCTTGTCAGGGAAACGCCGCGCGTCGCTCCACAGGACATGCAGTCTTTCTCCTCGCGGCAATATGTTGTGATAGACAATTCCGAAGGGATCGACTGCATGGAGGATTTCCCTGTATTTCGACAGGTCATCGCCTTCGCCTTCCAGCAGATGGACGTTGTTGCGCCCGTTTCTGACTCGGCACGGCTGTTCATCGGGCGCGGAGTATGCAATCAGCAACCGTCCGTCGCGAACCATGAGTTCCGGACGCTGTTCGCCGTCGGGGAGGCGTCCTGCGGGACGAAACGTCCTGCAGCCGTCGTCGGACACGAAGAAGTTGTCCCCTCTCATTTTCCGCCCGAGGGCGTAGAAGACGCCGTTCAGATGGGTGAGTGCGCATTCGTATTCGCACAACACGGGAACGACGCCGAGAAGTTCCAGAGTCTCGCCGTCGACGCATCGGAAAGCGATTGGCTGCGACAGGGAACTCGTAAGCGTACCGTAGAACGCGTCGCCGACCCATGAGGCGTGGGAATGCATCACGAGTCTGTCGTAATGCTCCCTTGCCACGTTGTGCCCGCTGAAGCCATTGGAATCGAGATGGCGTGAAATACTGTCCGGCTCAAGCACCTCTGTCGCCATTCCCGATGAGCGGCATTTGAACAGCCCTTCGCCGCAAATCCTTCCGGCTTCAGGATCCCAGTCCCTCCATCCGATGCGGTCTTCATTCACTCCGACCACGCACCTCACCTTGCCGTCGTACAGGAACACGTCGAAACTGTCCACCCTGTCGGCTTTCACGCCGCACAGCGTTTCACCCGCCTGCAATATGACATGGTTCTTCGCCGCTCCGGGGGCCGCAACCGGGATTTCCCCCAGGGCGACGATGTCGTGCGCCTCGCCGTATCCCCTGCGCGATGTCAGGTAGTTGCAAAAGATTCTCGTTCCGTCCGCCGAGAACTCGGACATCGGCGCGGAACCGCAGGTGAAATCCGCGTCGCTTACAACCGTGAATCCCGACATTCCCTCCAAAAAGACGGAGCTGGTCTGCCCGGTTGGCTCCTTTGTGGTCTTCATGCATGTTCCTCCAGTTCTCACGGAAGCGACTCCAACGTGACGGCGACAATGGCGATCGGGCACTTGCCGACGTTCTCCAGTTCAATGGATTCCGTCCACGTCCCGGCCTTGGAATTCGTTACCGCGACATCCCAGGTGTAGAGTACGGCGGACAATTCGTTCTTGGAATAGCCGCACCAGGCTATTCTTCCGCTTCTGACCTCCCGCTCCCATGAAAAGCCGTTCACGCTGTCGCCGGTGATCGTCTTCTCGGCATAACGTCCGACGCCAAGCCCTCCGATGCCGACTTTCAGGACCTCGTCATTCGCACCGACACCCTTTTCAAGTGCGCCGAGAAAGCGAAGGCGCGCCACGTTTCGACGCGATGCCCTGATTCGCCTGGCTTCACCCGGTTCGAGGACAATCGCGCCTGGAGTCTTCCGACCGTCAAACACCCCCTGTGAAATCACGAAGGGCTGCCCAGCGTAGTTGATCGGGTCGGACGGCACGTCTTCCACCGGGCAGGGCGCGCCGGAGTCGCGGCTCCATCCGCAGAGATTGACGGGAAAATACCGCATGTCGTCATCTTTTCCGAACCACGCCTTCGTGTCGGACGTCAAATGAGGGTCTTTCCAAAGCGGACGATTGACCTCTTTGTCCAGGCGCAACGGGGCCATAATGGTTTCAGGCGCAATTTCCGCCGCGTTGACACCGAGGTTGCGCAGGAGGTTTCGCAAAAGGAATTTTGTCTTGCGCGGATAGCGGAAGGACTCCTCCTCCCATCGGATGGTCGTCACCGCGAAGCGCCCCTTCCCAAGTGGCACATCCGCAATCGCCCCCGGCTCAGTCAACACGCCGTTACCGGACAGCGCCCCCGTCAGGAACTCGTCCTTCCATTTTGCGCGTTTCATTCGCGACTCATCGTAGGCGCCGTAATTCTCCTGGGAGAACTTCACGTCGCAGAGCTTTTTCACCGAGAAATAGAGGTCGTCGTTTGAGACTCCGTCCAGTAGTCCCTGACCAGTCTTCCTCACGCAGTACTCGTTCTCGTCGACGGGATCGAGCGTAAGACCCAGATCGGCCAACAGCATGGCGTTTGTCTTCGCGACGGAATGCAGGAAGACCGTCCCACCATCGGCGGCATGTTGCTTGATTCGCTTCCATCGCTCCGGTTCAATTGGCTTCAACGCATTGACCGCGACGACGCTCCTTTCGTCGATCTGGTTGTCGAAACGGATGCCGTCGTTTTCCCATGTCTTGCCGATTGTGTCGTCCACGTCGAGCGTCAGATGCCTGTCGAGGACGTGACCGGCGGAGAGGAACTCTCGTACGGCGCATGAAAGCACCCAGTCCGCCGCAGGGTCGCGCACTTCTGACAGGATGGGGAGCTGCAGGAGAAACCAATGGCCAGCCCCGTCGTGGAGACGGGCGCACTGCATCCCGGTGAGTCCGTCGGGGTGCCCGGAATCAAGAAGCACCTGAACAGTTCTGTCGGCAGGCTTCCTGTAGCCGTTCGCCGCGACAACGGCGTTTGTGCGCCAGCACTTCAGCATGGCGTCGCTCACGCCGTCGAGAGAGGCCTCCGAGCGACGGTAGACAAAACAGCACGGGCGCTTCGACTCCAACGGCAGCGGTGTCCAGCCCCCCTTCGCGTCAACCAGCATGACGCGCCCGCCTCCGCACACATGGGCCTTGAGCCGTCGTCCCTCCTCCGAAGTCAGGTTCCGCACAACGGCTATCGGCTTGCCGGAGACGATTGCCGCATCAATTCCATCGTCTTTGCCGACGAGCGCGATGTCATCGGGCCAGGCAAAGCGGTGGTCCGGCATGACGTTGTAGTTCCATTCGCGCGAAAACAGGGTTGCGCCATCCGAGGCGTTCCGCAACGTGAAGCGGTAGACGTAGGTGAGCGGCGCGTCCGTGGCAGGCGCGTCGATGGCGACAGACGCTTCCGTTCGCCCGCCCGCCGGAACATGCATGTCCCACTCGTCCTTTCCGGTGATTTCTCCGTCCTTGATTTTTTCAAGGACAAGTTTTGCGTTGAGATCGCGGAAACGCCTGTTGTACACGGTCAGTTCGCGCGTTTCGGGACGCCCCGACACGATGTTGGGGTATGGTTCGCGTATCGACACCAGATAGTCAGGCATCAGCTGGCCGCCGCAGATTTCATCGTAGAGGTCGTTTCGGGGCGCGCTGTCCTGCGCGTTCCAAATCTGCCATCCGGCAAGGCCTGCGTCGTAGAATCCGTCCGCCATCATCAGCACGGTGTCACGCCAGGCTTCGAGGAATCCCCGATACGTCCATATCTTGTCCCCGCCCCATTTCGATATGCCGAAGAACTGGTCGAGAAAGCCGTGGTAGAGGTCCTCGCCGATGACAAGCGGCTTTGACCTGTCTGAAAGGTTCTGGAACGACGGCTCGCCGCGCTTGTACCACCAGGCGCCTTGAGGCAGCAAAAAGTTCTGCATCGTCGGCGGGTTCGGGTAGTGGAAGGATCTGATGTCCGCCGGACCGTGTCTGCTCGGCGGCCAGCCAAGCTCGACGTCCCCAGCCGTCGTCCAGGGGCGTGTCGGGTCTGCGGCGCCGACGGCCCTGCCGATTTCCTGGCACTTCTCCGTCAGGAACTTGTTTGTTTCGGCGTTCGCGGTAAGCCCGTAGTAGCTGGCGAATTCGCCGCCGACGCTCCACGCAAGAATGGACGGATGGTTCCTGTAGGCCCTTACCGTGTCAAGGCACCACTCCCGCATGGCGTTCCATGATGCCTCGTTCTGGTGTTTCGCCTTCACGCCGTAGGCGCAGGCCATCGGCGTTACGAGCAGCCCGTTCCTGTCCGCCGCATCGACGGAATGCGCCAATGCGACGATTTCCTGGCGGATCCCCACTAAGCCCCGACGTTTCAGCCGCGACATGACTTCGTCGGCATCCCGATCGCCATAATCCGTGCCGGCGAGGGAGAAGCTGCCGCGCTTCATCATGAGGGGAATGCCGTTCAGCCGCAGTTCGCCTCCGTCCCAGGTGAACTGCCGGAATCCGAAACGCTCCCGGCGCGCGTCGATCCGCTTTCCGTTCTCAAGGAGAGCGACTTCAAGCATCTGCAGGTTCGGTTCGTCAGGCGACCACAGAGGGGCCTCCGGCCACTCTTTCTCAAGCCTCACCGCAGCGCGTCCTCCAGGCGGGATCGCCACCTCGCGGCTGTCGCCACGCCATCCGGCGGCCGCGGCCGAGGCCGTGACGTTACGGACGTGTTCGGTCGCGTTGGTCAGCTCCAGTTCCACCGCGAGGATCTTCTCTGGAACGACCAGGGAAACCACAGCCACGTCCTCGATGGAGATGTCCGGACGGATGTCGATATAGACGGGACGGCAATAGCCATATCGACGCCTCGCAAGCATCCAGGCTTGTTCCTCGAACCACGCCCCGCCGTGTAGCACGTTCTCCTCCTTCGTGGCATGGCGCACAAGGATCTCGAAGCGGTTCTCGCCGGGAACGACATCCGATGTGATGTCGACGTCAAACGGCGCGCCGCCCGGCATGTGGACATACGACAGATTCCCATTGACCCGCACTTCGCAGACTTCAGGAATGCATTCGCAATGCAGGACGGCCCGCCGTCCGGCCAGCTCCGGCAGCGAGGCCGTTCTCCTGTATTCCTGGGCGAACCGCATCAGGAAAGAATTGGTCGCTCCGACATAGGGCGTTATGACTTTTCGCCAGGCCCCCTCCGATTCAGGGCATTTCGGCCCCGACATTCGAAAGTCCCACTCGCCGTCAAGACCGACGACTTCCCTTGGCGCCGGATAGCGGTAGCTGCGCGGTTCAAAGCGCAGTTCCGCCGCCGTCGCGGAAACCACCGCCAGGGGAATGATCGCAAAAGACTTGAACATGGCTTTGGCCTTCACCAACTACCGCACACTGAAAATGAGTCCGTTTTTCGGGCGCAGTTCGATTCCGCTCCCGGACTGGAACACATGCGCGGTTTGTCTAGACAGAAGCGTTATGTCGGCGTCGGCGAACACCCCGGACATGGAGCCGCAGTCCAGCAGTCTTATTCGCTGCGCCCCGGTGTATTCCGTGGCGTCGATCACGAGCTTCGCCCCGTCCGCAACCATCAGTGCGCCTGTCAGGTTGACCTTCGAGCAGGAACCATCGGCCCCGATCTTGAAAACAAGGCTCGAGTCCGCGCCGTTGAGCGAAAGCGCGGCGGCATTGAATACGCCGTCTCCGGGCATCATTTCAAGCGTCCCCTTGCCGCCCTCCGAACCAAGGGAGACCGCCGTCGAAGTACGGAACTCTCCGCCGCTCATGCGGTAGGCGCCGATGCCGCCGTAATAGCCGATTCGCACATGGCGGCTGTTGTTGTGAAGCACCTTGCCGCCTGTCTGCACAACCTCGCCTTCCGCGTTCCCGTAGCCGACCGTGAAGTCTGAAGCCGCCGAGAAATTGTTTGATATGACCCCGCCCGCGACCTCCAGCACGCCGCGGTTGTAGACACCGGCAAATCCGTCCGTGTTGCCGCCGTAGCCGACGGCAAGCCCGAATATGTTCGGCAATGCAGGCAGGCTCGCGGACATTTTTACGACTAGGGCGCCTCCTTCGATTCGGACCTTGCCGTATGAGGCCCCTGCGGCACTCCCCCCTTCGCCGATTCGGAACGCATAGTAGTTGTCCGACACGTATGCGTCATCGCGGATATTCAGTTCGCCGTTCGCCAATGGGCCGTAGCCTATGCTCGTGGTGTTGCCGAAGTATCCCTTCGCCGATCCGGAGAGGTTCACAACTGTCATGCCTCCGGGATTGCTCTGGTTTGCGTATCCGAAGCGGATCTGTTCCTTGGGCATGTCAAGGATGCCGTGTCCGGAGGCGCTGATCGTCAAAGTCTCTCCCGCTTCCGCAGGGCGGAAATAGCAACGCAGCATGACATCGTGTGCCAAAGCCAGCCGTGCATTGTCGCGCACCGTGACATCCCCTGTTCCGAACAGCATCTTGAAATATCCGGAGGTGATTGTCAGCGTGGAGTCCCCTGTGAGGTCGATCTTGCCGTCCTGCATCTTCATGAGCCATCGGATAGAGTTGTCCACCGGGTATTTCCAATACATCGACATATTTCCACCCGTCATGGCTATTTGCCCGCCTTCCACTATGGAGATTGAATCGGCCGAAGGCCATTTGAGCGTGCAGTCTCCGCCGCCATTGACGCGGAGCCGAGCGCCCTTTTCGAGCGCGAAGGTCCCGTTCGTGAACACGACGGACGAGTTTACGTCCAGCGTCGTCGTCCCCGTCTCGTTCCGCATGGAGAAACCGGTGACGTTCCCGGCGGGGGCATTGATGGCGACAACCTTGTCCGCGCCGCAAACCGTTATGTGCGTCGGAACGGCCATGTCGGGAAGGCTGGAAGGCAACCAGTTCGCGGACGTGCCCCAGTCTGAAGTCCCTGCGGCCCCAGTCCAATACCGCTCGTCCGGTGCGGAGACGGTGAGAACGCCGGCCCCGTCGATCCAGCCAACAGTGAAGTCGGCCGTTCCGCCCGCGCCCGTGTAGGTTCCCGCGGCAACCGGTACGCCGTCAATCCAGACGTTGGCCGCCGTCGATGCGTTGGGGCCGAGAGCGAGGACGGCGCCGGACTCAAGCTTGAACGTGACGGAGCCGGACGTGAACGGGGTCGCCGCGTCGGCACCGACCTCGAAACGCCCTCCATTGTGTACGGTCACCTCGCGCAGGGCTGGCATCGCGGCGGTTGAGGTCGCGTCAAGCGCAAACGTCGCGTTCCCCTCCACTACGACACCCTTCAGGTTCGTGAATTTCGTCGCGCCCTCGAAGCGCATCGTTCCGCCCTTGACGACAATTCTCCCGTCCGTCGCATGGGTGCGCGCCCGCCCCGTGAACGTCAAGCTGGGGCTGAGCGGGTCCCAGACGACCGACACATGGTCGGCGAAGGAGAAGGAACTCGACGCATTCGCGCTCGCCCGCAGAGTCAGCGTTCCCGTCCCTTTGAAATAATGCGACCTGTTGTTGTTCACTGCGGAATCATCGGATTGCCCGATGTCAATGCGGTCGACAACCTGGTCGAATCCGTTCATCTCAAAGTTGGATAGCGTGTTCTCCGCATAGCCGGCCTTGAGGACCGCGTTTGTTCCGAAGGCGTTTTCCGTCCGGGCGCCAATGCGCGTGTAGTACGCGCAGACGTTGCGGATGTCGTTGGAGGGATTGTAGAACTCGATGATGCCCCGGGCGTTGGCGGAAGTGCCAAAGTCATTGCCGATGTTCTGGCACACCACGCGGCCGTAAAAGCGTGTATATATTCCGTTGCCTCCGGAGCGCGGGTCGAGGTTGCCTTTCGGCAGGAGGATGTCACCGTTGAAGGTGCAAAGGGACGACTTTTCAATATAAAGCTTGGTCATGCCCGGAGCTGAAATGGCGCCGTTGAACGTGAGATTGGTCGCTATGGACATTTTGACCGTTGTCATCGACGCTTTGTCCGGGAATCTCAGCGGCAGGTCTATTTCCGCCACGGCGGTATTGGAAAAGAATGTACCGTTCGCTGCGGTCGCGGACTCGATCGGATTGCCGGAAAGCCGGATTTCACCGACACCGCCCAGTGTCAGATTCGCAATCCTGACCGGGGACTCCGCACTGCCCAAGTCGTTCGTCAAGTCCAGCGTCGTGCCTGCCGCGGCGTTTTCGATCACGAGTGAATCGCCGTCCGATATGGAGCCGTTCCAGTTGGAAGGGTCTCCCCATGTGCGTCCGTCTCCCAAACCGGTCCAGGTGACCGTTCCCGCAACAGAAGTCAGCGACAACGCCAGGACGGCAAAGGCCGGAGTCCAGGGCGATTTATTCATGGATGTGCCGTTCATGTGTTTCTCCTTGATGTTGGATGGGCCGGAATACCGCTTCCGGCATGGTAAAGTGCGTAATGGCTTCCTGCGGCGACGCCGAGCTGAATCATGGTGCGTGAGAGGCGGCAGCTGGAGGCTGCCACCGGGTCAAAACCGGCAATACGTCCTGCGACAAGCATGTTGCAGACGCCCACGGGGCGCAGGCAGCGGAACGGAATGCCGTATGGACGAGTCAGCTGGCCCGTGGGGGCGTCGGTGCCGTGGGTGTCGAAGGCATGGTCGGCCGTGGCGACCTCGTCGTCAAATCGTGCGCCGCGACGCAGGTCATCCTCTGTCAGACGGTATTCGCAGGAGACACGCCAGGTGTCGCGATAGGCGACGCGGCTGGCAATCCACTTGATTTCGAAATGGCGAAACGGCGGCCACTCCCCCTGCATCCACCGCCAGTGTGCCTGAACACGGCGGATGCATTCGCCGTATGCGGCGGCCTCGCCGAGACGCAGAGCCTCTGCGCCGTCCATCGTGGGCAGCATGTTGATCCCGATTTCGCCGTTCGGGAAGGTGAAGCAGAAGGCCACGGGATAGCGTGGCGCCCAGTCGCACGGCTGCGGCGCGCCGTTCCATCTTTCGGCGGCGGGCGCGACGCGGTAGATGAGCGTCGCCCCGTTGGCGCGCGGCGAAGTTTCCATGCGGCATCCGGCAAGGGCGGCGACGGCACCGCACGTGTCGATGAAATGCGGTGCGAAAACAAAGGTGCCGTCTGACAATCTGACGGCTTTGATGGCGTCGCCGTCCATTTCAACGGCAGTGGCGGAAACGCCGGTCCTCACCTCGCACCGGCCCGTTTCCAGTAACATTTCGTGCATGACGCGGGCCATGGCGTCCGGCTCGAAGATGACGCCGTGGCTGTTCGCCCGCCACCATGCCTCGTCCGTCATTTCAGGCCCGTGACCGCATAGCGTGGCGGAATACGGAAGGGCGCTGTTTGTCCGGAGCAGGGCACCGGGGAAGACGGGGCCGTCGCCACGGGCATCCCAGAGACAATGGCGGACGAACTCGTAGACGCCGGCAGTGCCCGAGGTCCTGCGCAGACGGTTGTAGAGTTCCTCGGGCAGTCCCTCCGCCCCGCAACCGGGTTCCCAGTTGGAAACGCCACCGGCTGTCGACGTGCCGCCCAGAATGGCCTCGCGTTCCACGAGAATGACGTGCGCGCCACGCCGCGCCGCTGTCAGGGCCGCGCCGAAACCGGCACTGCCACCGCCTATGACGGCGACATCGCATTGTCCGGGTGGTCTCTCCATGTTGGAACCTTTGCCGTCTGTCTGGGACCTACATCGGGCTGATGTCCTGCACCATTGGCTGGACGGTGAGGTCCGGGACGGCAAGGTAGTCGGGCGTTTCAAGAATCTGCAAGACGATCCGGCCGAGGTCGGCGGGGTCGGTGCACTTGTCCGCGAGGGAGGGGTCTTCGGAAGCGCCGCTGATTCCCGCCGCGTGGTTGAAGTCCGTGCGACCCCAGGAAGGCGTGAGGCATGTGACGCGGACGCCGTGAGGACGGAGCTCCGTGTAAAGTCCGTGGCTGAACTTCGCGAGGCCCGCCTTGGCAGCGGTGTAGACGCTCCATCCAGGCCATGCGTAGAGGGCGCAGACGCTGGAGACGTTGACAATGGCGCCGGATTTCCGCGCGGCCATCACCCGCGCGGCGCGGGAGCATCCATAGATTACGCCCGTGAGGTTTGTGGCGATGGTGGCGGCAATGTCCGCGTCCGCCTGATCGGCGACGGGCCTTATGGGACCACCCGCGCCGGCGTTGTTGACGAGGATGTCGAGGTCTTCGCCGACGACGGCGAAAAGCCGGTCCCAGTCGCCCGGGACCGACACATCGGCCACGAAAGGCTGTGCGCCGATTTCCTGCGCTGCAGCCTCGATCTTCGCCGCGTTGCGGCCCGTGATCCAGACCTTTGCTCCCGCGCCAGCCAGCGCGGCCGCGATACCTTTGCCATAGCCGGAGCCTCCCCCGGTGACAATGGCCTTCTTTCCTTTTATGTCCATTGCAGTGAACTCCTTCTGCGTTCTGTGAAAAGACTCTGTTGCGCCATCGGACATCGCGCCGTCATCTGGACGCAATCTCGCGGGTGACGGTGAGAAATTGTGCGATGTCGTTTTGATTGTGGACGTGGAGCGGTGAAACGCGTACGACGCCGGACGAGCCGAACGCCTCGACCATTCTCCGTGAATAGAGGCTCGCGGCGGAGCGCTCGAAGACGATTACGTCGCGCTTCTCATATTCTGCCACGGCCTGCTCGCAACCCATCTTGTCAAATTCAAGACCGATGATGAAGTCACGGCGGTCAAGCGGGCTGCCGTCCATCCTTACAGTCACGCCTGGAATCGAGCGGAGTCCCGGCTGGCCGCCAGTCCCTTCCAGGGCGAGCGCGAGCATTTCGCGTTCGCGCGATGCGATGCGCGCCATGCCGCGTTCAAAGAGCGACCTTCTGCCCGAGGTGCCGGCGGAATCCATTTCTCCAAGTTCAATGACGTATGAGACGATTTCTGAAATCGCGGCGTAGTGGCCCGGAGCCGGACTGCCAAGACTCCATTCATCGTCCGGCTTCCCAAGCAGACGGTGATGCGGCAGGGAGGCGGCCCGTTCCGAGAGGCAGGCGATGCCGAACCCCCGCACGCCGAAGAACTTGTACGGGGCGAAGACCATGGCGTCGGCTCCGACCGCGCCGAAATCCAGTGCGGCGTGCGGCGCGTGCTGGACTGCGTCGCAGAGGATGAGAATGTCGGGGTTGATTTTGCGGGCGGCGGTGAAAATCCTCTCGATGTCGAAGATGAAGCCCGAGATGTTCGAGGCGTACATGCAGCACAGAATCGCCGTGTCCCTGTCAACGAGGCCGATGATGCTTTCGGCGTTGACACCGCTGGTGGCGGGATTGACAGGTGCGACCCGGAACTCGCGTCCGTGGAGCGCCGCGTAATGCTTCATCCCGTCGAACGCCGACGGATGCTCTAGTGCGGTTAAGACGACATTCGTCCCCTTCGCGCTTCCAGCGAAGACGCGGCAAAGCTCCATCATGATCTGCGAGGCTGAATAACTCGGGTAGAGAACGCCGCCCGGGGCGTTGAAGACGCACTCCAAAAGATCCTGCCGCCCACGCCTTTCCATTTCGTCCAGGTGCTTGGCGATCCTGTTGGAATGCTCCGAGCAGTCCGGCATGGAATCGGCTCGGGAAAACGCCTCTTCGGCCGCCTTCAGGCGAAGCGAGCCACCGGCATTGTCGAAGAAGAGCCTCCTTATGCCGTTGACATCGCGGTCAACATGGAGAAATCGCGACCTGATGTCGTCAATCTTTCGCATCATAAAGTCCCCTGTAAAAGCGAAATTCCGCCAGTTCCAGTCCTCATAGCGTCTCCCCCTTCCTGAATGTGCGGCCAAGTGTCAGGGAAAATGCGCCATGTCGGTTGTCAAGATAAGCCAGCAAGGCATCGGCAACTTTTCCGGCGTCGCCTTCGGGATCCGTTTCCACTCGTGTCAGTTCCTTTGCAAATACGGGGCCATTGCCCAGGTTGGACCATGTGGCCACTTTCACGTCCTCCGGTACGCGGACTCCCGCCGCGGCGAAGGCGGCAAGGGCACCCGTGCAGACATAGTCATCGGAGAAGTAGATGAGATCGGGCAGCCACTTGCGCGACTCAGCTAGCCGTGCCGCAAAGGTGTCGCGCGCCGCGAAGGCTGCCGCAGCAGGCATCTTTCCGGCATTCGCCACGTCCACGACCCAGTATTCCGTGCGGATGCCGACAGCCTTCAGTGCCGCGCCGACATCGTCAAAACTCTCGTATCCGACTTCCAGAACGCTTTTTACGCCCGCTTGTCTTGCGGCATCGGCGACTTCGTCCGCGGCAGCGGAACGGTCGTATCGCACATGCCCGACGCAGCCACTGAGCCGGCACGTCGCCTTGTTGCCCAGCGTGACGAAGGGTACGCCGGACTTCGAGAGCAGCCGCTCTGCGGGTGGATTGTCGAACATTGTCACCGCGAGAGAGACCGGATGCGTCAGGTGGAGTTCCAGTTCCGCCAGGTCCGGCTTGCCCGCGCGGTCCGGCACCGCCGTGACCTGCGTGAAAAGCCATCCCGCACGGACGAGCCGCGCGCGGAGGGCGGCGGAAAAGACATTGACGTAAAAGACCCGTCCGTCGGTGCGCTGGACGAAGAGGATGTTCCCGCGCCACAGTTTCTCGCCGCGGCCGAGAACCACGCATCCCGCACGGGGGCGCGGAATGATGAGGCCATCGTCGGCGAGCGCCTTCACGGCCGCGCGTGTCACGATGCGGCTCACGCCCAGCAGGGCGGCCAGGTCGCGCGTCGTCGGGATGACGTCGCCCTCCCTGAAGAATCCGGATGCGATGCAGCTGCGGATGCCGTCGGCCACCTGCGCGACCAGCGTGGTGCGGCTCGCCCTCGACACGGAGAAGGGCAGGTTGTCGGGTTTTCCGTTTTTGGCTTTCATGTGACGGTTGAAAATCAAGTATGGGGAAAATTATACCCAATAGCCCAAACTTTGTCAAGCGCGTCTCTACGGGCCATTTCGCTTCATGACTTCCACCGCCGTCAAAGCATAGGCGGCATGGGCTGTCAAGGAAAAATGAATGCGAGGTGTGAGGTCAGTGGACGTAGACCGGCACGGGACGGCTGGCACGTACGTCTATCTTGCGGGACGAACCGTCCGATGGGGCCGGTCCGCATTCGAGGTCAACGAGCGTGCCGTCGCCCAGACGCAAATGGCGGACGCCGTGCGCCTCGGGGAGCCGTACGTCCCAGTCAATGCGGTCGACGGTGGCGCGGATGCCGAAGACGTGTTCGATGAGCAGGGAGATTGGCGCGATGCCGGAAAAACCGACGAATTCGTTGCGCACCCGCTGCCCGTAGATCTTGCCGGGTTCGACGGCCGTGGGGCTGTAGCTCTCCCAGATGGAACCGGTCTTCGCGAAGACCTCGGCAACGGCTTCGACATGGCGCCGCGCGAGACGGTGGGCCCCCTCCCCCAGACCCTGCGCCGCAAGGCCTTCGGCAATCATGTATTCCATCATGCACCAGACGCCGCCCCGCCAGTAGCAGCCCCCGTCGGGGTCGAAGCCGGGGTCGTCCTTCGGCGTGCTGGCCGTGCCGCAGGCCACGGCAAAGCGCGAGGGATCCTCAAGGGCCGCGAGGAGGCGTTGCGCGCGGTCCGGCGTCGCGATGCCGGCGAGAAGCGCCCAGAAGGCGCCGACGTGGCCGCACGCGATGCGGCGTCCTTCGCGGTCGAGGTCCTTGTAGAGGCCGGCGTCCTCGTCCCACATGCGCTCGTTGGCGAAGCGGGTGAGGCGTTCGGCCTCGTCCGCGAGCTCGTCACGCCCGACTGACGCGCCGATGGCCTCGGCGATGCGGAGAAGGAGCCGCGCGTTGAGGACCTGCTGGAAGGTGACGTCGACGAAGGAGAGGTGTCCGTGGTCGAATTCGGGGCTGTAGAGGCGCGTGTCCATGCGGGGGATGTTGTCCATCCCGCAGCCCCAGCCCGAGGCGAAGTAGGTGCCGTTCTGCCAGGTGCGGTGCTTGCGCATCCAGCGGTGATAGGCGAGGAGGGCGGGATAGACGGCCTCAAGTCGCCTGCGGTCGCCCGAAAAGCGGTACCACTGCCATTCGGCCCAGGCGAAGATGTTGCCGCCGACGGCGCTGGGGTCGTCGCGGGCGAAGGCGGAGCGGCCGTTGGAGACGTCGAGTTCGCGGGGAATGAAGCCGTCCGAGTCCTGCGCGCCGTAGAAGTTCTCGAGCATGCGGATGAAGGGGAAGGCGCCCGCGCCGTACTTGCCGAACATCGTGATGAAGCAGGAGCCCCAGACGAAGACGGCGCCGGAGAACTTCGTGAAGACGTAGTTGCGCGTGAAGCCGCTGCCGGGCTCGGGCGCGCGGATCTTGGCGCCAACGATTTCCCAGGCGCGGCGATAGCAGGCGATGGCGTCCGGGTGGCCATCCCAGAAGGGCTCCGGCATGTCGTCACGCCAGACCGACGGGGGGGGGATGGCGGCTGCGGAGTCGACGGGGCGCGGCATCTGGAAGGCCGTGCCCAGCAGGAGGGGGCTGTCGGCCCACGTGCGATGGAACTCAAAGGGCGGACGGACGATGTCCGCGACGATTTCGCTGTCGTCCTTGGTGTTCATGAGGGCAGACCGGCGGCGCGGGCCGCGATGACCGCTTCAAAGCTGCTGGTGCCTGCGGGCACCTCGATGTCGAGGATGAAGACCTGCCGCGTGGCGTCGACACCCTGCATGCGGCCATGAACCGCCAGCGACTCCGTGTGGACGGCGGCCTTGAGCGCCGGATCGAAGCGGATTGCGAAGGCGCCGATGCGGGCCTCGCCGGGGCCGGTGACTTCTGCCTCCGCATAGCCGACGAAACGCTCGGTCACGGACAACGGGTCGCCGGCAAAGGCGAAGGAGTCGGTAACCGTCACGCGGGCCTCCGCAGGGCGAATGCGGAAGGTGCGCCTAAGCGAGGCAAGCGCGTCGAATCCGTAGGCGCCGGCGATGTCGCCCGAGAAGACGGCCTCGCCCGCCTCTTCGCGGAAGGTGACGTCGGTTGCGCGATACTGCGCGCCGGCCTGCTGAAGATGGCCGCCGACAATCGGGACGCTGTGTCCCTGCGAACCATTGCAGAGGATTGTGTAGCGCTCGGCGGAGAAGTACTGGCGCGTATACCGGCCGCTTCCGAGATCCATCGGCCCCTCCTCATCGCCGTAGACGAGCAGGAAGGAGCCGACGTCGTTGTGGTTGTGGGGGGCGCCGTTGTGTCCGAAAAGCGCCGCAAAGGCGAAGGGGGCGTGACGGATGACAAGCCACTGGGCGGCGGACAGGAAGGTCGTCACGTCGGGAAGCGGATCGGCCGGACGTCCGGGGTCGTTCCAAAGGAGGTTGCGCAGGAATACGGCGGGCTTGCCGCTTGGCATCGTGGGGGCGGGACACGAAAAGTCCGCCGGACCAAGGCGAATGGCGTTGCCGTAGTGGCGGTGCAGGATTGTCGTGGCGGCGTTTCCGGACGGGAAGAAACGCGGACCGTCGGCGAAGCTGATGGTCCGCGAAGTTGAAAGGGCGACGGACTGCGGGAAGAGGGCGATGCGCCGTGCGCGGGGGTCGTCGAAGAGGTCGACGGCGCCGGCCGTGTACTGGTAGACGGTGTCCGCGAAGAGGGCGAAGAAGCCGAAACCGTACTCCCAGTAGCCGACGCCCTCCTCGCAGGTTCCGTCGGACGGGAAGGAGTCGAGGAAGGCGTCCATCGTGGCGAGGACGCGGGCAAGCGCCGCGCGCCGGCGCGCGGCATCCTTCTCTTCGTAGAGGAAGGCGATGCCGATCGAGGCGGCGCAGACGGCGCCCCAGTTGTTCCTTCCCGACTCCCACCATTCGCGGGGGTAGTCGCCAAGGAAGCTGTCGAAGATGCGGCGGCGGAGTTCGGCGCGGCAGCGGTCCGCGACGCGATGGTCGATCCGGTCGCCGAGAAGGTTGAGCGCCTCGGCGATGTAGAGTCCCGTCTCCGTAGCGAAGAGGTCGAGCGCGATTGGAATGGGATGCCTGAGGTGGAAGTGGGCTGGAACCGCCCAGGAGTATTCGTCGCAAATCGCCCAGAGGAGGTCGTGGAAGGCGGTGAGGAGCGAGCCGTCCGCGTCGCGTCCCGCGAGGATTGAACCTTCCAAAAGCGTGAACGCCCTGCGCCGTTCAAAATACGGACTTTCGAAGAGGGCGCGGTCTCCCGTGTCATCGAAGAGGCGCAGGGTCGACCAGGGAAGCGGTGGGATGGGCGCTGCGGCGACTTCGCGCGCCTGCGCCGCCATCCAGTCGACAGCCGCGCGCTGACGTGCGAAGGCGGCGGGATCGCGGGCTTCGGGAAGGATGTTCGAGGCGGAACCTTTCTCAATCGCGTCGAGTTTTGCGCTGATATCCATGAGTAGTTGAAGGGTTGAAAAGTTGAAGGGTTGAAGGGTTGAAGGGTTGAAGGGTTGAAAAGTTGAAGGGTTGAAGAGTTGAAGAGTTGAAGAGTTGAAGAGTGAACGGTCAAACGGACAGATTCGGCGTGGCGTCCAGCAGAAGCGCCGCATCGCCGCGTATTCCGGCGCCGACGCCGGCAAGGGCGGCGATCATCGCGGCGTTGTCGCCGCAGTACTTCGGTTCGGGAAGGAAAATCGGCACGCCGGCCGCTTCGGCAACCTCACGGAGCCGGGCGCGCAACGCGGCGTTGAGGGAGACGCCCCCGCCGACGGCAAAGCCCTTGAAGCGGCCGCCCTTCAAAGCCTTGGCGCAACGCGAGGCCAAGGCGTCGACAATGGCGTCCTGATAGGCGGCGGCAATGCGGTTGCGGTGCTCCTCGTCGCGGACGGGATTCTTCTGCAGGTAGGTGCGGAGCGACGTCTTGAGCCCGCTGAAGCTGAAGCAGAGATCGGCGCGCAACCGGCCAAGGGCGGGATTGTCGCGCGAAATATGGCCCTGGGGGAAGGCGACGCCCAGTTCGCCGTGTGCGGCAAGCGCCGCCTTCTGAATCGCCGGCCCACCGGGGTAGCCGAGACCGAGAAGTTGGGCGGCCTTGTCGAAGGCCTCGCCGGCCGCGTCATCGAGCGTCTGCCCGATCAGGCGCGGACGGCAGTCCGTCCCCACGCGGATGATGGCGGAATGTCCGCCCGACACGACGAGGGCGAGAAGCGGAAGGAAATCCTCCTTGCGCGGCGACCCCGGCGCGAGAAAAGCACTCTGGATGTGCGCCTCGATGTGGTCGATGCCGATCAACGGTTTTCCGAGAGCGGTGGCGAGCCCCTTCGCCGCGGAGAGTCCGACGAGCAGCGAACTTGCCAAGCCGGGGCCGTAGGTCACGGCGACGGCGTCGATGTCGCTGAACGCGCAGCCGGCCTCCTCCACCGCAAGCCGGATGACGCCCGGGATTTTCTCGATGTGGCTGCGCGAGGCGATTTCAGGAACGACGCCGCCGTGCGGGGCGTGAAGCGCAATCTGGGTATGGATAACGCTGGAAAGGACTTCGTAGCCGTCACGGACAACGGCTGCCGCCGTTTCGTCGCAGGAGGATTCGATGCCAAGGACAAGCATTGCGCTGAAACCTTTCCTGACCTAGGCGAAGGTGATGGCAAGGGGCCGTTCCATGGCCAGCGTGGCGGGGAGGCGCGCGAGGAGGCCCGTGGTCGCGTTGAATCGGTAGAGGGCCAACTCGTCGGAGAGCTTGTGGCAGCAGAGGACGTACTCCGTGCCCGGCACAAAGGCAAAGTCGCGCGGGAAGTGCCCCGTAAGGAAGGAGATTGCAGGCGTCTCGGAGAGGCGGCCGTCGGCGCCCACGGCGTAGGCCGCGATGCTGTCATGGCCGCGGTTGGAGGCGAGGAGCCAGCGGCCGTCCGGCGAGAGGCGGATGGCGGCGGCCTTCGTCTCGCCCTTGAAGCCGGGGGGCAGCATGGACAAGGTCTGGAGCGCGGTGAAGCGGGTGCCGTCGAAGGCGAGCGACTGCACAGTGCTGTCGAGTTCGTTCACGAGATAGGCGAAGCGCCCGGTCGCGTCAAAGAGGAGATGTCGCGGTCCCGCACCGGGGGCGGTGTGGATGTCGGACTCCGGGCGACGGCGCAGCCCATCGCGCCAGGAGGTGAAGTCGTAGGCGAAGACGGTGTCGAGACCGAGGTCGCAGACGAACAGGAGGGTGTCGTCAGGCGACGTGATGGTGCAGTGCGCGTGCGCGGACTCCTGGCGCTTCGGATTGGGCCCGTGGCCTTCGTGGTGGACGCGGACGCCGTCGCCTGGTTCAAATGTGCCGTCCGGACGGAGCCCCATCACGCAGGCATGGGCGCCGGAGTATTCGGCGAAGAGGACGGCCTTTTCAGCATGGTCAAGCGCGATGTAGCAGGGGACCGAGAACGGGAACGCGCGCTTGTCAAGCAGTGACAGGGAAAAGTCCTTGGCGATGGCGTAGACCGCGACGGCGCCATTCGTTGCGCGAGGTCCGTCGATGACGGCCCCTTCGACGACGTAGAGACGGTCCTTCGCCCGGTTGATTGCGAAGTAGATGGGATTGTCGACGCCTTCGGTCACGCCGGCGGGCTCAAGTCCGCCGTCGTCCGTGACGACGACATGGTTGATGCCGTATCGGGTGTTCGTGTAGCGGCCGATGAATGCATGGATGGACATTGATGGCTTTCCTCTTGTGGTTGTCTGTTCCTATCGCAGGAACCCTTCGATGATCTGCTCCTCGGCCTCGCGTTCGGTGAGACCAAGGGTCATAAGCTTGGTCAACTGCTCACCGGCGATCTTGCCGATGGCGGCCTCGTGGACAAGGGTGGCGTCGACGTCGTTGGCCTCCAGCGCAGGGATGGCGACGATGCGTCCCTTGTCCATGATGATGGAGTCGCATTCGGTGTGGCCGCGGCTGGGTGCGTTGCCGACGATGCGGAGGTCCAGCTTCTGCAACGACTCGCCGCGCGCCACGCCGCGCGAAACGATGTCGGCGGTTGCGCCGGCGCCGTCGAGGCTGACGGCGTAGTCGCTGACGGCGCGCTGCGCCCCGTCCGTGAGGAGGCGCTCGCGGACGACGAGCCTTGCGCCGGCGGCGAGTTCCGCCGTGGTCTTGCGGACCGTGTCGTCGACGCCGCGGATCTGAACCATCTCCATCTCAAGCGAGCTGTCTTCGCCCTGGTGGACCTCGGTGACGGGATTGAGGAGGCGACGCCCCTTGCCATCGCCCGCGCCGACGTGCTTTTCAACGTAGGACACCGTCGCGCCGCGCCCAATCCAGAAGCGGTGGACGCCGTCGTGCTGCGAGTCGAGGCCGCCGCAGTTGTGGATGCCGCAGCCTGCGACGATGGAGACCATCGCCCCGTCGCCGATGTGGAAGTCGTTGTAGACCGTCTCCTTGAGGCCGCTTAGGGTGAGGACGACGGGGATGTGCACCTTTTCGGCCCGTGCGCCAGGCGCGACGTAGATGTCGAAGCCCGAATTGCCGGGCTTCGGCTCGATGCGGATGGTCTCGGTGGACTGGCGCCCGGCCGACGTCCCGTTGGCGCGGACGTTGAAGGCCCCTTCGGAAAAGTCGCCGACGCCCGTCAGCTCCTTGAGCATTTCACGCTGAACATCGTCGAGTTTCATTTGCAAGTCCCCGCGTTCGTTTCGGAAGAGGCGGCCGGGACGAAGCCCGGCCCCCCCATTGGGGCCAATGATTGACCGACCAGCCGGCTGACCGGAAGTCCGTCGAAGCAGCCCGGACCGTTCTGAGGGCAGCTTCCGACGGCGAATTCCGTGCCGATCAGCGTGGGGAGGACCGCGACCTTGGGCCCGTGCTTCACGATGGCGCCCTCCTTCAGAACCAGGATGTCGTCCGCAATCTCCAGGATGCGCTCCTGGTGCGAGATGATGAGGATCGAACCGCGGATGGAGCGGCGCATCTCCCTGAAGACCTGGATGAGGTTCTGGAAGCTCCAGAGGTCGATGCCGGCCTCCGGCTCGTCGAAGATCGAAATTTTCGACGCCTTGGCAAAGACAGTCGCGATTTCGATGCGCTTGAGCTCGCCGCCGGAGAGAGAGGCGTTGACCTCGCGCCGCACGTAGTCCTGTGCACAGAGGCCGACAGCCGAGAGGTACTGGCAGGCCTCGGACGTGGAGAGCTGACGGCGCGAGGCGAGGCGCAGCAGGTCGATGACGCGGACGCCCTTGAAGCGGACGGGCTGCTGGAAGGCGAAGCCAATGCCCAGCAGGGCGCGCTCGGTGACGGACTTGTCCGTGATGTCCTCGCCGTCAAGCAGGATGCGGCCGGTGGAGGGACGCTCGATGCCGGCGATAAGACGCGCAAGCGTCGACTTGCCGCCTCCGTTCGGACCGGTCACCACGACAAGCCTGTCAGACGGCAGCGTCAGGCTCATGTCGCGGATGATCTCCCGCTCCCCTTCTCCAAAGGGGACCTTAAACGACACGTTTTCAAGCTGAAGCATTATCTGCCTCCCCACACAAGTTCAAGTGGCCCCATCAATCAAACCTTATTGAAAAGAGCCTCAGGGCAAGCTTGCGGCCATCGGCCCCCTTCCCCAGCCGCTTCGGGGAGATGGCGTCGGGCAGATGAAGGGAGAACGTTATGAAGCCATCGGCTTCCCTCACGTCAGAGGGCAAATCGAGTGTTTGCGTTTCCTCGCCCTGCGCGACGTAGTTGGCGATTTCACGGTCATTGACAAAAACGGCAACATGCTCTTCCGGAAGGAAGGTCTTGTAGTGCATCGTGACGGTTTGCGGAATCCCATCGGAAACGGGAAAGTGGAAATACATGATGACTTTGTCATCGCACGTCCAGGTAAACGTCTTTTCGGCGTGGCTCACGCCCTTCGGGCAGTACCATAAGGCCTGTGAGCCATCATCCTCGGCAAACGAAAGCGATTCACCCCGCTTGCAGAGATAATAGTCCTCCTCGGCGAAGAAACGCATGTCGAAGAGGCGCAGGGCCAGGCGTCTCTTGTCACCGTTGTGGATCAATTCATCGGGGGTAATCGCCTTTTCGAATTCAAAGCGGAGGACCAGAATCTTGTCTGGGCCAAGGCAGGATCCGGGAATGGAGAACAACCATTTGCTGCGGCCCAGGACAGTAAAGCTGTCTATTGGGGTGTCGTTGGCAAACAATGACACCGGCTGGGCGCCGTTGAACGTCGAGAAGTCCGCACTGAGGCAAAGGGCCTTGAACTCGCCATGCATTTTGAGACGGATGCAGGTGGTTGGACCTTCTGTCCAAACGTTTCCATTCATATCGATGGTGACACCACTATGGCACGGAAGATAGAAGCGGACAGGGGAACCGAGGTTCATGTCCGCGTAGAGGTTGCTTCCTCCCCAGAAGGTGAAGGCGGGAAGGACATCCACCGGGTGCGTCCATTGGTTGATTCGCCGCGCCAAACGATGAACCAGCGATTGTGACTGGGCCTTGCGCAGCAAACCGGCGATCTTGTCCGCGACGGCATCCCAGGTCACAGGCCGATAGGTGGCGATTTTCTCGCGCAGGGCCTGAAGGGCTTCCGGCGAATCCAGAAGCGGCGAAATCGCCGAAATGAACGAATCCGGGGAATGGGGATCGAAGTAGCGGCAGAAATCCCCGCCGACCTCGCGAAGAACCGGAATGTCGGAGGCAAGAACCGGCGTTCCATGCTGAAAGGCCTCTATCGTTGGAAGGCCGAAGCCCTCGCGCAGCGTGGCGAAGGCAACGCAAAAGGCGCGGTGGTACAGGAAATCGATCGTGGCGTCATCCATCCCCTCGAGCAGGAACAGTTGGCGGCCAAAAAGCGGATGCTTCCTCACGCGCTCCGCGAATGCATCGACTTTCCATCCCATCCGACCTGCCATAACCAGGTTCAGTCCACGGCTAAAGAGCTCCTTGTCAAAGGCGTCGAGGACGAGGGCGTGGTTCTTGAGGGGCTGGATGGTCCCGACCATAAGCACGAATTGCCCTGAAGCGGCGCGCAAGGCCTCCGGATGGGGCTCGGCCTTACTTTCTTCCCCGGCTTTCTGGTTGAAGTCCGCCCCGAGCCAAGTTGCGAAGCTGCGGGTCTTGCGAAGGCCAAGATCCTTCTGGAGCGCGGCGATTTCATCGAGCGTGCTTTGCGTTGACGCCATAATGACATCGGAATACTGCAGGGCGGCCCCAAGGTAGTAGAGGAAGTTCACGACGAATCCGCTGTGCAAGACCTCGGGATTCGTGAACGGGATGATGTCGTAGATGTAGGAAAGGATCTTCACGCCAATCCGCTTGAGCCGTGGATAGAGATCGGTGCGCCGCCAGGTCTGCACCCAGACGGCGTCGAGATCGAAAAACAGATCGTCCGGTCCTAACGCGTCCAAATCGAAATGCTCGCGCCTTGCCGTCTCCGGCAGGGCCCCCTCCGTCATCTCCAGCCACTTCAAGGCCATGCCGGAGTCCATCTTGCAGAATGCCCGCGTCGACTCTTCATAGCCAATCAGGACGATTGGCAGATCGTCCCTTTGCAAAAGCCGGTAGAGGATCTCGCGGAGGACGCGTTGGATTCCGGCCCGGTAGTTCGTCTGGGAGAAACAGCTTATGTCAATGTAGATGCTCATGAATCAAGATACTCCTCTCCGCCGAGAATGACGACGCCCCGCTTGAAAAGCGAACACCTGTTCAGCGCAACGCGCAGGAACCGCGACTTGAATTCGGATGTGGACAGCGAGTCGAAGTACTGTCCCCAGTGGAGCAGCGTCTCCTCCCCGGGGATTGCGGAAAGCAGGCAAAGGTATGCGGTCTCAAAAAAGGCGCGGTTGTCGACATGCTCCAGGAGCGAGACATCAAATACGCCTGGTTGCATTTCAGCGGTCGCAAGAAATGCATCCCGTGAAACCGGCATGGTCTGACCATCCTTTTCGAGCCGACGGTTGACATCGTCGAAGAGCTCTTCCATTGGAGTTTTTTTATGGGACATGTTATACTCCTGTTAAGAACCGCCTAGAGTGGTGCTATTGAATTAAGACGTCGAACAACCGAAGCGCCAGCAAACGCTTGTCCCGGCCCTTGCCCTGGGAATATGGCGAAGTCGCATCCGGAAGCCTGAGAACAAGATCAAGGACGCCGTTCGAGGATACGGCATCTGGCGGAACCTGGAACGTCCGGGTCTCCTCGCCGCGCGCCAGATATTCCGCAATGGGCCGCCCGTTTGCAGATAGGGCGACATGCTCCTCCGGCAAGAAAGTCCGGTAATGGAGCGTGATTGAAAAAGGCTTTTCCTTGTCCAATCCGTCTTTGCCGCATATCGCGAAACGCATGGCGGCTTCATCCCCGGAAGTCCAGGTGAAATTCGGCTCGGAGTGGCTGAAGCCGTAGCAACAGTAATCCAATGCCGTCGCCCCTTCTTTCTCCGCAAACGAAAGCCTTGTGCCGGGGGAGTATTCGTATTCGACTTTCTGGTCAGTGGGCGAAAGCGTCAGCGAATAGAACTTAATGGCGATGGTCCGGACGTCGCCGTTGCCGACGATGCTGTGCGGCGAAATGGCCCCCGGCAAGTCGAAGCGAAGCGTCACCAGGCCGTCGTCACCTATCGCCGAACGCGGTATGACATACGCGAAATGACTTCTTCCGCAAGCGCTGCCCTCCGCCACGAGGTAGTTGTTGGCTTGAATCCTGAAAGACTGCGAACCGTTGAAAGTGGAGACATCCATGTCCAAGCGCAGGTTGTTGAATTTGCCATTCACCTTGAGCGGAATGCGCGCGACAGTCTTCCTGGACCATACGAAGGGCGTTCCGTCGGGATCAAGTTCCTTGCAACCCATCCCATCGTTGTCCGCTATGAATATGGCATCTCCAAGATTATAGTCGGCGGCGAAACGCGGAACCCGCTTTAGCATTTCGCCTGCCATATAGTGTCGCACGATTTTCTGATTGTACCGCCTGTCAATCGCCAAGTCAAGTTCATACACGTAGAACGGCCGGTCGCGAAGGCCTGACTCGGGGATGTCGAAGATGGTCTCCCCGGTCTTTTCCGCGTCGCCGCCCACAAGAAACTCAAAAGACCGCTTCCAGTCCTTGATCATGGAGATAGGCGCCATGGAAACATGCATGGGGCCTCTACTGCCCCGGGGTTTTACAAGAAGCAACGGGTTTGGCCGGACTATGCCGCCATGATCCGCGGTGAAAATGACAAGCGTGCGATCATAAATGCCTTTCGCCTTCAATTCGCTGACGATGTTTGCAAATAGTCTCGCAACGCCCACGGTTTGCTCGAATCGAAGGGCCACCTCCTCCTTGGTTATTCCAGCCACGGCCCTGAACACATCGTTTCCGACCGGCTCCCCCCGACGGGACATGGTAAAGGGCGCATGGGCCCCTTTAATCCAGTAAAAATGGAATACATTGCCATCCGTGGGGGCGCATGAAATGCCCTTCTCGCGGAGCAGCCGCCAGAAATCGATGTTGTCCCACGGGAAAACATCTCGCCTGAAATGGTCGAAGTCCATCGTTGTGTACCAGAAGCGTTTTTTGAGAACATGCGGAGCGTATTTGAACATGACCATCTTGTATAAGGTGGCGCATAGCCCCGGCATATCGAACTCGACCGCCCCTGCGGATTTGACGTTTTTGATTCGCGGCGCAAAGGCGTCCGACACCACCTCGCCCTTGTGCAGGTAGATTGACGTTGAGTATCCGTATTTGTCCAGCACCCCGTCAAAGAAGGAATTCTCCCAGGCATTGCTGACATTATCGGCAAATGGCGCATTGAGCAAATGGTACTGATTGCCAGTGAGCAGGGTAATGACGGAATCCTCGGAATAGAGGCTTGTTCCAAGCGTATCGGGGAAGAACGTGAAGCCGTCAAACGCCTCCCTAAGCTCGGGTTCGGATTCCAAGACTGGCGAAAACTGGTTGCCGTCAAAACTGTCGGCGCACACAATGAGTACGTTGTCGTGGTCTGATGAAAGCTGGAACTGCCCCTTGGACGTGAATTGATAGCCGCCGCGGCCGACAAGGCCGCCACTCGCAAGTTTCCCGGTCGCCAGCGCCAACAGGCTTAGCAACTCCAGCCCCACGATTCCAAAGGAGATAGAGGCCATTACGCTTCTGGGGATTCTCCTGCCCACGGCCGACAGGAAACAGGCGACGACAGGCGGAACGCACCAGACAAGGGTGTTGGCGATGGCATGCCCCTTGAACTTGCCCCAGTCGATGGCCGTACCGTCCATTATCCCGTATTTCGAGAAAAACCAGTTGCCCTGGAGATAGAGCAAGATCCCGATGAAGAAAAACAACGTTGTAAACACGGAGTCCAACGGGGGCTTGATGCGCTGGACAAGCCTCAATAGGAAGTAAAGGAACACAAACGCCACCAGAGAGACGAGTACAACAGGAAGCCAAACAGTCGAAATGTCAAAATGGAATGCCCCCGATTGCGTAAGCAGCATCTCCAACGGTCCAAAGAAAAAGACCGTGACTGAAATCAGAAGAGCTATCCCAAGTATTCCAATGGAGTTCATAAGCGTTTGAATTCCTCTATCCACAAAGGCCGGATGGCTGCGCGCACCTCTTCGGCCAGCTTGCCAATTCCAGTTCGTGAAAGATGATTGCCGCTGTTCTTATCGTAATTGACGCCAGTGGGCAATAAAAGATCATTTGCGCCGAGAGCCTCGCGTGCCGAAACATAGGTGATGCCCGCAGCGGAGCAGAACGAGGCCAACTTGCGGTCAAGGGCCGAAAGCACTTTTTCCTGGCGATTTCGGGGACGTTCCGGTTCGTCGCGGACATGGATTGGACCGACTAGGACGGGAACAATCCCCCGCCTCCTGCATTCAAGCGCCGTCTCGGCCAGACTTCCAAGTATCTCGAACGACGAGGCGTCCGCAAAGGCGTCATTGTGTCCTGAAAGAACGATGCAAAGCGAGAATGGTCGGGAACCGCCAGACACGGATTCAACAGCCTTTTCCAGCTGTTCATCTAGATCGCCAGCAAAAGAACCGGGAACCGAGGCGTCAACGACCAAATTGTCCGACGCATTCAAGAAGAGCCCGCACATCGCCATGGCAAGGCTTCGTTCCTCATTGTCTCCTTCACCCTTCGTTCCCGTCCCATGCGGTACGCTATCCCCTATGACAAGAATGCGTCCTCCGGGCTTAATTGGTGGATTCTGCAACAGAAATCTGGCTTCCTGTGCCTCCTCGCTGAAGAATGGATTCCGCTCCCCGGCAATACGAAATTCCCTGGCGGCGTTTTTCCAGTCAAGAAGCTCCTTGAGGTATTCCGCCCAACCGAAATGGAATGATCCGTCATCGGCGCCAAGCGCGGCGGCTTTTTTAAAGCACTTGAGCGTGCGGGCCTCGTCATCGCCGAAGAGCGAACCGATCAGCGCGCGCTGACGGTTGAGGTGCATGCTCTCCGGCCGACGGCGAAGCGAGGAGTCGAGCAGGTTCAGCGCCGATTCAGGATCGTTCTCCTCCGCGTGCATCTGCGCGAAGGAGCAGATGCCGTAGTCGAAGTCGGGCGCGAGACGAAGCATGCGGTGGAATTCGAGTCGCGCGCCGATGAAGTCCTCGTGCTCCTTCCAAAGCCCCCAGGCGTGATTGTGGGCGGCAAGGACGGACGACGGATTCTGTCGCGAGGCAAAAGCCCAGTATTCCGCCTCGTCCAGATAGTTGAGACAAAGGGAAAAGGAGACAATGCCGTAGAGCGCGACCACGGCGGCAAGGGTGAAACGCGCCAAAAGCCGGGGTAGGCGGAAAACCAGAAGAACGAGCGCCCAGGCGAAGCCGAAGGAGGCGAAGTAGAGGTAACGGTCGGCCAGAATGGCGGTCGCCCCCATGCGGAGAAGCCCGGGAAAGAGATAGGGTGCGATGGCGATGGAAACCCAAAGCAGGGGAATGGCCACCGGGTCGCGCCCCCGCAGAAGTCGCGAAAGTAAAACCAGTCCGAGAACCAGCGCAAGCAGGGCGCAAAGCGTTTCCAGCGAGAGAAGGGGCACGTGCAGGGCGATGACCGGATCCGGCGCATGTCCAAAGGGGAGAAGAAGCAAAAGCAGATTGCGCGGGAAGGCGCGAATTGCGGCCGAAAGGGCCTTGCCCCAGGCAACGCCGGCGGTAAAGTGGCCGGCGCGTGCCTCCTGTTCGCCTGGATTGCCTCCGGCGAAGTCCATGCCCGCCCGAATCTGCAGCCAGAAGAGCACGGCGAAGAGAACCGCAAAGGCGGCATAGACCGCGAAAGACCGGATCCAACGGCGATTGGGCCGGGGCGGCCTCTCCTCGCTTGTGTCTGCCCCGAGTGCCGGGCCTCCATTCCCCGCCCAGGCCAGCAGGGCGAAAAAGAAGGGGGCGATGAGCGAGGTCTCCTTGCCGGCGGCTGCCAGCAGGAAGCAGACGACCGCGCCTGCGGAAATGCGCGAGGAATCGCGCAGGGCGAGAAACAGACCCAGCAGAAGGAAGAAGGCCCCCAGCATTTCCTTCCGGTGCGAAACGATGCCAACGGACTCGACGGCAACGGGGTTGACCAGAAACAGCAGAACGGCGCAGGTGGCGACGGCGGCCGACGTGCCGCAGCGGCGGCGGAGCAAAAGCCAGCCCATTCCCGCCACGGCCAGATGAAGGAGGATGTTCACGGCATGGGGATACGCCGCGTTGTCGCCCACGAGTCGCCAGTCGATGCGATGCGTCAATTGACGCAGAGGCCGTGGCTTTCGCCAGAGGTCCCGCCAGAGGGAAATGTCGCGGGAAACGTCCCCTTCCCTGACGGAAGCTTCCACGACGGAGCGGTCGCCTTCAATGACGGTGTGGTCGTCATAGAGGAACGGAGCTCTGACCAAGGGCGAGAAGACGGCAATGGTCAAAAGCGCCACGCCCAAGGTGACCAGCCAGGCGCGCGTCCGGCCGGAAAGCCGAAAACGCGGTTTGGCTCCGGGCGATGCAATCGATACTGGACGCTTGGGTGTCATCAGATTCAACTCATTTCTCAATACTCGTAGCACCCTCTGTCAATCGCCTTGCCGCGGATGCGCTTCCTGCCTGCGAGGTCCTTCGAGCCGACAAGCTTCTTCTGCGTCTTCGTCAGCTTGCCCTTGTTGTTGGGGCGCGAGGCGTTGACATAGAGCGTCCGCGCCTCAGCCTGGATAGCAAACAGGGTGCAAAGCGCCACAGCAAATGTGATCGTCCTGAACTTCATGTTCTCTCCTAGAAAGTGGGATTAGGGCGTTTCCAAAACCCTCTGCTTCTCTGCCTCTCCGCTTCTCTGCGTTGGAATCAGTCCATCCCCATCGTCCCCATCGTCATCGTCGTTCTCTTCGTCCCCATCGTCCGCATCGTCGTCGTCGTTCTCTTCGTCCCCATCGTCCTCGCCGTCCCCATCATTCCCATCGTCCTCGTCATCTTCATCGTCATCGTCGTTCTCTTCGTCCCCATCATCTTCATCGTCCTCGTCGTCGGCTGCAAGCAGGTCGGCCAGATAGGCGTCCTCCGCGTCCAGGATTTCGACGTCGATTTCCTCGTCGAAGTCGTCCGCGAATTCATTCTCGTCCGTGACAAATGCGGGATCGTAGCTGACCAGCCGCTCGACACTGGCGGCGAGGCGGTCAAGCGCGTCCGCCTCCTCGGGGAGCAGTGACTCAGCTTCTGCCCGCGCGCGGTCCAGGAAGGCCTTGGCGATATCGTAGGCACCCTCCTCCACCACCGGCTCGAAATCGGGGTCGTCCCGGTGGAGACCGTACTCAAGGTAGTTGGCCAAAGTCCGAACGGCAAGACCCAAGTCCGATTCCGCCAGATGGGAAAGTTCGCGTATGGGCGTGTCCCAGACCTTGTAGGGCACTTCCTCGTCGTCCGGGTCGGACAGGTGGGCCATGGCCGTCCACTTGGCAAGTGACTGGGCCCAAAGCGTGTTGGCGTCCTTTTGTTCGGACGCCAGTTTCTCCAGAAGTTCAAGGCCTGTCGACTTGTTCTCCGGTTCCAGCAGCTTGAAGAGGGCCTCTTCGCGGACGTCATAGGCGACGCCGGGGGCGAGGATGACTGGTTCGAGGGCGTCCGCGACCGTCTCCTCGTCGTGGTGTCCGAGGAGCAGGTCGAGCGCCGAGCGGCCGCCCGCGAAAAGGCTGGCGCTCGTCTCCAGCCAGGCCACGAGTTCATCGTCCGGAATGTCGCGAGCCTTCAGAGCCGACGAGAAGGCGGTGGCCTCCTCTTCCGTTCCCAGGTCCCGAATCCAGTCGAAGACCGCCAGAGGCACAATCAGGTTCTCGTCCTTGGCGACGGCGGCTGAGGCATCCCAGTCAAATTCGCCGTTGAGGAAGAGGAGGATGCCGCCTAGCGCCCTGTCCTCGGCCGTCCGCGCCTTGAGGAGGCGCCGTCCCTCGGAGGCCTGCCGGGAAACGCTCAACGCGCGCGCCGCGCGAACGCGCGCGGAGAACCGCATGGCGGGACGCATGGAAACAAGCGTCGGGTCATTGGACAGGGATTCGCGTACGCTGGACGCGGGCCCATCCCCCCGCTTCGGCGCGTCCGACGTGGCGTGCGCAGAAACAACCTCCGGCTTTCGCGCGGCAGTCACGTGGGGTGACGCAAACCGACTGGGGCGTCGGACAAAGTCCGACGCCCTTTCTTTCTCAACGGGCATTCCCCCAATCCGCCCCAAGTAAAGGCAGAGTCCAAGCAGAACGAGAAACACGCCCGCAAGCCAAACCGTCTGGGACCGGGATTGAGAACACATGGAGGAAATGCCGGAACAAAAAAATCAGTACTCGTAGCAGCCACGGTCGATGGCCTTGCCGCGGATGCGCTTTTTGCCCGCAAGGTCCTCCGTGCCGACGAGCTTCTTCTGGGCAGCTGTCAGCTTCCCCTTGTCGATGGCGTAGGAGCCCTTCTTAAGCCGATAGTTCCCCTTGGCCGCACCAACGAACTTCGGGTTCTTGTTCGTCTTGTCCGTGTTTTTGTAGGTATTGCCCGAATCGACGTTGTGGAGTCTCTTGTTTGTCCCAGGGACATAGTCCGTATATGAATCCTCCGACTTGGTCCATCCTGGGCAGTAACGGGACAGGACTCCCTCCGTCACGCCGTCGGCGCTGACATAGTCTCCCTGCGCGTCTGTGTATGAGATGCTGAAAGTGGCTGAGCCCGCATCGCGGTAGCCTATCCAATCGCCATTGGCATCGTAGTACTCGTAGCCATAGACAGTCTTCTTTTCCTTCGGCGGCGTCACGTAGTTATTCCAAAGAATGCAGTTGTAGTACTTCGAGGCAGAAGAAAACTTGAGGTCTTCATAGCGGCCAACGATGTCGTTTTTCACAACGGTGCAGTTGAGAAGGGTCGCCTTGTCGAACAGTTCGTAGCGGGTGGTGTTTCCGACGAGCAGACAGTTGATGAGCGAAGAACCCGATCCAAAGCCCTCATAATCTCCTTCGTTGTCGCTGACCGAACACCGGAGGAACGTTGAACCTGTCACCGCCGAACCGACCGCCGAGTATTCCGACGGCGCAATGTCGGCCTTGTTCTTCCGAATATTGCAGTCCGTGAGCTTTGAATTGACAGCGACAGAGGCATAGTCGAATGACGCAAAGCCTCCGAAAGTGTCGGCATATTTTTTGCCAAGCCGCTGCAGAACGCAGAACTTGACATTTCCGCCCGAAACGCCGATCAGCTCCCCGAAAGAGCCGACGGCGCGGTTCATGCCGTCAAGCAGAAAGCCCTCAAGCGTGGAGCGGGCGCCTTTCGTCCAGATTCCCGATGAACCTGTTCCAGAGGAGCCGATGTAAACCGTGTACGACTTCCCCAACTGGGCGAGGGCGACCTTTTGATCCAACTTGGCGGGCTTGACGATTTTCGTCTTGGAGGTTCCCTTTAAGGCGACGATCTTGATCTTTTTGTTGTTGGTCTTGATCGGGGCATACGAACCAGGGGAGACGACAATCGTGTCGCCGGCCTTGGCGATGTTGATGGCCGCCTGAATCGTCTTCTTGGCCGTCGCGAGTTTGAGACCATTGCCCTTGTTGTTGGGGCGTTTGGCGTTGACGTAGAGCGTCCTCGCCTCGGCCTGGACGACGAACAGGGCGCAGAGCGCCGCGGCGAATGCGAACTTGGTGACCTTCATTTCCATTCTCTCCTTGTAGGCGGAACAATGTTTGCGCGTCAGCAGGGCCGTCTCCCCCTGGACCCGCTCAAAAAGATACCTACTATTGTAGCACAAACGACTGGCACAGGTGGCAATTGACACTTCAATACTCGTAGCAGCCCTGGTCGATGGCCTTGCCGCGTATGCGCTTCCCGCCTGCGAGGTCCTTCGTCCCGACGAGTTTCTTCTGCGCCTTCGTCAGCTTGCCCTTGTTGATGGCGTAGGAACCCTTCTTCAACTTGTAGTTGCCCTTGGCCGCATTCACGAACTTCGGGTTCTTGTTCGTCTTGTCAGTGTTCTTGTAGGTGTTGCCCGAATCGACATTGTGAAGAGTCATTGGCCCCATGAACGTGAATTCGTCTTGATGGGTTTCAAAATTGTAATTGTGCCGAACAAACTGACTGTAGTTGTTTCGGAGAATGCAGTTGTAGTACTTGGAATTTGTGGAAAGGGATGGCAATGGATTGCAATCCTCGTCGTTGTAGACTTCAATCCCGCAGAGATTGTCCGCGATTGTGCAGTTGACAAAGATGGAATCCGAAAACGCCCCAAGGCTATTGCCATGTAAAAGGCAATTATAAAATTCTGATGACTCGACGGATGGATCAACACGCCCTTTCCAGGCTCCGACAGCATGCACATTGTTTATGATTTTGCATCTGTTGAGCGTGGTCCCCGACAGAAGTCTGTAGCCATCGGAACAACAGTAGACGCCTTTTACGAGGCAGTCTTCAAGTTTGGCATTCACACTCACTCGCCCATAGCGAGGCTTGCCGGAGCCCTGGAGCGTGCACGACTTGACAGTACCTCCTTCGACAAAGTTCAAAACAGAGTCCGTCCCCTTCAGACTAAACCCTTGAAGCGCCGTGGCGGTCCCTTTCACGGAAGTGCGCGCCACTTTAAACCGTCCGTAAGTCGATTGTCCATTAATGTCCTTATACGTCGTCTGATATTCATAGGTTGTCAAGACTTTCCCAAGAAGCGTAATTGTGCCCCACTTGCGCGGATCATTTAACACGATTGCCGATTTGGCCTTCCCCTTGACGCTCTTGATTGTAATCTTCTTGTTGTCCGTCTTGATTGGCGCGTAGGTCCCTGGGTAGACGAGGATCGTGTCGCCCTTCTTGGCGATGTTGATGGCCGCCTGGATCGTCTTCTTGGCCGTTGAGGCCTTGTAGCCGTTGCCCTTGTTGTTGGGGCGTTTGGCGTTGACGTAGAGCGTCCTCGCCTCGGCCTGGACGACGAACAGGGCGCAGAGTGCCGCTGCGAATGCGAACTTGGTGAACTTCATTTCCATTCTCTCCTTGTGGTTTAGAAAATCGCTACACGCTCTACACGTTCTACACGGCCAAAAATCTACGTCCCCCAACCCTCAGCTCCACCGCGTCGGCCTCGTTTGCACCGTCTTCATCGCCGGCATCATCTTCTTCGTCCCCGGCGTCATCTTCGTCCTCGTCGTCCTCTTCGTCTTCATCGTCCCCAGCGTCATCTTCTTCTTCGTCCCCGCCGTCTTCTTCGTCCCCGTCGTCCTCTTCGTCTTCTTCATCCCCGCCGTCATCCTCGCCGTCCCCATCGTCCTCGTCGTCTCCGTCATCCTCGACAGTTTCAAAGGGGTTGAAGGCCGGATCGTATTCGACAAGGCGGTCGAGGCTCACAGCGATACGGTCCAGGGCGTCAAGCTCTTCGGCGGACAGATTGTCACGGTCGCTTGAGAGGCGTTCAAAGAATTCGTTGGCGAATTCCCAAGTCCCCTCCTCCACAATCGGCGGAAATTCGGGATCGTCCCGACGTAGCGCATATTCCAGATAGTTTGCAAGATCGCGGGCCGGAAGCCCCGATTCCGATTGTGTCAGATAGAAGACAACCGGTGATTCGGCATCCCAGATCTTCTCATCGTCGCCGTCCGAATTGGAAATCTCCGACAGTTCCTTCCATTTGCCGGAAGTTTGCGGCAACAGAACGCCGGATACGTCTCCAAGTCCTGCCGCAAATGTATCGAGAGCCTTCAAGGCCGCGTCGCGCGTCTCCGGCTCCAGCAGTTTGAAGAAAGCCTGCGCCCGCACGTCGTAGGAGGCGCCCGGGGCTGTGACAATGGAGGCCAGCGACTCCACGGGAATCGTCTCGTTGGCGAATCCGGCCAGCCAGAGGTCGAGCGCCGAACGCCCGCCTCCAATGGAAGAGACGCTCTCGCTGGCGACCTTTAACAGGTAGTCGGAAGAAAGGCCACGCATTGCAAGGGCCTCGCGAAACGCAAGTATCGTTTCGTCGGTGCCGAAGTCGCGTACCCAGTCGAAGACTGTCAGGGGGACGAGGGGATCCTCATCGGATGCGATCCGCGCGAGCGAGTCTCCCTCCAAGGAGTCCGACAGGAATGACAACACCCCCGCAAGTGCGCGGTCTGCCGGGTTTTCGGAAACAAGCCACTTCTCCCGCTGCCCCTCCAAGTCTTCAGGAGGCGTTTCAACCAGGGACCAGACGAGTTCGGAGAACTTGCTCTCGTTCTCCATGGTGGCGAGCGCAGGATCGTCAGGAGGAATAGGTTCGGGCGGAACGACCTCTTCCCCTTCTTCCTCGTCTTCTTCCCCCTCTTCTCCTTCAGCCCCGTCGCCACCGTCTTCCCCGTCGTCATCGTCGGTTTCAACTTCGGTGTCATCGTCCTCATCGTCGGCGGTGGGCTGTCGCAACGAGGCCCTCAATGCGTCCAAGTCAGGACGCGGCACATGGCGAAGCGGCTGCGATTTCGGCTTGTAGACGCTGCCGGGACGATGGCGCACTTGCTCCGATGACGACGTCGGCGGAGAGTCCGTTTGCGCATCTGGCGACTTATGGCAGAACCACCAGGCAAGGCCACAGGCGACAAGCGCGAGCAGCAGAGCCAAAAAGGCCGTTTTGCGGCGAAACAATTCCTTGGAGAAGCGTGTCGTCATTGTTTGCGGGTTTTCCATTTACGATGAAGATTGTCACATAAACGGACTTTTTTGTCAAGGGTGGCTGGCCTGTGTGCGTCAAGTCATTTCAGCGTGACCGAATAGAGGCGAAGCGCCAGTTTTCTGTCATCCCCCCCCTGGCCCAGTTCTTTCGGGGAAATGGCGTCAGGAAATGAGAAGGCCAGTGTGACCTTTCCGTCATTGGAGAAACAGGACGGTGGAACCACGAACGTGCGCTGTTCCTCGCCCTTCGCCAAAAACTTCGCAATGCGACGACCGTTGGCGGAAACAATGACATGCTCCTTCGGCAGAAAAGTGCCGTACCGCAGCGTCACGGAAAAAGGCGACGACCTCTTCGAATTCACGGGAAACATCATTTCAAACTCGTCGTCATTCGTCCAGGTGAAGTCTCTATCCGGTCTTCCGACCCCCTTATGGCAAAACTTCCTGGCGGGCGCCCCATCGGAGCCCGCGAAGGAAAACGTCCTCTCTTTACGTTCCTCTTCGCCGACGGAATAGATGCGTAGCGAGTAAAAATTCAGTGCAAGTTGCCGCATGTTGCCATCATGCTTGACAGCATCGTGGGAAATGGCTTCAGGCAGGGAGAACTTGAGAGTCAGATTTCGGTTTCTAGCGATGCACGATCGAGGAATGCTGAAGGTGTGCGCATGGCGCCCGCAAAAATCCTCCTGGCCGATTATCACACCGTTGGCATGAATGGTAACAGGCTGAACGCCGTTGAACGTACCGCAGGTAAACTCAAGACTAAGATCGTCAGTTCTCCTGTCAAGCCGGAATCGCATAATGGCCTCCTTTTCGCCAGTCCATGTGTAATTTTTTGAGGCCATGCAAAAACCACTTGACAAATATCTGCTCGTGGCGCGTGTGTTGGCTTTGCCGAAGAGCAGAGTCGTGCCGAGGGTGTAGTCGCTGAAATCCGCATCCTGGACTGTGCCGCCGAAAAGCCTGCCGGTATCCTCCATAACCGAACCGGGAGACAATGCGGCATTGCCTTCAAGCCGCATTTCATGTATGAGGGGGAGGTAGCGTCTGTTCCACGAGTTGTCCCATCTGTAGGAAAGAAAGTGGCGTTCGCCCCCTGGTTTTGAAAAAGACGATATCGCCTGCTCCGTAATGCCGGCGCCATCGCGGACGAGCCTTACCATCAGATCGGGAAAATACAGATAGGACATTTTCACGCTTGAGATGCGGAAATCATGCCGTTCCTCTCTGTTTTTAACCAAGAAAAGCGGGTTCTGACTATAGCGCACATGCCCATGGTCGGCCATGACAATGATTGTCGACGCATCGTAAATGTGGGCCTCTTCCAATTTCTCGAAGAATTTTTGAAGCAATGTGACGCATCCCAGGGCGGCATCCGTGAATGAGAACTTGATGTCATTGCGCGGCACAAGATCCTTTCCGAAGTTGAAGGGCGGGTGCACACCGCGCAAATGGTAAAATCTGAATGCGCACCCCTTTTCCATCAAGTCCACATGGCCGTCCTTGACCGCCTTGTAGAAGCCCTGCATGTTCTCCGAATACGGGGTTGATTTCGAGAGTGACTTACGGAGCGCCATGAAGGAGTCGTCGGGAACGACAAAGTGTTTTTTCAACTGATGGGGGAGGTAATTGAAGGCCACGAGGGAGTACAGGGTTTTCGCAAAGAGCACCTTGTCCGATATCCGGGAGACGCCTGAATATACATTCTCGAAAACGTCGACATCGCGACTCATAAGGCGCAAATCCGAATACGCGCAGACGGAATAGCCTTTTCTGGCCATTTCCTTGTAAAGGGGGGCGGAACCATAGGCCTTGGCGAGGTAGTCGGAAAATGGGATTTCATTAGTGTAAACCCTGCCAGTCAAAATATGGGGCACCGCCCCCTTGGTTGTGGGATATAGTCCAAGAGTATCCGGATAATAGGTGAAATCCCTGAGAGTCTCCCGCACGAAGTCTCTTTCAGGGCCATCCAGGATTTCATTCATGTCTTTTCCGTCGAACGTGTCGAGGAGGACGACGAGGACATTGTTCGTCGGGGATAACTCAAGCCACTTGTCAGTGGTCATCTGGATTGTCGGGCTGCTGTTGTCTTCAAGGACGTTGTTCTGCAAGAACAAGGTCGCCAGCGTCACAACCTGAAGGCCGCAAAGAACGAGGCACAAGCCACGCCCGAAATCAAAGATACGATTCCGAAGAGGGCGAAGGGCAACAACCAGGCTCCAAACGCAAAGGGCGGTGACGAGCAGGGCTATGCTTGCATAGCCAAGCGACTTGAACTTCTCCGCGTTCCAGTCGATTTCAGCGCCATTGAGGACGCCGTATGGCCTTGGAATGTAATTGCCCTGGATGTAGAAGAAAGCCTGAGCGACCAGAAACAAGGCATAGGCGGCGCGACTCAGCCTTGTTCTCCAAATCGCCGCTGAAAACAGCGCGAGAATCACAAAAACGGACGCAAAGGCGCTGAGGACGACCGGCAGCAGATGCGAAAGGTGGAACCAGTACTCGGCTTCGTTTGAAAAGTAGGCTTCAAGCGGGGCGAAGACGCAGAACATGAAACTCGCAGCCAAGTCGAGAAGCAACCAAGACTTGGCGGAGCATTTTTCAGTCGGGCGCATCAAAGGTCCCTGTCGCTACTTCTTTTCGGTAAACGCGACTTCTTCCTCGACTTCCTTTCCGGCGTTCTCGTCGCGGCCGAGCGCCTTGTTGGCGCCTTTCCTGATCTTGCGCCAGACGACGCCGAAGACGACGCCGAGGGCGATGATCACGCCGGCAACGGCCTGGACGGTATAGGACATGACGGAGGGGTCGACATACGCGAGTATCATGCGGATTTCCCTTTTCTGCGGTTGATGAGCGACTCTAGGATGTAACGCCCCGCCACCTCGCCCGAATGGCCGGGGTTGAAAAAGTATTCGGACAGCATCTTCTCGATGCGCTCCCTAAAGGTGTCCGGGTGCGCCAGAATGTCGTCGATGACGGACGGGATGCGTGCCAGCTTGTCCGTGTCCACCGAAACGCCTGCGAGGTCGCGGAATGTGATGTTCGTCGGCGTGATGCCGATTTTCTCCCATTCCGGGTTGACCACCTTCATGGGGGTGTTGATGAAGATGACCGGCCGTTTTGTCGTGAAGGCGTATTCGTAGGCGATTCCGGACCAGTCGGTAATGAGGATGTCCGCATCGTAAATGGACGTGTTCGACGAGAAGTCCATTTCCACGACGATGTCTTGCTCGTCACGGTATTTCTCGGCGATGGCCTGCATCTTGGCAGGGAAGCGCCGCGTGTACTGCGGGTGCGGACGCAGGTGGATTTCACGTCCCCCGCCCCGCAAAAGGGGCAGCAGTTCGTCAAGATGCGCGTCGAAGATGTTGCCTGGCTGATGTGAGGGGGCGACGAGGATGAGCATCTTGCCGCCCGTCCGTTCACGTGGACGGTAGTTTGCGAAAAGCTCGTCGAGAAGGACATACCCCGTCGGCACCATCTTCTTTTCCTTCAGCCCGTAGACGCGCTCGGTGGCGCGGTGTTCGTCGATCTGGTACTGGCCGTTGGCGAAGATGGTGTCGAAGTTGTCGAAGGCGCCCTTGCGGTACGTCATCTGGACGGAAGCGGGCGCATGGTCGAGATAGACGTATTCCACGTCCTTGCGAACGTAGGAGCGCTTGAGCTGGTAGGTGCCCAGGTCCGGCGTCGTCATCACCACCATGTCGGCGTCCATCTTCATCATGAGGGGGATTATCCGGACGGGGCCAATGTAGTAGGGACGGATGCGCGGTTCATGTTCCGCCAGCTTGAAGATGGCGTCGCGGGGATCGTTCGTGACATAGTGGACGATGATGTTGGAGTTGGCGAGCAACCAGTCGAGGATGCTCCTGAAGTAGCGGTAGAAGCCCCCCGACTCGGAGTAGAAGACGAGATGCTTGTTCGCAACTTTGAAGAACTTCCTGTAGTCGGCCTTTTCGCGGCGGCGGTCCTCCGGCGAAACGACGGCCTTCGCCTTTAAGTCGGCCTCAAACCGGCGCAACTCCTCCTGGACCTTGCGGAGCGCAGGGTAGTCCACATGGCGGGCGGGCTTCATGTTCCAGTTGCAGGCGAGCTGGACCAAAATGGAAAAGAGGTTGCTGCACGCCCAGTACAGGCCGACGCCCATGCCGACGAAGGCGCCCAGGAAGAGGGAAATCGCAATCGAGATCCCGTTCGTCGCCCATTGCGCCACGCGCCCCTGCTCGCGCTGGAGGGGGTTGATGTGGTTCTGGCTTATTCCGAGCAGCAGGGCCGAAAGGCCGGCGAAAAGCGGCATGAGCCAGGCAATGCCCCCGTCGCGGACGGGGATGCGGCCAAGAAGGGAGGAGGAGTCCTTTCCCGCGATTCCGTAGATGACCTGCACGAAGGCCATCAGGATGACGATCTGAATTGCAAGCGGCACAAGGGACAGAAGCGGATGGTAATGCTCCCTCTTGTAGAGTTCCGCCGTTTTTTCGCCGATGGTATCGCCGTCGCCGTAGAAGTCGATCTTGAGACGGAGGGACTGCGGCATCAGGGAAACCATTTTAAGGGCGTTTGCCTGGCACCAGAGGGAAACGGGGTATTGGAGGACCTTCGTGATGGCGGTGAAAAGGACGATGTCCAGCCAGTAGTTCGGGACAAGACGGTGACACCAGTCCATGACCCAGGCGAAAAACTGTACAATGACGCTCATTGGGGAATCCGGATAGGGGTGCTGAATTGTGGCTAGTTCGTCTTGTCCTCGACGATTCGGCCGTGGTCGATCTTGATGACGCGGCGGCAGTAGGTCTTGATGTCGCCCATGTTGTGGGAGACGAGGAAGAGGGTGGTGCCGCCGGCCAGCAGTCGGTTGATGCGTACGCGGCATTTCGCCGAAAAGTCGGCGTCGCCGACCGCCATGACTTCGTCCACCAGGAGGATGTCCGGCTTGATCGCCGTCGCGACGGCAAAGCCCAGTCGGGCCTTCATGCCGGAGGAGTAGGTGTAGACCGGCGCGTCAATGAAGGGGCCGATGTCCGCAAAGGCGACGATTTCCTCCATAAGTTCGTTCATCTCGTTGCGCGTCTTTCCCTGAAGGACGCCGTTGAGGACGATGTTCTCGCGCCCCGAGAGGTCTGGATGCATCCCGGCGCCCAGGGCCAGCATCATCGAGACCCGGCCGCGCACGAAGACTTCGCCTTCGAAATCGCGGTAGACACCGCCTATGACGGAGAGGAGGGTCGTCTTTCCGGAGCCGTTGTGTCCGACGAGTCCGACGCGTTCGCCACGCTTCACGGAAAAGGTCATGTCGTTCAACGCCGTAAAGATGTTGCGGTTCCGTCGGTCGTGGATGTACTGCGGAAGGTGAAGCACGATGTTTCTGAAGCCGTACTGGCGTGCGTTGAGGACAAAACGCTTGGTAAGATGTTTGACCTCGACAATGGGCTCGTCCAAATTCGTGTTTGGAGAAATGGGGTTGGACATTTGCTGTGCTCCTACATCATTTCGGCGAATTTGGCGTCGCACCGCATGAAGAAAGCCCGCCCGAGCAGATAAAGGATAAGACCGATAACGATTGGCGGAAGGAAGAGCTTGGGATTGAAGGCGGGTTCGTAGAAGATGTTCCGCCAGATGCGCAGAACAAGGGCCATCGGGTTGACATCGTAGATCCACTGCCACCGTTGCGGGACGTTGGACATCGGGATGAAGACAGGTGACATGAAGCACCACGCCATGAGGAGGATACCGATGATTCGCTCCAAATCGCGGAACCAGAGGTTGGCCGCCGCATAGAAGTAGCCGATGCCGATGGAGATCAGCGCCAGCGAAAGCAGGCAGACCAAAAGGTTCGGCAGGATGCTCCACCATTGGGGGGTGACATGGTAGTAGTGCATGATGCCGAGCAGAATGGGGATTGTCAGAAGGAAATGCATGCCTTCAGTGAAAAAAGTGCCAATGACGAGCAGTCTGCGATCGAAGTTCGTCTTCTTGAGCAGGGCGGAGTTGGCAATCAGAACATGGCCGTTCATCGAGATGACGTTTGCGAAGAACTGCCAGAGAAAGTTTCCGCTGATAAGGTAGAGCAGGTAGTTTGTCGCATTCCACCGCATCATGATACCAAAGACGAAGTAGTAGATAAGTGTCGTGAAAAAAGGCACGAGCATACACCACAGGAACCCGATTGCCGTAGCGTTGTACTTCAGTTTGAAATCCTTGGCTATCAGCACCCAGATTTGGTCTCGCATCAGTTGAAATTGGCGATTCAATTTTCCGCTCCTTGCTTTCGGAATGTTGTTTCTATGATACTTTATTTCCTCTTAAATGGGAAGGAAAAAGAGACTGGCAGCATTTTTGAATGGACTTGCGCGGGCAAAAGGGCTATCATCCTTACACCATGAAAGTCATCCCCGAAATCCTTGCCGAGAACGCCCGGAAGTATCCGAACGAAGTGGCCCTCGTTGAAATCAACCCCCAGGAGCTGGAATCCCGCCACACGACCTGGAAGGAGTACTCCCTTATCGAGTCCAGCCCGATAGAGGCCTTCAGAAGTGAAATGACCTGGGCGGAGTTCGACGAAAAGGCCAACCGCTTCGCCAATTTCCTCCTCACCCGCAACGTCCGCAAGGGCGACAAGGTCGCCATCCTCCTCATGAACTGCCTGGAGTGGCTCCCCATCTACTTCGGCGTCCTTCGCGCCGGCGCGATGGCCGTCCCCCTCAACTACCGCTACACCGCTGAGGAGATCCGCTACTGCCTGGACCTCGCGGACGCCTCCGTCCTCATCTTCGGCCCGGAGTTCACCGGCCGCGTCGAGGACATCGCGGAACGCATGCCGAAGGTGCGGATGCGCCTCTACGTGGGCGGAGACTGCCCGACATTCGCCGAGTCGTACAACGCGCTCGTTTCCTACTGCTCGTCGCGCGCCCCGCGCATCGA